>Ga0315268_10008630_pt1 | contig 10620 bp, 8 predicted proteins | sample C1_top_MG_FD_204535 | JGI IMG/M metagenome (GOLD analysis project Ga0315268, IMG submission 204535) | Sediment microbial communities from Yellowstone Lake, YNP, Wyoming, USA - C1_top | ecosystem: Environmental > Aquatic > Freshwater > Lake > Sediment | place: USA: Wyoming | collected 2017-08-01 | reverse complement strand
TGCTGGGGAAGACATACCTGTCATTCAGGGGCGGTTAAGCTTATGAAAGCTCTGGCCGAAATCCCGGAGAGGGAGCGGTCGCCCGAAGTCAAGCGCACCCTTAAGGCCGGAGCCGAATATTTTCTTGCCCACCATGTTTTCCTGCGCAGTCGAAACCTCTCTAAAGTCGTGAAGCCAAAATGGGCGAAATTGGGTTTCCCCACGATGTGGGATGGAGACGCCCTCGAGGTTTTCGGATTGTTAACGAAACTGGGTTATCGTGACCCAAGAATGCAGGAGGCCGCTCGTCTCATCCTGGCCAAACAGGATAAACACGGCCGCTGGCGTCTCGAGAATTCCTATAACGGCAAGTTCCAGGTCGATATCGAGGAAATAGGAAAGCCCAGCAAATGGGTGACCTTTCTGGCGCTCAAGGCCCTAAAGCAATATTTTTCCTGATTTCTCACCCCGTCGACATCTTCTCTTTGGGAAGTCCTGATCTTTTCAATATCCTTAAGAATTTTTTTCACGTCGGCCGCGCGTGCGCCGGCCGGCTCGAGCTTCAAGAATTTCTGAAATGCCTCTTTCGCTTTTTTATAATCGGCCTTGTTTAGGCAGGCATTTCCCAGCTTATAGTAAGGATCGCTCCAGTCCGGCGACGCCTTGGCGGCGAGGGAATAATACCGGATCGCCTCGTCGATCCTTTGGCGAGAAAAGCAGATTTCCCCCAGATTATAGGCGACCACTTCGTCTTCGGGGAAAAGATCAATGGATCGCTTGAAAAATCCCTCGGCTTGATCCAAGTCCCCTTTCTTATAGGCGCACTCGGCGATGCCAGCCAAAGCCCTGGCCGTCAAGACCTTATCCCTGGGATCTTTGGCTGTTTTTGCCCCCACTTGGCGAAACTTCCGGATGGCGTTATCGAGATCGCCTTTTTCTTGATAACAACTGGCAATGCTCAGGGCGACCATTTGGAACTCCGGATGAGCCTTAAGATATATCTCATAACAGGCAATCGCTTCATCGAATTTTTTTAGGTAAAAGAGTTCATTGCCCTTTTCGAGCAGAGCGAATTCCGCAGGGTCCTCAGTGACTGGCTCCGGAGCTTTCTCGAGCTGAAGAGGAACTCTCACATTGTCCTGAAGCTGGAAGACCGAGCACTTTCGCGATGCGGGAAAGTAGCCTTTAGCGGAGGCTGTAATCTCCCAAATACCCGTCGCAAGGCCGTTATAGCTCCATCGGCCTTTCGCGTCAGTCTTTGTTTCGAAGGAAGCCGACTCCGACTTGGTTATGTTAGACGCATAAACCCTCTTGGATTCCGGCCCCCTGACGAGCCTGAGGATGACCTTGGCAGCGACAATGGGATTTCCAGAGTCATCGGTAACCGTTCCCGTAGGTCTGCCTTTGCCGAGCCCGGCCTGGCCAAAGGCTATGGCGGCTGAAATAATCCAAACGGCCCCTGCTCCTGCAATCTGAATGAGACGCTTTTTCAAAGCTGAGTTCCTTATGGATAACTCGTTCTGGCCTACAGGACTCGAAGGCTCCCTCTTACTCCAGAATCTCCTATCTCTTCGAAAACACCGATTTCATAACCGTCTGGGCTTGAGTCGTTGACTCCGTGGCTTTTATCTCCAGCTCGTAGTCTCCCGGCTCCAATTCCGGGAGGTTCAGTTCAACGACAAGCACGCTTCTTTCCTCCCCGATTTTTTTGGATTCAAGGATTCTTGCTTCCAGTGGAATTTGCAGGCCGCTCGGCAGCCCCGAGAGCCGGAAATCCAGATTCACTTGGGGAGTCCGGCTGCCGCGGAACTTCGACGGGAACACAGCGAGTATCTTTCTGTCATCCCTCGTCATTGTTTTTACGAGAGGAGAGCATTCAATGGGGAGAAGCGGGTAAAAGTTGATCAGTGAGGTCCTTTGAGATTTTTCTCTCGGCGTGGTCATCTGAAGAAATTGAGGCTCACCTCCAGGAATGAGGAGAAGCGGCGAATAGAATTGGAGTCCGGATCGCTCGGCTTTGGGGATCGTCAGTTTGGATTTTCCTAAAAGCGTTTGGCCCAGCATCATATCGCGGGCCACGAACCTGATATCATATTCTCCGGGCTTAAGAGACGCGGCGCCGTAAGGATAGAAGATCTTTTGGGCGTGGGAGGTCAGGTCAATTTCTCCATGGACAGATTGAACGACTTTGTCGTCTTCGTCAAAAACGAACGCGTAGAGTTCTGCCCTCCGCGGCGGAATGCCCGTCTTCTCATCCACCGGCATTTTTGCCAGGAAAAGGCAATTCGAGCCCTTTTCATCTTGGCCAAATAACGCTTCAAGGGGAACATCCAGGAAATCCTTGCGGGCGGGCGTGTCGGTGAAGGCGAGATCATAGAGATGGAGCTGCCTTTCGATCGGAGTCCATTGGGCAAACGGCTTGGGATTATTGTAGCCTGCCTGGACGAACACTCTAACCTCGGGCCTGCCCACCTCGACCTTGATTTGATGGAGCTTGCCGTCCCATTGCTCATTGATGTAATAACCCAGGACATAATAATTGCCGCTGAGAATCTGGAGATCGTCCGCGATGGTCTGGACATCCTTGATATCGGCGAAATACTGCCCGCCCGAGGCGAGGGCGAATTCCTTCAGGGGATGCTCGGTGAAAATATAGGGCTCTTTCACCCCGCCTCGCACAATCCAGTTTTGGGTATTGACCGAAAAAATGACCGTGTTCGCCGCGGCGAATTCGCGGCCCAGGTTCGGATTCACAGACCGGGATGAAAAAAAGACAACGTTCTTAAGGCCGGGGATATATTGCATGGCCTTGGCCAGCTCTGACATGTTTGATTGGAAATCTGATCCCGATCGGCCAAACATGGCCAGACCGGGAAAGAGTACATCTATTCCCCGCTCCTCCCCCCTCGAGGCCTTGCCCGCAGAAACTCGGACGCTCGCCTCGAGGCCATGCGTCTCCACCTTCGCCAGGTCCGGCGCCAAGCCAGTCCCGGAGCCAGCGGCGGGATTGTATCCTGACGTCGGGGGAACATCTTTGGCCCGCTCAATAGCCTTCTTGATTTTCTGTTTATCCGGAGTCAGGAATTCCGCTAGATTCAGGCCCTGCAGCGGCGTGTAGGTTAAAACGCCGACTTCGTCGCCAGGCTTAATGTTCGTCTCGAGGAACTCAAGGGCCGCTTTCTTGGCGTTCGAAACGCCGTTGACATCGCTCGCTTGGATATCCAGAAAAATAAAATATTGTCGGTTTGTTTCTTGAGTTACCGTTTTAGCTAGGTCGGTCACGGTCTTATCCGCCGCCCGGCCGGATTGATCAAGACCGTGGATTTCGAATTCAGTGATTGTCTGGCGTTGACTGTTGTCATAGAGGACAAAATCCTCTTTTTTAAGATTGGTCACGGGACGGCCATTTTGATCGATGACTCGGACGGGAACGAGCTTGATGACGGCCGCGGCATCATGTCGCAAGACCTGTTGGGTCTGAAGATACGGAAAAGAAATCCAAGTGGCGGCGAAGAAGAAGGGCAGGCCGGCCCAGACAAGAGTGCGCTTCGTTTTTTGGCCTGGAAAAAAGGGAAACACATTCACCCGCATCGGCCCTCCCTTTCCTGAGCGAAAATTGTCGCGGGCTTTTGCTTCAGGGGTATCTTCTGCCCTATGGAGAAGTATAGCCCAGAAGAATTCATCAAATCAACTCTGGAGAGCCTTTCTGCGCGATGCCGAGCCATGAACAGGATCCGCAATTTTCTGTATTCCTTTTCTAAGGTAGAGAATTTGCGATATGTTTTCGAATTTTTTGAAGGACTTCCCGCTAAAAAAATGGAATGTAGACTCCGACGAAAAGCGACCGGCCAAAAATCGACTGCTGGTCCATGCGTCCAGAATAGTCGGATGCATATTCATACCGCAGGATATTGCTGTTGTCCAGGAGGTTGGTGATGCCGAAGTAGATAACGACAAGGCGGTTAAAAATATTCAGGGTCTTGCTGCCGTTGATGTCCATTCTTTGATAAGCGGGATATCGCTCGCTGTAAGGATCGCCCCAGACGGGAAGATAGGCTTCGCTCTGCGAATCCCATTCCCGTCCTTCGAGTGGCGTGAAAGGCCGGCCCGTGGCGTAGGAATACCGGATCCCGAGAGTCCAGGTTTTCCATTTCCACTTGAAGATGCCGGTCAGGGAATGGCGGATCTCGTAAGGAGACGGCGCCATCAAGTCGGCATCGTTTTCCTTGCGTTGTGAATGGAGGAAATTATAAACAAAAATGAGGTCATACCGTTTATTCATTTTTTTGATGAAAAATTCGGCCCCACGGGAGTAACCCTGCCCTCCATCGCCGACGCCTCCGTCGGGAAGGTTGATCAAGAGATGCCGGTATTCCTTGTCGTAGATAGTTGCCCGAAGTTCTGTCTCTGCCTGGATGTGATCGTAGCTCAAAGCCACGTGGACAGCGTTTTTGGGCCGAAGCTGCGGATACTTTTTCAGGACAAAATAGTCGCCGAACTGATGATAGGCGCCCGCCGAAATCCTGAAGATATCGCTTCGCGTCAGCAGCCAGGCGAGCGACAGCCGGGGGTCAAAGCTCCACCCGGTCTTCAAGAAATCCAGATGAGCGATCCGTCCACCTAAATTCATAAAAACACGGTCTGAGAGCCTGAGCTTATCGTTGAAATAGAAGCCCAGCCTCGTCCCGCGCGCCTGATAATCTTGTGGCTCTGGATCCGCAAGCGCGGTGTCCTTCGTTCGTGATTGAAGGTCCGCACCGAATTCGAAGAGATGTCGCCCCAGGTCCCAAAGGGCGTCCCATTTCGCCTGCAGGATGTCATCCTTCTGATGAACGTCGAGAGAGTTTTCAATATTGAAGGTGAGATCGTAGCGGGTTCCCGATAGAAGCAGCTTGGATGCGAAATTCGGAGTGGGCGTCAGGGTCCAAGACAGGGCGGCCAATGTATTCTTGGAATCGGCTTTAAAAGCAGGCGCCTCGGTATAAATATAGCTGTCCACCAGTCCATAGACTCTGATCTGGTTGGCGGGATTGAACCGGATGTTGAACTTGCCGAAGGCATGCTCGGTCCGGAATTTGTGATCGCCGCCGCGGCTGTTGAGTTTTGTCAGCAGCTCGGAAAAGCCGCGGTCATAGCTTCCAACAAAACCGATGGCATTCGTCACCGGCCAGCCTATGTAGCTGTTCAATCCTAAAATAGAGAGCCCCAGCCCTCCCTCTCCCTTGGCGACTGTATCTTTGGCCGCAATGTCCATGACCCCCGATAGCGCGTCTCCATATTTCGGGTGAAAGCCGCTCGTCGAAATGTTGAAGTTCTCCACGACCTGATTGTCAAAAATACTGAAATAGCTCTCGTGCATTGTCTCGCTCAGAAAAGGATGGCGGACTTCGATGCCGTCAAAATAATAGGCGGCCTCGTCGGGAGCGCCTCCGCGGATAATGAGGCTCGACGTGTCGGGTAGGGCATTCACTCCGGGCAAGACCTGGCTGGCGTGAACGGGGTCGGCGGCGGTCCCGGGAAGCGTATAGATGTCCATTCTATTGAGAGTGACCGTCTTTTGATTCTTGGCATCGGAGACGACGCTGTCCGCACTGACGACGACCTCATGCGCTAGAATAGGCTCGAGCTCGAGAGCGATAAGGAGAGACTCCCCGATTTTCGCTTCGATAGATTTTTTCTTATAACCGATCAGCCATATGGAGAGCCTGACGGTCTTGGCATTCTTGGGAAGCTGGGCCAGCAGTTTGAAATGCCCGTCGGCATCAGCGGTAATCCCGGTTCTCGACTCCTCCAGCATGACGTAGGCCGCCAGGGGTTCTTTTGTCTCTTGATCGAAAATTTTTCCTTCGATCGTGAAAATTTCTTGGGCGTTGCCATAGCCGACGATGGCCAAAACGATCAAGAGGCAGATCGCTCGGTTCATTTTTTGGGTCCGTCGATTTTTTCCAAATCGCTGAGCTCTTTTTTCGCCAGGCCTGATTCGGGATTGACCTTCAGCGCTTTCAGGAACATTTCTTTTGCCCTGGCGTACTCTTTTTTCTGCTTATAAGCCACTCCCAGATAAGTATAAGCTTCATCCTTCCCCCAAGACGGCTTGAACGGATCCTTGACCACTTCCTTCTCGAAAAGACTTGCGGCTTTCGCCAGCGATCCGAGAGCGCTATCCACCCCTCCTCCGTACTCGTGAGGCGTATAGAAGAGGGAGATCCCCTGGAGAAGATGAATCCGCGGATTCTCCGGCTCTTTCGCCAAGCCCTTGGCCAGATGCTCGAAGCTATCCGGGCCTAGGGTCATCGCTCGTTCGGGGTGAAGCGCGATTTCAAATCCCAAAAGATAGCCATAGAGGGCGCTCGCTTCTCCGAACGAGGCATCCAGGGTCGTGGCTTTTTCAAGATATTTCTCCGCCTCGATCAGGGATTTCTCGGCGTCTTCATTCGCCTTCGACGAAAGATAAAAAGTCACCAGCCTGTAATCCGCCAGGGCGATATGATAGAGGATATAAACATTATCCGTTTTGGCTTTCATCAGGCAGTTGATGAACCGATCGCGCGCCGCTTTGAGCGATTCCTGGCTCCATTTGTTCACCGCGGATTGGAGCATCGCCTTCGCCTCTTGCATATCCTGGCCGAGCGCAGCTCCCTGGCCGGCCCTAGACAAACGGACCCCCAGGGTCCGCGGCGAAGCTGTGGCCGAACAAAAAACTAAAAACAGGATCAAGACAGCACCCAAAGTTCTCCGCCGAATGGATGGAAAAACCCCGGTCAGTGGCTTCTTCATTTCGTCCTCCTTTTAAAAACTTTAAATTCTTTCAAACCATGACTCTTTGATCGCCCGATTCTGACCTCCGCCGGCCGCCGGCCTACTCTCGCCCCTGAGGAATGTAGCTTTCGAGCGCCTTGACGTATCTGACGAACGCCGTCCGCCCCTTTTCCGTGAGCGAGCACGTTGTCAGCGGCTTTTTGCCCTGGAAGGTCTTCTTGACTTTTATATAGCCCGCCTCTTCCAGTTTGGCCAAATGAGTGCTCAGGTTCCCATCCGTTGTTCCCGTTTCCTGCTTGAGATAGCTGAAATCGGCCCGATGGGCAGTCAGCAGGATGGACAGCACGGCCAGCCGGACCTGAGAGTGGATGACCGGGTCCAGAGGCTCGAATTTATCAGCGGTCATTGGGGCGCACGCACCTGTCGGTATTTCGCCCGGAGGATGAATGATGGAACGAGGAATGCAACAATAAAAAGAATGGTGAAAAGGAGCAAGCGGACGCCATCGCTCTTGAGGAAGGACATGCCGATGGCACCAGCCCACCAGAGAGCAGCGGCCCATTTTAAGAGAGGCCATTCGTAGATCCCGCCCATAACAAAAAACAGGACACCGCTCACGGCGGCGATGAGAATGGGAATCGCCTCGTAGGAATACACCTTCAGGACGGGAAAAACGATGCCGACCAGCAGGAAAGCCGTGCCGCAGGAGAAATACAAATGGCGGGCCGCGGCCTGAATATATGTCCGGACCGGTTCCAAGCGTTCCCGGCGAATGCCATAGATAACGCTGTACACCCAGCCGGCGACGGTCACCACGATCCAATTCACCCATTCCCAATCGTACATCTTGAGAAAAGCCAGGATCGAATTGCCGACCAGGGCCACAGCGATCAGCACGCTCCAGACAATAAACAGAGTTCCGGATTCGGCCGTGGCTTTTTTGGTTTTATCCAGCATGGTCTTGATCAGCTGGATTTCCTCTTTCGCTTGCTTCTCGTCCATCCTCTCCTCCTCGTCGAGTACGGTTTGATGATTGGTTAATATATCAAAGCACTTTGTTATACAAAGTAAGTTTAAATTGGCCCCCGGCTTTTGTCAAGCGTTTTTTTTGAAATTCTTTAAATCCGCGGCGGAAGACCGCTCTAAGGATCAGGCCGAAGGATTCTTTTTCAAGAATTCAAGCCCCAGCAGGACCGCGATCACCAGAAGACAATAGATGCCCGCCAAACCCAAGAATACGGCGGAACGCTTTTGAGTCCTCTCGTACAACCGGCCTTCCCCAGGCTCGGGCAATGGCATGGGATCCCAAGGAAGGCCAAACGCTTCGGCCAACCCCCTGACAAAGAGCAAATGGATGACAGGGATCTTGCGCAGAGCCATTTCATGAATGACACCGCGCTTGGACGGCGCAGGGATTTCAATCCCTTCGTTGAGTCCCGGTTTGAGACGGAGGACGACGGAATCGGTGCCCAGGTTGGCCCAACTGCCTCCAATATTGACAAAAGCCCTAATTTTTTCTCCACCCGCTCCGTCTTCATAGATTTTCATTCGCGTCTGGACATTCGTCATCAAGTCTGGCTGGTCCAACAAAGGCAGCCCGCCGCGTCTAATCTTCTCGGCGAGCAACCTCCGTCCTTCCTCCGGCATGTCCCCGCCCGTGTCCCTTTCGCCCCCTAAAGCCACGGCCAGAGGCTTGAAGCTAAAGATTCCGGCCCGCCGGAAGCATTCGGACATCTCGAGCCAAGTAAAGCCGGGATCGTTGGCACCCCATTGGGAAGCCCCGAGGGAGCTGATAACCTGAGCTCGCAAGTCCATCGCTTTCGCGGCGGATAACGTCGCCACGACCAGGGCGGGGAACGAGCTCGAGGCTCCGATGGCAATCGTGTCCCCGCGACAGACGCCCGCTTTTTTCAGCAGGTACACGACAAGCCCGGCAAAATTCGGGTTCGTGGAGGTCCGCTTGGCTTCCAGGTTTCCCAGCGATGTCGTAATCGAAGAGAGTTCCAAGCCTATCAGTCCCGTCCGATTGAGATCGTCCTCGGAATGAACCGCCTCTCCCGCCGCCTTCATGCACTCCGGCAGAGCCCGACTGGCCTGTGACATGATCCGCGACGCTTTAAGCATATCTTTGTCCTTGACGGAATTCGTCACCGGCGGCACAAACCTGGAAAGGATAAAGACTCCCAGGCTCAGGATGGACAAGCCAAAAACGAGATTTTTCCGCAGGTCAACATTCATGGTTAGGCCACGAGTCTGGCGATAAAATAAGCCAGAACGGAAACCGTGATCAGGGAGGCTAAGGTCGGCAGGATTTTTTGCCGTTCGCAGTTGTTGGCCAACAGGCCCGGAATAATCCAGCCGATGACCCGGAGATCGAGCGGCGCGGAAAATAGGCGCGGCCAAAGAACGATCCAGAGCTGACCGAAGAGCGCCCCCAGCAGAATCAGCAGGACAAAGCGCCGCCGGCCGAAAAGAACGAAATAGCGTGATAACAATCGGAAGCCGAGCAGAGAGAGCAGCGCCGCTCCAATCGTGGCCACGACGCGCAAGGGCTGGTCCAAATAAAGCGCGACATAGGCGGGCACGATAATGCCGCCGGGCAAAAGGCCCGTCGCTTCGGCATAGAGGAGCGCGGCTACGATTCCGATGAGAACCGTTCCGATCATGACACCGTCTCCCCGGCCTGCGCCCAATATTCCACCAGATCTTCTCCCAACCCTCCCATGTTCCCCAGCCCGACGATGAGGGCATCCCCGGGCTCACCCGCCGCCAGTTTGGCCATGATCGCGCGGGAGTCCCTATCCGGCAGAGCGGACACCTGCAAGCCCGGGTACACGGCCCATTTTTTTCTCCGGTCCAGAGCAGATGCATGATCGCCGATAAAAACCAGTCTCTGGAAACCAAGGAAAAAATTCGTTTCCAAAACGCGGAACCACTGGAGCGTTCTGTCGCCTCTATCTTGTCTTAGATTCAGAAGACCGATCGTCCGGCTCGGGAACGCTATGTCCAGGCTCTGGAGATGAAAAAGCGCCCGGCCGCTGGATTCCGGGTCATTGGCTGCAAAAAGACTCGCCGCGTACCAGATGCGTGAAGGACAATCGAGCCGGAGCTTCCAGACTTTTAGGCTTCCGAAATCCGGCCTGGATTTTTCGATTCCCCTTCGGCCGGTTTCGCGATCCACTCCGAGAAAACCGGCTGCGGCCAGAGCCAGGTTCCGATTTTCTTCAAATTCCGGCCGGCTTTCTGCCCGGCCCCCAGCCGAGTCCTCCGGGAACGGGCCAGGCGGAATGCGCAAGACCCGGGCCCCGGCTCTTTCGGCGGCTTCCTCGAAAGCCGGGTAACATTCTTCCTCCGGAACAAGGACCGTGCATCCGGCGTGAATGGCCGTCGCCATCGACTGCGCAACCGCGGCCTTGGTCCCGCCCATATCGTCGATATGGTCCAGACGAACGTTTGTGATCAATAAAACTTGGGGCCTCAGGAGAGAGTGAGACTCGGCTTTCAAGCAATCCGATTTGATACTCATCATCTCGCAGACGACGGCATCGACGCCCCATCGGGCGGCGAGCTTAAGGACTTTTTTCTGTTCTAAAACCGAGGGGCGCCCCGCCCGGCTGATTTCTCTCTCGCTGCCGTCGGGAAGGATGAGCATCGGCTTTGAACCGGTCGTCTTCGCCAAGGTCTTGTGCCCTGCTTCCCTGAGAATCGAAGCGACCAACCGGGTCACCGAGGACTTTCCGCGTGTGCCTGTCACGCCGACCCGGAGGCGAATTTGACGCCGCCTTCGATCGAGGCCAACTTTTTCCAAAAAGAAAAAAACGACGAGCAGGGCAAGACAAACTGCGGGAAAGGCGAGAAGGTTGAACAATGCGGCTTTTATTA
>Ga0315268_10008629_pt1 | contig 10620 bp, 8 predicted proteins | sample C1_top_MG_FD_204535 | JGI IMG/M metagenome (GOLD analysis project Ga0315268, IMG submission 204535) | Sediment microbial communities from Yellowstone Lake, YNP, Wyoming, USA - C1_top | ecosystem: Environmental > Aquatic > Freshwater > Lake > Sediment | place: USA: Wyoming | collected 2017-08-01 | reverse complement strand
GTCGAATTCGAAGGTGATGCCGAACATGTCGTGGCTGTCGCCGTGCGGCTCGGCGCGGGAGAGGCGCGAAATGCCGGCGGCGGCGATGGGCGTCTTGTTCAGCACCCACATCATGGCCTGGACGGGATGGATGCAGGCGTTGACGTGATAGCCGCCGCCGATGGCGACGTCGTTGCACCAGATGAGCGACTGGAGGCGGCTCTCGATGTTGGCGGTGAGGGGCGGATCGCCGAAGAGGCCGCCGTAATAGAAGTTCTTGACCATGCCCAGCCGGCCGAGAGCGCCCAGGCGGAAGCGGTTGGCAGCCTCGAGATTATGGGGATCGGTGGGCATCTGGTAGTCGACGAGGAAGACCTTTCTTGAATCCGTCGCTTTTTTCGCACAGGCCTGAACCTGGAGGCAGCCGGGCACATCGACGGCGACGGGCTTGGCCATGTAGACGTGAAGGCCCGCATCGACGGCGGCCTTGACGTGTTGGGGGAAGAAGCAGGGGGGCGTTTCGAGGGCGACGGCCTCGACGCCGCTGGCGATGAGCCTGCGATAGCCGGAGAGGCCGGAGAAACGCCGCGAGCGATCGACGCCGAGGGCGTCGCCAGCGGTGTCGGCGACGTTCTGGAAATAGTCGGCGACGGCGTGCACTTCGTAGCCGCCGTGGCGTTTGAAGAGGCCGGCGATCCACGCGCCTCGCCCGCCGCAGCCAACGACGCCGAGCTTGATCTTTCGGCCGGCGTCCGCGGCAGAGACGGCCGATGCGCCGATGCCCAAGACGGCGGCCGAGACGGCGCTGGCGGCGATGAAGTTGCGTCGGGAGAGCGGTTGGGAAAGGACGCGATCGGATATGTGTCGGCTCATTGCGGGTCTCCTTCGGCAGATGCTACTGCGGCGAATGCGATGGCGTTGAGCGAGCGCACGTGTTGTTACTTCGGCAGCGAATCGACGGCGGCCTGCTGGAAGGCGCGGCGGACGTCGCTGGCGTCGCTGTTGGGAAAATTGGAGCGCTGGACCATGAGGATGTAGGCGACGCCGCGCGTGGGGTCGATCCAGGCTTGAGTGCCCCAGGCGCCGCCGTGGCCGAATGTTCCGGGCGAGAGCATAGAGGCGACGCCGTCGTGAGGCGTGCGGAGGATGCAGGTGCCGATGCCCCAGCCGTAGTTGGCGCCGTGGGAGCCGAACTCTTTGGACTGGAAGAAGCCGCAGGGCAGGTCGCCGGTCTGGACGGTGGTGAGCAGCTTCATCGCGTCGGGGCTGAGGTAGCGTTTGCCGTCGAGCGCGCCGCCGGCGAGGAGCATCTGGCAGAAGCGGGCGTAGTCGGGGGCGGTGGAGAAGAGGCCGCCGTTTCCGAAGGGGGGTTGTCCGCGCATTCCGAAGCCCGCCGGCGGGGCCGTGGGCGAGAGCGTGCCGGTAAGACGGGCCTTGGCGTAGGCGGTGACGGCCGATTTCTCGGCGGGGTAGAAGGTGGTGCTCTTCATGCCCAGCGGATCGAAAAGGCGCTTCTGGAGGAACTCATCGAACGACATGCCGCCGACGACCTCGACGATGCGCGAGGCGACGTTGATGCCCGACTGACAGTATTGCCATTTGGCGCCGGGTTCGTACTGCATGGGGGCGGCCAGGTACAGCGGGATCATGTCGGCGAGGGTGTGGGCGTCGCGAGTGCCGGCGGGTGCGGCCTCGCCGAGGCCGGAGGTGTGGGTGAGAATCTGGGCGATGGTGATGTTGGCGGGCTTGCCGGAGGGGGTTTTGAGGGCGGCGAGGGCGGGGATGTGCCTCGCGACTGGATCCGTCACGTTAATCTTGCCCTCGTCCTGGAGCATGAGGATCGCGACAGCGGTGACCGGCTTGGTCATGGAGGCGATCCAGAAGAGCGAATCGCTCTGCATGGGCTTTTTGGCGGCGATGTCGGCGAGGCCGATGGCCTGGAGATGGATGATTTTGTCTTTGGTGAGGACGACGGTGACAGCACCGGAGATTTCGCGGGCATCGATGGCCGCCTGCATTGCCGCGTTGATGCGCGGCAATTCGGGTGCGGCGGACAATGCGAGAAACGGGAGACATAGAAGGGCCGACAGGAAGGTGAGATTCTTGAGCATGTGGTGCCTCATTATGAGCCGGGCCAACAGCATACTGGCTGGACGGCCGGCCCGAATCGTACTCGAATGGGCGGACGAGTGCACCCGGCGTCGCCGATTCGATTTGGGGCAGGAGTGCCCGGGCTACCCCGCGCGTGTCGGGCGGGAGTGCCCGACCAACCGCAAGTTCATTTCACACGACCTGGATCGCGATTATCGTCTGATCATCGCTGGCGCGGATGTCGGCCTGGTGCATGGCCAGGGCCTCGCCGATGTGGCGGATGGCGCAGTCGGGGGCGCCGGTGCAGGCGATCAGCGACTTCTCGATGCCCTCGATGCCAAACAGCTCGCCGGCCGGGTTGCGGGCCTCGGTGATGCCGTCGGTGTAGAGGATGAGCGTCTGGCCGGGCTTGAGCGTGATGCTGGCCTCGCGGTATTGCACATCGTGAAAGATGCCCAGGGGCAGTTCGCCAACCGCATCGAGGCGCGTCGGCGGGCCGTGATGCGGAAACTGCTTGAGGATCGGCGGATTGTGGCCGGCGCGGGCGTAGGTGAGCTGACGGGTGCTGGCGTCATAGAACCCGAGGAACGCCGTCACGAACGACTGCTCGATGCGTGTTGCGCAGAGATGGCGGTTGAGGTGTCCAAGCATCTCTCCCGGGCCCGCGGGACGAATCGGATATGCGTGCTGGATGGCGTGGCACATGGCCATGACGACGGCGGCGGCCGGTCCGTGGCCGGAGACATCGCCGATGAGGAAGGCCCAGCGTTGCTCCTGCGCGTCGCGCCAGTTGGACATGCCTTCGGCGAGGGGGGCGATGTCGTAGAGATCGCCGCCGGCGCGGTCAAAGGTGCGATAGCTGGCGGCGAGGCGCAGGCCGGGGATCGAGGGCAGTTCGCGGGGCAGGAGGGCCTTCTGGATGCGGGCGATGGCATCGATCTCGCGCTGGATCTGGTCATGCGCCTGCGAGAGCTTATATGCGGTTTCGAGGTTGGTGATCATGGCGCCCACGAGGTTGGTGCGGAGGATGGATTCTTCGAGGTCGGCCTCCGAAAACGCCGCGGGGCGTTCGTCGAGCACGACCAGCCACTGCATGCCGATCGAGTTATCGAACAGCGGCGTGGCCATGAGCGAACGATAGTCCGCCAGCTTCCTGCCGAGCACCGGATCGCTGCGCAGGCTGAGATCGTGAAGAATCGTCGGCCGGCCGGTGATGATGGCTTCGCCAAGGATTCCGCCGCGGCAGATCGGCCAGTCGGCGCGACCGAGAGCGGCGTGCCAGTCGACGTGCTCGATGTCGTCGGCGGTTCGTAGGCGGAGGATTCGGTATTCGCCCGGAGCCAGGCCGCGCGTGGAGATCTGGACATAGCAGCGGGCCCCGTAGGCGCGCCGCATGGCGCGGATGAATGTCTCGAGCAGTTCGGCGGGGTCGTTGAAGCGGTTCATGGAGTTGACCAGCTCCATGAGCACCGGAATGCGCGGGTTGTGCGATATGTCGACGCGTTTCATCAACAGAACGATCCTTGGGTCCGGTTGCCCGCCGGCGTGAGCCGAAAGCACGGGACCTCGGGGCGGCAACGAAAGCGAACGCGCACGCGGAATCCGACGCCGCGGCTGACGTACATGCGTGTCCGGCCGACTTCAAAGAGCCCGAAGGCAAACTGCTTGTGGCGCACGGGCAGCACCAGCGGCCCGGCGAGGGGCACGCGAATCTGCCCTCCGTGAGTGTGCCCGGCCAAGACCCATTGTATGCCGCATTGTTCCAGTGCGAAGACGGTATCCGGATTGTGTGATAGGGCGATCACGGGCTCGTCGCAACTAATAACACCGGCCAATGCCCGCTGGGGCGAGAATCTGCCGGACCAGAGGTCTTCGAGGCCGACGATCCACAGCCGGCCATCGGGGTGGTCGATGCTCATGGCCTGGTTGCGCAGGAGGGGAATGCCGCGAGCGGAGAGAAGGCCCTGGAACTCGTCGGCCAGATCGGAGCCCGACCAGGGGTGAAAGTTGCGGGTGTAATCGTGATTACCGAAGGTGACAACGACGCGGCCGCGGAGACCGGCGACGATGTCGACGGCCTCTTTGACATGGGGTTTTACGTGGGTGATGAGGTCGCCGGTGACAGCGACCAGGTCGGGCTTCATTTCGTTGATGCGGGCGACAACCTGCCGCAGGAACCAGGTGGGCGTGCGAAAACCGGTGTGAAGGTCGGTGAACTGGATGATACGAAACCCGGAAAACGAGCCGGCCAGGCCCCGCAGCGGCATATCTATCTGCGGATACTCGACCTGGAACGGGGCAACGCGCCAGGCATGGCCGATGGTGGCCAGCGCTGTGGCTCCCGCGCCCATCATGCTGAGCACCGACCGCACCTGCGAAAGCAGCCAATTGCGCCTGGGCGGGGCGTACTCCACGTAATTCTGACGATCCACGCCGGGATTATCGACGAGCATCATGGGCTGTCAAAGCAGCAAAACTCGATCCTGCCGGGGTTTGGCTGTACGATGGGCGACATGATGGTTCGATGCACGGCCGGGTGCGTTTTGTTGGCCTGCGTTGCTGCTGCGGGATGCTCGAGCAGCCCCACCACTGGGCAACTCAAGCCGCAGACACAGGATATCAGCGCGCTGAAGGTTGCAGGGGATTGGAGCGAGCCGGTGAATGGGGTGAGGTGCCGGATTCTGATCGAAACGCGGAATGTGCAGGAGACGGATGCGGTGCTGGCGGCGTTTCAGATCCGCAATGCGGGTGCAGCGCCGATCACGCTCGAAGGAGCGGGATCGCCGCCGTTCAGCGCTGCGGCCGCGGTTTGGCGGATGGATGCGATGGAGATGATGGTGGGCGGAGGATTGGCGGCGAAGGCCACGACGTCGAAGCTTCAGCTTGCGCCGAATGAGACGTTCACCACCGCGCCGGCGAAGGTGCTGGTGCCGCCGGGGACCGGGGTGAGGCGAGTGAGCGCGGTCATGAGTGTTTCGGGGCGCGAGTTGGCGGCGCGGCCGTTGGAGATTTCGGTCGTGGAGGCGGCGTGGGGAGCGGCGACTGACGGATTGAGTCTGCGCGTGGCGGCTTCGCGGCAGGCGTATGAAGTGGGCCGGCAGCCGAAGCTGCACCTGTTTGTGCGGAATCTCACCAGGGCGGCGGTGATTTTGCGCGGGGCCGACTGGGCCAGCGCCGAAGTCGAATCGCGGCAGGATCTGGTGATCATCAGGTGCCGCGCGGATGACAATGCCTTTGGCACCGTGCCGGGCGAGAATGTCTGGGTCCGGCCGGTGGAGACTCCCCTGCTGCTGGCGCCGGGCAAGTACCGCGTGAGGCTGGTGATCGAATCGCCCGAACTGCCGGCGACAAGCCGGAGGGCGTGGCACGGGACGCTGGTTTCGAACGATTGCTCGCTGGAGATCGTGCCGGCCGGGGAAGCAGTACGGTAGCACTGATGTCGCAGATGCAGACCAGCACGGGGCGCGCTTCGGGACGGTGGGCGGCGCTGGCGGCGGGGGGGCTGGCGGTGGCGCTGCATGCGATCACGCTGGGCGGGACGTATGTATATGACGACAAGGACGTGGTGAGGGACGATCCGCGGGTGCGGGAAACGGGACACTGGCTTCAGTTGCTCAAGGGGCCTTATCTGCCGGGGGCGCCCGACCCGCTGTATCGGCCGGTGACGAGCCTGTCGTTCGCGGCGCAGTGGCGAGTGCATGGGGATCGGCCGTGGGCGTTTCATCTGGTGAATGTGCTGCTGCACGCGGGGGCGAGCGCGCTGGTGGCGATGCTGGCGGCGCGGATGATGCGGCGCCGCGGAGGAGGCGAACCACGGAGGCACGGAGGCACAGAGGCGCAATTGTCGTGCGCGGGGGAGCCGGCAGGCGACGGCACTCCGTCAGATGGAAAGAGTGGGATTGCGGCGTGGGTGGGGGGGTTGTTGTTTGCAGCGCATCCGGTGCATGTGGAGGCGGTGGCGTACCTGGTGGGACGGGCGGAGACGCTGTGCGCGATTGGAGTGCTGGGGGGCTTGGTTCTCTTCCATAGCCCGAAGATGAGTCTTGGCCGGGCGTGTGCGATTGCGGGGTGTTTCTGGCTGGCGGTGCTGTCGAAGGAGAACGGGCTGCTGCTGGCGCCGATGCTTCTGGCGGTTTACCTGGTTCGGCGATTTGTGAGCCGCGACCTGGACGACTCCGCGCCGCAGCGGCGGAACAGGCAGTTGCTGCTGGTGTTGCTGTGCTTTTCGATCTGCGGATACGTGTTCTGGCGCGAATCGCTGATGAGCTTCGTGTGGGATCCGTATCACATGCGATGGTCGGTCAATCCGATCATCCGCAGCCGGGGGCTGGATCGGGCACTGCTGCCGATCGGACTTGTGGGGCGATATCTGGCGCTGCTGGTGTTCCCGTTGAGATTGTCGGTGGATTATGGCGCGGCGGTGACGGATTGCCGGATGGACTGGCACGATCCGTACTGGTACATAGGCGCGGCGGCGATTCTGGGGTGGTGCGTGGCGATGGTGATGGCGCTGCGGCGGCGATCGGGATTCGTGCTTACATCGCTGCTGTGCCTGGCGCTGGCGTACGGCATGATCAGCAATACGATGTATCTGATCGGCACGGTGATGGGAGAGAGGCTGATCTACCTGGGCTCGGCGTTCTTTGTGCTGCTGGTCGCGGCGGCATTGATCCGGCTGCCGCGAAAAGTTGCGTGGGGCGTGTCGCTGGTGGTCTTGGCGCTGGCCAGCGCGCAGACGGTGAATTACGCGTGGCGGTGGAACGATGCGCTGAGGCTGTATGGCTACTGCCGGCAGTCGCAGCCGCGATCGGTGTATCTGCACGTGCTGCAGGCCGATGAGCTGATGAGCCGCGGGCGGCTGGCCGAGGCCGAGCCGCTGTTGAAGCGTGCACGCGAGCTTGGCCCGGACGTATGGAGCGCGTGGAAATGGTCGGCGATGCTGGCCGAGAAGGAGAACCGCCGCGCGGAAGCGGATGCGTATGCCAAGCACGCCTTTGATCTTCTGATCGATCCGCCTCAGAGCCGCGTCAATCGCCCGGCCCGGCGGCCGAGCACCCAGAAGTCATCGGGGGGGTCATTCAGATGATCTCGAGCTGGTCCTTGCCGGGCAGGGCGGGGAACGGCGCGGTGGGCAGCGTCTGATACCAGTAGGCCACCGAGGCGATGTCATCCTGGAGGGGCAGGTAGCGTCCGCCGCCGCGCCAGCCGAGGGCCTGGATCGTGACGCGCAGGGCGGTGGTGAAGCGGATGGGGTCGGTGATGTGCCAGCGGTACATGCCGAAGCGCTGCTGCGACTGGTAGAGCCCGTCGGGGCGGATGACCTGCGGCAGGCCGCTGTAGGGGGTGGTGAATTCCTGGTAGCGGTGCGTTTCCTGGTTTTCAAAGTTGTAGGAGCCGCAGAAATAGTCTTCGGTGCCGGTGCCGCAGATGGTCGGGTAGTCGCGATCACCGTCGATGAAGAACTTCACCTCGCCTTCGCCCCACCAGCCGCTGTTGTTGACGCCCCAGGCCATGTAAGTGCCGACGTAGTGCCCGCGGCCACGGATTTCGTCGAGGATGGTGTACACCTGTTTATACGGCAGCGGATTGACGCGGCGGAACTGGGCGTGGAAGCAGGCGGCTTCGTCGCTGACCGGGCCTTGCGCGTAGGTGATCTGATAGAACAGCGTCATCGCCTCGTCGGCGATGTTGGTGATGGTCATGCGGCACCGCTTGCGGAACGGCATGGGCCAGTAGCAGTTGAAGGCGCTGCCGGGGTTGACGCAGACGGCGAGACTGGAGACCTGGGCGTACTTGTTCCAGCCGCAGGCGAAGAAATCGCCGACGGGGCACTCGACGGAGGGTTTGGGCTGATCGTCCCAGTAGACGCGGAGGATGCTGAATCGCCAGATGCCGGTGGGCGTCATCCAGATTTGCTGGATGGCGCCGCTGCCGGCGATGTCGCAGAGCGTATACGTCTGGCCGGGCTCGATGCGCACCGACGGCGAGATCTTCCAGGTCTGGCCAAGATCGCGCGCGGCGGTCGCGCCGGTGCCGGCCGTGGCCATCCCGCCCCGGCCGCTCTCGCCGGTGGGGTTTTCCGGGCAGATGGAGCGCGTCTGGGCAGTGCCCAGCAGGTGAAGCGTCGAGAGATCGACTGCGAGGCCGTCGAATGGCATGCGTGGTGCTCCCGTGAATCTGGCCGCGTCTCGCACTGCCGCGGTGGTGAGAAAGCGGCCGACCACACGCTAGCAGCACAGGACACCGACGTCCAGACTCGGCCCTGCATGCTGGCCTCCGCATCCGTGTGCATTTGCGTTCATCTGTGGTTCCTTTTCTGACCCATCCAACAAAGTGGCGACAGCCCGCCTGAGGATCCGCGCACGACCATTCACCTCCGTGCCTCCGTGGTTTGCCTGCCGTTCCCCCGAGCTGTGCTTGCCTTTCCCACTCGTTCGCGTAAAAACACCACAGTGCTTGATCTTGCAGTGAATCTCCGCGGTCTGCGCCTGGCCAACCCGATGATGACCTGCTCGGGAACGTGCGGCTACGCCTTTGAGTACGCGGATTTTGTGGACCTCTCAAAGCTGGGCGCGTTCGTGACCAAGTCGATCACCCGCGAGGAGCGCAAAGGCAATGCGCCGGCGCGGATTGTCGAGGTGCGGGCGGGAATGCTCAACGCTATCGGGCTGGCCAACGTCGGCCTCGACCGCTTCCTCAGTGAAAAGGTCCCGCTGCTTGCGAAGATGCCCTGCCCGGTGATCGTGAACGTGGCCGGGCATTCGATCGACGACTATACGGAAACGTGCGCGGCCATGGATGGGATCGGCTGCGTGAAGGCCGTCGAGCTCAACGTTTCCTGCCCGAACGTGAAGGACGGACTGACATTCGGCACGCATCCAGCCCAGCTTCGCGAGCTGACGCGGCAGGTGAAGAAGGCTCTGTTGCACAAGCCGCTGATTGTGAAGCTCTCGCCGAACGTCGAGGACATCACGGCCACCGCGCGCGCCGCCATCGAGGGCGGCGCGGAGATCCTCTCGATGGTGAACACGTTCACGGCGATGGCGATCGATATCTGGAAAAAGCGCCCGCGGCTGGCGAACGTGACCGGGGGGCTGTCGGGCCCGGCGATCAAACCGATCGCGTTGCACCTGATTTCACGAGTGTATCGCGGCGTGGCGAAAAGCGCCGGCGTGCCGATCATCGGCATGGGAGGAATTCAGTTCTGGCAGGACGCGGTGGAATTCATGCTGGCGGGGGCCAGCGCGCTGGCGATCGGGACGGCGCTGTTTGTCGATCCTAATACTCCCGTCACGATTTGTGAGGGGCTGGCGAAGTACATGGAGAAGATGAAGATCGCGAAGGTGGAGGACCTGGTGGGCGCGCTGGAATTGCCGGGGGACCAGCCGCCGGCGAAGACGCCGTATCCGTAGCGATGGGCCGACCGGATTCGCGTCGCACCGGAGGGCGAATACCCCCGCATGACGGACAGGAGCGTCGGTCCTACCGGGCCTCGTGCGCTTGGTCGTTACCCTACCATCAGCGAGGATTTGGGCGTATTCTTAGGCCCATGTTCAGCGGAATCATCGAGAAAACTGTGAAAGTTGAAGAGGCCGTGGATCGGCCGAAATATCGGCGGCTGACGCTCGCCTGCGACTGGACTGACGTGCGCAGCGGCGAGAGCGTCGCGGTCAACGGGTGTTGCCTGACCATTTCGGCACTGCAGCCGGGCAAGCTGGGGTTTGATGTGATCCCGGAAACACTGGCCAAAACCAACCTTGGCCTGCTCAAGCCTGGCGACCTGGTCAACGTCGAACGGTCGCTGCGGCTGTCGGACCGGATCGACGGGCATTTCGTGCAGGGGCACGTCGACGGCACGGCCGCGCTGATCGAGCGAATTTCGACGGAGGCCGAGTTCCGGCTGGTGATCGAACCGCCCAAGCACCTGGCGCAGTACATCGTCCCCAAGGGCTCGGTCTGCATCGACGGCGTGAGCCTGACCGTGGCGGCGGTCAAGGGAAAGCACTTCGAGGTGGCGCTGATCCCCACGACGCTGGACAGGACTCAGCTCGGCACGCGGCCTGTTGGCTGGCCCTTCAACCTGGAGACCGACATTATCAGCAAGACTATCATTTCGTGGCTTGAACGACGGGAAGGGTGAGCCGATGATGAGAAGTGAGCGCCGAGTGCTGAGTGCTGAGGGTTGAGGGCTGAGGCTCAGAACTCAGCACTCAGCACTCAGAACTAGAGAAGCAGCCATGGATTACCGCCCGACCATCGCGATCACTATGGGCGACCCCGCGGGAATCGGGGCCGAGGTGATCGTCAAGGCGCTGGCCGATCCGGTGCTGCGGCGCCGGGCTCGCTACATCATCTACGGGATGAACGAGCTGCTGCATTACGCGGCCGACCTGGCGGAGTTTGACGTGTTCTGGTGGCGCGACCAGTACAACGGGCGGCTGCGGTCGTATCCACATGATGTCGTCGTTGTGGATTACGACCACTATTCGATTCTGGGGAACGCCATCCGCATGCCCAGCAAGCTGGGGGGCGAGGCGTCGATGCGCTTCT
>Ga0315268_10008627_pt1 | contig 10623 bp, 16 predicted proteins | sample C1_top_MG_FD_204535 | JGI IMG/M metagenome (GOLD analysis project Ga0315268, IMG submission 204535) | Sediment microbial communities from Yellowstone Lake, YNP, Wyoming, USA - C1_top | ecosystem: Environmental > Aquatic > Freshwater > Lake > Sediment | place: USA: Wyoming | collected 2017-08-01 | reverse complement strand
TTTACGCGAAGCGGCCTCTGCTTGTAGACTAATGACGGCGTGAACTTCCTTATTTAGTGCCCGGGCCTCTTCTGAAGCAAATGGCAGACCACGCTGCTGGTATAGCAAGTGCAAGCCCATCGTCCCCAGGCCAAGTGCCCTGGATTTTTTGGCGAATCTCACGGCCCTTCCCATGCTCGGGATACGACTCGCTTTGTGAATGAAATCTTCGACTACTGCGTCTAAGAAATATATCGCCAGCTCCGGAACTTTGAGAGAGGATGTACCATGCCAGTCCCGCCATTCGTCGTATTTTGCAAGATTAAGAGAAGAGAGGACGCACACGAAAGTGTGATCATCATCCGTGTGCAGTGTGATCTCTGAGCAGAGATTTGAGGTTTTTACTTCGAGCCCGCGTTGTTTATAGCAATCTGGATTTTGCCGATTGACGTTGTCGATAAAGACTAAATAAGGCGAGCCACTGATTAAACGAATTTTTAGTACTTCGCCGAAAAGTTCTTGCTTCTTTTTGTCTCCAGCCAACATACTTTCGATCCATTTATCCGTCACTGTAAGACCGATGTTTGAGTCGATAAATCGGCGGGGATCTCCTTTCGAATGATCTTTGGCTTGGAGAAGTTCAGGGACGTCGGGGTGATCGATGGGAAGATAGATCGCGAATGATCCTCGACGTACTCCTCCTTGAGAAACAACTCGCGAGGCAAGATCATATTGTTGGGCCCACGGAACTACCCCTGTAGACTTTCCTCCGGAACTTATAGGACTGCTACTTGGACGTACGTCACCAAGATAAACGCCTACGCCACCGCCATTCTTTGACAGTTGGGCAACCTCTTTAAGGTGGGAGTAAATAGAGTTAACACTGTCCCCGACATGAACGGAGTAACAGCTAATCGGGAGACCTCGATTTGTACCGAAGTTAGACGCGACGGGCGTAGCAGGGCCTAACCAACCTCGCCAAAAGATCTCAAAAAGATCTTCCTCAATATCAGGGCGATTAAGGATTTTTGCAGCATACGAAGAAAGTCGTTTATGCATACCTCGGGGTGTTTCCCCTTGCAGTAAATAACCTCGTGAAAGTGTCTCTAATCCCTCTTTATTCAACCACTCCGGAACTTGCGTTTCGATCATCTTAGGCTCAAGTCCAGTGTTGTCCAATTTACTCTTTCAAAGGTTTGTTCAGGACGAGATACATACATCGACCCTTCTTTCTGTAAAGCAAAGAAGTCATTGCTAACTTGACCTTTGAGAACGGGTTCGAACCAGCGGCGAATAACGTCTGCCTTCATCTTATCATATTCGAAGGCAAAGTCAATTCCTAATACTTGTAGTCGGTCATTCGCGCGATGACGAAGATAGTGCCAAAGGTCTTCCCGGCTAACACACTTGAGCGTGTAACCATTGAAGATCTTTTCAAGAAACGCGTCTTCATTCGCAAGAACCGCTCTAAATCCTTCAACTACTTGTTCTTTTTGCTTTACACTCACTCGTCCTTCTCGGTCTAATTCTCTAAAGAGAGAACAGCCTCCGTCAGAGTGTTGTTGTTCGTCAAGCGCCGACCATGAAATAATTTGAGCTACACCCTTAAACCTCCCGTCAAGATTAAATGACAAAAGAGCAGCGAAAGAAGAGAAAAGACTTACACCCTCACCCGCTCCGCTGAATACGCCTAAAGAAACTACAGGATCAGACTGATTGACGAAGTAGTCAATTTTGGCTCGAGCAGACGGATCTCCCAAAAATGCTTCAAATTCGTCTAACCCGAGCGTATCGGACAAATGTGAGTAAGCCGCGGCGTGAACTGCTTCTGATGAGCTAAATGCTCGGGCCATCGCATGAATTTCATGTTTTGGGAAGAGTCTCGTAATGATATCTCCCCAATAACAAGCTACGTGAAGCTCTAGCTGAGTGAAACCCCGAAGGATTCCGCCGATCACAGCTTTTTCTTCAAGACTACATTCCTGCCAGTCATAGACATCGTGGGCCATACTGACTTCTTCTGGCCTCCAAACAGAGGCGATAGCTTTTTGAAATTTCTCGTAGTACTCTGGATACTCGAATGACCCGTTTATTTTGTAAGGTTCTCTGAGTTCCGTGATAGACATTCGTCAAAAAGTTTGTCGTTCCACCACAGAGGTTTTGCCTCCGGACGGCGTTTCCATTCTGCATAGGCTTTGTAGCCATTTACGTAACGACGATACGCGGTCACATCGTCGATTGCACTATCATACTTTAACTCGTCAGGCATAGCTCGAGCGAAACCAATTACATTCCGCCAGATAGATAACGGAAGATCGGTGTTAGCTTCGAATAATCTTTTAGCGTCGAGAAGACCGACAGTTGCCGCATGAGTCTTTTCGTAGCGACGCATGTATTCACCACATAGCGCCAAACCATGCGTGATCATCCACGCCATATTTTCATACGAGGAACGACACCAGACTGTGCTAGGATGATTACGAAATCCCTTATGACCGTACGGTCCTCCGTCTTTCTTGCGGATTGAGCCCCAATTTAGATAGAGGGGTCCCAGGTTGACTGCGAGCATCTGATTCGTCTCTAAGGGCATCTTTACAACGAGCTTAGAGGGGAGACACTCAGCAGCCCTGGCGGGGTCACGATCGACTGCGAAAAGATTCATCCGAGTTGTTTTGGATACAGTTGTATTATGCGACTAAGAGACTTATAGTACTAAATCTGATTACGCTTTCCCTTGGCCACGATAGCGCTTCTTACGCGCATTACGAGCTGTTGCGCTAAGCTTTGTGTTATTTGACTGCCCACTACTTGTCGATTTAGGCTTGCTTTCAGTTTTTTGGCCACCGTCGAGTGCTTTGTTTCTAATTGCCACTATCTAAGTCCTCGATTTGTTTTTTTATTGCGCCAATGATAGCGACGTTGAACTCCTCTTGAAGTTCTTCGGTAGAATTGTAGTATCCTAGCCATGCAGCACATTCGCTATCGCTTGGTGCTGAGAATTCAAACCCGCCCTCTGTTTCAGTTACAGTTAGGTCATTGAAACTGGCTAAGCTAGGATACCAGATAGACATCACCAAATCCCAGGGATGATTTGACCTGTCAAAGCATACGCACCCAAGGCAGCAATTACGCCTAGCATAGCAAGTCTACCGTTAAGCTTTTCGGCTTTTTCGTTGTGAGTCACAGAAAAATTCTCGTTAGGATCAATGTACATTTGAGGTTCTTTCGCGTAGATGTTTGTGCGATCGCCGTCTTCAGAAATAACAGTCATGTTGTTTAATGTGTCTCTTTTTATTTTGTTGTGTAACTACAAGAGGTGAACTCGGTCGGGCGGTCCCAGTGTCGCATTACACCGGCGATGATGAAAAGATTGGTTGTAAAACAAGAGAGAAAAATAAGAGTGCGAATAATAGCGACTGCATCGGCCGTTCTTTTTTCGAGAGATGCTTTTTCTCCAAGGGCCTTTGCCCAGATATTCCAGACGGGACTCTTTAATTTTTTTCGTGCTTTCCCCATTTTCCGATTGGGCACTCAACTTCAGCAAATTTAGTTTTGAGGCGCATATAGCACCCGCACTCAATACACCGCCCATTACAAAATTTCGGACATTGATGACAAATCAGCATTCTTTCTTCCTGTACTTCATCAGAAACAGGAACTGGATCTTTCACCACTTTCTTCGCCGTGTCCCACAGAGACCCGAGTAAAGATCGTTTGCAGCATTGTTCTTCTTCGGCCATATGTGATGTGAAAGTGCTAAGCGGGTAACCGGGTTCGAACCGGTGACCGCAGCTTGGAAGGCTGTGATGTTACCGCTACACCATACCCGCAAGAAAAGAGGGGGGGTCAGCGCCTGTCGGACTTTTTCATGATCTTCGAAGTTTCATGATTCATGAAAATCGTCTTAAGCTGAAAAAGTCAGAGCTAGACTGGGATAAATCTTAGCTTACAATTTTCACGAAACAGATTGTTGCTAGATCTGTGAAAAAGTCCGATAGACGCCGGCCCCTAATAGCCTTAGAAGCGGAAGCCTAGACCCGTGGTAAACACCGGGCTGTAGGAAGCGCCATTCGCACCGGAGTTAGTCGTCGGCAGCTTCACATCGGCGAAGCCGGTGATGCTACTGGTGATGCGGCCTTCAGTACCAATCACGAATACGGCTTGACCATAGCGGTCATTGCCAATAGCAGCTTGGCGACTTGCTTCCACGCCGTTAGTAAAGGGAACTTGGTAACCCACACCGCCGTAGAGGTTAGCTCGGCTAATCTTGCTTCCGTTAGACAGGGTAGTCTTAGAGATGCTATAGTCGTAGGTCAGCAGAGCGCCACCGGCAGCTCCAATCTGGCCGTTAGGGCCAGCAGCAGCATTGATGTATGGGCGTAAAGAGTATTCACCGCCCAGCACTTTGCCTAGAGCGTAGCGTCCTTGCAGAGTGGCGCCAGACACCGTGTCATTAGCACCTGCCTCGCCTTGAACCCCGCCGCCCGAAACACCTTGCTTGTTCAGCAGCACGCCGATGCCAACATAGTTACCTACACCTTTGGCCTTGGTCTCAGCAGCGATCTCGAGAGCACCCACGCGGAAGTTGGTTGCAGCAATCTCCTTAGCAAACTCAGCACGGAGAGCGGCAGCAAGTTGGGCATCCGCGGCGGTTTGAAATTCAGTGATACGATCCAGACAGGCGTTAGTCAGGGCGGCAAGTTGACCACGCGTGGCGAACTGCGCTGACTTAAATGTGCCGTCAGGGAAACCAGCTACGCAGCCATATCGTTCGACGAGAGAGGCTAGAGCCTGATAAGCCCAATCGGTGGGGCGTATATCAGAGAATTGAGAGATGCTGGTAACATGGTTCGATTCAGTCGTATACGGACTGATTTCAGACTCAGCCGCGAAAGCTACCGAAGGAGCGAGCATACTGGCCGCGACAATAGCTTGAAAGATTCTCATAGTTTATGTGTTTGTTTTGACTAGTCAAGGCCCTGGGCCTATCAATATCTTGTAATAACTGCCCCAGTTGTGTACCCGTCTAGTTGGTTTTCCGGGCGGCGATGACTTGCACAAGTTTGCTCTTAAATTCCGCGCGGCTGTGAGACCCTTGTATGAAACCTACAAGTAAATTTCGCCACTCTACCAGGTAAACCGGGATGTCGATCGTACCGTCGTCCGTCACAACATTGGCTTTCATATACTCCATCAGAATGGGATTGTTTGGGACATCTGACAGAAGCAGGTCCCGAAAGTATCCGCCTCGAGAGTGAACGACACCGCGATCGAACTTAGTCATCTCAGAGCAGATGGGACAGTCTTTGTCCCAAATTTTCCAGACTCTAATCATACGAAAGCCTCAAGTTCAGGGAATTTTTGCGCGGCTTTCTTCTTCATCGCGTATACATGAGCATTGACCGCGTATTTGGTCATACCGTACTTCGATACACACTCGCAGTTACGAAGCTCTTTATTACCAAACAGCCCGAAGCGGTCGATCACAACTTTCGCCCGCTTAGTATGAAGACCCCCGCAGCTACTTTCGATAACTTTACGAATAACGCCTTCTGAAACATCCATTTTTACCTCGAAAGTCTGAGTAGGGTCTTCTATATTATAGGCACGCGGACAATCTTCGAGAGAGTGCGGGTATTTAGGCTGACGACGGTCAACCCGTCCGCTTGATGTGATTGCGCCGCGAACATGGTAGTAAGCCCATGTCATGAATTTAGCTCCACGAGTCGGGTCATATGACTTGATAGCGCTAAGCAACCCAATGTAGCCTTCTTGAGCCAGGTCCTCGTGAGTAAAAGATGCGGCGGTGAAACCGTACTTCCACGATAATTTATGGACTAGTCGCTCGTATTTCTTAATGATTTGACGTTCTGCTTGACGATTGCCAGATTGGGCATCGAGGACTAGTTGATTTTCCTGAGTGTTTGCCATGTGTTTTGTAATCTGAGATCATCATACTATACTCTGGTGTTCTTTAGACGAGCCCCTGTGCCAGTTTGTTAATTGACTTTTGGTAAATCAAATTCTGACGTGACAAGATTTATAAACTCGAGACGTTTGTGCCATGTATCTCCTCCAGTTTCATCTCGCGCTGGATTGATGCATGTTGCATCCCCCCAATTTTGACAAACCAACCCCGCAAGATCTTTTAGATTTCCGGGTTGTCCAGTTGCCCAATATAGCTTCCCTTCTAAAAATTTTGCCCCGCATTTCAGACAACTCTTACTGTAAGACTCCTCTAGGCTCATTGTCGACTCCATCATTGACGATTTTAATGCTGGCTTCGAGAATAAGATCCCGCGCCTTACTAAAACTACTCTGCCATCTGTCTGGGGCCGATTCTACTGAAGGACACACAATTTTTTTAATTCCGCCCTGTATGATAGCAGCCGCGCAACTTACACACGGGTGGAATGTAACGTACAAAGTCGACCCTTCAGTCTTCGCCCCATTTTTAGCCGCATTAAGCAGAGCGTTGACCTCCGCGTGCACAGTGTAAGCGAGTTTTACCTCTCGATCAGCGTATCTTTCGGGTGTGTCCTCGATTCCCAACGGAAATCCATTGTAGCCAGTAGCTAAAATTCGGCGGTCGCTAACTAATACAGCACCGACTGTCGTACCGGGGTCTTTGCTCCAAGATGACACAAGCACAGCCATCTCAAAAAATCTAATGTCCCACTTATTCAAATCCAAGGGTTTAACCCCATGTCAATAAACGGAACTTCATCTTCTAATGTCATTAGAAATTGTGAAACCATCTGTCTTTCTCCTTCATATTCTTCATGAAAGTATATGGCGATGTCACGAAAAGCATCCCAGGCTGCCATCATTGAGTCTTGTCCTATTTCAACGCGGATAAAGCTATCGAGTAGACATCCGTATGATGTCTGGCGCAGTATCTGGACTAACTGCTTAAATTCAATCGTCTTAGGATACACGGCAGTATTATTCATTTTAGCGAATCCGATATGCGGGCGACAACGCAATGTCCCATATCAGGAGCGAATCCTCGTTTAGTGTAAAAACTTGTCGAGTGGGGAGTAACTATAGCCCGAATAATATCAGGTCGTTCGGTCGCTTCAATCAATTCAATCATCATCGTACCGTAGCCATTTCCTCTCTTATCCGGAGATACCCAAAGTCCGGTAATTATTAGCTCAGAATCTCGAATAAAATACTCAATGAAGCCGATAGCCTCGGCGTCTCGTCTTTCGCCGACAGTCAATACCCAACTCTCTTGCACTCCCATCGTTGGAAGTAGACGATCTTCCGGATAGCGAAGTTCCATAGCGAGTAGATCCTCGTCTGTAGCACGGCGAAGATTGACTGTAATGCCTGGAGTTCTGCGGTAGATTTTCATTAGAAGCGCCTCGGAATTTGCTCGGCGAAGTCTTCGATGAACTCGGTCATATCAATTAAAGTGTTAATTTTTACGATAAGTTCCGAGATTACAGCCGGAACGTGAGCTTTTTCAGTTCGGGCGGCGTAGGCTAGAGCTTCTCGAAGATTTTTCTCCGCTTCTCGCAAAGGCTCAAGTACTGGTTGTGAAATTGCCATCAGTGCAAGGTAATTAGATCTGTAAGTCTAGACATACTATACAGCGCCATAAGACCAAAAGGTCTATAGGTATGACAGTTAATAAACTGTCCACTGGTCATGCCGTCTATAGCGTGTTGGCATGAGATGAACATTTTTATACTTTTGCATGTGCGTTTTAGCGTACTGCGCCGGATCAATGTTTAACCACGCCTCAGGGTAGCTTACAGTAAGCATGCCTTTCTTATCCATATAGTCACGAATTTGCAACACAAGATTTGCTCTCTCGTCTCGAGAGCCGTAAAATGATTGGCCTTTATACTGACCTAATTTAGGCAGCGGCCGCTCTTCGTGTTCTACCGGCCATGGTAATGAATACTCAACTTCAATATCTAGCGAATCACCAAACTCTTTCCACTTATCATACATCATTTTCCAATCAGCGCCAAGCCGAAGCATGTGAAAGCGCACGTCGATGTTTCCAAGTACCATCGTGATACCTCGAACTTGCGGGCACTCCTTTAATACCTGCCGGGTAATGGCGAAGTCTGTGCGGATCTCACCCCATAGAGTCTTACCGTCATTCTTCGCGGTCATTGACCCCGGCGGAGCCCACGCCGCCACATGACTATCACCTACGGTGACCCAATCGAGCCCTAAGTCTGTACTTCGTAGGACCTTAGCGCGCTCCTGCAGTCTTATCAATTCAGGAAGTAGGTCTTGGTCGGTAAAATCCGATCGCCCCGACAAAAACTTCGCGTAGTTTGGTACAGGCACATCGAGAGATAAAACGGTCTCCGCCTCAAACGCCGCAAGCAACTTCTTTCTAATTTTCGGCCCTTCACGAGGCCACCCATTTGGGATATTTAGCCTATTGTCCCAAGGATGCGGTCCGTGAAAGAAATACATCTCCTTCACGGGGTGATTGTCGTGATTGAGTGCTAGTCCTGTATTTTCAGCCCACGTTCGCGCCCATCCGTGGGAGTGCCATCCCGGATCCTTCGAGATTGTAGCAAACACTCCCGTAATCGCGGCTGTCTCCCCACCCGCGCTCGCTATTGATTCTATCATAAATAGTTTCGTCTTTAAGTTGTGGCTCAGTGCCAACGTTCCACATTAAGATGTCGCGGCCCGTGTTCTTAGGAATGTAGCGCCACGCCTTCGCATCATAAGTAAGAACTGACGGGAAGGGTGGTATATCACCGCCTTTAATAGCACGAGTGAATTGTTCAGGCGCGGAGATAACATCCGCTCGACCAAGTTCCCCGGCTTTAAGATTTCGAGCGACAGCGACCGCATGAAACTTCGCATTCGGCCATGCGATTTGCATCGATCGTGTGAGGACTCCCGTCGAGATGACGCTCCAGACTTCCTCTGGTTCGATCATTTTTGACATTGTTTTCACAAAACCGGCAGTCACGAGCTCATGCTTCAGCCCAAGAGGGACAAAAAAGCAGTTTGGTCGTCCCTTAGCCCACGCTTTCGCGATTAGATTAAGATTCGGCATCGCGGCTATGCGAGCAAATTTTGCTTCGGCTCCTCGCTCAATGCAGCAGGCTTGGTGATGCGAGATTCGCTTCGATGCAGGCATGAAGAGTACCACTTTCTTTCCATGGCGTTTCGCCACATCAAGGATTGATACGCCTGCCAGACCAAATCGGGGTTGAACATACACTATCGTGTCTTGACCCGGTAGAATCTTTGAGATTAAACAGTCGCCACCACGAACTTTCGATCCAGTGATGAGATCATCGCGAACTACTCTAACACCGGAGTAGGTGTCAGTGGCCGGGTCGCCATAAGGATCTTCCCAATCCCCCGCGAGATCAAGATAGTACTGCTTAGACTTCCCGACAAGATCCTTATTTATACCGTCGATGACATGGTTGTTGTGTGTCATACGGCTCTAAGGGAGAAATCGTCGGGGAAGATCCAACTTCGTGGAAACTCGCGAGCGGGCGGCTTATGCCCGTGCTTACGTTCCACGAACTTACTGAACCAACATAATTGATCCTCATGATTGAGAAATTTATGAGTATGGATTGGATCATTCGTCCAATTGTTAAGCTTCTCCATGTAGGAAAGCCATGTGGACGTGTGTCTATTCTCGGGAACAAACTCCCCTAGCGAATTTACGGAATACTTCAGTTTGCCGTCGATATTCGGTGGGCCAAATACGTACATCATCCCACGAAAGTGGCCGGTGCCACCGATCAAGACTGAGTCAGGGTCCACAAGGTCCGGACGTGGCATAGCGATATACCGAGCTGTGTTCTTTGATGGATACAGCGGAGAGCGAAAACCAAAGTGGTCCTTCAACACCCGCTCCTGTATCTTCGCGAACTCCATCATCGACAATGGACGGTCGTATGCTTCAACTATGGGAGCGAGGATTTTCGCGATCTTCGGCGGTTCGGTGACCAACCACTCTTTGACTATGGTACCCTTCGGGTAGTAGATCTGGAATAGGTCTGAGCGGGCGTGTCGCTCCGTAGCAAAAAGATCTCGCAAGGCGTCCCAACCCTCATCAAGAATCGTAGTTAGATTAGTCCACTTCTCATTCGAAAAGCTGAAATGAATCGTAACGGCGATACGCTCCTCAAGACTTAAATTCGCTTCACGAAGACGCCACACTGCTGGATGTTCGTGCCAGTGAAGTCGATGGGAGAATCCTTCGACTAGATCAGGATCCTCTCGGAGGTCAAACTTACGATTGAACTCCATATACTTTTCGATCCGCCTTTCGAGGGGCCAGTGACGAAAGTATGAATCCTGTGGCTTACCATTCGATCCGATTGGAATGTTGGGGTCGGTGTCCTCGAGCTCGATGAACCCGTCTATGATACTCTTCTCGGTCGATTCCCGCGCGGGAGATAACGTAATCATCGGATGGGTGAACGGAAAGTGTGTTGAATGAGTCGATTAAACCGAGTTCGAGCATCGGTTTCTGACGACCGTAGGGATGGTCGATGATTGACGATGAGTTCCAAACCTTGTCACGGTCAAGATGATCGTAGTGACTGCCTGGTTTAATATAGTTTTCCACCCAGCGGATGTAGTCGCAACAGACGTCCTCAGCGTTGTATGGCAGTGAGTTGGTCTCGCGGT
>Ga0315268_10008626_pt1 | contig 10625 bp, 13 predicted proteins | sample C1_top_MG_FD_204535 | JGI IMG/M metagenome (GOLD analysis project Ga0315268, IMG submission 204535) | Sediment microbial communities from Yellowstone Lake, YNP, Wyoming, USA - C1_top | ecosystem: Environmental > Aquatic > Freshwater > Lake > Sediment | place: USA: Wyoming | collected 2017-08-01 | reverse complement strand
CGTTTAATTTGCCGGACATCGCCGCCAGCTCGAACTGGCTGATCGGGTTATCGAAACTCACCAGTTGCTGGCGCACCTTGGCTCCCCGGAGAATCAACACTGCAAGCGCAAGATTTTCTTGCAATGTCACCAATTCGAGATGATGATATTTGGACGATGTTTGTTTGGGCTGGGTCACTACGGCCACGTTATGCACCCGTTGGGACACCAGTCCGGCCGCCAGTGACAGCCAATTTTCCATCTCTTTTTTAACCTGATGGACTAGGTGGTTGATCAAGATTTGCTCGTTGATCGGCAACTGAGCGTGCTTGATGCTCTCGACATAATATCGATAGCCTTTATCAGATGGGATGCTTCCGGCTGAATGATGAGGTTTGAGGATGTAACCCTCTTCCTCCAGGCGCATCATTTCGTTGCGCACTGTAGCAGAACATACGTCGAGGCCGCATTCAGCGGCGACCGATGCCGAGGGTACCGGCATGGCGCGCTCGATGTATTGCCTGATGATGCTGGAGAGTATCGTCTCCGATCTTGAATTGAGCATAACTTACACCTGTTAGCAGTCCCGGCGTCGGATTGCTAACAAACGTAATTTAGCACTTTTAATACGAATTTGTCAAGGTATCGGCGTAAGCCCGGCCAAGCCGTCAGACAGGTCCGGCGGCAGTTCAGAGGTGAATGATAACGTGTTGCCGGTCTTGGGGTGGGTGAAACTCAATCGGTGCGAGTGCAGGAACTGCCGTGGGAAAAACTCGGATGCCACCCCGTAGGTCTGGTCGCCGATGACCGGAAAACCGATAGCCGCCAGGTGAACTCGAATCTGATGGGTGCGCCCGGTGAAAATCCGGACTTCAAGAAGGGTATAGCCTTTGAAATGCTGAATGACGCGGTACAGACTTTTGGCTTCGCGGCCGGTTTCGGAAACCGCCATCTTTTTCCGGTCGATCATGCTCCTGCCTATGGCTGCCTCAATGATACCGGTCTTTGGTTCAAGTTTGCCTCTGACCAACACCAGGTAGACTTTAGTGACCTGCCGCTCCTTGAACTGCTCTGAAAGGGCGCCCTGGATTTCTCGCGATCTGGCCACCACCATTAATCCCGAGGTGTCTTTATCCAGGCGATGGACGATGCCAGGGCGCTCACCTCCGCCCTCAGATAGCTCCGGATAACGCCCGAGCAGGGCATTCAACAGAGTGCCGTCGGGATGTCCTGGGGCGGGATGAGTGGTCAGTCCCGGCGGTTTATCGATGACCGCCAGGCTGTCATCTTCATAGATGATCTTCAGTGGAATGTTCTCGGCAACGTGTACGGTTGGGGGAGGCGGCGGAACGTCTGCCACAATTCTGTCGCCGGTCTTAATAAGGTACGACGGTTTGGCCGTTTTACCATTGACCGTGATCGAACCGCTGTCGATGAGTTCCCGCACCCGCATGCGCGACAGGTCCGGTATTTTTTCGGCGACGTATTTATCTAATCTGACTTCGCTGGCGTCAGAGATGATCTCGATTTTGGATGGCATCAATGCCCCGCCGCTTGTTCGGAGCGCAGGTACAAGAAAGCGATCAGGATCATGCCGACGACTACCGCAGAATCGGCGATATTGAACGCCGGCCACGGACCGGCTTTCAGAAAATCGGTAACGAAGCCGTAGTATGCCCGGTCGATCAGGTTTCCCAGCGTCCCGCCCGCCGCCAGGCCGAGTCCGATACGGCCCCAGGTGGTCTCCAGGAAAGAAGCCCGATGAGACAGAGCCAGCCAGGCGATGAAAATGAGTGCGACGCTGCTCGCCACTATGAGAATGGGGATAGAGTTTTGGAAGATGCTAAAGGCCGCCCCGGTGTTTTCGGCATGGATCAGCCGGAAAAAACCGTTAGGGGGAATCGACTCGTAAAGCGAGATATAGGAACGTACCAGGTGTTTCGTCAGTTGATCAAAACCGACCACCAGCGCCATGATGAGCATGGAAAGACTCAGATTTTTAGATACAGCCATCAGTGAAGCTGAACTACGTGGGCCGGTTGAGTTTTGTTTTGCATGAGACGCATAACTTTGCATATGGCAATATTTCTAGACGGGCGGGATCGATCGTTTGGCCGCAGTTTTCGCATTTACCGAAGGTTCCTTTTCTAATCTTGGACAACGCATATTCAACTTCTTCCATCTGATCGAGGACTCTTTTTTCCAGCGCCAACCGGTTCTCCAGATCGGCGGTTTCGGTGGCTTCTTCCTCTCGCTTGCCGAACGGCGAACCTTCGCGCCGGTCTTCCTGGGGTCCGGTAGCCTTCAGGGCGGCGAGTTGCACGGTCAGGCGCTGATAGTCGGCTTTCAGACGATTGGTTACCGCATCGTAATTTTTATTTTCCGTTACCATGTTTCGTCCTCTCGGCTAGGGTCAATGCCTATGCGCCGCTACGGTCAGATTCTTTGGGGGTTAACTGGCAACAACGGCGGCGAGCCGTAACTGTTGATGGTCATAAGTGTATCCGATAATAGCTGGATTGGCAATATTTTTGAAAATACGAGATACACTCCAAAAATGGAGATTTGACACTAATCACCATGGATGTTACATTTCAAATGAAAGCGATTTTCATTTACCTATGACCAACTACAAAGAATTCTTAGGAAAGCTTCGTGCATCGGGTTATAAATTAACCCCCCAGAGGCGTGCGATCATCGAAGCTGTCCTTTCTGCCGATAGGTCTCTGACCCCACAGGAACTGCACGATATATTAATTGGAAAACATCCCGATATCGGGTTGGTAACTGTCTATCGGACGTTGGATATATTGAACAGCCTCGGGCTCCTGTGCCAGTTCCCACCGGAGGGAAATGCCCGCAGCTTCAAAGCGGGGTCCGCCGAACATCACCACCACCTCGTCTGCCGCGGTTGCGGCGAAGTAGTGGATTTTACCGGACGGTGTCCCACCGAACTTAAAACGAGTCTTGAATTGGAAACCGGCTTCATTATAACCGATCACCAACTTGAATTTACCGGTTATTGCCGGGATTGCCGGGTGCAGGCTCACTAATGAAATATACTTCTACGATCGTGACCGTGTTTTTATTGGTGATTACTGGTTTGCCTGCTTTAACAGGCTGCGCCAAGACCAGCACCGGTGGAAAATCGATCGTAGTCACCTATTCTATCCTCGGTTCAATTGTCAAAGACCTCGTCGGCGGTAATGCCACGGTTACGGTCTCCATCCCTAACGGACAAGATCCGCATGATTGGGAGCCCTCGGCCAGGGATATCGAGACGATCAACAACGCAGACCTTGTGATCGAAAACGGCCTGGGACTCGAGGCGGGGCTGGGAAAAACGCTCACCCAGGCCAGAAATAGCGGGGTCAAATTTTTCACCGCTTCCGACCACATCACCGTACGCCATGTTGGGCAGGGCGAAGGTATCCCCTCAGGCGATCCGGATCAAGCAATTGGAGCTCCGGACCCACACCTATGGATGGACCCGCTGACAATGAAGGATGTGGTGGCTGCCTTGGCTCCGGTTCTCAAAGATCTCCTCCAGGTAGATGTGTCAGCTCAGGCGCTTGACCTTGAGAACAGGCTGGCAAGTCTGAACTCTGAAATCGCAGGCACCGTCTCGCAGATCCCCCAGGCTGATCGCAAGCTGGTTACCGGCCACGAATCGATGGGTTATTTCGCCCAGCGGTACGGATTCAAACTCGTCGGCGTCATAATTCCCAGTCTGTCTTCCCAGGCTGAAGTCTCGGCCGCAGACCTGGCTTCATTGAAGCAAGCCATTCTGGATAACAATGTCCAGGCAATCTTCACCGAATTGGGGACCTCCCCCGTAGTCGCCAAGGCGATCGGAGACGAAACAGGGGTGAAAGTTATCGAACTCGCCACGCATATTTTACCTCCCGACGGTTCCTATTTCACGTTCATTCGGGGGCTTGCCAACACTATAACCGCTGCCCTCAAGTGAAATCATGCTCAAAAACTCTTTCGTTGTATACTTAGCCTAGGAGATTTTATTCGTGTCATTCCAAATCGGACCGTTTAACATCCATATGTACGGCGTCATGTTGGCGCTGGGAGCTCTGGCGGCCATTTTTGTTGCTTATATCGAGGCCAGGCGCCGCGGGGAGAATCCTGATCATCTGTTCAATATGGCTCTCATTGTTATTCCACTGGGAATCATCGGGGCCAGGCTATATCATGTCATCGATCGGTGGTCGTACTACAGCGCCAACCCCGGAAAAATTATAGGCGGTGCGGGACTCGGGATTTTCGGTGCCGTTGCCGGCGGAATTCTCGGCGTTATCATCTATACCAACTGGAAAAAACTTAACCTTCTGCGATGGTGCGATATTCTTGCGCCCGGCCTCATTCTCGCCCAGGGCATCGGCAGATGGGGCAATTTCTTCAACCAGGAGTTATACGGCTACCCGACAAGCCTGCCCTGGGGCATTCCGATCGATCCGGCGCATCGTCTTCCAGGCTTCGAACAATACACCCATTTCCATCCCCTATTTTTGTATGAGTCAATATTAGACGTGGCCGGATTCGCCGTGCTCATGATCGTCGGCCGCAAGTTGAGGGACCGGCTCAAGGACGGCGACATTATGCTCATGTACTTCGTCTGGTACGGCGTAGTTCGCTTCATTCTCGAGGGCTTCAAAATCGAGGTTTGGACCATCGGCGGCATTCCCACGGCACGTTGGATATCCGGCGCCTTGGTCCTCATCGGAATAACCGTTTTACGGTTCCGTCATCACAACCGAAAACCCGCCGCCGCAGACAATGACGATTCAATGATTCAGCCTTAGGTGATGAAACAACCGAGATGATAGATTTTTTCATAAGCCCGTTTGCCAACAACGAATTCATGATCAAAGCATTACTGGCCGGGATGCTGGTATCCATTGTCTGTGCCATCGCAGGGACTTTCATCGTGTTGAGAGGACTGGCCTTCATCGGTGACGCATTGGCCCACGGTGTACTACCGGGTATTGCCGCATCACTGCTCCTTGGTTTTCCGGGCATAATCGGTGCCAGCATCGGCGCAGCCGTTATGATAGGTGGAGTGACCCTCATCACTCAGCGCTCACGCTTATCTTCCGACACGGCTATAGGATTGTTATTCGTCAGCATGCTTGCGCTGGGTGTTGCCATCGTATCCCGCTCTGGCTCTTTTTCCGGTGATTTGACCCGGATTCTGTTCGGAGAATTACTGGGAATTTCATGGGGCAATATCTTTTTGTTGATAGTGGCAGCCCTGTCCATCGGGATCGTCGCCATTATCTGTGCCAGGCCCTTCATGCTCCTCGCTTTTGACCCCGAACAGGCTCAGGTAGCTGGATTCTCATCCAAAAAATATCATTTCCTGATGTTGCTCATGATCGCCGCCACTATCATCGTATCTTTCCAGACAGTAGGCACCCTCCTCGTATTCGGCCTCCTCATTGCTCCGGCCGGCGCTGGGGCTTTGCTGGCGTCCCGCATCAGCATCATGATGTTATTGGCGGCGGTTTTCGGGGCGGTTTCGATGTACGCTGGTTTGCTCGTTAGTTATCATATGAACATCGCCGCCGGCGCTTCTGTGATCCTCGTAGCCACGGTCATTTTTTTCATTGTCTTCGTCATTAAAAATCTGACAACCCGGCGGGTTCCCGGTGCCTCGGAGACTGCTCATGGTTAGTAGCACTGCTGCTGCTGCCCGCTCAGACATCTTAGCCCGCGACCTCAACATTGGGTACAACGGGAATTCCGTTGTTGCCGGCATTAACTTTGAGCTCACCGAAGGGCATGCCATTGCTCTAATTGGAACCAACGGCTCCGGCAAATCCACCCTATTGAAAACCATCGTCGGTTTATTGCCTCCGCTCGGTGGCGACATCAAAGCGTTCGGGGGTGCCCCCGGCGAAAGTCCCAAACGTATAGCCTACCTGGGGCAATTCCACGCATCAGGGTTCGTACTCCCGTTACGAGCCATTGATGTCGTTCGCATGGGCCGCTTCCCCAGTAAGGGCCTTTTAGGCCGGATGACCTCAGAGGACAACGACATCGTTAACGAGGCGATGGTAGCGATGGGCGTCGAACAACTGGCTGATTTCCCATTGCGTTCAATGTCAGGCGGTCAGCAGCAAAGAGTCTACCTGGCCCAGGTGCTGGCCCACCGGGCCGACTTACTGGTGCTTGACGAACCGACCGCCGGCCTCGACGTGGGCGGGCGCGAGCGCTACCTGGCAGCGATAAAGGACGAACTCTGCCGCGGCGCCTCGATAGTTGTGGCGACGCACGATGTCCAGGACGAGGCTGCCCTGTGCCACCAGGTCATGCTCCTGGCGCACCGGGTGGTAGCTCTCGGCCCCCCGGCTCAAGTCCTCACCCCCCAGACCCTGCTTGAAACTTTCGGCATCGTAATCGGGGGCGATCAGAAGAGTTTCACCGTCCTCGAGTGTGTTCACCCCCATGACGGCACCCGACATCATGACTAGCCGTCACCCAATCTCTCGCGGGATGGCTCACCATAGCTGAAGATGCTATTATTAAGTTAAAGGACAACAATCCGGGAAAGCGAGGGCAGTCATGCTTATCCTATTTTTCTTCATCGTTGTAGCCGGTTACGCCTTCCTGGAATATTATTTCCGTTCCCACGGCGCCAAAGTCACGATGTACGACCGCTTTGTCGGCGGTGTGGGGGGCGTGCTGGCCCTGGCCGGGTTGTGGTTCATCATGGACGCCCACGACGACCTGGGAGCCCCTGGATCATACGTCTTCGTCATAGTCACCATGGGGCCGGCCATCGGGCTCGGCGTCGCCGCCTGGCTGGCGATCACCAGGCGGAAATAGTCGGCCGTTAAATCCAGAAGACATTATCCCTCATGGTTCCGAACGACGAATTCTACAAAACTTTACTCGATAACCTGGGTGAAGGCGTGTATTTTGTCGACCGCGACCGGCGTATCTCGTACTGGAATAAAGCCGCGGAGACGCTGACCGGGCGCACCGCCGCCGAAGTCATGGGCTTCCGTTGTTCCGATAACATCTTGGTCCACACCGACGATGCCGGAACGCAGCTTTGCCTGGTCGGCTGCCCTCTGAACGCCACACTGACCGACGGCCAATTGCACGAGGCCGCGGTGTATCTCAGGCACAGGGACGGGCACCGGGTCCCGGTCTTGATCAAGGTCATGCCCATTCGCGATGAATCGGGACGAATCATCGGCGGCATCGAGACTTTCACTGATAATTCTTCGAGTATCCAACTGAAAGAACAGATCGCCCAATTGGAAACGCTGTCGCTTATCGATGAACTGACCAAGGCAGGCAACCGGCGCTACGCCAACATCACCCTGGATACCCGCCTGAATGAACTCAAACGCCATGACTGGCAATTCGGCATGATCATGATAGACATCGACAATTTTAAAAGGATCAACGACTCTTTTGGTCACAGCGTCGGCGACGAAGTGTTGAAAATGGTCTCTCGGACCATCACTGGGAACATGCGCAGCCCGGGATCGCTGTTCTTCCGCTGGGGTGGGGAGGAATTCGTCATCCTGGCATCCCACGTCGACGGAGGACAGCTCTGGGACCTGGCCGAGCGGATGCGGATTTTAGTCGCCACTTCGGCCTTGTTTATCGGGCGAGACGAGATCCGGGTAACCATTTCCGCCGGCGCGACCATAGCGCGTCCGGATGATGATGCGGATACTCTGGCGCGCCGTGCCGATGAACTTCTCTACCGGAGTAAAAAGGCTGGCAAGAACATCACCACTACGGATGTGCTCAGGGTGCTTTGATGTTGTTGCGCTGTCCCACCCCCTCCCCTATAATCTTTCTCAATGCTTGACCTCACAATCCAGCTGCTACCGGGACTGAAGCTCAAAAATCCGGTTATCGCCGCCTCGGGGACGGCTGGCTACGGCGACGAGCCGTCTCGGCTTTACGACATCGCCGACCTGGGAGCCTTTGTCTGTAAGGGCACCACTCTCAAACCCCGCACAGGCAACCCTCAACCTCGCATCATGGAGACGGACAACGGCCTGCTGAACGCCATCGGGCTTCAGAATCCAGGTGTGGAATACGTCATCGAGCATTACGCCCCAATATGGGCGAAGTGGCGGACTCCAGTACTGGTCAACATCGCCGGCGAGAGCATCGAGGACTATGCCGAAATGGCCAATCGCCTCGACAAGGTTCCCGGCGTGGCCGCTCTGGAAGTGAATATCTCCTGCCCCAACGTAGCAGCGGGCTGCCTGGAGTTCGGGGCCACGGCGGAAGGCGCGGCGGCGGTAACGCAGGCGGTGAAATCGGCTACCTCGCTCCCGGTCATCGTCAAGCTCACCCCCAACACTTCGGACATTGTTGCCCTAGCCCAGGCCGTCGAGAACGCCGGCGCCGATGCAATATCTTTAATAAACACCCTTCGCGGCATGGCCATCGATATCAAGAAACGCAAACCGATCCTCGGGAACATCACCGGCGGCCTGTCCGGGCCCGCCATAAAACCAATCGCGCTGGCAATGGTCTGGCGCGCTGCTGGCGCGGTCAAAATCCCGGTCATCGGCGGCGGGGGAATCTCCACAGCCGCGGATGCCATTGAATTCCTGATGGCCGGAGCATCTGCCATCGAAGTCGGCACAGCGGCCCTTGTAAACCCCCAAGCCCCTCAAGAAATTGTAAAAGGTATCGAAAATTACATGTTACAATGGAAAATGACTGAGCTTTCTCAGCTAATCGGCGCCGCCAGGCGTTAAAAAAGAGGAGGTCCCCTGTGAACAGAGTTGTCCACTTCGAAATCCCGGCAGCCAAACCGGACCGCGCGGTCAAGTTCTACGAGAAAGTCTTCGGCTGGAAGGTCGAAAAAGCGCCCGGTGAGATGGACTACTGGATGATCACTACCGGCGGTGCTAAAGAGGCCGGGATAAACGGCGCCATCATGTCCAATAACGGCGCCATCAAGCAGGTGGTCAATACCATCGGGGTTAAAAGCCTCGGCGAAGCTGCCAAGAAAGTCCTCGCCGCTGGCGGCAAGCGCGTCAGCCCTGATCAGACCGTCCCGGGCGTTGGTTACTTCGCCTATTTTAACGATACCGAAGGCAATCCCTTCGGCTTGATGCAGAACGATCCCACGGCTAAATAAGGAATGCTGCCACACTCCGTTTTACCGCCCGGTGCAGGGGCATCGGCCCGCCGTGGCGGCCTGATAGCGGCAACCCTGGCTTCTTTCCTGACGCCCTTCATGGGGGCGTCGATCAACATTGCCCTGCCATCTATCGGTCGTGAGTTTTCACTGGATGCGGTAGCCCTGGGGTGGGTAGCCACTTCTTACATCTTGGCGGCGGCGGTGTTCCTGCTGCCGTTCGGCCGTTTGGCCGACATCTTAGGCCGCAAGAAAATTTTTATCGCTGGTCTGGCGTCATTCACGGTGACTTCGCTCCTGGTGGCTCTGGTGCAGAACGGCACCGAGCTTTTAATCGCCTGGGTGGCTCAGGGTGTAGCCGGGGCGCTCTTGTTTGGCACCGGTATGGCAATCTTGACCTCGATCTTCCCCCCTTCCGAGCGGGGCAGAGTATTGGGTCTGAACGCCGCCGCGGTCTACATCGGCCTATCACTCGGGCCGACGGTAGGCGGCGTGGTCACCGACGCCTTCGGATGGCGTGGTATTTTCCTGTTGAATGCCGCCCTGGCTTTTTTCGCTCTGGTCGTAGTCATCACCCAACTCAAAACCGAGTTCCAGGAATGCAAGGGCGAAGCCTTCGATATGAAAGGCGCCATCGTCTACGGTTTGGCGCTTTGCGCCTTGATGCTGGGTTTTTCCGAACTGCCGGACACTATCGGTTTTGTCCTGCTGGCCATCGGTGCCGCGGGGCTGACGGCTTTTGTGTACTTGGAATCCCGGATCCAGTTTCCGCTGCTCGCCGTTAAAATATTCCGCCATAACACCGTTTTTGCCATGTCGAACGCAGCGTCGCTCATCAATTACGCGGCAACCTTTGCCACCGGCTTCCTGTTATCGCTCTACCTCCAATTCGTCAAAGGCTTCTCCCCGACCGATGCCGGTCTTATTCTGGTTGCCCAGCCGATAGTCATGGCCCTCGTTTCACCCTTTGCCGGTAGGAGCGCCGATAGGATCGGCGCACGGTTCCTGGCATCCATGGGAATGGCCATCTCGGCCGCGGGACTGGCGATGTTCATCTTCATCGGCAATAACACTTCAATGGTTTACGTCATCGGAGCGCTTATCGTGCTGGGAGTTGGCTTCGGTTTGTTTTCCTCCCCCAACACTTCCGCAGTCATGGGATCGGTAGAGAGAAGGCAGTACGGAGTTGCCTCTGCCACCCTGGGAACATCTAGACTCGTCGGTCAGATGCTCTCCTTGGGAATCGCGATGTTGCTATTCTCCGTTATCATCGGTCATGTTCGGATTTCGGCCGCGGTGCATGATGAATTGGTCTCCAGTTTGCGGGTGGCTTTCGCTATATTTACCGGACTGTGCGTCATCGGAGTTTTCGCGTCTCTGGCGAGGGGAAACGCGACGCCACATCCAACCCCTCCCCTATTGACCGAGGTGTCCGGCAGCAAACCGGACGTCCGATCCTGAGTCTCAATCTTACGTCCATTGACTGTCATCCCTCAATGCAATTACAATC
>Ga0315268_10008625_pt1 | contig 10625 bp, 5 predicted proteins | sample C1_top_MG_FD_204535 | JGI IMG/M metagenome (GOLD analysis project Ga0315268, IMG submission 204535) | Sediment microbial communities from Yellowstone Lake, YNP, Wyoming, USA - C1_top | ecosystem: Environmental > Aquatic > Freshwater > Lake > Sediment | place: USA: Wyoming | collected 2017-08-01 | reverse complement strand
CGAAGGGCCGATCCCTTAAGGCCCCGGCGGCCCATGAGCCCGTGGTGCCGGAAGCCACGACCCTTCTGGTCCCCGTAGCTGCGGTGGACGCCATTGAGCGGCGCCTGGACGACAGGGTTGCGCATCGCCCCGAGCTGGTGGAGCGGCTGACGGGTCTGCCGCAAGGAGCGGCCATCACGCCGGGGGCCGTAGCGGCCGTGCTTTGCCACCCGCAGGGTGGCCTCAAAGGACGGCCGCTGGGAGCGCGGGTTGTTCCGTTGATCAACAAGGCCGAGAGCTCCGATGACCTGGCGCGCGCCCTCGAGGTGGCCAGTATCTTGTTGCAGGATGATAAGATTGACAGGGTCGTGATCGGCGCGGTGGCCAGGCCCGAGGGTCCGTTGCAGGTGGTCGTGAGGCCTCCGGCCAGATTGCCGAGGGAGTCGGGACGGACAGCGAAGGTCGTGGCGGTTGTCCTGGCCGCTGGCGCTTCCCGGCGATTCGGCAGTCCAAAGCAGTTGTTGCCTGTCGGCGGATTGCCCATGCTGACGAAGGTGACCGATGCGGTGTTGGCCAGCTCGGTGGATGAAACGATCGTTGTGCTGGGAAGCCGAGCGGAAGAAGTGCGGCAGGTACTGGCGGGTCGGCCAGTGCGGATCGTGTTGAATCCGGACTGGCAAGAGGGATTGGCAAGCTCCATTCGCGCTGGCCTGGCAGCCATTCCGGTGGACGCTGATGCGGCGTTATTTGTGCTGGCAGATGCCATCCGATTGACATCAAGCGAGGTTGACGCGGTAATCTGGGGCTACCGGCCCAGCGCGGCTGAGCATGCGTCGGGCGACCGTCCCACAGCGGAACAGCCCCTCATCGTGGCGCCTGCCCATGGCGGGAAGCGCGGAAATCCCGTGCTGTTTGACCGGGCTTTCTTCGGTGAGCTCGCGTCTCTCCATGGTGATGAGGGTGGGCGGCGGCTCTTGGAACGGCATGCGTCCTCTGTGCGCATCGTAGAGGTGCCCACGGACGGGGTTATCGCTGACGTGGACAGGCCCGCGGACGTTCCCGGCCTCTGAGCGGCGCCTGTGGGCGGGGGGGTCACGGCGCGCCGATGAGTTGGGACGGGTAAAGGGGCTCGCTCACCAGCCTGCGGAAGCCGGTCTGCCAGCCGATACGATCCAGCCAACCTCGCAGGAGTTGCTCGCCGTAGTAGTAGGTGAAGACATAAGGTCGCCAAAGCGGGTCCGTGAGGAAGGACAGGCGCTTTTGTGCCTCGGCAGGCGTGAGGAGGGCATATCGTTCCAGATACGCCGCCACCTCTGCCCGATCGCGGCCGTCCTCGTTGAGCAAGAAGGCAGCATTTCCGGACACGGCGGCCAGGGCGCGGCTGGCGCGGCCAATAGCCAATACCTGCTCAACGCTGAGCGTTTCCATGCCTGCAGCCGGGAAGAAGACCTCGCTGAGCCAGGCTGCGCGGCTGTCTTCCGGCAGAACGCAGTCCAGAGCCAGGCTGGCAATGCCCTCGCTGATCAGGCATTCCGGCGTGTTGATGAGCAGGATGGAGTGCTCAAGTCGGCCGCCACCCCGATACAGGAGTGCCTCCTTCACCGCATGTTCCGTATGGTGGCCGGGGTAGATTTCGTGGGCAACCAGTTGGGGTAGGGCATAGGCCCGAACAGGCAGATCCGTGTTCAGCTCCACGCGCGATCGGTAGTTGCCCAGGTACCAGTTGTAGCCGCTCCATGGCCTGTCGGTCACCAGTTCGACCGTTGCCGATTCGCCTGCCGGCAGCGGGATAAGCGTGGCCGTGCGCTGACGCACCACGGCCTGGATGAGGGCAACCAGGGGCAGAATGCGCTGAGTGGGCAAGTCAAACTGGCTGCGCCAGGCGATCATGCGCTCGCGGACGGAACCATCCCCGGGTAGCAGCCCATCCAGCTCGCGCAACGCTGCCTCAAACACCGACTCATCGGCGCGAGCGGGCAACACGTCAAAACAGCCTCGGATTTCCTCGGCAAACGGAATCACCTCGCCGGCCAGCTTGCGAAGGACCGTGAGGATGCCTGTGAGCTGTCTGGCCAGGTAGGCCTTGCGCTGGCTGTCGTAGGGCTGACGCGGCAGGGACGCGGCCAGTCCCCTGGCGTCGGCCAGGAGATGATTCGGCGAACGAGGGGAAGTCTCGGCTTCTACCTCATGCTTGAGCTCTGCAGGGCCAAAGTAGCCATCCACAAAGCCAGGCACATGCCTGCCCACGCGCAGTCCTAGGCGAACATAGTCCTGTCCCCAGTGATCGATCAAGTTGTCATAAGCCGCCGCAGGCCCTGGCGCTGGTGTGCCAGGGCCGCCACGGTTGTCTCCAGTCCTAGAGTCCCAGGCTACGTAGCTTCTCTGGCGTGGGAATGCCGTTGCTGTCCCAGCCACGCAGACGGTAGTATTCGTCCAGCAGTTCGTCCACCATCTCCTGGGTGGCATGTTTCCCGTCGGTCGGTCCGCCTTGTGCCGGATCCTCAAGCCAGCGGGCGGGAGGCTGGTCATCGGCGCGACCGAAACCGGGCTTCTCGCGGATCCACCACAGTCGCGTAAGGTTCCAGGTGCGTTCACTGGCCTTGAGCAGCTCGTCCCATGTAACCTCTTTGCCCCAGATGGCGCTGACGACAGGGGCGTAGTGCTCCAGACTGAGGCCCAGTTCCACCCACTGCAGACGGCAGGCGCCAAGGGAGTCGAACAAAGGTCGGATGTGTTGCAGTTCGATGACCCTGGCCGCCTTGCCTTTCGTAGTATCCCGGCCTACCTCCAGGTCGTAGGTAATGGCCCAGGCCCTGTTGTGGTGGGCGCCGATGTCAGTGGTGCTATAGGCCAGCAGCATGGCCGGGGCGTAGTGGCAGTCGTAGCCGCTGATCTCCATGCCTTTTACCTGCATGGCGAATCTCATGGCACCACCGCCCCATCGTTGGGCGGCAGTCCGCACGCCCTCTGCCAGCACATCGCCAATTCCATCGCGGTTCGCGATGCGTCTGATCAAGGTGAACACGGCCTGGGCGTCGCCCCAGGACAGCGCCAGGCCATCGGTGTCTTTGGAGGTGATGATGCCCTTCTCGTAGCATTCAATGGCGAAGGCGACGGCGGAACCTGTGGAGATGGTATCCAGGCCCAAGTTGTCGCAGAGCCAGTTGGCGTAGGCGACGTCGTTGATGTCGGTGAGGCCGCACATGCCTCCGATCATGGCGGTGGTCTCGTACTCCGGCCCCTCCACGTAGATGTCGCGAGAGTGACTGTACTTGCCGCAGGGAACGGGGCAGAGGCCACACGCCTTGTCGTAAATGACGATGCTATCCCGCATGTGCTCGCCGCTCAGAGTCTCATGGCCACGCAGTTGACCGGAACGGAAGTTGTGCGTTGGGAAGGAACCGATCTCGTTGCTCCAGGTGGTGACACCGGCTGTACCGTAGAGGCCCCAGGTGGTCCGACTAGTGCTCTGGAAGCATCCCTGGAACATGGCCTTGCCCAGCTCCAGCATCCTGGCCTCATCGGCGACCGGTATCGGTTTGGTGCCGTGCACGGCGATGGCCTTCAGCTTCTTGCTCCCCATCACCGCGCCGACCCCCGTGCGACCGGCCTCGCGACCCCAATCATGGCCTACGCAGGCGAACTTGACCAGTCGTTCGCCCGCAGGGCCGATGGCTGCGATCTCAAACTCGTAACCGAGGCGGTCCTTGAGCGCCTTCTCCGTAGCGATGCCCTCAGCTCCCCACAGATCGTCGGCGGGTCGCAGCTCCACTTTGTCGTCGTCCACATACAGATAGACCGGCGCCTTGGCCATGCCCTCAATGATAATGGCGTCGTACCCGGCGTATTTCAGTTCTTCGGCCAGATGGCCGCCCACGTTGGAATCGCCGTAGCTGCCGGTGAGCGGGCTCTTGGCCGCGAAGGTGGCCTTGCCGGCGCCGGGCACGAAGAGGCCAGCCAGGGGGCCAGATGCCACCACGACCTTATTCTGGCTGCCCAGGGGGTCGGCTCCCGGCGGCACTTCGTCGTAGAGAATGCGGGCGGCGAACCCTCGTCCACCAAGGTAGCCTTCGGCCAGGGCGCGTGGCAGCGGCGCCGTTCGGGTGGCGCCAGAACCCAGGTCCACGTACAGGAGACGGCCCGCGTAGCCTCCCAGGGCACCTGCAGCCGGCTTGGCGGGCGTGGGGTAGACATGGGGCTGAGGGAGGCTTTCGCCTGGTTGGAGAGGGATGGAGAGGACGCCTGGGCCACAGTAGCGGACGCACTCTCCACAGGAATCGCACTTGACGACGAAGGGCAGGTTGGGCACCTGATTGATGACCCCGTACGGGCATGCGTCAATACAGGCGCCGCAGAGGATGCATTCTTCGGGCGATACCCAGTAGACATGTCTCTGTTGATCCAGGTGGATCGCGTCCACCGGGCAGACGCGGGCGCAGTCGCCGCACTGGTCGCACACCTGCACGCGATAGCCACCGGGAGCGGGGAATTGGCTGCCATCCACTTTCAGGGCGGCCTTCGCTGGGTTGCTCTCATGGAAGTGGGTCAGCGGGCAGATGGTGAGGCAGGTCCCGCAGCCCGTACACTTGCTGTTCTCTGCAACGAGATGCATGGTTCAGCTCCTCCTATTCCGTCGTTGGACCTGGTACAGCGCCGGGTTGTTGCACGGGGGCGTGCGTCTGGCGCCGCCGCACCGGGGCGGTGGGCCGAGTTGCAGGATATACCATTTCGGCCCAAAAGTCAAGCCCTTCCCCTTGCGCGTCATTTGTGGTACAATACGCGACACAGCCTGTCGGTGGCTGGGAATGCGTGGTCAGCGGAGTCACAACCCTGGCGGCCCGCCCAGGTCGAAGCATGCCGATTCGTGTACTGGATCCCCAAGTAGCTGCCAAGATTGCCGCCGGAGAGGTGGTTGAACGCCCTGCGTCCGTGGTGAAGGAATTGGTGGAGAATGCCATTGACGCGGGGGCTACCATGATCTCGGTGGAGCTTCAAGATGGCGGGTACGAGATGATCCGCGTGGTGGACAATGGCTGTGGCATTGCGTCCAGTGAAATGGCTCTGGCCTTTCAACATCATGCCACCAGCAAGATCAACAGCCTGGAGGACCTTCAGGCCGTGCGGACGCTCGGTTTCCGGGGGGAGGCATTGTACTCCATTGCCGCGGTCGCGCAGGTAAAGCTGGTCAGCAGGACCGCTGGCGACCTAGTTGGTGCCTACTTGGAGATCGCCGACGGCCGCGTGCTAGGGAGCGGCGCGAGGGGATCGCCGCTGGGCACCACCGTCTCCGTGCGTCACCTGTTCTACAACGTGCCTGCCCGACGAAAGTTCCTGAAGTCTGCCGAGGTGGAGGGAGGGCGCGTCGTCATCCTGATGAACCAGTTTGCCCTGGCCTATCCCGAGATCCAGTTCCACCTGATCAGCAATGGCAGGCAGGTATTCCAGTCGACGGGTTCGGGTTCGCTCTCCGACGTCTTGGTCAAGGTGCTTGGTTTGGACATGGCCCGCGAGATGATCCCACTGGACCCGCGTGTCGGCCAGGAAACAGGCACGCTGGTGCTGAGTCATGGCGCTGCAGGGCCGGACGCGTTTGGCCGGCGCATTGTTGTCTCCGGCTGTGTCTCGCAACCACATGTAACACGCGCTAACCGCCAGTACCTGTCGTTCTTCGTCAACCGACGGTGGGTACAGAGCCCCATGCTGGCCAGGGCCGTGGAGCAAGCGTACCATACCTTACTGCCGGTGGGTCGGCATCCCATTGCCGTTCTGGATGTCGCGGTGCCGCCGGACGAAGTGGACGTGAACGTGCATCCGGCTAAGGCAGAGGTGAAACTCCTGCGCGAGGGGGAGGTCTTCGTTGCTGTCCAGCGATCGGTGCGCTCGGCGCTGACAGCCCATGCCACGATCCCAGCTTTCAGCGGGGCGACGGAGCAGCCGGCGCGCCTCAGCGGCGCGATGCCCATGGGAAGGCTTTTTCGCGTGCCGGATGTCGCGGCCACACCGGTCGCGGGGACTGCATCGGAGGCATACCGCGCGGCAGAACCCGCCGAAGGGACGATGGGGAGCAGGCTACCGCCCCTGAGGATCCTGGGACAGATGGCCCAGACGTACATTGTCGCCGAGGCGCCGGACGGAATGTACCTCATAGACCAGCACACAGCTCACGAGCGCGTCCTGTACGATCGTCTAATGTCCGAGCATGCGCGCGCGGCCGTGAAGTCGCAGCTGCTCCTGGAGCCACTGACGATTGAACTTACGCCGCGGCAGCAGGCGATGTTGCAGCCGAGGCTGGAGGCGTTTATGCAGATGGGCTTTGACGTGAGCCCCTTTGGCGAGCGGACCTACGTGATCCGGTCCATCCCGGTAGTTCTACAAGGCGGCGACGTGATCCAGGCCGTCCTGGAGGCCATTGACCTGTTGGCCGACGAAAAGGGGGCGCCGGGCAACTGGCAGGAGGCACTCTACATCACCATCGCCTGTCACGGTGCCGTGCGGGCCGGGCAAGCGCTGAGCTTGGAGGAGATGCGCCTGCTGGTGACGCAGTTGGAACAGACCGAGATGCCGCGCACCTGCCCCCACGGCCGACCCACGCTGCTTCATATCAGTCAGGCACAACTGGAGCGGGAGTTCGGGCGCCGATAGGCAAGCCGGACGGAGGAGAGCTTTGGACACGGGTGTCTTGAAGGCCGGATTCATCGTCTTTGTCAGCAGTTTCTGTTCCATGGCTTTGGAGCTGGTGGCCGGGCGGATGTTGGCGCCGTACATTGGGGTCTCGCTCTATACCTGGACCAGCATCATCGGTGTCGTGCTGGCCGGGATCAGCGTGGGCAACTTCCTGGGTGGGCGCCTCGCGGATCGGGCACCGGCGCAGGCAACCCTGGGCTGGCTGCTCTTTGCGTCGGGCATCGCGACGTTGTTGATCATTCTGGTGACTCAGGCGCTGACTGCGGCGAACCTGGATCTGCCGCTCATTCCCAAGATCGTGCTATTGACGACCGCGATCTTCTTTCTCCCGTGCTGTCTGCTCGGCATGGTGTCGCCGCTGGTGGTGAAGTTGACACTGCAGGATATCCAGCACACGGGGAGCACCATCGGAACCATCTACGCGGTCTCGGCGCTGGGGAGCATTGCGGGCACCTTTGCCACTGGTTTTGTGCTCATCTCTGCCTTGGGCACACGCGCCATCGTCGCGTTCATTGGCGTTACCCTGGTGCTCATGGCGCTGCTGCTGACACGGCTGGGCGGCACCAGGCGGCAGGCCCTGGTGGTGCTTCTCAGCTTGCTGGCCGTGGGATCCCAGATCTCCCAGCGGTCGGCCCTGGCCAGCGGGTGCACGTTGGAAACGGACTACTATTGCATCCGCGTAAGTGACGATGTCAACGCCGATCAGCAACCCATGCGCAAGCTGGTGCTGGATCATCTCGTGCACAGCTTCGTGGTGCTGGAGGACCCGACGCACCTGGAGTATGGGTATGAGAAGATCTACGCGGAGATGGCCCGGTATCTATCGCCGGATGGCCATCAGCTGGCCGCGCTTTTCATTGGCGGCGGTGGCTACACCTTTCCGCGCTACCTGGAGCGCGTCTATCCGGGCAGCAGCCTGGACGTGGTGGAGATTGACCCCGGGGTGACCTTTGTGGCGCAGGCTTACCTGGGGCTGCCTGCTTCCACGACGATTCGTTCCTTCAACGAGGACGCCCGCCAATATCTGATGAGGACGCCGGCTGCCGGTCAGTACGACCTGATTCTGGGCGATGCCTTCAATGACCTTTCGGTACCGTATCACCTGACGACGCGAGAGTTTGGCCAACGGGTGAAGCAGTTTCTGAAGCCGGATGGCCTCTATCTGGTCAACGTCATAGACAGCTATGAGAAGGGCAGTTTCCTGAAAGCCTTTGTCAAAACGCTCGGCCAGGTATTCCCGTACGTGCTCGTCACGGCGCCGGGGAATGGCTGGGAGTGGTCTTCCAGCACATTCGTCATTGTGGCAGGGCAACGGCCCTTTGACGTGGACCGGTTTCGGACCGCCCAGCAGGCGGCCGGCTTTGACCCGGTGACATCTTTTCTGCCTCCCGAGCAGTTGGCGGACTATCTTGCACAGGATCCTGTACTGCTCACGGACGACTATGTGCCGGTGGACAACATGATTGCCCCGCTTTTCTTGCAACGAGGGTTTTGAATTGCATCACTCGCACTTGACAGCAGCCGCCTGACGTGCGATAATGGCGGCCAGAGACGCGTTGCGGACCACTGCTTCGGCTGCGCGGTTGCTCTAACTCTCTCATCAAGGAGAATTGCCCCATGAGTCTGCTGAGACGGTTCTGGACCTGGCTGTTGGACCCGGCTCAGAGGCAACGAGTGCCGTTCGTTCTGCTAGGCGCTCTCCTCGCGACCCTGCTCTTTGCGGGGATTGTGTATGGCTGGGAGTACACCAGTCAGCCAGCATTTTGCGGCACGACTTGCCATACCATGCCGCCCGAGTACAGCGCCTACCAGCAGTCGGCCCACGCCCGGGTGGACTGCGTCACGTGCCACGTGTCTAAGGGCGTTAACACTGCGGTCATGGAGAAGGTGACCGATCTCAGGCATATCATCCTGTATACGTTCAAGAGCTATGAGACGCCCATCGTCATCAAGAGCCTGCGGCCGGCCAGAGAAGCGTGTGAGCATTGCCACTGGCCCGAGAGGTTCTATAGCGACCGGGTCAACAAGGTGATCCATTTCGCCGCCGACGACAAGAGCACGGAGCTGAACACCTACCTGATCATGAAGACGGGCGGCGGCTCCGAACGTACGGGCAAGGGCTACGGCATCCACTGGCACGTGGAAAACGACGTTGAGTTCGTGGCCACGGACGAGTTCAACCAGGTGATTCCATGGGTGCGCGCGACCTTCCCCGACGGGAGGGTTGTGGAATACTTCGACGACTCCTCCAAGCTCTCCAAGGCCGAGGTGGCTCAGCTAGAGAAGCACAGAATGGAGTGTGTGGACTGCCACAACCGTGCTGCTCACTACATCAAGTCGCCGGAAGCCCTGGTTGACGCCGCACTGGCGGCCAACCAGATGGACCGCAGCCTCCCAGAGATCAAACGGAAGGCGGTGGAGGCTCTGACTACCCCCGTGGAGACACGCGGCAGGGCCATTGATGGCCTTGACGAGTACTACCGCACCAAGTATGCGGACGTCTACGCGCAGAAGAAGCAGGCCGTCTCGGCAGCCGTTCAACTTCTTCACCAACTGGACTCGGAGACGAGCTTTCCTGCCCTTCAAGAGACCTGGAAGACGTATCCGAACAACGTCGGGCATAAGGACTTTCCGGGCTGTTTTCGCTGCCACGATGGGAAGCACATCGCGCAGACCAGCGATGTCTCCCCGGAACGGCAGAGCATCCGCCTGCAGTGCAATCTCTGCCATACCATTCCCGAGACCGTGGTGGCTGGTCAGAGTCCAAAGTTCACGGCCATCGTCCCCCAGACCGAGCCAGCCTACCATGAGCGCAGCGACTGGATGGCCCGGCATCCGAAGCAGGTGGACGCTACATGCTCGGCCTGCCACGGCGAGATCAAGTACAGTGCACAGCCAAGCGTTGACAATCAGAGTTTCTGCGCCAATGTGAGCTGCCACGGGACAGGTTGGAAGAAGTACGTCAGCCTCATAGAGATACAGAGCCCTGGGACGCCGCCGCTGCCTGTTCCTGGCGCTCCCGTCCCTGGTGTACCAACCGGGCCTGGCACGCCTGCGGGTCCGGCGGGTGTACCAGGTCTGCCAGCGAGCCATGCGGGGCGGACCTCGGACAGCTGCCTGCTGTGCCACGGCGCTGCGGGCGTCAAGCCCGTGCCGGCTAGTCACGCTGGGCGTACCGGTGAGACGTGTTTGAGTTGCCACAAGCCGATACCGGGCACGGCCACGCCATCCACGCCGACGCCCGCGGCGGCTGCGCCCACTGCAACAGGCGTTGCAGGAATCCCTGCGCTCCCGGCCGATCATGCGGGCCGGACTGCGGACATGTGCCTGGCGTGCCATGGGCCCAGTGGCCTGAAGCCTGCTCCAGCGAGCCACGCGGGCCGCACCGCGGAGACCTGCCTGGCTTGTCACAAGCCCAGCTAAGCTTCGCGGTCTTCAGGGTGGTGACCGATTTCCCTGACAAGACGAAAGCCCCGCTCGTCCCGGCGGACGGCGGGGCTATTTCATTCTCAGAACCAGGGAACGCAGATTTGCGGGCGTCCAGGTGCCTGAAGGCTAGGCTCCGGCCGGCCCCCTGAGGGTCACGTCGCCCACCGTGATCCGGTGGAGTCCACCATCGGCAGCCCTGAGCAGCAGGGAACCGTTCTCGTCCACTCCGTCGGCCGTGCCGGCGAGCGCGGACTCTCCCGACGTCACGTTGACCTGCTGCCCCAGCGTCACAAGGTGGCTGGCCCACTCCCGGTGCACGTCACCAGGTTGCCCAGTTGCGATGGAACGCTGAAGCGCCAGGTATCTGTGCTCTATCTGGCGAAGGACGCCCCACAGCAGAGCCAGCTGATCGACCGGTCTGCCCAGCTCCGCCATGAGGCTCGTTGCGGGTGTGATGGTCTGGGGGAGATCGGCCACGTCCAGGTTGACGTTGATTCCCATGCCCACTATGCAGAACTCCAGTCGCTCGCCCA
>Ga0315268_10008624_pt1 | contig 10625 bp, 10 predicted proteins | sample C1_top_MG_FD_204535 | JGI IMG/M metagenome (GOLD analysis project Ga0315268, IMG submission 204535) | Sediment microbial communities from Yellowstone Lake, YNP, Wyoming, USA - C1_top | ecosystem: Environmental > Aquatic > Freshwater > Lake > Sediment | place: USA: Wyoming | collected 2017-08-01 | reverse complement strand
ACGCATATTTCGCCACATAGGACATGATCGGAATCTGGGTATGGCCCCTGTCATCCAGTGCCCTGCGGATGGCACTGATTCTGCCGTCCATCATATCGGAAGGGGCTACCATATCGGCTCCGGCATCCACGTGCGATACGGCAATCTGGGCAAGGAAATCAAGTGTCCGGTCATTATCGACCAGCCCGTTTTTTATGATGCCGCAATGTCCGTGGCTTGTGTATTCACACATGCAAAGATCAGGAATTACCAGGAGATCTGAAAAGCGGCTTTTGATAGCTCGCACAGCCCTTTGAATGATTCCTTCCGGGTCATAGGCTTCGGTCCCGAAATCATCTTTTTTTTCCGGCAGCCCAAAGAGCAGAATTCCCGGAATGTTTAAATCCTGGACCTCCTGAAGCTCTTCCAGGAGCATATCTATGGAAAACTGATCAATTCCGGGCATGGATTGAATAGGTCGCTTTATTTCCTGGCCGGGAACTACAAACATCGGATAGATGAGATTGTCCACTGAAAGGCGGGTTTCCCGCACCATTCTCCGGAAGTTCTCATGCGATCGCATCCTCCTTGGGCGATGCACTGGAAATGGCATGGCTATTTTCCTCCTGATATTCTTAAAAGGGGTTAGGGAATAGGGGCTGGGGATTCGGATAGGTTAAATAATAAAACCGCTTATTTCTCCTCACACGCCTCTTTGGGGTCTTGATAATGATTGACAATAGCTTGCGTCATGGCCGCAATGGTGTATTCTTTGGGCATAATGCGGACCTCTAACCCGTGAGATTCGGCAGCCTTTGCGCAGACGGGGCCGATGCAGGCAATATCTACTCCTTTTAGCAGATCAGGGAGATGACAGCCTTTTTCCTGAAACGCGGCACAGAAATTTTTTACGGTTGAGGTACTGGTAAAGGTGACCATATTCACCGATTTTTTTTGGATAAGGTCCAGCAGGGAAGGGATATCTGCACTGTCCGGCAGGGTTTCGTAAACAGGAACGACATTGACCGATGCACCCTGCTGCACAAGCTGCTCAGGCAGAATATCGCGGGCTTCAAGTGCCCTTGGGATCAGTATCCTGGCCCCCTTTACCCCCAGGGAGGAGAATCCGTCGATAATGGCTTCAGCCCGGTATTCCGCAGGAACATAATCAGGGGCAATCCCCCGCTGTCGCAAGGAAGCCGCAGTTTCGGGGCCAATGGCGCAAACCTGGCCGGAGCCGAAAGCGCGGCTGTCTTTTTTCATCTCATGCAGTCTTTGGAAGAAAGAGTCTACTCCATTGACGCTGGTAAAAATAATCCACTGATAGCTTGCAAGATCGTGAATGGCTTCATCCACCTCACGGAGAAGCTTATGGTCCTTCAGGCCGGATACGCGGATAGTCGGAAATTCGATCGATAGGGCACCAAGCTCCATAAGATTCTGGCTGAAAGTGCTGGATTGCGCCCGCGCCCTGGTGACCACAATGGTTTTCCCAAAAAGTGGTTTTTTTTCAAACCACCGAAGCTTTTCACGCAAACTGACCACCTGCCCTACAACGATAATGGATGGTGCCCCAAAACCCTTTTCCTCCACCTGACGGCTGATCGACGCAAGATCCGCCACCAGGGTCCTTTGATGGGGACTCGTTCCCCATTGAATGACCGCTACCGGAGTTGTGGGCGACAGGCCGTGCTTTTGAAGCTTTTCGGCAATGTTCGACAGCCTGGACATGCTCATGAGAAAGACCAGGGTCCCCGCCCCTGTACTGATCTTTTCCCAGTCGATATTGGATGTGTCCTTGGTCGGGTCCTCATGGCCGGTAATAAAAGCCACTGTCGAGGTAAATTCCCGGTGTGTCAAGGGGATTCCGGCATAAGCAGGCACAGAGATAGCGGAAGTAATGCCGGGGATGATTTCAAACGGGATGCCCTGTTCGGCCAGAATTTCCGCCTCTTCTCCTCCGCGGCCAAAAATAAAGGGGTCTCCCCCTTTCAGGCGGGCCACCTTTTTCCCTGCCAATACCTTCTGGAGGATAAGATCATTGATTTCCTCTTGCAGAATATGCGCAGTCCCTCCCTTCTTGCCCACATAGATTATTTCCGCCTGCGGGTTGGCCCAGGAGAGAAAAACAGGATTGGCGAGGTAATCGTAAATCAGAATATCGGCCGTCTGGATACATTCCTTTCCCCTGATGGTGATCAGTTTGGGGTCCCCGGGGCCAGCGCCGATTAAATATACCATCCCTTGCTTATGTTCCATCCCTTGCTTATTATCCATAATAATCTTTATCTGCTCCTTTGAAAAACAAGTTGCCAGTTATCAGGAGAAAAACAAGCTATCAGTATTCAGTTATCAGGAGTAAGAAGTTATCAGTATTCAGTTATCAGGAGAAAAACAAGTTATCAGTTATCAGTTATCAGTAAGGACAGTGGCCAGCAACCATTGTCCGCTATCAGTGAAAAACTGCAAACTGATAACTTCAAACTGAAAACTTCTTTATTTTTGTGGCCACCAGGAGGAACCTTCATCCATTCCCTTTTTCTCATTGTTTCCTCTGTTAGTATTCTGAGGTGAGAATTTTTCCTGCTCTCCTGCAATGGCTGAAACTCTTGTGGTCAACTGAACATCCACATGAAAAGGACCAAGGCCCTTGATGGCAATAATAGAAGAATTTATGGCAAAACCCTGTTTCGCAGTCTGAACAGTGTACACCCCTTCCGGCAGACTGGTAATGAGAAATTTTCCCAGGTCATCGGTTAATAAAGTAGATGTCGGAGGGTCTGTCGTTACGATAGCCTGTTTGACAGGCTGTCCGCTGTTGTCTACAACCAGGCCGGTCAAGGTTCTGAACGGTATTGTACGAAGCTGATTAACGGGAGAGATGCAGGCACTGGTGAACAGCCATATGGTACAGATGAAAAAAGTCAAAAAAGAGCTTAATCTCTTTTTCATTGAACCTTATACCTCCTTAAATCTTTTCATTTTATTACAAAAGCATTTTACTATCAAAACGCTTCACTACCAAAAACATTTATTAGGCAATTATACCACCTGATTGGCCTCAAGAATTGCCTTGAGGATTTGATCTGCGCCTTGATCGATAAGTTTATTAGCGAGTTGAATACCTAATTCTTCGGGATTGTCAAGAGGCCCCTGGATGGAATCCCTGATGATCTTATCTCCCTGCACGGAACCGACCAGTGCCTGAAGAAAGATTTGATCACCTTTGAGTTCGCCGAAGGCTGCCACCGGAATCTGACATCCTCCTTCCAATTTTCTGAGCAAAGCACGCTCCGCCAGGACTGCCATGTGGGTTACCTGGTGATCGAGAGGAGCGACGAGTTGCTGAAATACAGGTTGGTCATTGCGGACTTCGATTCCCAATGCTCCCTGAGCAATAGCCGGCAGGCAGATATCCATAGGCAGGTACTCCACGATTTTGCTCTGCCAGCCCATCCGGTGAATTCCAGCCGCGGCCAGAACGACCGCATCCAGTCCGTTCCCTTCGACCCGGCGGAGCCTCGTCTCCAGATTTCCCCGCAATTGCACGATTTGAAAGGTTGGAGAATAATGGAGCAACTGAGTCTGCCGCCGCAAACTGCTGGTACCGATTACCGCATCTGGCGGCAGATGTTTCAAGATCAGATTATTGCGGGAAATTAGTACATCCCGTGGGTCCTCCCTGACAGTAATGGCAGCGATCTGTAATTCAGGGTGCAATTCAGCAGGAACATCTTTCATGCTGTGCACCACAAGATTAACCTGACCGTCCAGAAGGGCCTCCTCCAGTTCCTTAACGAACAATCCCTTACCGCCGATTTTGGCCAAAGGGACATCAAGAATCTTATCCCCCGTTGTCTTGATTTCCACGATCTCAAACTGAAGGTCCGGGTTACCATTTCCCAGTTGAGATATGACCCATCGCGTTTGTTGCAGGGCAAGTTTACTGGCCCGCGTACCGACTTTTACAATCTCTTGCATGAATTTTCGTCTTTCCTCCATCTTTTATCGATGCTTTATGGTCTCTTGTAACCATCCAGGTTAAATAGCTCTTTAGCTGTTTCAATATAATGAGATGTATTGCTGCAATTGGATTTTTTCTTCAGAAGGCAAATAGGATCATGAAGCACCTTTTTTGTTATCGCCGAAGCCAGACAATTGATTACCTCACGATCAGCCTCCGAAAGATTGGGTAACTTAGAAAATGCCTTTTTCAATTCTTGCTGACGGATATCCTCAAATTTTTTGGTCAATTCCACAATCGTAGGAACTACATTAGCAGAGTTTACCTTGTCCCAAAATTGCTCCACATATCGTTCAACGATCGTTTCAGCATACTTCGCTTCCTTTTGCCTTTCCAAAAGATTTGAATTTACAACCAGTTGCAGGTCATCAATGTCATAGACATAAACGTCGGCACATTTGGTGACAGCCGGATCTACATTTCGAGGAACAGCAATATCAATAAAAAAAAGAGGTCTATTTTTCCTCCGGTGGAGTGTTTTTTGAATCTCTTCCTTATGAAAAACAAAATGCGGGGCACTCGTAGAGGTAATAATAATGTCCATCATTTCCAGGTTTTCTTTCAGTGAAGCAAAGGGAATTACCTGACCATTGAACTGGCGTGCCAGCTCTTCTGCCCGGCTGTGCGTGCGGTTGGCAACATAGATATTCTTTACGCCATTAACCAAAAGATGCCTGGCTGCCAATTCGCTCATCTCCCCTGCACCTACGAGCAACACCGTTTTCCCTTCAATTTTGTCGAAAATCTTCTTCGCCAGTTCCACAGCGGCAAAGCTGATGGAAACAGCATTCCGGCAGATTCCTGTTTCCGTCCGGATTTTCTTGGCTACATGGAATGATTTTTCCAGAAGATCGGTTAACCAACTGCCAATGGATCGGTCTTCAACTGCCTGGTTATAAGCATCCTTAATCTGCCCCAGAATTTGAGGCTCACCGACTACCATGGAGTCCAGACTGCAAGCTACCCGAAACAAATGACGGACTGCATCTTTCCGAAGATAGCAATAGCTCACATTGTCCAGGACATCCATTGAGATATGGTGAAACCCGGCCATAAATTCCTTGAATAGCTGAATTCCTTTCTCTCCTGATTCCATCACTGCAAACAACTCTACGCGGTTACAGGTAGAAAGTAACATAACTTCTTGAACAATCCGGTCTTTTAAAAGTTCCTTATGGGCACAGCTTATCTGCCCCTTGGAAAAAGATAACTTTTCCCGAATCTCTATCGGAGCTGTCTTATGATTTAATCCAAAAACAATAACTTCCATAACATGAAAGACCCAAATGATTTACCAAGGGATTAGGGACCAGGGACAAGGGAAAATCCACTATTCCCTATTCTCTATCCCCTGGTCCCTGTTTTCTTAATCGGTACGGAGTTTGTCCTGTTACATCGTCTAAAAGAACTGAGAATTCCTACAATCAATCAGGGAAAAACAGCCAATCAGTCGGGGAAAAACAGCTAATCAGGCATATGAATGCAATCCCTTAAGCAATAAATTTACCCCCAAAAAAGTAAAAAGTACAAAGCAAAAGCCGATAATGGCCAGGTAGGCAGCCCGCCTTCCCCGCCAGCCGACCGTAAATCGTGCATGAACAAGTGCCGCATAAATAAACCAGGTAATTAAGGCCCAGGTTTCTTTCGGGTCCCAGCTCCAATAAGAGCCCCAGGCAGAATTCGCCCAGAGGGAACCGGTAATTATCCCGATCGTCAGCAAAGGAAACCCGAAGAGTAAACTTCTATGGATGAGGTCATCCAAAACTTCCAGAGAAGGGAGCCGGTAGTAGAAAAGGCCCATCTTTTTTGATCTTAACTGATTATCCTGGATCAAATACATAATCCCTGCCACAAAAGCAAAGGCAAAAGTAGCATATCCGCCGAAGCAGGCAGTAGTATGAATGCCCAGCCAGACACTCCTCAAGGCAGGCACCAGGGGCTGAATTTCCGTAGGCACGAGCGAAGCGTAGGATACAAAAACCATGGCCAGGGGAAGAATAAAAGCGCCCAGTGATGAAATTTCATATTTGGATTCGAGAATGAGATAAAACAGAATGATTGCCCAGCCCAGAAAAGAAAGTGATTCGTGGAGATTGGCGATAGGAATATGCCCTGATTGCACAAGTCGGGTGAGCAGGGCGACAGTATGAAAGATAAACCCCCCAAGGGCCAGGAGATTCCCCCATCTGCGCCATGCTCTTTGATTAACCAGGCCGACCAGATGGAAGGCTACAGAGCCAAAGTAACAGCCCAGGGAGACCAGAAAAAAGACGACGTTCATAGGAGTTCCCTAATTTTCCCTTCAGCAGATTCTCTGCCACGTTCTCTAATGATTTTTAAAATTTCATCGGATTCAGCCAGACGCTGAAAAATTTCTTTTCTCTTGCAAATGTCTGGTTCAGACTGGAGAATATTTTTTCGGAGATTTCCAAGAATGTCAACAAAAATCTCATATTCAGGGCCATACTGCGTTTCCATATCCTCTCTCATTTTTCGCGCTAAAGCCGGACTTTTCCCCCCCGTGGAAATGCTGATCGTCAAGTCACCTCTCTTGACCAGCGCTGGAAGGATAAAGGTAGAGTCATCCGGAGCGTCCACCACATTGATCAGAATATGGGCTTCCTGCGCTTCCTGACTGATTGCTTTATTGACTTGATCGTCATTGGTAGCTGCAATAATCAGAAAAAAGTTCCGGGCATCGCCAGGCTGAAACTCCCTGGCTATATAGGTCAGTCTGCCCTCATGCGAAAGGTGTGCAATGTGGGAAGTTACGCAGGGGCTGATAACTACAATTGCAGCTTCGTATTCCAATAAGGTGAGAATCTTTCGCTCGGCAACAGTTCCTCCCCCGATTACCAGACACCGTTTTCCCTGCAGATCTAAACAAATCGAATAATACCGTGACATTCTCCACTCTCTTTATGCTGGGCATTTCAAGAATAAATCGTCCTCCGGCCCCTTTTATGATATATAACCATTTACTATACCATGAATGGTTGAACTATGTAAAAAAATATTAGACAGGAACAGGATAAACCGGATCTGAAAACTATCTTTGTCTATCCTGTTCCTGTCTGAACGTTCATGGCCAGGGTTTGAATTTGGCTACCCCCGGAGATGGAAATTATATTTTGTAAAATAGCATTTCCAGAGGTTATTTTAACAGTAAAGCTATTTCATTTTAAACTCTCTATAGTATAATACACCATCACTCGGACCCGCAAGGATAAATGATCTTTTGGGGACACTTTTGGGCACAGACCCCACACCCCGAACATTTCCCAGGATCGATGACAGCCCTGTTATTTTCCAGGGTAATTGCCTGCTCAGGGCAATTCTTGACACAGATCCCGCAGCCGATGCATCCGACCTCACAAACTTGCCGTACTGCTTTGCCTTTGTCCTGCGAGTTACATGGAATATACCATATCTGCTTGGCAGGGATCAACTGGATTACTCCTTTCGGGCACTGACGAACGCATACTCCGCATCCGGTGCAGGAATTTTCATCGATCACGGGTAGCCCGTTTGGCCCCATCGTCAGGGCGCCGAAAGGACATACCTTGACGCAGGAACCCATGCCAAGACAGCCGTAAGCACATGCCTTTGCACCTCCGCCAAGGAGCGCGGCAGCGTTGCAATCCTGAATTCCCTCATAGAGATATTTTGCTTTGGTTTTGTCGCAGGTCCCCTGACAAAAAACTTTAGCTACCTGCTTTTCTCTCGGTGTGTGAGCTATACCCAGGATATGAGATATTTCCTCAACGACTTCTGCCTTTGATGCCTTGCACTCGGACGCAGTAGTTTCCCCTGCCACCAGGGCCACAGCAAACCCCGAGCAGCCAGCATAACCACATCCGCCGCAATTTGCGCCGGGCAGAAGAGCGGAAATCTGTGAAACCTTGGGATCGGTTTCAACAGCAAAAATTCGAGAGGCTATTCCCAGCCCGACGGCCAGGATAAAAGCCATACTTCCTAATGTTGCTATGGCAGCGATCATAACGGTATATCCTTTTTTATGGTTATTTTACCAGCCCTGTAAAGCCCATAAAGGCCAGAGCCAGAAGACCTGTCGTCACCAGTGCTATGGCGGTTCCCTCCAGGCTTTTAGGAATTTCAGCCAGCGCCAGGCGTTCCCTGATTCCGGCGAACAGAACCAGGGCCAGAGCAAAACCCGCCGATGCGCCAAGGCTATAAATCAAAGCCTCCATGAACGAATATCCATTTTGCACGGCCAGGACCGCTACTCCCAAAACCACGCAGTTGGTAGTAATGAGGGGAAGATAAATCCCCAGTGCCTGATGCAGGCCAGGGCTTGTCTTCTGGAGCACCATTTCAACAAATTGGACAAGACCGGCGATTACCAGTATGAACACAATAGTTTGCATATATTGGATATTGAAGCGGTCTAAAATCAGAACCTGCACCAGCCAGGTCAGGACCGTGGACAGGGTAACGACAAAAATGACGGACAGCCCCATGCCTACCGCAGTTTCAGTCTTGCGGGAGACACCCAGAAAAGGGCAGATCCCCAGGAATTTGGCCACAACAAAGTTGTTCACCAAAACCGTACTGATGATCATAAGAAGGATTTTTTGCATGATCGAGGTCCTTTAATAGTTATCAGTTTTCAGTAAAGACAGCATCCAGCATCCGGTCGCCAGCATCCAGTGATGTTACGCTATTAGCATCACGTAGCATCACGCTAGCCTTTGGTTTACCTTATTCATCAACCCAAGCAGCAGGCCAAGGACGATAAAGGCTCCGGGGGGCAGAATCGCCAGCAGAAAGGGAATATACCGGGAGCCAAGAAGCGGCAGACCAAAGAGCGATCCATTGCCCAGCAATTCCCGGATACTTCCTACAGTCAATAAAGCCAGTGTGTAGCCAATGCCCATGCCGATCCCGTCCATCATCGAATTCAAGACAGGATTTTTATTGGCAAAGGCCTCGGCCCTTCCCAGAATAATGCAATTGACCACGATCAGGGGGATAAAGATACCCATTGCTTTATGGAGCTGAAAGAAAAATCCGGCCATAACCAGATCAACGATGGTCACAAAGGTGGCCACAATCACGATATAGCAGGCGAGTCTGACTTTGTCGGGAATCACCTTGCGTAAGGCCGAAATAAGGATATTTGAGCAGACCAGAACAAAGGTCACAGCCGTACCCATACCGATGGCGTTTTTAGCCTCGGTCGTTATGGCCAGAGTTGAACACATACCCAGGACTATGCGGAAGATCGGATTTTCTTTCCAGATTCCATTGACGAGATCACGAATCAGGGTGTTCATTGAATGATCGCCTCCTTATGTTTTTGATAGAATTCCAATCCTTCCCTGACAGCCTTAACCACAGCACGGGGAGAGATGGTTGCTCCGCTTATCTGGTCAAAATCTCCACCATCCTTTTTCACGTTAAAGCGGGTATTTTGCAAAGACTTCCCTTGAAATTGCTGCTTGAATGAAGGCGTAGTCACCTTAGCTCCAAGCCCGGGAGTCTCACTCATGGAGGTGATCTCAATCCCCTTGACAGTCCCGTCAGGGGCAAGCCCCATCATGACCCCTATATCTCCGCCGTAGCCTGTGGCAGACATTTCGAACGCCACCCCGGTCACCTGACCGCCCTGAAGGGCCTTGTAGACAAGAACCGTCTTTTTCCCTGCCTTGGTATCTGCCTTGGCATCAGCATCCTTGCCCTTGGTATCATTGGCCGTATCAAGAGGAATCTGCACCGTATTCCGATCAGGCTCATTGTCATGAGGCGGAAGTACCGCATTCACGGTTTGCAGCCTGGCCAGACGCTCTTGCCGGGCAATGGGGTCTTTAGTTATATCATATACCTTGGCCAAAGAAAAGGCTGCCACAACACAGATAATACCTAACACCACTACCAGTTCCAGAATATCTCTCATGGTTAAGCCGTCCTCCTGCCGAAGCCCTTTGGCAGGGTATATTTATCGATCAGTGGACAAACAGCATTCATGATGAGGATAGCAAAAGATGTGCCTTCCGGGTATCCTCCGAAGATGCGGATTATTATAGTAAAAAGGCCAACTCCAGCGCCAAAGATCAGCATCCCTTTGCCGGTAATCGGGCTGGTGACCATATCGGTGGCCATGAAGCAGGCCCCCAGCATCAGCCCTCCGCTCAGGATGTGAAACAGCGGGTTGGCATACTGATTGGGATTTATGAGCCAGAATACACCACTGACTGCAAAGGCAACGGCTATACAGCTTGCCGGAATGTGCCAGGTCACGTAACCCTTCCACATCAAAAATCCAACTCCTAAAAGAAGGGCCACAATCGATACCTCTCCAATACATCCGGCCCGGTAACCAAAGAACAGGTCCAGCAGCCGAATGTGCCCGATACTGGCTAACCCTTGCGTTTTCAGCATCCCCAATGGAGTGGCAGTACTGATCGCATCTGCTGTCGATGCAGCGGCAGATGCAGCAGATTGAGAAAATAGAGGCATTGGATTCTGCCACCGTGTAAGGTGCACAGGCCATGAAACGAGAAGGATAACACGGGCAATAAGGGCAGGGTTGAACGGATTATTTCCCAACCCGCCATAGATTGCTTTTCCAAGAACAATAGCTGCAACCGATCCGGTAAGC
>Ga0315268_10008623_pt1 | contig 10625 bp, 13 predicted proteins | sample C1_top_MG_FD_204535 | JGI IMG/M metagenome (GOLD analysis project Ga0315268, IMG submission 204535) | Sediment microbial communities from Yellowstone Lake, YNP, Wyoming, USA - C1_top | ecosystem: Environmental > Aquatic > Freshwater > Lake > Sediment | place: USA: Wyoming | collected 2017-08-01 | reverse complement strand
TCTTTCCGGCGCCGTTTGGCCCGAGAAAGGCAAAAACTTCTCCCTCGTTGACCTCGAAGGAAATATCATCGACAGCCCGCAGGCTGCCGAATTCTTTGGTCAAATTTTTTACGTCAATCGCCGGCATATGAAATAAATACGACCATTCTTAGTAGTCTCTTTCTGAAAAAATTTTTACATGCCTCGGTATAATGGAAACTCGCGGCATAATTCTTTCACAACTTTGGCTGATTTTTTCATATTCTTTCTGCTCTCTAAAGTATCGGCAATGGCATTTCCCAAAATTTCCATTTCCTTTTCTTTCATTCCGCAGATGGTGATACACGGAGTTCCTAAGCGTATGCCGCTGGGGTCGTATGGCGGGCGCGGATCGTGAGGAATCAGATTCTTGTTAAGAGTCACTCCAATTTTGTCAAGTCGCTCCTCGGCTTCTTTTCCGAAAATCTTGAAGGGCGTAACATCCATTAGCATCAAATGGTTATCTGTTCCGCCAGTTATCAAACGCAAGCCGCGGGCGTTGAAAATTTCAGCCAGCTTTTGAGCGTTTTTCACTACTTGCCGTGCCCACTTTTTGAATTCTTTGGTCGAAGCTTCTTTTAAGGCAACGGCAATTCCAGCGATGGTATGCATATGCGGTCCGCCCTGAAGGCCCGGGAAAATCGAGCGGTCGATGAGAGTCGGTAAGTCCTTTTTAGTTGGTCTTTTGATAGGTTTTAAGGGATCGGATGGATTGCCGTTGCACATAATCATTCCAGCTCGCGGCCCGCGCAAAGTTTTGTGGGTGGTGGTCGTAATAATATCTGCGATGCCAACCGGGCTGGGGTGTACTCCAGCTGCCACCAGTCCCGCAATATGGGCAATGTCAGCTAAAAGATAAGCGCCGACTTTGTGAGAGATTTTGGCGAATCTTTCAAAGTCAATGGTACGGGGATAAGCCGTATAGCCGCAAATAATAACTCTGGGTTTGTGTTTTCTGGCCAATTTTTCAATCTCGTCAAAATCCAGAAAACCATTTTTGTCAGTGGCATATTGAACTGAATTGAAATATTTCGCAGTTACGCTGACTTTCCAGCCATGTGTCAAATGGCCTCCGAAACGGAGGTCCATTCCCATTATTGTGTCTCCTGAAGCGCACACGGCGTTGAGAGCCGCTAAATTAGCCGGGGATCCTGAATATGGCTGGACATTGGCGTGGTCGACCTTAAAAAGCGATTTTGCGCGTCTGATGGCGATTTCCTCGGTGATGTCGGTGAATTTCTGGCCCCCGTAGTAGCGTTTTTTGGGATATCCCTCGGAATACTTATTATTCAACACTGAGCCTATTGCTTCAAGGACAGCTCGCGAAGCGTAGGATTCCGAAGGAATCATCTCAAGTCCCCACTGTTGGCGGTCAAGCTCGCCGCTTATAGCTTGATAAATTTGAGGGTCTTCTCTTTTAAGATGTCTATAAACTCGTTCACGGTCTTTCATTTTTGTTCATTAAAGTTACTATTTATTCATGATTAACTTGCTCGTCCCTGCTAATTTCTTCTTCTAGCAATTTTAAACATTTTGCTTTATCCTTTTTCCCCCACTCCTTCATTTCTTCGGGTTTGGAAATGGTTCTTCGAATTAATTCTTTGCCTTGTCGCTTGCGAATCCTATAGTTTTCAAGGTTTATTATTTCTGCTTCCTTAGGCTTTTCCATAAGATTTTATTTATCTCGTAATAAGGTATATTCTATGTTAAAATTGTAATAGAGATTTGCGAGGAGAGCAAATAGTATGAAAGAATCAATTTTGTATGAAAAATTGAAAAACAAAACCGTCCGCTGCAAGACCTGCAGTCATTATTGCGTAATTGTCTCTGGCAAACGCGGCATTTGTGGCGTGCGGGAAAATATTGGTGGAAAACTTTATTTCCTGCCCTACCCCAGGGCAATTGCGGCTAATATTGATCCGATCGAAAAAAAACCACTTTTTCATTTTTTGCCGGGAACTTATTCTTTCTCAATCTCTACTGTCGGCTGCAACTTCCGTTGCGGGAACTGCCAAAATTGGTCAATTTCCCAATTCGGGAAAACGCCTGATGTATCCCGAGAAATGATTGAGCGAAGCGGCGAAGATTTGCCGCCCAAAGAGGTTGTCCGGCTTGCCAAGAAAAACAATTGTCCCAGCATCTCGTATACCTATACGGAACCGACAATTTTTCTTGAATACGCGCTCGACACAATGAAATTGGCCAAAAAAGCGGGACTCAAAAATGTCTGGGTTTCAAATGGCTTTATGAGTAAAGAAACCCTGAAATTAGTGATTCCCTATCTTGATGCGATAAATGTTGACATTAAATCTTTCGAAGACGAATTTTATCGGGAAAATTGCGGAGCGCGGCTTGAGCCGGTGCTTGAAAACTGCAAAGAGATTGTGAAAAATAAAATCTGGATCGAGACGACAACGCTCGTGATTCCAACTCTATCTGATGATGAAAAAATGCTCGAGAAAATTGCCCGCTTCATTAAAAATGAACTGGGCGATTTTGTCCCCTGGCACGTGAGCGCATTTTCAGGAGCTATTTCCTGGAAATTGCAGAATTTGCCGGCGACATCGATTGAAAAAGTGAAAAAAGCTTATGAAATTGGAAAAACAGCGGGGCTTAAGCATGTTTATATGGGAAATGTATGATTAGATACGCGGCCATCACTCCCCATCCTCCGATTATAATTCCGACCATCGGCCGGAGCAATTTGAATTTGTGCCGAAAAACCGTGAATGCGATGAAAGCCGCTGGGGAAAAATTCAGAGCCGTGAAAGCGGACACAATCGTACTGGTTTCGCCCCACGGGCCGGTGCAATATGATAAATTTATCATCAATTATTCGCCTACTCTTCGGGGCGACCTTTCGGCATTCGGCGACCAGAGAAAGTTTATTTTCGAAAACGATCGGGAGCTCATTGACGAAATCGTAGCCAGCGAAAAGTCAGCCGGACTTCCAGCGGGACTGGCGCGGGAGCTCGAACTTGACCACGGCGCGCTTGTCCCACTTTATTATCTTGTGAATGAAAAAGATCTGAGTTATAATCCCAAACTAGTTCACATGTCCTTTTCAATGCTGCCGCTGGAATATCATTATCGATTTGGAGAAGTTTTAGGAAAAGTTTTGGAGAGCAGCCCCAAGGTGATTTCTTTTGTGGCCAGCGGCGATCTTTCTCACCGGGTGACTCCCGAAGCGCCGGCCGGCTATTCTCCGCAGGGCCGGATTTTTGACCGGCAACTGGCAGATCTTGTGAAAAGCAAAAATGTCAAGGGAATCTTAAATCTTGACCAGAATCTTATTGACGAGGCGGGAGAATGCGGTTTAAGGTCAATCATTATGCTTTTGGGGGCGCTGTCGTCTTTGCGCTGGGAAGTAAAATCTTTGAGCTACGAAGCGCCTTTTGGGGTGGGATACATGGTGGCTAGTATTAATATTAAGTAGCAAATAGCAAAGAGGATATATTTTAGTAAAATAAAATGAATCCCCATATAGAATTGGCAAGAAATGCGATAGCGGGGTATATTAAGGGCAGAAAAATAATTGATATTCCTGAAAATCTGCCGCCGGAATTTTATGAAAAAAGATGCGGAGTGTTTGTTTCTGTTCATAGCGAGAAAGAATTGCGGGGGTGTGTTGGGACATATATGCCGGCGCACAAGAGTTTAGCGGAAGAAATTATCCTGAATTCCATCGCGGCCTGCTCGCAAGATCATCGCTTCCATCCAATAAGCGCGAAAGAATTGCCGAATTTATCAATCGAAGTCAGTCTTTTGGGCGCGCCGGAAAAAATATCAGGCCTCAATGACCTCAACTCGAAGAAATATGGCGTTATTGTAAAGTGTTCTGGCGGGCGCTGCGGACTTCTTCTTCCGGATCTTGAGGGAGTTGATTCGGTCGAAAAGCAGCTTTCCATCGCTTGCCAAAAAGGGAAAATCAATCCAACTCTAGACAAAGATTTTGAAATATTTCGTTTTGGGGTGAAAAAAATCGTAGAGGTTTAACCCCTGCGATTTGCGAAAAGCATGAAAGGAAAATATATCATAAAAATCGTTCCCCTTGTTCGCCTGCCCATCGCGAGAACGCAGGTTTTTTCGTATTGGTTTCCGGCGCCGATTGCGCGCGGGAGCCTTGTTGAAATTCCTTTTTATAACCGCGTGATTTTTGGGATTGTCATGGAAAGCCGAGATGATTTCCCGCGAGAAGGAAATTTTCAGATCAAGAAAGCGAAAAGAACGCTGGAAGTTGCGATTCTTTCCGAAAAGCAAATTCAATTTGCGAGGAATCTCGCGGATTATTACCTTTCACCGCTTGGGATAGTTTTGAAATTCATGATTCCCAAAGTTGTGAAAGTAAAAAAGAAAAAAAGGGAGCAGCTAGCCCAGAAATTTGAAATTATAAAAAAGAATAAGCTCGCGGAAGAAGCATTGAAGATCGCGGAGAAGGAAATCGCAATAGCCGGTCCAAAGAGCGAAAGAGACCGGATTATTTTTTCGATTATGAAGCAGACGCTTCAAAAAAATAAGCAGTGTTTGCATTTGTCGCCAGAAATATTTCCCGCAGTTTTGTTTTTCGAAAGGCTGAAATCTTTTTTTCCAGCCGATAAAATAGCCCTAATTCACGGGAATGTCTCAAAAGGAGAAATTTATGAAGCCTGGGGAAAAATAAAAAGTGGAAGAGTGAAGATAATTGTCACCTCAAAGATAGGCGTGTTTCTCCCCTTTCGCGACCTCGGCGCGGTTATCATTGAAGAATCCGGTGATATTTCCCACAAGCAATGGGATATGAATCCGAGATACAATGCGGCGCGGGCCGCCCAAGTACTTGCGGATATTCACGAAGCAAAAATAATTCACTCAAATTCTCTTCTCTCGGTTGAATTATGGAAAAAAGCGAAGGAGAAAAACATAAAACTGATTGATTTGGGCGCAAATGAAAAAATCACAGTGAAAGTCGCCAATATTTTCGAGGAGAGAAAGAGCGCTGACTTTCCCATCGGAAAAGAATTATACAAGTCGCTTTCGAGTGTTCTCAATAAAAAAGAAAAAGCGCTTCTTATTGTGAATCGAAAAGGATTTTCAAGCTATTCAATCTGCCGGAATTGCAAGTCAGTTTTGCGCTGCCCAAACTGCGAAAGAGCGCTCGTCTATTTTGAAGAAAAAGAAAGATATAATTGCCTTCATTGTTCGCATAAAATCGACCTCTTGAGCGCCTGTCCCGCTTGCGGCGCGTGCCAGTTTTCCCATCAGGGAGCGGGGATCCAACTCGTTGAGAAAAAAATCAGAAGACTTTTCCCGTCGGCGCGAATCTTGCGCCTTGACGCGGATGTCTCAAAGTCAAAAAAAAGAAATAAAAGAATATTTGAGGATTTAGAGAGCGGAAATTTCGACATTCTTACTGGAACGCAAATTGCCTTGAAGATCGGAGGGATTCAAAAATTCAATCTCGTTGCTTTTCCAAGCTTTGAAGATCTGGGGAGCATTCCTGATTTCAACACGAGAGAATTGGTTTTTGCAATGCTCAATCAGGCCAGCGGCCTTGCGGGAAGTGAAGGCGTTGTATTCATCCAAACAAGTTATCCAGACGATTTTTTGCTGGTTGCGTTTCAAGATCGGGAGAACGAAACTTTTTTTGAAAAAGAAATGAGGGAAAGAAAAAAAACGGCCTCTCCCCCGTTTTCGCAGCTGGTGAAATTTTTTTATCGCGACATAAGCAAGAAAAAGGTTGATGCCGAAACCAAAAAAGTGTTTGACTTGCTTAGGACTCTTTCAGATAGTAGCATTGACATCAGCGAGCCATATAAGCCATTTGTCGAAAAAAAGAGAGGTTATTATTGCAAAAACATATTAATTAAGACTAAGCCGGACACTGATATTCGCCAATTGCCGATTTTTTCGGTTCTTGGCGGACTTCGGAAAGGATGGGCGGTTGACGTTGAGCCGGTGAGCACGGTGTGATTTACGATTTAAAGTTTATGCTTTATGAATGATTCGAAAAAAAGCATCTTGAAAATTATAAAATATCCCAATGATTTTTTGCGCCAAAAGGCTCGGGAAGTCGAAGGTTTCAAAGATTCTCGTCTCGCGGAGCTGGTTTTGGATATGGTAAAAACTATGGAAACCGAAAAAGGAATTGGGCTCGCTGCGCCGCAGGTCAGGTCAGACTTGAGGATTTGTATCGCCAAGGTAGATAATATAATTTATATCCTTATTAATCCAAAAGTTAAATCCCATTCGCGAAAAAAAGAAATTTTTGAGGAAGGTTGCTTGAGTTTTCCGGGAAAATACTTTCCGGTTGAGCGCCCGGTGAGAGTGAAAATAAAAGCCAGAGATATTAACGGCAAAAAAATCAAAATAAGAGCCGAGGGGCTTCTGGCGCGGGTGCTTCAGCATGAAATTGATCATCTTGACGGAATTTTGGTGATTGACCGAGTTGTTTCTAAAATCCGATCTTAGAAAAGAATGAAAAAGGAAAATATAAAAATTATCTTTATGGGAACTCCGCGCTTTGCGGAGACTATTCTCGAAAAAATAATCGCGGCCGGATACAATGTCGTGGCTGTTTTCACGCAACCGGACAAAAAAATCGGACGCAAACAAAAAATTGCTTTTTCGCCCGTTAAGAATTTAGCGGTCGGGAATAAAATTAAAATTTTCCAACCGGAAAGCCTGAAAGACAATAGTGTCGCCGGAGAAATAAAAAAAATTAACCCTGATTTGATTATTGTGGCCGCTTACGGAAAAATTCTTCCAAAAATTATCCTTGAAGCGCCCAAATACGGATGCATCAACGTTCATGCTTCGCTTCTTCCGAAATTTCGCGGCGCGTCTCCCGTGCAAGGCGCGATTCTTGAAGGGGAAAAAGAAACCGGAATAACCTTGATACGCATGAATGAGAAAATGGATGAGGGCGATATTTTGATTCAAAAGAAAATTGCGATTAAAGAAGATAATACGGCTCAAAGTTTATCTGGGAAACTGGGGAGATTGGGATCGGAGATGATTATTGAACTCATCCCTGATTGGATTTCTGGCAAAATCAAGCCGGCAAAACAGGATGACAGGAAAGCTACATATTGCCGAGTTATCAAGAGAGACAGCGGAAAAATTGATTGGGAAGAATCAGCCGAGAAAATATATAGAAAATGGAAAGCTTATCAGCCTTGGCCTGGCGTTTTTACTTTTTTTCGCGAAGGCGAGCGCATGAAACAGTTGAAACTGATTGAAATGAAGCTCCCCGAACTTACGCACGGGGTATCCGTCCGTTTCTTCGGGGGAGCGGAATCCCCCGAAGCAGAAAAGGGAGCATTCATCCAACGAGCTTACGCTCGTAGTTTTCTGCGAAGGGGGATAAAAAAAGCGCTGGAAACTAGCGCTGGAGAAAAGGTGGGAAAAGTGATAAGATATAACAAGGAAATCGCAGTTCAAACAGGGGTGGGTCTGGTGATTCTCAAAAAAATTCAACCAGAGGGGAAAAAAGAAATGAACATTGAAGAATTTTTGCGCGGCCGGAAAAATTTTTTAGACACTAAACTAGAGTAGCCTCCACAGCAGTAGTGCTCTAGAGTATTATAGTATTGTCACAAAATACGGAAATGCAATTTGAAAGAAATCAAAATAAAATATTTGTAGTCGGCTTTATTTTGATCCTTTTTGTTGTTGTTTGGTCTCTGGCGCGTCCGGGAATTTTGAAATTATTTCAAAAAGACCAGGATTCCGAAAAGAAAATAAACGAAGAAATTCTCAAGGCGCCCCTTATCACTCCCAAAGACTTGTATGAAAGAATGAAAAATAAGGAAAAGGCCCTTCTTTTTGACATAAGAAGCGCGGATGACTTTATGAAGGGGCACCTTGCGATGTCAGAAAACGTCCCCGATGGCTCGCTGAATTTGCAAAAACTAAATTCTTCTCAAGCTGAAAAAACATCGGTCGTTGTTCTTATCAATCAAGGAGACGACGTTTACGAAGCGGCTAGGAAAACCAATGAGCTTGTTGCGAAAGGTTATGTAAACGCCAAATATCTTCAGGGCGGGATTTCCACCTGGAAAAATCGGGGGTACCCGCTGGTCTCAAGCGACGTTTCCGGCGGACAAGAAGGAAAAATAAAAAAAATAAATATTTCTGATCTGGCGGGAGATCTTTCCGCAGGCGCTGAACTTGTCCAGTTCGTTGATGTGAGAAGCCAGGAATCATTTGGAAAAGGACATATTCCGGGCGCTCTTAATATTCTTCTCTCTGATCTTGAAAAGAATCAAGATAAAATTTCTCCGGTAAAGAAGGTAGTAGTTTACGGAAACGGAGAGGATGAGGCTTCTCGGGTAGCCATCACTCTGTTTGACCTGAATTTTTTTAATGTGTATGTTTTGGAAGGCGGGATTGAGGCGTGGAGCGGTGCGGGCGGGCAGATAGTAGCTGGTAGTGAGTAGCAAGTAATCAGAGACAATACAAAAAACGGGCTGAGCCCGTTTTTTTTGTAGATTACTTTATAACCGCCAGAATATCCTCATTTTTGACGAGAAGATATTCAACATTCCCGATCTTGATTTCATTTCCGGAATATTTTGAGTAAATCACTTTTTGCCCCGGCCTCACTTTTATTTTCTTGTCGGTGCCAACCGCCACGACCAGCCCTTCTTGAGGCTTTTCTTCGCTTGTGTCGGGAAGAACAATTCCGGATGCCGTCTTGGCATCAGCTTTCATGGGTTCGATGAGCACATTTTCGCCCAATGGTTCGATATTTGGTTTTTTAGCCATACCTTAAAAATAATTATTATCCGATTTCTTATTTTATAGCCTATTACCCATTTTGTCAATCGAGGACGAGGACTAAATAATTTTCTTCCTTGTGAGTCTCTCTATTTCTTCGTCGGGGATTATTTCTTTTTCTTTCTTTTTCGCCACGAAGAAAATATAAATTATTTCCAGTATTCCTAGGGTGTTGAGAATAAGAAGAGCGACAAACCAAATTTTTTCGTTTCTCCTCGCCGCTTTCCAAAGAGCCACTCCTTTCCAAGCGAGAGTCCAAATGAGAAGCGGCACAAGAACCCAAAGATTGCTGATGACGGCAATGATTTTCATGGTTTATATTTTACGTATTTTGCGACATTCTTTATAAAAAATTTATCGGGATCAATGAAATTCTTGAAATTTTTTATCATCACTTTATTGCGGCTTATGTCGAGGTGGAGATGAGGGCTTTTGGTCAATTTCCCGGTATTTCCCGTGTATCCCAGAATTTCCCCTTCCCTGTATTTTCCCTTGGGCGACATTTTCGAAAGATGCATGCACCGCATAATCAGTTTTCCGTAGCCCCTTTTCCGAAAGCTCGCGTGAATGGTGTTTCCGCCTTCGGGAAACTTTCCGACTTTTACTATTTCGCAATTGGACGGAGCGTAAACGGGTGTTTGCGGCGGGACGAGATAATCCGTTCCGAGATGATGATTGGAATAAAAAGCTTCCTCTCCGAATTTATACCCGCGCTTGATTTTTCTCCAATTTTTAAGCGGAAACCGCATTGACTTTTTTTATTTCCTTATTTTCTAAGGCTAAGCCTTAGAAAAGCCCCATATATATCATAATTCCACGGCCGTGGATACGTGAGTGTTTGATTTGAGTGATTTGAGTTGAGATAAAGGGAGTGGGGTGGGATTGGGATTTTATCCCCTGCCGGAATTCGAGCGATGGGTTTTTCGTTTTCCTAACATTTAATTTCGCAACGCTCGCATTTTTATTCCTAAAATTAAACTTCAGGAAAGACTAATATCAATTATACCTTATACACAAACAAAAACCACCCTAAAAATTGTCTTTAAAAACTAAGAGGCGGGAGAATCAGCTATGCCGGTCCCCCCGCCTTGGTTATTGCAGGCAGAAATTTGCGATTTTACGCTTGGCTATTTTGGGATTGTTGGAATAGATCCGCAACTCTTGAATGCAGGTGCTACCCCGCACAATCACCAATAAGCCGCCGTTGATGTCTTTGAGTTTAAACCGTTGTTGCCCGCCTTTGATGCCGGCCTTGATAATGCCGGGAGAAATTTTTTTCACTTCTGGCAAGTCGCAGGCGAATTTATACAACGGTCGGGCCGCATCAATGAGTGTGGTGTGCCGGCCACCCCTTTTTCCGCTACCACCAGTCTTTTTTGGCATAAATTTCTCTCCCTTCAGTGATTTTTTAGTCAGCCCAGTATCTAAGCATGATACAGTTGACTTGTCAAGGTTATTCTTTTGGCAGATTCTACTGTACAAATACAGTGTCTTCTTCCTCCATAATCTCTCCGCACTCCAAACATCTAATTTCTGTTTCCATAGGACATGTGCCCAAGGAGAGACTTTTTTCGCAAAGCTCTGTTTGCGGATTGATCGAGCACTTATGCTCGCTTTTGTCAGAATGTATATGATAACACTCTAAAAAAGGACGATGTGCGCCGGATGACGCATCCCAGAAAATGATTATTTTCCAAGTGCTCATTTTCACCTCCTCTTGAAATTCCTGCAACTGCACTTTAGTAATGAACTAAAGTTTGTAATTTATGCGATAGCATTATTTACAAACTATTGGTTTTTCGGGGTTCAACCTTGGCAAAATGTTATGTTTGTAAAAAATGCGATAGCAT
>Ga0315268_10008622_pt1 | contig 10626 bp, 6 predicted proteins | sample C1_top_MG_FD_204535 | JGI IMG/M metagenome (GOLD analysis project Ga0315268, IMG submission 204535) | Sediment microbial communities from Yellowstone Lake, YNP, Wyoming, USA - C1_top | ecosystem: Environmental > Aquatic > Freshwater > Lake > Sediment | place: USA: Wyoming | collected 2017-08-01 | reverse complement strand
GCTTTACTCTGCAAATGGGCACTGGCTCCGGCACGGTCTCTACAATCACGGTTACGGGAAACTTGGCCTTTAACGCAACGAACATTACGGCAAACGGCATCAAGGTCTGGCGTGACTTGGGCACGATCGGCGTTCGGGATGGCGCGGATGTGCAACTCTCGACTGTTTCCACGGCAATTTCCGGCAACACCGCGACGGTCACTCTTACGTCTAGCGAGACAGTAACGACAACGCCTGTGAACTATCTCGTGACGGTCGATATCCTGTCAACGGCAACGGTCGGCACTACCATTACCGCAAACATTTTACGTGTTGCTGGAACGGGCATCGGCACGCCTACTGATAACGACGCGAATTCGGCAACGCTCACGGTCGTAACGCCGACCCTTACCATCGGCGAGGGCACGAACCCTGTGAATGCCAATGCGCCGCGAAGCGCGTTAAATAATGCCTTGGACAGTTTTACCTTCTCAATGAACGCCGGCAGCGCTACGGTGAACAGCGTCACGGTTACGGGAAATGCTGCCTTTAACGCGACGAACATTACAGCCAATGCCGTCAAGGTGTGGCGCGATCTCGGCACGATCGGCGCTTGGGATGGCGCGGATGTGCTGATTTCGACAACTTCTACGGCAATTACGAGTAACACCACGACGGTCACTTTCTCGCCTGTTGAAACAGTAACGGCCACACCTGCGAACTATCTCGTGACGATCGATATCCTGTCAACAGCAACGATCGGAACTACTATTACTGCCAACATACTTGGCTCACGTACGGTTGGATCGGGTATCGGCACGCCGACCGACAACGACGCGAATTCGGCAACGCTCACGGTTTCTGGTCTTCAGAATCTGACAATTGGGAACGGTACCAATCCTTCCAGTGTCACGGTATATACCGGGACAGCGAACAATGCATTGGATTCCTTTTCCATGATTATCTCGGCGGGTACCGGAAACATAACGACCCTCACTTTGACCGGCAGCGCTAACTTTACCGCGTCCAATATCTCCGGCATTAAGATATACCGTGACAACGCCACCGTTGGTACGTTCAACGGGGCCGATGTGCTCGTTCCAACGACGTATGTCCTGTCCGGCACTACCGCGACAATAACCTTTACCACGCCGGAGCCGGTCTCGACAGCTACGGTCAGTTATCTTGTGTTGGTTGATATTTCGACTGGAGGAAACGATGGGAGCTTTACCGGTACCGTAACCGCCGTAACAGGAAACCAACTTTCCTCACCGATCACCTATAATGATACTGCTTCAGCCACATTAACGAAAAAATATGGATATCAAATCCCCGACTGCGCCGGCTGCCATGGGTATTCATCGGCATACACCGACGGTACGTCCCGGGGCACACCTACCGGCGTATTTGTCGGTGACCATAATAAACACGTGGCGAAGGTAGGATACGCGTGCTCGATCTGCCACGTCACACCTTCCACGACGGCCAGTGCGGACTATTCCCATCAGACGGGAACCATCGTGATGCAGACCGGAGCAACAGGCATAAACAATGGATACTACGACAAGAATGGGAATGCCTCTTATGATGCTGGGGTTGACAACCAGTTTATGCAGACAAATGCACCAACTATGGGGACCTGCAGAAGTATCGGCTGTCATGGCGGAAATAATCCTACGCCTCAGTGGGGCGTAGGAACGGCTGGCTGTGTTGATTGCCATAGCGGTATCGTAACTGCTCTGACCGCGTCGGTTCTGTCTAATGGGACCACGACGCAGCGTGATAATGCCGTGGCAGAGTTTGGGCTGGCATGGGGACATAAAAGTACCGGACGTGGAGCCGTTACTAATTCCGACTGTATCGTTTGCCACCTGGAAGGTGAGTACACGACGCAAAAGACATCAATTTTTCATGCCAATGGCATGATTGACCTACGCAATCCCGATGGCGCCGGTGAAACTGCTATCACTAATATGTCAGGCGGGACCTTTACCTTTGTGTCATTCTCAACTTCCTATGCAGCTGGAACGAGAAGCTCGAGCGGTCAAAATTTCAATACGGTTGATAATGTGCTCACACAGAAGTTCTGTCTGGCCTGCCATGATGGTAATGGTGCGACAAACCCGACTGCTGTCACTACATATGTGACGGGTACTATCCCTCTTCAATATATGCCATTCGGAGGGATCTATTTGGGTGCGAACTATACGGTAGCGAATGGCTCTGCGATTGCTGGCGGGATTATTAATACCAAAGGATCATTTACGACAACGAATCGGTCATGGCATCCTGTCTTGGCGCCAAAGAACAGGGACTTCCCGACTGCCGCGAGGATGAATAATCCTTATAAACCGCTTGGAACGAGAGGTACGGCGGGGACACTTAGTCAGGGTGTTGTTATGAACTGCTTTGACTGTCATAATGTGCCGGGAGCAAGCCCACTTACAAATCGAACTGTTGTAGCCCACGGAAATGCCGCGACAATACGAGGCGTGCCGGCGGTCGACGGCACACCAGCAGCAGGTACCAATCAAGTGACGTTATGCATTGTTTGTCATTACGACTATGATAATTGCGGCGGCGGCGGCGTTTCTGCTTGCGGTACAAACAGGTCGCATGGCGCGGGATCTGCTTTGCCTAACTCTACAAATAATGGAATGATTCCCTATCTGCCGTATGGCTGCAATATTTGCCACAGCAGTGGTATGCTTACATCTCAACCTTCCGGTGCAACTATTCCTCGTCCGATACGCGCCCAGGATACTCACGGAAGTAATACGTTAGGTGCGGTTGGGACGCTGCAGGCGTTTGATACTGCTGCCGGAAACAACAGGTGGAGCACTGACCCGACGCCGATCGCGTTTATACGAAACAGGCAGATGTTGGTGAACCATGAGCCAGCAAGGATTGGCGCGACAACCTGGAACGTGAGCTGTATGAATGGTGCTACAAACCCATGTAGTCAAGGGCAGCAGAACTATACTCCAGGTGGCACATACTGATAGAGTAGTAACGCTTTGCTCGATTAAATACTGCCCCGCCTAAAAAGGCGGGGTTTTTTTTCTGGATAATAGTCGGAAAGCAGAACAGAAGTGATGGGAACGCATTGTAATCAAGAGATAAACCAAACAAAGTGAGAGGATAGTATGAAAAGCGCGGTTATCTTCTGTGGTGTTTTCTTATTGTTAGTGACGGCATGCGGTTGTGAGATATCTAAGTCGGGGCAGGATAATTCTGCTTTTAATACAGCCCCAACAATGCTGGCGGTGCTTCCAGCAGGATATGATTTGCTCGATGCCGTCTTCAGCGCTAACGGCAAACATGTCATGATAGCGGCGACAAAAGACGGAAAAGTGTCTCTGTTCTATGATTCGCAAATGAGCATGTCTTATGATGAGATTAGAGGTATGGTCTTTCGTAACGGATACAGCGACCATGCTTATGTTGCTCGAAAAGGAGAGAAGAACACTGTAGTCGTCAAAGGGGTATTGGGAAAACCATACGACAGCATTGGTATTCCAATATTTATTCCGGATGGAAATATAGTCTATCCAGCAAGACTGAATAATCATTGGTTTATTGTGGCCGGAAATAACATAGGCCAAAATTTTGACTCATCTTCTCCTGCGCCAGCAATAATAACTAATGGAAACATCATCGCCTATGCAGAGCGGAAAAGCGATGCTAACAAATACAATCTTAATGTATGCTCTCCAGATTTAAAAGAATGCGTTAAGGGAAAGGATTATGATTTCATAACAGGACTAATAGCAAATTCATCAAATAAGGCCATTGCGTATATAGCAGTCAATAATGGAAAAACCACGGTTGTTAATATCCATTTCAGCCAGACTGGGATCGTTGAAAGTGAAGGGCGATGGTATGATGAGGTGTCTATTGCGAGGTATTCAAATAATGGGGATCATATTGCCTATCTGGCCAAAGCTGAACATAGGGCGATCTTAGTTAAAGATGGAGTAGAAACAATGACAGACAATTACGATGTTGTCTTCGATATGGCTGTGTCTGCTCAGGGGAAAGTAATACATTCCGCCATCCTGAAGGGACAAGTGGCTGCATATATTGACGGGAAAAAGAGAAGCAAGGCGTATAACGGTGTAGATGATTTAAGATTAAGTCCGGACGGAGATAACTATGTATTTTCTGCAGAGAAGGGAGATAAAAGTATTGTAGTTATAAATGGGAAGGAGACTCAAATATTCGATAGAGTAGTCACCCCAAAATTTTCACCGGATGGCAGTAAAATAGTATATCGTGCCCGTAGCAAAGGTGAACGTTTTGTTGTTGTTGCGGATTTGAAGGGCAGAGCGGTTCGTGAACACCCGCATTACGAATCAGTATGGGACGTTTCATTCTCTTCGGACGGAAAACTGCTAGGTTATGGAGTTAAGACGGGGCAAGAGTTCTGGTGGAAGGTGGAGAAGCTGAATGAAGAATAGCAATCTCTGTTCCAGACGATCTGCATCTGAGTTATGCATAGGAATGCATGAAATAGATGTTAAGTAAAATGAACATAGACAATTCTGACGGAAGATCAGCGCAGCAGCAGGGCAAAATAGTACGCAATATCCTGCGGAAGGTCTATGATCTCTTCTCCTCTGTGAAACTTGCATTGGCGTTGCTGGTTATTATCCTTGTCAGCTGCGTTGCTGGTGTTACAGTACTTCGTGCTGAACAGGCTGGGGCGATCATATTCAATACGCTCTGGTTCAATGGAATTTTGGTCATGCTTGTTGTAAATGTCGCATTCTGCTTCTTCGGCAGGATATGGGGCAGAAAAATTACGCTCGTATCCTTTGGTATGATCTTGTTCCACCTGAGCTTCGTTGCCATGCTGGGAGGCGTGATCTACAACAGTCTGCACTATTTCCGGGGTACGATCAGGTTGACGGAAGGGGAGAAGCTTCAGAGTGGCGAACCGCAGAGTTATGATACCTTCGATCATGGGCGATATTTTTCATTTGCAAAACTGAAAGGTGAAACTGCGCTTATAAAAATGCATCGTGGATATCTGTTAGATGACGAGGACAAGAGGGCAGCATATGAAGTAGAAATAGGCGAAGGAAGTCAGAAAAAGCGTGGGGTAATTTATATTACACATAGCATTGACAACAACGGTTTCAGATATTTTAATGATAGGGAAGGCTATTCCCTTCTGATCATGTTGTATAATGAGAAAGGGAAGGAGCTTTATGGAGGACATGTTCCACTTCAGAGTCTTAAGAGAAAGGACGAAACATATCTCTACACAACCGGTACTAAGACAGGGCCTGGAAGTCTATGGTTTCCCCAGGACCCATTGACGCCTTTGTTCGAGCTTCAGGTTGCCTATAGTCCGACTCCGATTGAGGACCGGGCAGGGGAGGCTGTGTTTAAGATATGGCCACTTGGAACTACAATGACAGATCATCCGCAAAGACTGATAACAGAAGAGAAAGCAAACGTTGGAGAAAGAATTAAGGTTGGTGATCGCTATCTATCTGCTACGGAGGTCCGCTATTGGGTCTCAATAATCGTGCGCTACGAGCCGGGCAAGCCAATGGTGCTTACCAGCCTTTGGGCGGGGCTGGGAGGCATGGTTTTGACCTTCCTAGGACGGATGAGGAGAAGAAGCAATTAGTTGTCAACGGAAAAAAATAAGCGGTCAGCAATCAGTAAAAAGTTGTCGGCAAGTAGAAGAGGCTTTCAGATATAGGTTGAGAGCTGATCGCTGATTATTCAAAATTCGAGGTGACTTGATGAAAACCGAGTATTTGTTCTTTTGGACCGTTGTTGGATTGTATGGCCTGAGCGCCTGTGGCTATATCTTCGGCCTTATGGCGAAGAATGAAAAACTATTTGCTCTTGGTTTGTACAGCGCGATCGCCGGATTCCACCTCATGTCATGGTCATTGTTCTCCGGTGGACGGCGACCGGTATTAGTCCGTTTTTTACTATTTCCGAGTCCATCACGTTCGGCACGTTCAGTGCTGTCCTTATATTTTTGATCTTCGAGATTACGAATAAAAAGGTGTTGCCTCTTGGCGTTCTGGTCATGCCGGTATCGTTCGTTTTGTTGGGATGGGCAGGAACGCTTATCAAGGATGCTGCCGTGCAGATCGCTCCTGCGCTTCAAAGCGGTTGGATATGGGCGCATATCATTGGTGCTGCCACCGGTTTCGGCGCGGTGCTGACTGCTGCGGGAATGGGGTTGATGTATCTGCTCAAGGAAAAGATTCCAGGAGGGATCTACGAAAAACTGCCTGAACTTTCTGTGCTTGACAACCTCAGCTACCGCTTCGTTGCAGGCGGATTCATCATGTACGGACTCATGATCGTTACCGGCGCTCTATGGGCCGACCAGGTGAAAGGCTCATATTGGAATTGGGATCCCGTGGAGGTCTGGTCGCTCATTTCCTGGCTAATCTACGGGATATATCTGCACCTCCGGATCACCTTTGGTTGGCGCGGTAAAAAGCTCGCATGGTACGCGCTTTTCGCTATGGTCGCAATGATCGTCAGTTATTGGGGTATTCCTTTTACGATGGAAACTTTCCACACTGGATTTCGAATTGAGCATTGATATTCTTGCAGCTGTATTCAAATTTAGGAAGGAGATCTTGCGATGCGGTATTGGATGCAGATATTCCTGATGATAGGAGTGATATTATTATCCGGTGCATGCAATTCTGATAAACCGGAAATTAATAAGGGCGGCGATCGCGTCGTAGAGAAGACACCGAATGCCAGTTTGATAGATTTCATAAAAGGCCAGAAGTTAGCAAATTTTCCGTCGACGACCATCGGATCTGCATTTGAAGCCTACAGGCATGTGGCAAGAAAGGAATGGAGGGCATCCACGTTGCAAGTCGGATACATTACCGTCGAGTTTACCGGCTGGATTGAGCCGGTGACGTTGAATGAAAACGATGTCAAGGATGGAGTTATCGGTAAGGGGATCGATATAACGTTCGTCATCGAACCGGGTGGAGCTTTCTATGTTTACCTGATATCGCAGATAGAATCCAAAGCTGACGGCAAGGTGTCACGAACAAAGGCGCTTGATACGGCTGCTATCCTATCCGACATTTATGCGAACAGGAAACTTAATCTCTAAGTGAGTCTGCCGGCTATGAGCATCAGAGGGTGTATACTATCTTGTTATCGTTAAGTGTGAGAACTAACTACTAATGGTCATAAACTGACATGAAACTCTGCATTATCTTCCCTCCGTTGCCTTTCGGATGGACACCGGTTGCCCCGCCGATCCTCGAATATCTTGCCGCGCTCACCCGCCGGACGGACCCCTCTATAGAGATCGAGATGATCAGCGCCAGCGCGGATCCGAAGGCCATCGAGAACATCCAGTGCGACCTGGCGGCGATCAGTATCCTTACGCCGACAGCTGTGCCGGGATATCAGATCGCCGACAAGCTGCGGGCGCGGGGCGCCAAGGTCGTATTCGGCAACATTCACGCCTCGGCCATGCCGGAGGAGGCGAAGCAGCACGGCGATGCGGTTGTGATTGGCGAGGCAGAATCAGTCTGGCCTCAGGTGCTGAAGGATTTTCAGGCCGGAAAACTCCAACCATTCTATCGTGGTGAGCAGATAGAATTGGATGACCTACCCACACCCTTGTACGGGCTTCTCCAGGGCAAGCGCAAACACCAGTTTCGTATCGTAAATACATCTCGCGGCTGCCCCTACAACTGCTCGTTCTGCTCGGTCAAACCCTTCTGGGGTTCCAAGATCCGCTTACGGCCCATCGACCATGTGGTGCGAGATGTGGCGGCGATACCGGAGAAGATGTACATTAATGGCGACGAGAACATTTGGTGGGTGGGCCAGGCACAGCGCGCCATCGACCTGTTCAACGCGCTGCGGGGAAGCGGGAAGAAGTGGATGGGATTCGGAAGCCTGCGGCCGGTCCTCGCGCCCGAGGGGGGGCGCATGCTGGACGCGGCCCGAGAGAGCGGCATGCGGACCGTCTGGGTAGGGTGGGACGCGATATCTGATGAAAGCCTGAAGGCCTACGGCGCTGACGGAAAGATCGGGGTGGACCGGGAACGCGCAGTGCGCACGATCAGGGACCACGGGATCGATGTGTCGCTTTTCTATATGCTCGGGAGCCGTGAGGACTCAATGGATGATTTTAAACGTTCTGTAGAACTTGCGGACCGGCTGGGGGTGAGCATGCACCCGTCCCTGGTGGTGCCTTACCCGGGGACCAGGCTTCGCGAGCAGTATGCACCTTACCTTTACAAGGACATGGGCTGGGAGTACTATACAGGTTCCTATGCGTTGTTCGACCACCCGGACCCGGATATGACGCCGGAGGTGCGGGAGGAGCAGTTCTACGAAACAGCCCTGGAAGTTTTGCGCCTGGGAAGGGTATTACGCCACATGTTCAAGATCCCCCGGGCAGGTTTTCCCGAGGCGCACATCTTGTCGCTTATGAACCAGATTCCGGTGCGGCAGGGGTATAAAAAAGCGTATGAGAAATGGAAGGCGACCCGGGATGTTGTACGGGAAAAAAGACGGGTCAGATGAATGAGATGCCTTATAGATAACCAGATGCCTGCTTTTTATACGTGATCATGGTCGGGAAGACAGAAAACCATTTAGAGCATACTTATAACGCATTGAAATATATTGGCTTTATGGTACAATCAATGTCATGTAAGAGGCGCACTTATTGCATTTCTAATTCCGGATACATATAAGAATATCATGTACCGGGAGGTAATTACTTATGTCTACAACATCTTTCACCACTATGAGCGCTGCCGACGCTGAAGCAGAACGCCATCGTCTTACCGAGGATGTCCTCCGGTTCATCGAGGCCGGAGTTGATGCCGAGGTTTTGGAGTTCAATGACTACTGTCTTCGGATGTTTGCTCTGCACTATCAGGTTAATGCCATTTTCCGGGAGTTCTGCGATGCCAAGAAGGTGAAACCCGGCGATATCTCGCGGTGGCAGGACATCCCCCTGGTCTATAATGACGTCTTCAAGACTCATCTCGTGGCGTCCTTCCCGCTCGAGAAATCGGTCATGGCATGCCTCACTGGAGGGACCACCAGCCTGACCCAGCGTGGACGGATCTTCCGCGACGAGGACGGCAAGCGCCTCGTGTTCTCGGCGAACCGGCAGATGACGGGCTCTTATCTATTTCCCGACTTCGAATCAGGGAAGCGCTGCCGCATATTGATCCTTGCCCCCAGCCCCGAGATGGCGCCCTCCATGGGAATGGCGATCGGCATGGAACAGACAAAACTGCATTTCGGAACGCCAGACAGCATGTTCCTGCTCGGCAAATCCGGCATCGACGTGAACGCCCTTATCAAGGCCCTGCGCGAGTCTGAGGCGAGCGGAGTGCCCGTTGCGCTTATCGGCGCGACATCTGCGTATGTCTATTTTTTCCAGGCATGCCGCCGAAAGAAAATGAAGTTCCGCTTGCCCCCCGGAAGCCGCATCTGCGACGGGGGAGGCTACCGAGGCAGGTTCGGGGTATTGAACCGGGATGATTATTACGCGATGGTACAGGAGATCCTGAGTATTCCTGGTTCGCACTGCGTCAATGTGCTCGGCGAGGCAGAGACGGCGACCAACCTGTTCGACGATTCGCTGCGCCGATGTGTCAAAGGCATGCCGCCTAAGAAACGCACACGTCCCGTGCCGCCGTGGTCGCGTGTGCTGGCGATGAGCATCGATTGTTTGGAGCCGCTGCCGGACGGGGAGGTGGGGCTCTTGGCACACTGGGACCTCGCGAACGTGCCGACGGTCCTGGCGGTCATCACTGACAACCTAGGTTATACGACCGACAACGGGACCGGGTGCGAAATGGTGGGGCGGGCCAAGATCGAGAACGGAAAGGTCTCGCCTTTGCCCGATGAGGACCGCACCGCGGGCGCAATGGGCGATTCCATGGTCTTCCGCATGCTCGAGCGGTATGTCAATTTCTCGATCGAGCTCAAGATGGCGATGGCAAAGGACCCCAAGCTCGAGCCGAGCGTACGCGAGGAGATCGAGGCCCGGCCGGGATCGGTCGCCTCCTGCCCCCAGGTGGTGGATGAGATCCTCGTTGCCCAGGCCGATGCCGAGGCCGCGAAGATGCGGGACGAGGCTCTGGGGACCTTCAGGGACCAGACCGATCGGCCGATAGACTGGTTCAAGAGCGAGGCGGAAAAGCAGACGCTGAAGGATCACCCGAAGGGGCTCAAGTCGGAAAAGCCGGGGCCGAAAAGATCGAAGAAGGAGAAGAAGAAATGAGCATGACGAGAATTGATCGCGCGCCCATGAAGGTAACCATAATCGCTTCGCGGTACCCTTTCTCAGGGCGTGTGCCTCTGGTGCCGCCCATTCTTGAATATCTTACCGCGTTGACCTTTCGTGAATTTCCTGATGCAGCCATTACCCAGGTGGACGCAAATCAGCAGAACATAACGCCTGATGACATTAAAACGGAGATCGTGGCGATCAGCGCAATGACCGCAACGGTCACCTGGGCGTATGGTTTTGCCGATGACTGCCGGAAGCGGGGCATTCATGTCATCCTGGGTGGTATTCATCCGACAGCTCTCCCTGAAGAGGCAGCTCTGCATGCTGATACCGTGGTCATCGGCGAGGCTGAATCGGTCTGGGGCGAC
>Ga0315268_10008621_pt1 | contig 10626 bp, 6 predicted proteins | sample C1_top_MG_FD_204535 | JGI IMG/M metagenome (GOLD analysis project Ga0315268, IMG submission 204535) | Sediment microbial communities from Yellowstone Lake, YNP, Wyoming, USA - C1_top | ecosystem: Environmental > Aquatic > Freshwater > Lake > Sediment | place: USA: Wyoming | collected 2017-08-01 | reverse complement strand
TTCCGTGACCAGGTGGGGGCATAGCTCAGTAGGCAGAGCAACGCCCTTTTAAGGCGTGGGTCGCAGGTTCGAATCCTGCCCGGCTCACCATGCTTCATCGCCGCGTCTTTGCCGGAAGACGCGTTGCTTCGTTCACGGCTTCGCCGGGGCAGGGGTACGGAGGCGATGCGCGGCGGCGGCGAGGGCATGCTGCAAAGCGGAAATCTGTTCTTCTCCCGTCAAGTAGCTGATGACCATGGCGCGCAAGACGCTGCGTCCGGCGACCCAGGTCTTGGAAATCCAGCGGCGGCCGTCGCGCGTCACCTGGTCCACCACGGTGCCGTGGGCGGCGTCGAGCTCGGCTTCGCCGGCGCCCGGCAGCTTGAGCCGCAGGTTGAGGATGGGCAGCACCTGCGGAGCCGCCAGATCGAAGTCATCGGAAGCTCGTACCCAATCGGCAAAAGAAGCGGCGAGGCGGAGCTGGCGGTCGATCAGCTCCTCGTAGGCCTGGCGGCCGTGCACACGCAGCGTGAGGTAAAGCTTCAGCGAGTTCATGCGCCGCGACCACTGCGTGCTCACCTTGAAGTTGTCCACCAAGTGGAGCTGCGTCTCCACTTTCGGCATGTAGGGCGTGGCGATGCCGAAGGCCCTCTTCAGCAGCTCGGGATGCGCGGTCAGCACGACGCCGGCGGCGAAGGGCATGGCCAGCCACTTGTGCGGATCAATGGTCACCGAGTCGGCGCGTTCGATGCCTTGCACCAGGCCGCGGTGGCGGTCGCTGAAAACGGCGGCCGCGCCGTACGCGCCGTCCACGTGCAGCCAGAGATCGTAGCGGCGGCAGATGCCGGCAAGCGCGGGGATGTCGTCAATGGCGCCGGAGTTCGTGGTCCCGGCGGTGGCGACCACGGCGAAGGGGCGGAAGCGGGCGGCGAGATCGCGCTCGATCTGCGCTTCGAGCTGCCGGGGATCGAGCTGGACGCGCGCGTCAATGGGGATGCGGCGCAGCGCCTTGCGTCCCAGGCCGAGCAGCCCGGCGGACTTGTCGAGCGAGTGGTGCGACTCCTCGGACGCGTAGAAGACGGGGCGCGCGCCGATGGAGGCGATACCGTCCTCGACCGCTTCGGGGAATTTCGCGGCCAGCGCCAGGGCGAGGGCGCTGAAGTTGGCTTCGTTGCCGCCGCTGGTAAAAGTGCCGTCGAAAGGCGTCGTTCGTCGTCCGACGTCCGTCATCCGGGGAGCGTCGTCCGTCGTTCGTCTTTCGTCGTTCGAAACTTCCCGGAGCCCGGAGCCCGGTGCCCGAAGCCCGAAAATCCTTTCTCCGATCCAGCGCACCGTCTCCGACTCGATCTTGGAGGCGAGCTGCGAGCGCGCGAGGGTGGCGAGCTGCGGGTTGAGCGCGGCGACGAGCGCCTCAGCCAGCACCGCCATGTAGGTCGGCGTGGGGTTCATCAGACCGAAGTAGCCGGCGGCGGGGACGTGGAAGCCCTTGTCGATCAGCTCGCGGCAGAGGTCGTCGAGCACCTGATCGGCGGCGGCGCCGATCTCCGGCATCTTCTCCGTGAGCTGCCCGAAGGTGCGCTCGGCCTCGGGTAACTGGACAGGACGGTCGGGAAGGGAAGAAAAGTAGTCGTTAATGCGGTCGATGAGCTGGTAGCCGAGACGGCGGCGCGTCTCGCGGTCGAAGTCAAATCCCATGGGGTACCTGCTTCTCTGCCCGCAGGCAGTCGTCAGTAGTCAGCCGGCAGTTGTGCTCGGCGTCATATCGCCGTGCGATCGGATCGCCTGCACCAGAATAGATGCTAGCACGGGCGCAGAGTCGCAGCATGCTGCGTCTCCACGCCCGTCCGCGAGAGACGCGGCTGTCAGGAAGTACCTCACGGTACAACACCGAAAGGCAGGGCAGAAGAGCGTTGACGCGGGCGGCCGTGCGTTTTCTAATCGAAAGAAAGCTCGGGGGGACGACCAGCATCATTCCATGGTCCCGGCTCCAAGGTGACGGCGGCTCCGCGCCGTGATCTCCGGAGCTGCCTTCGGCTACGAAAACAGGGGAAGGGTCAGGCGATCATGGACTGGGAATCCGACCGGCGACTCGTCTTTGCGGCCACCGAGGATTGGCGGGGATGGTTCTGCGAGCGTTGCTGCTGGAACCGGCCGCAGTCCGCCACCCCTAAGGAACGCGAAGCCCAGGCCATGCGCATTGCCGGCGATTTCGCCGCCCACGACTGCGAGAAATTTGCCGCCGAGCACTGGCACAAGCCATCGAACTGAAACGCCGCAGGGAACCGGTTTCCACCATCAATTGATGCGCGCGCACGGGAGCGAACGCGCCGAGGAGCGCGGGCGAGGACGCCCGCGCAACCGCCGGCGGGACGCCGGCGCTACACCGGCGAGACGCGGGCGGGAGAAGTGCTTGTCACTGCAAACCTCACGCCAGTGTGCTACACGGAGCGTATGGCGGAGGGCGCGGACAAGACGTACGACGCGCTCGCAGGAGAACCGATCTCCCTCGACGAACCGCGGCCGGCGGCGTGCGCGGTGGAGCGGCGCGAGTTCCTGAAGGCGGCGGCGCTGGCGGGAGTGAGCGTAGCTGCACTGCGCTCCCTGGCCTGGGCGGACGCGATTGACAGCCGCTGCATCCAGGAAGCGAAGTTCTACGAAAAGCTCCCGGGGCGCGCGGTGCGCTGCAAGCTGTGCCCGCGGGAGTGCGTGGTGGGCGACGGGGGACGCGGCTTCTGCCGGGTGCGCGAGAACCGCGGCGGGAGCTACTTCACGCTGGTGCACTCGCGGGTGGTGGCGGCGCACATCGATCCCATCGAGAAGAAGCCGTTCTTCCATTTCCTGCCGGGGACGATGGCGATGTCGGTCTCCACCGGCGGCTGCAACCTCAACTGCAAGTTCTGCCAGAACTGGGAGATCTCGCAGCCCAGGCCGGAGGAACTGGACGCGCAGTACGTGCCGCCGGCGATGCTGGTTGCGGCGGCGCGGCGCGAGCACTGCGCGTCGGTCGCCCTCACTTACAGCGAGCCCATCGTCTGCGCGGAGTACCTGCTGGACGCGGCGGAGGCGGCGGCGCGGGAAGGGGTGCGCAGCGTGATGGTGAGCGGCGGCTTCGCCCAGCAGGCCCCGCTGCGCGAGTTCTGCCGGCGGCTGAGCGCCATCAAGATCGATCTGAAATCGTTCTCGGAGAAATACTACCGCGAGGTGGTGCGCGGCGAGCTGAAGCCGGTGCTGGAGGCGATCCTGACGGCACGCAAAGAGGCGCGCTGGCTGGAGATCGTTTACCTGGTGGTGCCGACGCTCAACGACAGCGAGGCCGAGTTCCTCGCGGCGGCGCGCTGGATGAAGACCGAACTCGGCAACGACGTGCCCGTGCACTTCACGCGCTTCTATCCGAAATACCTGCTGAAGAACCTGCCGCCGACGCCGGTGCCGACGCTGGAACGGGCCAAGGCGGTGGCGGAGGCGGAGGGCTTGCAGTACGTTTACATCGGCAACGTGCCGGGGCACCCGGGAGAGAACACGTACTGCCCAAAGTGCCGTAAGCTGCTGATCGAGCGCGCGGGGTTCACGATCGCGCAGGCGCATTTGAAAAAGGGGAAGTGCGAGGGATGCGGGCAGGCGATTCCCGGGGTGTGGACGTAGCGCTTCCCACATTTGCCCGCCGAAGAGCGTGGTAGGTCCGCGAGTCTGCGAGGCGGGCAAATGTGGGGCACCATCAACGCGGGGTTTGGACGCAGGGAGGATGCGATGAGACGCAGCGCGGTGGTGATGCTGGGAGTGGCGCTGGCGCTGGCGCTCGGGTTGCAGCCGGCGCGCGCGGCCAAGGTGCGCCCGGCGATGGTGGCGGGGAGCTTCTATCCGGGCGACGCCGCGGAGCTGGCGAAGACGGTGGACGGGTTGCTGGCGCGGCCGGCGCAGGCGGACGGCGCGCGGGTGGCGGTGCTGGTAGCGCCGCACGCCGGGTATCAGTACTCGGGAGCGGTGGCGGGCGAAGCGTTCGCGACGGTCAAGGGAAGGAGCTACAAGCGGGTGGTGGTGCTGGCGCCGTCACACCTGGAGAGTTTCCCGTTCGCTGCGATCTACGACGGCGACGCGTACACAACGCCGTTGGGGACGCTGGCGGTGGATAAGGAGTTCGCGGCGCGGCTGGCGAAGGCGAGCCCGCTGGTCAAGATGTCGGAGGCGGGACACCGCGAGGTGCAGGGGCGCGGGGAGCACGCGCTGGAAGACGAGCTGCCCTTCCTGCAACGCGCGCTCAAGGGCGAGTTCAAGATCGTGCCGATCATCGTGGGCGAGCAGAACTACGAGCTGAGCCGCGCGCTGGGCGTGGCGCTGGCGAAGACAGCAGATGCGGAGACGCTGATCGTGGTGAGCTCCGACCTGTCGCACTTCCACACGTATGACGATGCGGCGGCGCGCGACCGCAGCCTGCTGCAAGCGGTGGGCGAAGGGGATTTCCTGGCGGTGGAGCACAACCTGCGCGCGGGGACGTGGGAGGCGTGCGGCGGCGGTCCGCTGCTGGCGGCGATGATGGCCGCCGACCGCATGGGCGCGGACGACATCCGGGTGCTGAAGTATCTGAACTCGGGAGACGTCACCGGGGACAAGCAGAGCGTGGTGGGCTACGGCGCGGTGGCGTTCCTGCGCGGGACGGCGGCGGCGAAGGCCGGGAACTACGATCTCGACGGCACGGAGAAGGCGGCGTTGCTCGCGATCGCGCGGGCGTCGGTGGAGAAGTCGGTGCGGGAGCGCAGGGCGTTCGAGCCGGATCGGCCGGGGTCGCCGCGGCTGGCGGAGGAGCGCGGCGCCTTTGTCACGCTGACCAAGAAGGGCGAGCTGCGCGGCTGCATCGGGTACGTCAGCCCGCTGAAGCCGCTCTACCTGACGGTGCGGGACGTGGCGTCGTACGCCGCGCTGCGTGACTCGCGCTTCCCGCCGGTGAAGGGAGACGAGCTGGGGGCGCTGGAGTACGAGGTTTCGGTGCTGTCGCCCTTCCAGCGCGTGCACAGCGTGGACGAGATCCAGCTGGGGACGCACGGCGTGCTGCTGCGGCGCGGCAACCGGGAGAGCGTCTTCCTGCCGCAGGTGGCCACGGAACAGCATTGGGACCGCACCACGATGCTCAACGAGCTGGCGCTGAAAGCGGGGCTGCCGGAGGACGCGTGGAGAGATCCGGCGAGCGACCTGTTCGTGTTTACCGCGGTGGTGTTCAGTGAGGAGCAAGCCGCGGGACACGGGAAGAAAGCAGGAGCAGAACGATAAGGGGGACGTTGGCGGCCGTGATCAGGGCCGCGGTGGCGGCGAAGCCGAAGACAGGAATGAGATAAGTGCTCAGCAGGAGCGCGCCGGCGCAGGAGCCGAGCAGGTCGAGAGCGTAGAGGGTGCCGGCACGGCGCGGCGCGGCTTCGAGGAACGCGCGCAGCGCGAGCGGGAACTGGAGCCCCGCCATCGCTCCCGAGAGCAGCGCGAGCAAAGGAAAAAGAACGTAGGCGGCGAGGGCGATGAACAGGCCGCTGCGCGCGCCGGCGGTGAGCTGCAGGATTCCCACGAAGACAAGGGGCGCGGCGGCGGCGACGATTTGCAGCGCCAACAATGGGCGGGCGAGCGGCCAGCGCGCGGGTACCAGTTTCAGGGCGCACCAGCTTCCCAGACCGAGACCAGCCATGCAGGCGGCGGCGAGGATGGCAACCTGCTCGAAGACGTAGCCGTAAACAGCCTGGAACCCCAATAACAACAGGATCTGCAAGGCCATCAGGGTGAAGCCCATGAGCGCGACCGCATAGGCGGCCGGGCGGCCGAGCTCCGCGCGCCGCGGACGCGCGGCGATCGCCAGCAGAGCGGCGAAGACAAGGACGAGGGCGAGGAGGCGGAGAAGGGGAACGCCGGCCAGCGCGCGGAAGAGATCGCGGTAGGCGTTGCCGAACTGCTCGCTCCAGAGCATGACGCCGAAGTAGTAGGCGGACGGGGCGAAGTCGCGGTTGAGAGCGGTCGCGGGAACGGCAGCGAGGCGGCCGTCGAAGCCGCGGAGGCGCTCGGGGGAGAGGTTGAACGCCGTGTAATAGCCGCGGACGTAGAGGGCGGAGACGCCGCGTTCGTGAAGACGGCGGGAGAACTCAGCGGGATCGGAGGTGAGCTGTGCGCTGCTATCGCCGGCGAAGAAGTGGACGGTGTCCCCGGGAAGGACGACGACGCGCGGGAAGACGGCGGCGAGAGTGCGGCGCAGGGAGGCGAGGAAGCGCGCCAGCTCGGGGCTGACGTAGTTTTCGGCGCCGTGCACCTGGAGCGAGAGGACGCCGCCGGACGCGAGGTGGGCGGCGGCCTCGCGGAAGAATTCCAGCGTGTAAAAGCGGTTGAGCTGCGCGGTCTGGGGGTCGGGGAGGCTGGCGAGGATGACGTCGTAACGCCCGGTGGCGGTGCGGAGGAAGAGGCGTCCGTCGAGGGAGTGGGTATGGACGCGGGGATCGGCGAGCGGCGCTGATTGCTGCGGCAGGTAGCGGCGGGAGAGATCGAGGACGGCGGGGTCGAGCTCGATGTAATCGAGACGGCGCACGGAAGGGTGCTTAAGGATTTCGGCGATGGCGCCGCTGGGTCCGCCGCCGATGAGGAGCACGGCGCGCGGCTCGGGATGCTGCAAAAGAGCGAAGTGCACAGTCTCTTCGGCGGTGGGGAGGTCGGGAGCGCTGAAGAGCGGCTGGCCGTTCTGCACCACGGTGGCGACGCCCTCGTTGTCCAGCACCGCGAGCCGGCCGTAACGCGAGGCTTGCGCGGCGAGAACGCGGAAGCCGGGCCAGTCGCGGGCCACGGCAGCGAGTTCGGCGGCGCGGAGGCGCGGGAGCGAGAATACCAGCGAGGGGAGCAGGACGGCGGTGGCAGCCAGGCGAACGATGCGGGCGCGCGAAAGAAGAAAGACGGCGGCGAGCAGGTTGAAGGCGGCGAGCGCGGCGGCGATCTCCAGGGGGGAGAAGCGGCGCAGCAGGAGGAGAGCGGCGACGAGGCCGCCGAGAGCCGAACCGAGGGCCTCGAGGAGATAGACGCGGGCGGCGACCGAAGCCGGCGGCTGGCGGTCGGCGCCGCTGCGCATGGCGGCGGCGATCAGCCATCCCGAGATGGGGCAGAAGCAGGCGAGGGCAATGGCCGCGGTCAGGAGGATGGGGACGGGGCCGAGCATCTCGCCGGGAGCGGCGTCCCACCAGGCGCGCGCGTGGCGCACGGCGAGGAGAGCGAGCGGGAGGGCGGCGGCGGTCACGGCAAAGAGCAGAGGCAGAAGGCGCGAGGCGCGGCCGAGACGTCCGAGCAGGCCGCTGCCGAGAGCGGTCCAGGCCAGCCAGGCGGCGAGCATGAGGCCGAGAGAGAGCTCGTTGCCGTGGCAGACAACGAGCATCTCGCGCAGAAGCAGAACCTGGGCGAGGACGGCGGTGAAGCCGATAAGCAAGATGGCGGCGCGCGGCGCGGGCGCGCGGCGCGGAGCGGGCACGACGTGGATGGCCCGGGCGGCGGCCATGGGGGAAGTCGAGCACCGAATGGGCGCAGGCTCAGTGATGAGCGTCACAGGAGAGAGATCGGGAGAGCCGGCGACCGGAGGATCGGGAAACACTCAGAGAATTTCGAGCGTCGGATTTCGAGAAAGATAACGCAAGGTCTCTCGACTCGCGGCTCCTGCGCCCAATCGCGCCAAAGGCGGGCGCGCTAGAGCCCCGCCGAGGACTCGCCGCTCGCTCGGAATGACGCCTTCCAAAGATTCTGCTGAAACTAAGTTTCCTGCAACGCGCGGAGCTCGGCGTTGGCGTGGCGGAGGCGGATGGCGAGGACGGTGGCGAGGCGCTCGAGGAGCTTGAGGGCGAGGACGCGGTGCTCTTCGGCGAGCGAGTCGAAGCGACGGCGGGAGAGGAGGAAGAGCTCGGCGTCGGTGTCGGCGACGGCATTGGCGGAGCGGGGCTCGTGGTCGAGAAAGGCCATCTCGCCGAAGAAGTCGCCGCGGCCGAAGGTGGCGAGGTGGTGGAAGCCGCTGTTGAGGGGGAGGACGATGCGCACCGTGCCGCGGCGAATGAGATAGAGCGCGTCGCTCTGCTCGCCGGCGGAGAAGATCTTCTCGCCCGCCTTGTAGGAGCGGGTCTCCATGCAGGACTCGAGGGCGGCGAGGGTCTCGCGCTTGCGTCCTTCGAAGATGGAGATGTCGTGCAGGTCGAGGGCCTGCTCGAGGGCGCGTTCCACGCGCTCGGCCTCGAGGATGCGGTTCTCGACCCAGGCGAGGGCGTCGTCGAGCTCGCCGAAGGTGAAGGCGTGGTGCTTGCGGCGCACGACGCCGACCTGGTCGAAATACTCCTGCATGTCCTGGCCGGTGGGCACGTTGCGAGGCAGGTGGGAGAAGAGAAGAAAGGCGTCGCGGTCGGCGAGGATGTCCTCGATCTGCTCCAGCATGTGGGCGGCGGTGAGGTCGATGGACTGGACGCGGGTGAAGTCGAGGATGAGGTAGTCGCAGGTCTTCAGCTCGGGATCGAGGGCGGTGTAGAGCTGGTCGGTGGTGCCGAAGAAGAGGCTGCCCTGCAATTCGAAGATCACGGTGCGGCCGCCGCGGCGCTCCAGGACGGCGCGCTCCTCGGGGAGGCGGACCTGCTTGGAAAACATGCGATCGCCGTAAGTCTTGCGGCGCACGACAGAGCCGCCCACCTGCTCGCGGATAAAAAGCAGGATGGCCAGGCCGATGCCGACACCGCTGGCCGCGATCAGGCTGATGCTTTCCGCGACGACGATCACCACCACGATGACGACGAAGTCGAGGATGGTCTTGCGCGAGCGCAGCAGGTGGAAGGAGTTGCGGTCGAACATGCGATAGCCGACCACCAGCAGGACGCCGGCGAGGGCGGCGATGGGCACCCAGGCGATGAAGCGTCCGAGGGCGAGAAAGACGAGCAGCGCGAGGGCGCCTTCGATCATGCCGGAGCGGCGGGTGGTGCCGCCGCTGGAGAGGTTTACCAGGGTGGCGCCCATCTGGCCGGAACCGGGTATGCCGCCGATGAAGACGGAAGCGAGATTGCCGGCGCCCTGTCCGATCAGCTCCCGATTGGAGTCGTGGCGGGAGCGGGTGAGGGTGTCCAGCACGACGCTGGTCTTGAGGGTGTCGATGGAGAGCAGGACGGCGAGGGTGAGGGCGGGGTAGATCAGGGCCTGCACGTGCTCGAGCGACAAGGAGGCGACGGCGCGCCAGCGCTCGAACAGGGTCGCCAGGAAGTCCGTGCCGCCGGTGCTTTTCACGGCCCCGATCACGAGGGGATTGCCGGTCAGCGAGAGCAGCGCCGGATGGAAGATGGCGGAGACGAAATAGACGCCGATGCCGGAGGCGAGACCGAGGATGGCGGCGGGTATGACGCGGGTGACGCGGGCGGCAAAGGCCATCACGGTGATGGTCACGGCGCCGACCGCCACCGAGGTCCAGTTCCAGCGGGCGACGGAAGCGAGCGACTGCCAGAAGTGCACGTCCTTGGGAAGGCCGAGGAAACGCGGCACCTGGCTGATGATGATGATCAGGCCGACGCCGCTGAGATAGCCGCTGACCACGGGGTAGGGGATGTACTTGATGAGGCGCCCGAGGCCGATGACGCCGAAGGCGATCTGGAGCAAGCCGCAGGCGAGGGCAACGAGCGCCATCATGACGAGGATGGTGGAAGGGGGAACCGCCTGGCGCGTGAACTCGACGGTGGAGGCGGAGAGAACGGCGGCGGCGGGGGCGGAGGGAGCGGTAATGAGGCGGCGCGTGCCGCCCAGGGCGGCGGCGACAAAGCCGAGAGCGACGGTGCCGAGAATGCCGGCAATGGCGCCCTGGGCGGCGTAGGCGGAGCCGAGTGGCGCGAAGATAGCGACGCCGAAGGCGATGGCGGAGGGGAGGGCGACGAGCATGGCCGCCAGCCCGCCCCAGAAATCCCCCGCGGCGCCGGTGAAGGAGGGCGCAGACGGCTTGGCCGGGGCGGACGGCGGCGCGGCGGCCGGGACGCCGCTCCCAGCGGACGCAGGGGCCCGACCATCACCTGGAGGCAACTCGGGCATGGCGGCAAGAGTATAGGTCGGAGGCGGCAGGAAAGCTATGGGGATGGCGGTGGGGTGGCGGGAGCGGAAGTCGGCTTGGGGTTGGAGGCCGGTGGCGATTGCGGACCGGAGGCCGGAGCCGGCGGAAAACTGGGGGCGTAAGTCCCGGGGGAAGCCGGGGTGGGAGTGGCGGGAGCGGATGGGGCCGGGGCGCTGCTGCTGATCTCGAAGTGCACAACTGGGACCAGGGAGACGCTGCCGGCGGGCAGGGCAGGATCACCCTCTCCCAGGGTAGCGTCCGGGGGCAGATGGGGGCGCAGAGCGGCGAAGCGCTTCCCAGTCAGGGAAGCGTCCTCCGCCGCCGACGGCACCACGAGGAGGGAGGGCGGCGGAGCGCCGAGCTTGCGCAGGAAGGCACGCAGGCGGCGCAACTGGGTCAACGGCAGCCGCTCGCTCTTCGCGGGGAAATGAACGGGGAAGGCGCGGGCGGGGGCGAGCACGTCAACATGCAGGCGGATGGGCGCCGACAGTTGATCGCGAAGGGCTTGGGCGGCAACGCGCCAGGGATCGGCTTGCGGCGAAGCGCCGTCGCCGGCGGAAACGTCGAGGTGGATGGAGCCGTCGGAC
>Ga0315268_10008620_pt1 | contig 10628 bp, 11 predicted proteins | sample C1_top_MG_FD_204535 | JGI IMG/M metagenome (GOLD analysis project Ga0315268, IMG submission 204535) | Sediment microbial communities from Yellowstone Lake, YNP, Wyoming, USA - C1_top | ecosystem: Environmental > Aquatic > Freshwater > Lake > Sediment | place: USA: Wyoming | collected 2017-08-01 | reverse complement strand
GTTCAGCATCGGCATAAGACTCTATCCGGACGACGGCAGGGATTTCGACACCTTGTTCAAGAATGCCGACACCGCGCTCTACCATGCCAAGGACAGCGGCCGCGACGCCTACCACTTCTTCGCCGCCAGGATGAACACCGATGCGCTGGCGCGGATGCAGTTGCAGAGCGACCTGCGCCGCGCGGTGAAGAACCAGGAGTTCCTGCTTCACTACCAGCCCCAGGTCGATATCATCAGCGGCTGGATCGTCGGTCTGGAGGCCCTGGTGCGCTGGCAGTTCCCCGGCAGGGAGCTGATACTGCCGGGCACCTTCATACCTCTGGCCGAGGACAGTGGCATGATCATCCCGATCGGCGAATGGGTGATCAACGAGGCCTGCCGTCAGGCCATGGCCTGGCAGGATCAAGGTCTGCCGCCGCTGGTGGTTGCGGTCAATCTCTCCGCCCATCAGTTCCGACGCGGCGACCTTATCGGCACCGTGGCCGGCGCCCTGGAGCGCTCGGGCCTGCCCGCCGCCCTGCTGGAGCTGGAACTGACCGAGTCGATCCTGCTGCAGGAAACGGATCTGGTGATGAAGAAGCTGCACAGCCTGAAGGAAATGGGCGTGAAGCTCTCGATCGACGATTTCGGTACCGGTTACTCCAGTCTCTCCTACCTGAAGCGGCTGTCGGTCGACAAGCTCAAGATCGACCAGTCCTTCGTGCGCGACCTGGTCGAGGATGCCGACGACGCGGCGATCATCAGGGCCATCATCCAGCTCGGCCATACCATGCAGCTCTCGGTCATCGCCGAGGGAGTGGAAACCGAGGCCCAGCTGGCCTTCCTCAAGGGTTACGGCTGCGACGAGGCGCAGGGCTACCTGTTCAGCCGCCCGGTTGCCGCGGAGGAATTCTTCGCCCTGGCGGTTTCGCTGTCGCGCTAGCGGCCTTGCGGCGCTTGCCGTCGCCGCCCGGCGTTATACTGAGGGCGCAGTCGAGAGAACCAGGCCGCTGCCGATCAAGGAGGAGTCTCTGATGTCGAAACCTGAATCGATCCGTTCCATCGCGCTGGTCGGCCACGGCGGCGCCGGCAAGACCTCGCTGGCCGAGGCGCTGCTTGCCCGGACCGGCGCCATTGCCGCGGCCGGCAGCGTGGAAAAGCACAACACCGTTTGCGATTTCGACGCGCAGGAGAAAACCGCCGGCCACTCGCTGAACTCGGCGCTGGCGAGCGTCGACTGGAACGGGGTCAGGCTGCAGCTCATCGACACGCCCGGATATCCCGATTTCGCCGGCCCGGCCATCGCGGCGCTGACCGCGGTGGACACGGCGCTGGTGGTCATCAACGCCCAGACCGGAATCGAGCTCGCCACCGAGCGCATGATGAAGTGGTCCGCCGCGCGCGGCCTGTGCCGCATGATCGTGATCAACAAGATCGACGCCGACAACGTCGATCTGGCCGCCCTGGTCGGCGAAATCCGCGAACGCTTCGGCAAGGAGTGCATGCTGCTCGAGCTGCCGGCGCACCAGCGCCACGACGTCGTCGAGGTGCTCGGGCACGATTCCGGCGATGCCGATTTCGAATCCGTCGCAGCCGCCCACCGCGCCCTGATCGACCAGATCGTCGAGGAAGACGAGAGCCTGCTCGCGCGCTACCTCGACGACGGCAAAGATCCCAACGCCGGGGAACTGCACGCCCCATTCGAAAGAGCGCTCGCCGCCGGTCACCTGATCCCCGTGATGTTCGTGTCGACCCGGACCGGCGCCGGCATCGACGAACTGCTGCAGGTGCTGACGACGCTCGCGCCCGATGCCACGGAGGGCAACCCGCCGCCCTTCTACCGGGGCGAGCCCGGCGGGCCGGTCGAGGCGTTTCACGCCGTGCCGGCTCCGGAGCGGCACGTGCTGGCCCATGTTTTCAAACTCGTCGCCGATCCCTACATGGGCAAGGTGGGCATCTTCCGCGTGCATCAGGGCACGCTGAAGCGGGATATGGAATTGTTCGTCGGCTCCGGCCGCCGCGCCTTCAAGGTCGCCCACCTCTACCGGCTGCAGGGCAAGGACTATATCGAAGTCGACACCCTGGTCGCGGGCGAGTTAGGCGCGGTGGCCAAGGTCGACGAGATCGAGTTCGATGCCGTGCTGCACGACTCCCATGACGAGGATCACATCCATCTCAAGCCGCTCGAATTTCCGCTGCCGATGCAAGGTCTGGCGGTGGAGACCCGGCGCCGCGGCGATGAACAGCGGCTGTTCGAGGTGCTGCACAAGCTCGAACTGGAAGACCCCTGCTTCGTCGTCGAGCGCCACCCCGGCGGCAACGAAACGGTGATCCGCGGCCTGGGCGAGATGCATTTGCGCACCAAGCTGGAGAAGATGGCGAGTCAGTACAAACTCGAACTGTCGACCAGCCCGCCGTCGGTTCCCTACCGCGAGACCATCACCAAGAGCGCCGAGGCCGTGTATCGCCACAAGAAGCAGTCCGGCGGCGCCGGCCAGTTCGGCGAGGTGGCGCTGCGCGTTGAGCCGTTGCCGCGCGGCGCCGGCTTCGAGTTCGTCGACGCGGTCAAGGGCGGCACCATCCCCAGCGTGTTCATTCCGGCGGTGGAGAAGGGCGTGCGCCAGGCGCTCGACGCCGGGGTGATCAGCGGCCAGCCGGTGGTCGATCTGCGCGTCGTCGTTCATGACGGCAAGCATCACCCCGTCGACTCGAAGGAGATCGCATTCATCAGTGCCGGGCGCCGCGCGACGATGAAGGCGATCCGCGAAGCGGCGGCCATCGTGCTCGAACCCATCGTCAGCATCGAGGTGACGGCGCTCGATTCGGCGATCGGCGACCTGACCGGCGACCTGCGCTCCCGCCGCGGCCATGTCACCGGCACCGGATCCGGCGCGCGCGGGGCCGGCATGACCGTGATCAGCGGCGAGATCCCGCTGGCCGAGCTGGCCGACTACCAGTCGCGCCTGAAGTCGCTGACCGGCGGCCACGGCAGCTACAGCGTAGAGTTCGCTCGCTACGCGCCGATGCCGGCGGGTTTGCAGCAGAAGCTCGTGGCGCAGCACAAGGCGCACGACGACGAGGATTGAGTCCGACAAGGAAGATGATGGACAAGAAACGCTACGAAGAAGGATTGGCGGTCAGACGCGCGGTGCTGGGTGCAGAATACGTCGACAAGTCGATCGCCTCGGCGGACGACTTCAACCGGCCGCTGCAGGAACTGGTGACCGAGTATTGCTGGGGCGAGGTCTGGACCCGGCCCGGGCTCGACCGGAAGACTCGCAGCATCATGAACCTCGCCATGCTGACCGCGCTCAACCGGCCGCACGAAATCAAGCTGCACGTCCGCGGTGCGCTGAACAACGGGCTGACCAAGGACGAGATCCGCGAAGTCTTTCTCCAGACGGCGATCTATTGCGGGGTGCCGGCCGCGATCGACGGCATGCGCGTCGCCAAGGAAGTTTTTGCCGAAGACGAGGCCTGAGCGCCGCAACCTACTTCGGCCGGTACAGGACGACCGCGCGATAGACGCCCTTGGTCGGCTTCCCATCTACCGTTCCGGGGGCGAAGCGGGTCTCGCGCACCGCCTTCAACGCCGAGCGGTTGAAGACACCATCCAGGGTCGTGCGCACCACCACAGCGCTCGCCACTCGCCCTGACTCATCGACCTGGACCAGGACCTCGACCCTGCCGGGTATGCCCAACGCGTAGGCGGCTTCCGGGTATTCGGGCTCGATCGGCGTCAGTGGCACCGGGAGCTCGCGCGAAGTACCAGTGCCCTGTCCGGCGCCGGCAGAATGTACCGCGGTGGCTTGCATTGGTTCGATCGGTAGGGGGCTCGGAAGGACAAAACGGCTGGGCAATTGTGGCTGCAGCAGAACGGTCAGGCGCCGTGTCTGCGCCGTCATTCCACCCCGGCCTCCGCTTCCCGTCGCGAAACTCGCCAGCAGGGCGGCGTGCAGGGCGACTGAAATCAGCAGCGCCCAGTTCAGGCGGTTCGTCGTCATGGCGGCAGCGCCGCCGGGCCTACCGGGCCGAAGCGACGCGTTCCAGTGCCTGTTCCAGCTGGGCAGCCGGAACCGCACCTGGGATGCGTTCGCCGTTGGCCAGGAAGATGGTCGGCGTACCATGGACGCCGAGCCTCTCGGCCAGCGCCAGAAGTTTGTCGATCGGCGCCTCGCACTTGGCGGCAACCGGCGCGGTGCCATTGAGCATCCACGCATTCCAAGCCTTGGAGCGGTCGCTGGAGCACCAGATGGCCTGCGACTTCGTCACCGAATCGGGCGAGAGGATGGGGATCAGGAAGGTATAGATGGTCATGTTGGTCATGCCCACCATGTCCTTCGCCAGCTTCTTGCAGTAGCTGCAGTTCGGATCCTCGAAGGTGGCGAAGACGCGGCGGCCGTTGCCGTGCACCGTCTTGATCGCCAGTTCCAGCGGCAGTTCGGAGAACTTGATCTGGGAGAGCTTGGTCTTGCGCGCCTCGGTGAGGTTGGTCCTGGCCTTGACATCGATGATGTCGCCCTGGAACAGGTAGCTGCCCTTGGCGTCGGAATACAGGATATCGTGGCCGACCTGCACTTCGTACAGGCCCAGGGCGCCGGCCTTGCGCACCGCATCGATCTTCAGGTTCGGGCCATATACCGAGGCCAGCGCCTTCCTGATGTCTTTTTCGTCGGCGCGGGCGAGTCCGGCGGCGAGGGTCAGTGCGGCCAGGACGCAAGCGAAGATTTTGTTGAGCATGACGACTCCGTTGAGGGTGATTCAGTTTAGCCCAGGGCGTAACGTACCAGGGCGTCGCGCACGACGGGCAGTTTGTTGGTCAGGTTCAGGCCGGCATTGCGCAGCATCGCCAGCGCCGCGCTGCGGGGACGGAACAGCTTTTGCAGGCTATCGGTCGCCAATTGTAAGGCAAGCACTTCTTCCAGGCGGGCCCGCTCGTAACGACGCAGCAACCGCTGATCGCCGCAGTCCAGGTAATCGGGCCGACCCTTGAGCAGCTCGGCCAGCATCCGGCTGTCGCCAAAGCCCAGGTTGATGCCGTGGCCGGAGAGCGGGTGGATGGTGTGGGCGGCGTCGCCGATCAGCGCCAGGCGGGGCGCGACGGTGTGCGGCACGCGCATCAGGCGCAGCGGGAAGCCGGCGGCCGGCGTCACCGGCGAGAGCGCCCCCAGGCGCCAGTCGCCGGCTGCGGCGACGCGGCGGCACAGCGCTTCGGGCGCCAGCGCCAGCAATTCCTGCGCATGATCGTCGGGCGTGGACCAGACGATCGAGATCATGTTGTCGGGCAGGGGCAACCAAGCGAGGACGCCATCGCCCCCGAACCACTGGAAGGCCGTGTCGCGGTGCGGCTTTTCGCAGGCGAAGTTGGCGACCACGCCCATCTCGCCGTAGGGCTTGAACTCAACCTCGATGCCGGCTGCCGCCCGCGTCCACGAATCGGCACCATCCGCGGCGACGACGAGGTCGGTGGACAGCACCCGCCCGTCGGCGAGCGTCAGTTGCGCCTGATCCGCACTGAACGCCAGCGCCTCGGGGCTGGACGGACAGAACAGCGTGATGTTGGCCTGGCGCTTGACCGTTTCCCACAGCTCGCCCTGGATCAGCGAGGACTCGATGATCCAGGCCAGCTCCGAGACGCCGCTGTCGAAAGCGGAAAAGTCGAGCCGCCCGCCGACATCGCCGTAGATCTCCATGGTCCGCACCGGCGCGATCCGCGTCTGGTCGAAGTGCTGCCAGGCGCCGATCTCAGCGAGAAAACGCTCGTTGCCCGGGCTGACGGCGTAGATGCGCGCATCCCAACCCGCAGGCCGCGCCGGCTGCCGCCCCTCGACGACGGCCACCGACAGCGGGCTGGCGCGCAGCGCAACGGCCAGGGACAGGCCGGCAAGCCCGCCGCCGACTATGACGATATCGAATTTCATCCCGGCATTGTCGCGGAGGGGGGCCAACTTGACAAGACTTGCCGCCCCGCCGGATAATTCCGCCCCTTGCCAAGCGGGCTGTTCGCCCGTGCGACGAACGGTGATGTAGCTCAGCTGGTTAGAGCGACGGATTCATAATCCGTAGGTCGAGGGTTCAAGTCCCCCCATCACCACCAAATAAACAAACACTTAGGCCACTTTCTCGGTGGCCTTTTTATTTCGCGGCACACTGGCGGCACGTCGCCGAGCAGCAAGCCGCAATAACCCGCCCCTCCTTTTCGAGGCTATCGCCGCGATTGTGGCCTGCCGTCTGGGTTCGAGTCGCGGCGAAATCATGGCACCGACGACAGGGCCGACCTGTCTGTGGATAACTGCCATTTTTCGAGGGGTAATGTGCCGCTATTGTGCCGCAAAGTTCCGCTGTGCTTGCGTATCTAGCATTAACAGGTGCTTGCAGTTATTGACCCACGGATATGCTATCGGTAGTTGTAAATTGTTGCGCTTTGCTCTAGGATATTGGTAACGGTCAATATCACTCAACGGGGGCGAACATGGCAACAGTCCAAAAGCGGAAGAACGACGATGGCACCACCAGCTATCGCGTCATGGTTCGCCTCAAGGGGTACCCGAGCGCGAGCGCGACGTTTTCCAGGCTGACCGATGCCCGCGAATGGGCAGCGAAAACCGAAGCCGACATGAAGGCCGGGCGATACTTCGGCGCGGCCAAGAGTAAGACCCTGGGCGACTTGTTCGACAAGTACGCTGCCGCCGCTGCGCCTCGATTGAAGTCATGGAGCGATGTCAAGAACCGTCTTGACTGGTGGCGGGCAAAGGCCGGCAGCGAAATGCTCGAAGCCATCACGTTCACAAGAATCGCGGGCTGGCGCGACGAACTGCTTGCCACGCCGAAACAAAACGGCGGAGGGCAGCGGAGCGCGGCAGACGTCAACCGGACCATCGCCGCCTTATCTTCGGCCATGACGCACGCGGTCAAAGAGCTTGGCTGGATTGAGCGCAACCCCTGCGCGCGTGTCACCAAGCCGAAAGAGGCCGGCGGGCGCGTGCGGTTCCTGACCGATGACGAACTGCCCCGCCTGCTCGATGCCGTGCGCGCCTCGCCTCATCCTGACCTACTTCCTGCCGTGTTGTTGGCACTGACCACCGGAGCGCGCAAGGGTGAAATCCTGGGCCTGCGCTGGTCGCAAATCGACTTCAAGCGCCGCGCCATTACTCTGCACCAGGGAGAGACAAAGAACGATGCTGGCCGCGCCTTGCCGCTGTCTGGTGAGATTGTCGAACTGTTGCAAGCCCGCAACAAGGTGCGCCGGATTGACGATGACCGCGTGTTTCCGCCGCCCGATGACTGCAAGGTGCTGGAACTGCGTGAACCGTGGAAAGCTGCGCTGGTGCTGGCAGGTATCGACGTGCGCCAAGCGACCCGAAGCGGGCGTAGGCGGAAGGATGCGCCCGCCGTCATGACCTCAGACTTTCGCTGGCATGACCTCCGGCACACCGCAGCCAGCTATCTGACGATGGCCGGGGTATCCGCAATCGAGGTAGCCCGAGTGCTGGGGCATAAGACCCTAGCCATGAGTCTGCGCTATTCGCACCTTGCGCCCGACCGCGTGACTGAATTGGGCGACAAGCTCGCCGCTCGCCTGGGCGTGTCGGGAGATGCGAAATGAGCGAACCAAGAAAGTGGAATATTGCAATGCTGTCTAGCGTTTCGGCCCTGGAGTGGGCGCGCAAGCCGTGCTGGTCACTGAGCGAGGCGCTGCTGCTGTTTCGTGGTTTCGTGGCGGAGGGCGAGAACACATCCGATGTGCTGCCATCAATGGGTAACGCGGTCGGCAAAGAACCGGACCTGCTCAACCGTGCCATATTGGCCGGGCAATTGAAACCAATCGGCAAAGACGATAACGGCGAAGACGTGTTCGCCCCCAGCGACATTATCGCCGTCGCCGAAAAGCATCAATTTGACGGTTGCCGTTTCTGGCGTGGTGCGCTTGACCATGCGAACGAATTAGCCGGAAAACCAGAAGGCCCACTGCTGGCCGCGCCAGCCAACGGCGGGAACGCATGGACGGATGAGGAAATCGAGAAGCTCAGTAATGCCTACACTCGCCTCGGTTCCCATCAAAAGGTCGCCGATGAATACACGGGCGCCGGCCGGCCAATTACTCGGCAACGAGTAGGCCAGCTTCTGAGCACAAAATCACAGGAAAACGGGGGGGCAAAGACGGGGACGAAGAAGGACGCCACAACAATCATGAGTAGCTGGGGCAAATAAGTAGCAATCCACCCCGCAACCCCTTGCGGAAAATCCGCAACCCCTTGCGCCAATGCCAGCAAGCCCGCTCCAGTAGCGGGTTTTGTCATTCTGCTTGCGGCAACCCCCTATTGCTGCATTCTGATTCGGTCCGAGCGTCGGCAATCGCTGACGACAAAATCGGAGCGAAATCACCATGCAAACACAGCAACAGGCAACGCACCAAGCGCCGGCCTTCACGCCGGCAATCATGCACACGATGGCGGCACCTGTCGCCCGCCGCTTTGTGACCATCGCCGAGTGCGCGACCATCCGCCCATTCTCTGCGGCAGCTCTGCGCGACCTCCGCTTCAAGGCAGCCGACCGGAAGAACTCACGCAACGAGACCATCAAGGGAAACGGCACCGCGTCTGCCGGCGTCTGGCTTCAGGTCGGCGCGAAGGTGTTGATTGACCTGGACGCCTTCGACTGCTGGCTGGAGTCGCACCGGCTGGGGGGCGGAAATTGAAACGCGCCCCCGACCGGAAAACAACCGAGGGCGCGAGCGTGGAAGCCGCCGCCATTCTCTCCCACTTCACGGGAACGGACAACCCGCGCCATCAGCGCGTGCTCGCCTTGCTGATGCTGCGCCCGGCGAAGCGCGAGGAAGTCGACGCCACCGCCGGATGCAGCAATACACCCGAGCTTGTCGCCGAGCTCCGCCGCCGAGGGCTGAGCGTGCCCTGCGAACGGATTGAAGCCCTCGACCGCGACGGACGCCCCTGCCGGCCCGGCATCTATTCGCTGAGCACCAGCGACCGCCGCAAGTTGAACGCGTGGCTGCGGTCGGTAAAGCCGCATCAATGAGCGCCGCCTACTTGAACGCCAAAAAGCTCAAAGGCTCGGGGAAGGTGCTCACCGCCGCCCGACATAACCTCAGAGAGCTTCAAGGCGAGCTTGGCGCGGAGAGCTACATTGACCATGCCAAGTCTCGCTTGAACATGGTCATGGCCGGCCCGAGTGAAGCCGTGGAGGTAGCCGCGCTGGCTGATGAATCCGTCACTGGAAAACTGCGTCATGACGCCGTGCGCGCCGTGGAAATTGTGATAAGTCTCCCACCGGCTCAACCGCTCGACTATGCGGCGTTCTTCGCTGATTCGCTAACCTGGGCGCGTGCATTCTTCGGCGTGCCGGTTCTTTCGGCCATCGTTCATTTCGACGAGGCAGAGCCGCATTGCCATGTCCTGCTGCTGCCGATTGTCGAAGGCCGGATGATTGGCAGCGACCTTGTGGGCAATCGCGCCCGCCTGCGCGAGATGCAAAGCGACTTCCACCTGGCCGTAGCGAGCCGCTACGGATTGACCCGACCGCTCGCCGTCAAGCGCGCAAGCAAGGCACGCAGGGACAAAGCCGCATCGCTGGTGCTCGACGCCATCCTAGCCGCGCCTGAAAGCCTTGGCAGGCCAAATGTACGGCTCGCGCTTGCTGACGCGATAGCGAGCAGTCCTGATGCCTTGGTTGCAGCTTTGGGCCTGAACATGCCGACCGCGACGGCGAAGCGCAAAAGGTCATTCGTTGAAATCATGACCGCCCCAGCCAAGGCCGAGCCAAAGAGGAAACCTATAGGGTTCGCTCCACCGCTGAAGCCTATAGGGTTTGAAAATGAGGAGCCCCGGAATATCGAACCCTACCCCTGTGTAGGGTTCACTTCCCAGCCCGCCCCTGCCACGCCCTCAACCGTCCGCATCCCCGACCGCCTGCCGGTTGACCTATGGGATGCGGAGCTAGGCGAATTCCGCTCACCGCCGGCCAGCGCCCGCCACCACTGACACACACGGAGACCAAGACATGGAACAACCTGACGAAAAGCTCTACGAACTCGAAATAACCCGCTGCGATGACGGCGACCTGCTGCTGGAGCAGGGGCTGTGCTGGAACTGCGAGGAGCGCGTCACTGTGCGCCTGCACCCGGCACACTTCGCCCTGCTGGCCGACTATGCCGCCCTCGTGCCTGCTGCCGAGGTGGAACGGGCGACCGACCGCCTGCGCGACCGGCTCACGCTCATGGCGTCGCTGGTGCGGGCGCACACCCAGCCCACCGACCCGCTGCGCCTCGTCACTGATGACCTGATGAGGCAAGAGGCCACCGGGCACGAATCCCGGCCCGTGGCTGCGTTTTCTCCAGACGCTGAGGGCGATGACCCTGCCGCTGCTCTTGAATCGCCTGACGCCTCGTTTGACCTGAATTAGCAGGTTCATTTCACGCTCACCGGAGGAACAATCATGGCGACGAAACGAAAAGCACCGACTACTGCCTGGGCCAAGGGCACGTCCGGCAATCCACGAGGCAAACCGGCCGGAGCGCGGAACAAGGCCACGGCGATGGTCTTGAAGCTCATGGAGTCCGGCGCGAAGGAAATTACCGAGGCCGTAGTCAAGGCCGCCAAGGGCGGAGACATGACGGCGGCCCGGTTCATTCT
>Ga0315268_10008619_pt1 | contig 10628 bp, 6 predicted proteins | sample C1_top_MG_FD_204535 | JGI IMG/M metagenome (GOLD analysis project Ga0315268, IMG submission 204535) | Sediment microbial communities from Yellowstone Lake, YNP, Wyoming, USA - C1_top | ecosystem: Environmental > Aquatic > Freshwater > Lake > Sediment | place: USA: Wyoming | collected 2017-08-01 | reverse complement strand
GTCTTCTAGGACCTCCACGCCGCCAACCCTTTAACTCTGCCCCAAGAAAGGGGGAGGGAAGGCCACGCCAGTGGGTAGCCGACCTCCGGAATGCCCTCACAATGCCATTTCTTCAGAGGTCTCATCATCAAAGTGGGTGGCATTTCGCCTGACACTCACAAGAGAGGCCACCGCCCGGTGGATGTCCCGCAGCACGGTGCTGCGGTGGATGCCTGCCTCCAGACCCGCCAGCACCACCGCTACTGCCCGCTGGGAGAGCCCCAAAGTCCAGAGGAGGACAGCCAGGCCCATGACGCGCTGGCTCTGACGATAACGGCTGGCGCCCTGGGCGTAGCGGCGGAAGGTGCGACCACAGACGGTACAGCGGTGGCGGACGGCCTGGGTGTGCCGCACGTGGGTGTCAATGAGGGCCTTAGGCACCTGCTGATGGCGCTGGAGGAGAGGGCTCTGGCAGTAGCAGCAGGCTGCGGGCCGACCTTCGGGCAGAGGCTTGACCTGGGGGACGAGGTGTCGTAACTTCATTCCACAGGCGCCTCCTCCTGATCATGTGTCTATTCACCAAACTGTATCAGAAGGGGCGCCTTTTTTCGATCCCCCGAACCCACCAACTATGAGTCAGTCACGTTGAGCGTGTGGTGGGCCCGATGACGCGGCCGCGGAGCAGCCGGCCTGCCTAGAGGTGGGCAGCCGTTTGTGGTTTTCGATGGCTCCGCGTCAGGTCTCTGCGCGGTAGCCCATCCTCTCGGCTGCTACGTCCATACCGGTGGTGAGGATGCGTTCCGCTGCAAGCGGGTGCTCTCCAGCGACCGCGCGGAGGTCAATCGTCTTCAGGTAGCGACGACAACGCTCACAGACACTGAGCCGGTAGCCCTCCTTGTCATCGCTCGGGTAGTGGGCCAGTTGTGCCGGCTCCTCGTTGCCACAGAAGGGGCAACCCACGCGGCGGAACGTCCACTCATTGTCGCAGCGCGAGCAGAGGAGCCGCCTGCGGCCGCTGTCCCTTCCCAGGGCAGCAATATCTGGCTCGCCGCCACAGATCGGGCAGTAGCCACGATACCAACCGGCATCGTCTACCAGGGGAGCCAGGGCCTCAGCCTGCGCCCGCAGGAAGGGGCGCAGGGCCTCGCGGAAGACGAGGCTGACCAACTCCCAGGGCAACCCCGCCTTCTCTGCCTCCTGGAGGCGACCCTCGCGCAGGTACTCGACGGCAAGCTCTCCCATGTGCTCCCGCCGCTCGTGCAGCCAGGCGTGGATCTTCGCTAGGGGGTTGATATGCTCACGCCGATGGCGGGCGATGGTGAAGCCGATCTCGGCCAGGAGGGTGGCCAGCTTGCCCGCGTCAACCTGCACCTGCTCGGGCGAGAGGAGGGCGCGCCCCTCATCCAGCCGCCGCCTGGCTTGCTCCTTGTCCAGGGCGGCAGCGGGGCCCGGCTCCATCGCGACACGGGCTTCAGCCTCCAGGAGGGCGCCGTAGAGCTGAAGGGCGGCGGCCAGGTCGGGCCGCTTTTCGGCCCCTTCTCTCAACGCTAGCAGGATCTCGTCGTAGCTGACCATTCGAGGTCTGTGGACACGCCCGCGTCAGCGTGCTATCCGCTCTCGTCGTGCTCGAAGAGAGGGAGATTGCGTGCCACCAGGCCGAAGGCCGTCACGCCAGCCGCTACGATGCCAAGGGTGACAGCAAACTCCATCCAGTGAGGGAAGTAGCCCGCGCCTTCGCGGCGGGCCAGCCCCACCAGACTCACATCGAACCGGTTCATGATCACCCCGCCGATCACCAGCAGGGCGCTCACCAGCAGCCAGCCGCTGCTCCGCCGGACCGCTGGCAGGGAGAAGAGCACCATCGGCAGGATCACGCCGCCGATCATCTCGATCAGGAAGAGGCTACCATCCAGATCCCCCTCGAAGGCCAGCCCCAACTCGCTCGTCGCCACCAGTTCGCCGATCCTGACGCCCAGGTAGACGGCCAGGGCCACGGGCACCACCTTGGCCAGGCCACCCAGGAGATCAATCTCCAGACCTCGCCGGAACACCCGCGAGCTGATAGTGGACTCCAGGATCACCATGGCCGGGCCCACCGCCACCGCCGTCAGCCAGAACATCAGCGGCAGAAGGGGCGTGTACCACAGCTTGTGCAGCCGCTCCGGCATTACGACGAACAACGAACCCAGAGAGGACTGATGGAGAGTGGAAAGCGTGGTGCCCAGGATGACCAGCGGGATGACGAGCGCCTCGATGATCCGGCGAAACGGCTCCAGACGCAGGCGCTCCCAGAGCATTGGGCTGAACTCGAGGGCCAGCACCGCCGTGTACAGCATCACGCACCAGCCCACCTCGAACATGACCGAGTGAGGGTTCCAGTGGATAATCATGTACCAGATGCGCTCCGGGCGGCCCAGGTCCACCAGCAGGGCCACCACCACCATGAGGTAGCCCAGGAAGCCGGTCAGGATGGCGGGCCGCAAGATGGGCCGGAATCGCTCCAGGCCGAAGATGTAGACCGCAGTGGCCGTAACGAAGGCGCCTGATGCCAGGGCTACACCACACAGGAGGTCGAAGCTGATCCAGAGGCCCCACCCGTAGGCGTCGTTGAGGTTGCTGGCGGCACCAAGGCCGCCGATGTAGCGGACTATGGCCACAGAAAGCCCCAGAGCCATGAGGCCAACGAGTACCCCCGGGACGAGAACGTTGGCCAGGGGTCGGGGGCGGGTGATGGTCACTTCTCTCGTCGTCATGAGGATGCCTCCCGATCTTCGCGCGTGTCACTTGTCTTCTTAGCCATCATCCGGTTGCGGCGTTTCACCACCCAGTAGAGGCCACCCAGGCCGACCAGCATGCCCACCAGCACGCTGGGCGTAGCCTTCGTCATGAGGTCCTCGCTGCGCTTCTGGACCGGCTCGTTGCCCAACGGCAGCAGGCCCAGCTCCTCGAACGGGACGTGAGAGACGTAGAGGATCGAGGTGCCGCCGACCTCCTCCTCGCCGTAAACGTGGGGTACATACTTGGCGGGCTCGGCATCGATCCTGGCGTGTGCTTCGGCGATGAGATCGCCGCGCTCCCCGAAAAGGAGAGCGCCCGTAGGGCAGGTCTTGGCGCAGGCTGGCTCCAGCCCTGAGCCCAGGCGATCCACGCAGAACTGGCACTTCCGGATGAGTGCCCCCTCCAGGAGGCCCCTGTCCCACGTAAAGGTGGGCACATCAAAGGGGCAGGCCAGCATGCAGTAGCGGCAACCGATGCAGCGGTCTCCGTGCCAGACCACCGGGCCCTCCTCCGTTTTCTGGAGAGCCCCCACCGGGCACGCCGACACGCACGCCGGCTCCAGGCAGTGCATGCAGGCCCGCCGCCGGAATCCCCACTTCAGCCCGTCGCCGGTCTCCACCTCGTGGAACTCCATCAGTAGCCAGGTGTCGGCCGAGAGGCGCTGTGGGTTCTGGTAGCTGCCGGTGTTGTGGGTGACCTCCCCCGGCAGGTCGTTCCACTGCTTGCAGGCGACCTGGCAGCCGCGGCAGGCAGTGCATTTCGATGCATCGAATAGCATTGCGACAGTCATAGCGCTCGCCATCCTTCCGGAAAGACAGGGGAGCCGTGTGCCTTCCTGCTCATGTTCACGCCTTCCTCACGTCCACCAGGAACGCCTTGTACTCCGGGATCATCGTGTTGCCATCGCCGACGTGAGGCGTCAGGTCGTTCGCCACCGCGCCGGTGGCCAGGTGCTGCCAGCCGTAGTGCCACGGCATGCCCATCTGATGGATTCGCTGACCGTTGATGTTCAGCGGCTTCCAGCGGCCGGTGACCAGGGCCACCATCTTGATCTCTCCCCGCGCTGAACTCACGACGACCTGGTCACCGTTACTGATCCCCTTCTCCCGCGCCAGTTCCTTGCTGATCTCCACGAACATGTCCGGCTGAGCCTCCGCCAGCCAGGGCAGGGTGCGGGACATGGTGCCCGTCTGCCAGTGCTCGGTCAGCCGGAAGGTAGTGCAGACGATGGGGAACTCAGCGCTGGTGCCCACCCTGTCGCCGACATCCTGGTCGGCGTCCGTGTTGAACACCTTGATCACGGGGTTGTTCTGCACACTGGACAGCGGGTTCTTGACAGGCGACTCCAGCGGCTCGTAATGCTCGGGCAGCGGGCCTTCGGCGAGGCCCTTGGGGGCGAACAGCCATGCCTTGCCGTCGGCCTTCATAATGAAGGGGTCGGTGCCGGACTGAGCTGCCAGGCCGGTCTTGGCGGGGTCGGCCTTGGCCGTTGGCGCCTTCGTCGGAAGGTAATCGGGCACGTCGTAGCCCACCCACTTGCCGAGCACTGGATTGCCCTGGGCGTCCTTGGTTCCAGAGTCAGCGTTGGGGTCCCACCAGATGAGCTTCTTCCTCTCGGACCAGGGCGTGCCGTCCGGCCGGGCCGAGGCCCGGTTGTAGAGGATGTGGCGGTTGGCTGGCCAGGAGAAGCCCCAGTAGGGGTAGATGCCCAGACCGCCGGGGTCCTTCTGCCCGCGGCGCTTGACCGCGGGCCTCATGACACCGGTGCCGTCGTCGACGTCGGCGAAATAGCCGCTGTGGATCCAGCAGCCGCAGGCTATGGCGTCGTAGTTGGCGGCGCTGGCGATGGTGGCGAAGCCTGGTATGAGCTTGCCCTTCTCCACAAGCACCTTGCCGCTGGAATCCTTCACGTCCTCCAGGGCATAGCCGTTGATCTCGCGGGCTATGAGCTCGGCGTCCGGCTCGCTCGTGGTGCCCTCGTAGCCCCAGACCAGATCGAGAATGGGCCGGTCCTTGGTCGCCGTAGAGCCAGCGTAGGCCTCCCTGACAGCCTTGAACAACCGGTCGATGATCCAGATGTCGGGCTTGGCCTGGCCGGGGGCTTTCGACACCGCGGGCCGCCAGTTGATGCGGCGGCCGCTGGTGACGATGCTCCCCGCCTTCTCCATGGCGTCCACGGCCGGCAGCAAGAACACCTCTGTCTTGATGTCCGCGGGATCGACCCCCGGCGCCCGCCAAAAGGAGGCCGTCTCAGTCTCGAACAGGTCCATCACCACCAGCCAGTCCAGGTTGGCCAGGGCCTTTCGCTCTAGGCGGGAGTTGGGCCCGCTGACCGCCGGGTTCTGGCCCATGCAGAACAGGCCCTTGATCTGCCCGGCGTACATCGCTTCAAACAAAGCCAGCCACGAGTAGTTGCCGCTGGTCTTGGGCAGGTAGTCGTAGGCGTAGTCATTGTCCTTCGTCGCCGCGCTGCCGTACCAGGCCTTCAGCAGGGTTGTGACGAAGCGGGGCCCGTTGACCCAGTAGCTGGTGGTGTCGAACTTGGCGTTGAAGGTCTTGAGATCAGGCTGCTTGTCCGTGGGGCAGCCGAGGTAGCCGGGCAGATCCCCGAAGAGGAGGCCCATGTCCGTGGAGCCCTGCACATTGGATTCGCCGCGCAGGGCGTTGACGCCGCCACCCGGCACACCGATGTTGCCCAGCAGCAACTGGAGCATGGCCATGGAGCGTATGTTCTGGGAGCCTACGGTGTGCTGCGTCTGGCCCATAGCGTACATGATGGCGCCTGACTTGTCCGGCGCTCCTGTGGCGCAGAAGGTCTCCGCCACTTTGAGGAACTGCTCTTGGGGCGTGCCGCAGATCTTCTCCACCACCTCCGGCGTGTAGCGGGCGTAGTGCTCTTTGAAGTGGGCAAAGACGCAGTTGGGGTCATCCAGGCTCTCCGCCTGCTTGACGACCGCAACCTCCTTTTCCACGTCGCGCTCGACGCCGGTGGCGGGGTCCTTCTCCTTGACCGTAACCGTTTGCTTTTCGGTCTGGTACTGCCAGCTCTTGGTGTCGTAGCTTCTCTTCTCATCGTCATAGCCGGAGAAGAGGCCGTCCAGGTCGGCCGGGCCCTGGAAGTCGGGGTTGATGAGGGTAAGGGCGTTGGTGTAGTACTTGACGTACTCCTCGTTGTAAAGCCTGTTCTGGATGGCGTAGTTCATCAGCCCGCCCAGGAAGACAATGTCCGTGCCGGGCCGCAGCGGCGCGTACACGTCGGCGACGGCGGCGGTGCGGTTAATGCGGGGGTCGACCACCACCAGTTTTGCGCCGTTCTTCTCACGGGCGCCGTTGATCCAGTACATGGAGACGGGATGGTTCTCCGCCGGGTTGCCGCCGATGGCGAGGACGCAGTCGGTGTTCCAGAGGTCCTTCCAGAAGTTGGTCATGGCACCGCGGCCATACGTGGGGCCGAGACCGGCCACCGTGGACGAGTGGCATACGCGGGCCTGATGCTCTAAATAGACCACTCCTAGCGCGCGGCAGAACTTGGAAGCCACGTAACAGTCCTCGTCGTTGTTGGCCGCGCCGCCCAGCCAGGCGACACCCTCCGTGCGGTTGACGGTGACATCCTTGTCCTCAACCTTGACCGTGCTCACAAAGGTATCATCGCGGGTCTGCTTGATGCGCTTGGCGATCTGGTTCGTGGCCCACTCCCAGGTCTTCACCTCCCAGCGGTCGGAGTTCGGCGCCCGGTACATCACCGTGCTCAGCCGGAGGGGGCTGGTGGACATCTGACGCATGGCGAGTGACTTGGGGTCCAGGCGGCCCCGGTTCGTCGGGTGGTCCGGGTCGCCCTCAACGTTGGCCAAGTGCCCCTCTTCGTCCGTAGCGACGACCACACCGCAACCGCAGGAGCAGTAGGGGCAGATCGTATAGGCCTCGCCGATCTTCTTATGCAGCTTGACCTCGCCCGCTCCTTCGGCGGGGCCCAGGCCAGCCGCCAGCAGCAGACTTCCCCCGCCCGTACCCGCCGCTGACAGCTTCAGGAAGTCCCTTCGGCTTACTCTACCCACAGTTCAACCTCCTAGCCGCAAGCACAAGTGGTCCAGCCCTTGGTGTTGAGATTGTGGTCACATTCACACTATCTCCCACGGTTGCCATCCCGCCCTGGGAAACTATCCACACCTGCAAAGTGGGTGGGCAACGCCGGTTTCAGGGGCCCACCCCGGTCACGAACGACCGTGCTCTCAGAGAGGCCCACTCTCTTCGGTCGCCAGATAGGAGAGAACGATCATTGTGAAGAGTGACACTATCAACGGCACGGTAGCACAGTGCGATCTTAGGGGCAATACCACGGGGCAAATAGGGGCCTTGCTTCATGCGCTCTTGGCTGGCACGAGAGTAACCCGGCAATGATTCAAGTGAGTCGCATTCCCCACCAATCGGGCTGAACGTACCCCACGTCGGCCCCGGCGACACGGTGCAAGTTTCCCTCATCGAGGGGGCCATTCGGCCCGTTTTCGGGGCCTGTTGAGTCACGATGCTGGACCATCCCCAACTTCGCCCCCCTTGAGGGCCAACTTGACCCCGAAGTGGCAAACGGGCACGCCGGAGGCCCACAAGAAAAGGGGCTGACACTCAGGCCGCCGGGGAGGCCCTCCCCAGAATGCCCAGGAACCGCGTGTAGGCCTCATCCTAGGGGGCGCGCTCCCCCGGCTCGTACGTTGTCACCTCGAACGAGCGCCGCACCCCAGCCCACCTGGAACGCCACCCGAGGGTCGACGCATCCAGGGGCGTCCACACTTCGCCTGCCTCAGTCGGCAATACCAGGCCAAACGTCCAGCTTCGCCGCAAGAAACACTCTCGACCCAAACGGTGAAATGTGTAGTATCTCTCTCGGCCCGGTATTCCGCCACCTGTGCAGCATGGCGCGAGAAACCATCGGGCCAGACTGCGACCCGCCGAGGTGCCAAATCAACAGGCGTGGGGGGCGCCGTTGGGATCGTCTCTTAAGGGTAGCCGGAAAAGGAGGTGCTTTGCCCATGCCAGACGGTCAGGAAAACGTTAGTGAGGCCCTGGAGAAGCTGAAGAAGGAGGTAGCCGCCCTCAAGGAAAAAACAGGTGTTGTAGAAATATCAGAAAGGATCTGTAATCCCGCGCCTCTTGGGCTAGCCGCCTTCGGAATGACCACCCTGGTTCTGAACGCGTTCAATTCAGGACTTGTTGACAAGGTGAGCGAAGGCCTGGTTTGGCCGCTGGGCATCTTCTTCGGTGGCATGGCGCAGTTCGCCGCCAGCATGTGGGAGGCCAAGAAGAACAACACCTTCGGCTTCACCGCCTTCGCCTCCTTCGGCGCCTTCTGGATGTTCCTGGCGCTGACCAAGATCCTCCAGAACACGGGGGCCATAGAAAAGGTCCAGCCGGAAGGTGCATCGCTCTTTTTGGTTTGCTGGGGTCTTTTCACCGGTTACATGTTCGTTGGCACGCTAAAAATCTCGCGGGCGCTACAAGCCGTCTTCGCAACCCTTACCATTCTGTTCATCCTCCTGGCCATCGGCGCGCACGATGAGACCTGGGAGAAGATCGCCGGCTGGGAAGGGATGATCTGCGCCGCCACAGCGCTATACGCGTCTTTCGCCATGATCGTCAACGAGACGTGGGGCCGGCAGGTGTTTCCGCTGGGCGTCATAAAGAAATAGACTGAGACCTCCCGGCGGGAGGTCTCACTTCGCAATCCAGCAACATGTGCGGGCTGCGAGCGCCTTCACGGAGACGCCTCGCAGCCCGTCGTCCTCTCAGTCCTCTCACTCCTGCTAGTCCGACCCTGCCCCGTCTTCCGCCAGCGCGATGTCGACCCGCACGGCGCGGTCGATCGGTATGGGCTGCCAGTGCAGGGCGCGGTAGCGCAGGTGGCCGTAGCCGCCAGCCAGGTGGAGCCACTTCACCATACCGGGCTCCACGTTTGAGAAGTCCTGCCAGCCCTCGAATTGGTAGGGCTCGAAGCCGTTGTACATGATCAGTTGCCCCGGCCGCACGGCCGGGGTCACTCGCGCCTGCACCACCACCGACGAGATGTCGTTGTAGAGCCGCACGTCCCGCCCGTCCTCGATGCCGCGGGCGGCAGCGTCGCCGTCGTTGACGTATACGGTGGGCAGCCCGCGGTGGGTGCCCAGGATGACGCGGTTCGTCATGTTCATGGCGTTGACGCTCCAGCGCGGGTGGCCGCTAGTGACCTCGAACGGGTAGTCGCCGCCCTGTGCAGGCGCCTCCTTGTGCACCGGCAGCTCCTCGCCGGCCTCCAGGAACCACTCGTGGTCGATGTAGAACTGGGCACGCCGGGTGAGAGTCGGGAAGGGCTCCTTCTTCTCGGCCTGCCAGCAAAAAGGGGAATGGGTCTCGTCGGGCCGCAGGTCCGAGGCCTGGGCCAGAGCCATGGGAGAGCGGCCCCAGCCCGTGAAGCGCACCCAGCCCTTCTCCCGTATGGTCTCCAGGGTGGTGCCAGGCGGCAGATTCCCGGTCACCGCCGTGTCACGCACCATCTCATCCATGACGGCGTCGTCGTCCGCCAGGGCGCCGCCGAGGGTGATGTCCTCGTAGAGCGTGTCCAGGCGAATCGGTATCCCCAGGAGCGACGGTATCTCCAGGAAGTTGCGCGCCTTTGCCCGCTCCGACAGCTTCTTCGCCAGCATGAGGTTGATCTGCCACTCGGAGCGGGCCTCGCCCCGCGGGGAGACGGCGCGGTCGGAGAGGGTCAGGTTCAACACGTCGGGCGCCATATAGCAAAAGTTGGTCTTCTCGTAGTGCTGGGCGGCGGGCAGGACGATGTCCGAGTAGAGACCTGTCGTGCTCATGCGCCAGTCCACGGTGACGATGAGACGGGCCTTGGGCCAGAGGTGACGCAGGAGCAGGCGCTGGCCGCCCCGCTGGCGTCGCAGCAGATTGCCCCCGATCTCGAAGATGACGCGGGGCGGCGTGTCGGGCGGCGGCTGCACGCTGCCCTGCCACCAGCCCCTCTCCATGGCCTCCCGCAGGTAGTCGTCGAAGGGGCGACGCATGGAGGGGTCGCCCCAGTCGGACCGGTTCCAGACCTCTCGATAGCCGCAGTGGTAGTACCAGAAGAGAGCGGCAGGCACCGTGCCCCCGAGCTGAGCGCCCACGTAGCCGAGCTCGGCAACCAGCATCTCGTCGGTGAGGGTAGGGTCCTGCGAGCGCTGCGCGTCGAACATCTCCTGCTGGCGCTGGAGTATCACTCGGGTGGCCTCCTCGCCGGGCTGCGGCTTGGCAGACCAGAGCATCATGCCATCGAACATGCCCACGGCCCAGCTACGGGTGCCGGCGCCTTTCTTGCCCCAGTTGCCAGTGAGGGCCAGCACCAGGCAGATGGCCCGCTCCATCAGGTCGCCGTGGTAGCTCTTGCCAGTGGTCCAGCCCAGCAGGACGCGCGTGCGACGACTCGCCACCTTGCGTGCCAGGCCACGGATCGTCTCCGGGTGAACGCCGCAGAGCGCGGACGCGTCCTCAGGTGCATAGTCCTCCAGGCGGTGCCGGAGGAGGACGAAGGCCGGCACCACCTCGACGGCAGCGCCGTCGGCCGCGGCAACGCGGTAGCTCCCTTCCAGGGCAGGCTCCAGGGCGCCCAGTTCCAGGGTGCGGGGCGCCTCGACGACCTGGCCAGTGCGGGCATCGAAGAGGTAGAAGACGCTCTCGGAGCCCCCCTCCTGAAGGTCGCGCTGGCGGAGGAAGCGGCCGTTATCGACCCGCACCAGCAGCCCCAGGTCGGTCTGCTCGCGCACGAAGGCCTCGTCCATCAGCCCCTCGTCGATGATGACGCGGCACATAGAGAGGGCAAGGGCGGCGTCGGAGCCGATGCGCACGGGCACGAACCGGTC
>Ga0315268_10008617_pt1 | contig 10630 bp, 6 predicted proteins | sample C1_top_MG_FD_204535 | JGI IMG/M metagenome (GOLD analysis project Ga0315268, IMG submission 204535) | Sediment microbial communities from Yellowstone Lake, YNP, Wyoming, USA - C1_top | ecosystem: Environmental > Aquatic > Freshwater > Lake > Sediment | place: USA: Wyoming | collected 2017-08-01 | reverse complement strand
AAAGGGTTTCTTCCAAAATCAGTGCCCGGATGCTTAACTTAATGACCTTGCCCTTCAGGGGGGAGAGCAGAGAAGCCCTCTGTGGCAGGCGGGGTAAGGGGGCTATCTGGCCGCGTATTTATGGCGACCTGTATATATTGGGCTGGATCAGAAAATCATCTTGTTAATCCTGTCATCCTGTCTCATTTTCGATAATTCAGTGGCTTCTCCGACAAACATCCAGGGATCGAGGAAGCACGCCTCAAAGCACGCCTCACTTGGTTACAACTCCTTTGATGCCCCCGGAGATCAGGGAGGCAAGGTTGGTAAGAATGCGCGGCAGGGCCAACCCGCCTGGGGATGCCAGGTATTTTGGCTCCCAGACCGGATTAAATTTCTCCTTGTATCGACGCAGGCCCTGAAAGTTATAGAAATGCTCTCCATGCCGGAAAACGAACGATCCAAGCCGGTTCCAAAAAGGGGCCAGGGCACGGCTCTCAAGCCCTGACAGGGGGGCCATACCCAGATTGAACCATTTGTACCCCTGCTGTTTTCCCCAGAGGATGAGCTGAATAAACAGGTAATCCATAATGCCGTCAGGTGCATCAGGAAGATAGCGCATCAGATCAACGGAAAGCTCCTCCATCCCTGCTGCGAGCCAGACATTGGCAAAGGCCACTACTTTTCCCCCTTTGCTTACGATCCCGGCAGGGAACAGCTTCAGGTAATCAGGATTAAAGAAGCCGAGGGAAAACCTCTTCTCCCGTGTGTCTTTTTTCTTTAACCAGGTATCGGATACCTCTTTCAGCTCAGCCAGGCGGATGGAAACCTCCTGCTGTGTGATGAATTCGAAGGTGAATCCATCCCTTTCAAATCTGCGGAGAATGTAGCGAAACCACTTGTAGCTGCTTCCTTCGAGAGAAAAATTTTCAACTAAAACCCTGGCTTCCTCTCCAAGCTTAAGCGGGATGAGGCCAAGATCAAGATAGAGGTGGAGGTTTTTTACTTCATAGAAGACAGTCCATCCGCCGTAGCAGTCGCACATTTCGCGAAACTGCCAGACCAGGTCCACATGTTCTTTCTCAGGACCGACAGGATCACCCAGCGCTACCCAGCTTCGCCCCTCGACGCCGTACATGATAAAAGCCTTCCTGCTCTGGCTGAACAAAAATATCTTGTCTCCGAGCAGAGCCAGATTGGCCGATGACTTGGGTGATTCCGAGACAATGGCCCTGACCAGATCAAGGTCAGCAGTGCTCGCAGGTGCAGGTTCGTGCCTGCCAGGTTGCATCAGTCTGTACAGCATAAAGAACAGAACAACACTGATAGATCCTACCGTAGCCCGCAAGAACCGTGGGGCATCACCCGACAGAGCGAACTGCCACCATAATTGATTTGAGTACTCGATATGCTTATAGGAGAACAGCCCAAGCCAGATCGAACTCCAAAGGACCAGAATAATGGCCGTGATCCAGCCGGGAGTAAATCGCTGGCTGATGAGGGATGCCTTGCGATAAAAATGCCTGCGACAGGGCAAGAGTGCTGCCAGCATGATGGCCAGGATAGTCGCCTCCTTATAAGCGAACCCCTTGAGCAGGGAAAACAGAATGCCTGCACTCAGCAGGGTTGTGGCGAGAACATAGGCTGCATCGAGCCTGCGCTGTAAACCCCGGGACAGGAGAATTAACCCTGCGCCAACCAGACTGGCGAAAAAGTGGGAAAGTTCCATGAGCGGCAGAGGAAGAAAATGGCTCAGCCAGATAAGACGCGGTCTGGCTGCGGGCGTGGCCCCGGAAAAAAGAAGAATCGCACCGCCTAAAAAAGCGGTGAAGGCAAACACATGCGGCACCAGTTCGGGGACCCAATGGCCAAAAAAATGGGCAATTCGAGCGATCTGCCGCTTTCTTTCGAGTGCCTCATGAGAACCAAGCAGCGCAGCAGCCACACCCAGCGGGCAAAGGTAATATATCCCCCGAAAGGCCAAAAGAGATCCCATAATCGTGGAAACCGGAAAATAGGGGGAGAGGAGCAGAAGAACTATGGCCTCGAAGACTCCAAACCCACCGGGAACCTGGCTGATCATGCCTGCAATCTGGGCCAGCAGGTAAATGCCAAAGAAGGTCAGGAAGGAGAGCGCTGCAGCAGGAGGAAGGAGCACATAGAGCACACCTGCGGATGCAATCCAGCCAAGGGAAGAGATGGTAATCTGGATAAGGGAAAGGGTTGGAGCAGGGATGCCAAATTCCCATCCCAGAATTTTGATCGGTTTCTTTCTTAAAACTCCCAGAACCAGATAACCTGCAACAAGGCCAAGGGAAACCACCCCAAGAGGGCGCACGGAAGTGAAGAAGGGCAGGTGAAGAGAGGGAGGAATCCCTACCGGTCTGAACAGGAAAATGGTACCTGCAACTGTCAGAAACCCAAGATTGAAAGTCAGTGCATTAAAAATGACCACCTTGCCAATCTCGGCAGCAGAAAGTCCCCATCCAGAGTAAAGGTGGTAGCGTACCGGCACGCCGCTGGCCAGAGGCAGGCTGATATTCTGGCTGAAGGCATAGCTGATGAAAGAGGCCAGGGCAGTCCTGGCATAGGCGATCGGATGTCGAATGTAATGCAGGGCAAGGCTGTCATATGCGGTCAGAAGCAGGTAGCTCAATATACACAAGCCAAGCGACAGAAAGAGGCGATGAGCAGGAAGCGCTTCCAGTGTGCTCATTATCTGATGGTAATTGTATCCTTTGAGGCTGCGATGAAGCGTCCAGAGGGCTACACTGAAAAGAATGATGATGAGCAGGGGAAGGAGGCTGCGAAGGACCGATGCCACCTTCCCTACGCCATTAATAAAGAAGCCCTTATCATTGGATAGATTATCGGTTAATGGCACGGTTTTTTCTTTCACCTGAAAACAGGCACAAAGGGGCAGAGGCACAAAGGCACAAAGTTGTCTTACCTATTGGAGCCCCTGTGGCGGGGGTTCAAGGGGAAAACCCTTTTCCAAAAGGGTCTTCCCCTTGTCTGTCTTTTCTTTTCCCTCTGTGCCTTTGTGCCTTTGTGCCTCTTTAATTATTGCACCTGTATCTTTCGATCACGGGCAAGGACCTTGCAGATCCACTTTTCTTTCTGATTGGCATACATGAAATGCAGGAGGTTGTAAGCGAGCTGGCGGAATGTTTTCTTGCTGGCCAGTTCCAGTTTCTGGCCCAGGGGGAAATCGGCTTTCAGGGGATTGATGTTTTGTTCATAATGTTTCACTCGATAGTCCAGGTGAGGTCCGGTTGAAAGTCCGGTCGTACCAACATAGCCAACCACCTGCTTTTGCCGAACGCGGACACCTGCCTTGATCCCATTTCCGAAGCGGGAGAGGTGATTATAGTAGGTCTGGTACCCGTTCATATGCCGGATAATTACCTGGTTCCCATTACCTCCCTCATACCTGGCGGAGGCAACCACTCCGTCAGCTACTGACCATACCGGTGTTCCAGGGGGAGCAGCATAATCGATCCCCAGATGGGGGCGGATGCATCCAAGAATAGGATGGAGCCGATGGTAGGTATATCCTGAACTGATATAGTTAAATTGCAAGGGCGCCCGCAAAAAGGCCCTGCGCAAGGAAACTCCTTGTAAATCAAAATAATCGCTTTTCCCGAATTCGTTCTCAAAGAGAATAGCCTGATGGAGACCGCAAACGCCGTTATATTCGGCAGCGAGAATATCTCCATATTGGACAAATTCTCCCTTCGATGCGTATTTTTCCACCACCAGCCGGAACTTGTCTCCTTTTTTGAGTTCATTGTGGAAGTCGATCTTCCAGGCAAAGATATCGGCAAATTTAGTAGCCAAACCAGCATCCCCACCACTCGCAGCCATGATGGATTGAAAGAGGGAATCCTGCATCTTTCCTGAGAGAGAAACCCAATATTTTTCCATTTCCACCTTTTTCCTGAAGCTGTCAAGCTTTCCATCCGTGCCACGCTGTACCACATAGGTCTCGACGGGTCCGGCGCTGTATTCAAAGCGGTGGAGATTTTCTTCAGGATCGAGAGTCACGACAAAGGTATCTCCCGGCATAGCCGTGCTGAAGGGCACTATAGGCCGCAGATGCTCAATAATGCTGTGAACGGTGGATTTCTTTATCTTTTTATCCATCAGCGAACTGTAAAGGGTGTCCCCTTTCTCCAGGACACCATCCACCTGACGGAATTTTTTCTTTTCAGCTTTGGCTTCTGCTTCCGCTACTCGCGGCCCCAGAGGTGATACAAGAGAGGAAGGTAGTATTCCCGGAAAAGCCTGACCAAGAGAAAACTTCTCGGATGCGGATAATATTTGTGATGCAGGGAATATTTTCGGAAGAGTCTGACTGGAGGAAATTTCCTCCTCGCTGCTCTCCTGCATTGGTATAGAAGCAATTTGCGAGGGAATTGAGGAAAACATCATGGCCAGAGAAATAATGGTCACAATGCAGAAAGCCAGGAAGAGGAAGAATCTCAAAATGTTTTTCCTAAACCGTTTTCTTTTATCTCTGTTTTGAAATGGTTGATAAAGCACCACAATCAGTTACAGGGGATCTATAATAGTTTACGTTGTAATATCTCATTGACTATGGCCGGGTTCGCTTTTCCGGACGTTGCCTTCATCACTTGCCCAACCAAAAACCCTATCGCCTGCCTTTTCCCCTTTTTCCAATCTTCCACAACCGATGGATTTTCAGTCATAACCCGATCAACGATTTTTTCCAGCTCAGCCTCATCAGAAATCTGGATGAGACCTTTTCCCCGGACAATCTCTCCAGCGGGTTTACCCGTATCAAACATCTCTTCAAAAAGTGACTTTGCTATTTTATTATTTATTATACCCTGGTCTATCATTTTTAGCAAGTCGGAAAGTGACGTGGGGCTGACAGGACTTTTCGAAATATCGATATTCCTGCTGTTCAGCTCACGCATAACATCTCCCATAAGCCAGTTGCTTACCACCTTGGGATGAGGAAACAGGGCAACACATTCTTCGTAATAAACAGCCAGAGATTGCGTTGTGCTCAGCACTTCGGCATCATACCGTGGAATCTGATAATCCCGCACAAACCGCTCCACCTTGGCTTCCGGCAACTCCGGCAGGCTGGAGCGTATCTCTTCGATCCATGCCTGGTCGATGTGCAGGGGAACCAGGTCAGGTTCAGGAAAATACCGGTAGTCGTGAGCCTCTTCCTTGCTGCGCATGGAAATGGTCCGATTCTGCTCGGTATCCCACAACCGGGTTTCCTGTATAACCCGCTCTCCCGCTTCCACCACGCAGATTTGCCTCTGGATCTCGTATTCCAGCGCCTTTTGCAGAAACCGGAAAGAGTTTAAATTTTTTATCTCAGCCTTGGTCCCCAATTTTTCAGATCCCACAGGCCGAATGGATACATTGCCGTCACATCGAAGGCTTCCCTCTTCCATATTGCCGTCGCAAACCCCAAGATACTGTAAAATGCTTCTCAGCTTCTGGAGGTATTCCCTCGCATCCTTTGGAGAGCGCAAATCCGGCTCACTGACAATCTCAATCAGAGGGACTCCGGTTCGATTAAAGTCAACATAGCTTTTGTTAGCTGCAACATACCCTTCCGCATGGACCAGTTTCCCTGCATCCTCTTCCATGTGGAGGCGCGTTAAGCCTATTCTTTTGACCTGATCATTCTCATCGGTGATATCGATAAATCCATGCTCAGCCAGGGGGGCCGCAAATTGTGATATCTGATATGCTTTGGGCAGATCCGGATAGAAATAATTTTTCCGGTCGAATCTGCACCACTCATTGATCCGGCAGTTCATGGCCAGAGCTGCCTTGACAGCATATTCCACCACGGTGCTGTTCAAAACGGGAAGCACACCCGGATACCCCAGACAGACCGGACAGACATGCGAGTTAGGCGAGCCGCCGAATTCGGTGCTGCAACCGCAAAAAATTTTCGATTTGGTTAATACCTGGGCATGAACTTCCAGCCCGATGACTGCTTCGTATTTCATGAGCTTCTCTGTTTGAAGGTGCGAGTAGGAGTTATGGGTTGCGGGCTGCGAGTTAACAAATCCCTCGTCCTTAATCTTAGCCACTGGTCCCTGGTCCTTAGTCCCTGGCCCTGGTCCCTCATCCCTAATCCCTACCCCTTACCTCCCGGATTTGGATGCCGTTTATGATAATCGGTATTTTGCTCAAAGGCATAAGCAACCTGAAAAATTTTCTCTTCCTGGAAGAGACCTGCCAGCAATTGCAGACCTATGGGCAGCCCCTCACGGGAAAAACCGCATGGGAGCGACAGAGCGGGAATTCCGGCCAAATTAGCTGAAATGGTATAAATATCCGACAGATACATCTGTAGCGGATCGTCAACCTTCTCTCCGATGCCAAAGGCGGGAGCAGGGGCCGTGGGAGTAACCAGGAGATCGAATTTTTTAAATGCCTCATCAAAATCCTGTTTGATTAAAGTCCTGACCTTCTGGGCCTTCAGGTAGTAGGCATCATAGTAGCCGGAACTCAAAGCATAGGTTCCCAGCATGATTCGCCGCTTGACTTCTGCTCCGAACCCTTCTTTTCTGGTATTTTCATACATTTCGATGAGATGAGAAAAATTCTTTTCACGAAACCCGTATTTGACCCCGTCGTATCTGGCCAGATTAGAGCTTGCTTCTGCCGTCGCCAGAATATAATAGGTGGCAATCGCATATTCAGTATGAGGAAGCCTTACCTCCGACACCTCTGCTCCCAGATTTTGCAGAACCGATAGAGCCTGGCGGACACTCTCTTCCACCTCTTTATCCAGTCCTTCCTGAAAATAGTCCACAGGAAGGCCGATTTTCATTCCCCGCACATCGTTGACCAGGGACTTTTCATAATCCGGCACAAGGCTATCTACGGAAGTGGAGTCGAGGGGATCGTACCCGCTGATAATCTTCAGCATCAAGGCGCAGTCAGCCACATCCTTGGTGATGGGGCCTATCTGATCGAGAGAGGATGCGTAAGCCACCAACCCGAATCTGGAAACCCGGCCATAGGTAGGTTTCAGGCCAGCTACCCCGCAAAGGCCGGCGGGCTGGCGAATTGATCCGCCCGTATCGGAACCGAGGGCACAGATGGCCTCATCCACAGCCACACTGGCAGCAGAGCCGCCGCTTGATCCCCCGGCAACCCTGTTCACGTCCCAGGGATTGCGGGTAGGGCCAAAATGAGAGTTTTCCGTGGAGGATCCCATGGCAAACTCATCAAGGTTTGTCTTGCCAATGATAATCGCTCCCTGGTCCAGAATTTTCCTGACCACGGTAGCCTCATAGGGAGGGACAAAGTTACCCAGAATCTTTGATCCACAGGTTGTCCTCAAGCCCCTGGTACACATGTTATCCTTGATAGAAACGGGAATTCCCAACAAGGTCCCTGATAGTGACGAATCTGCGTCCTGACCAGACAGCATCCGGTCGGCTTTGCGAGCCTGGTTCAGAGCTTCCTGTGCGTCCACGGTTATATAAGCATGGATTAAGGGGTCTATTTCCCCAATACGGTCCAGAACCGAACCCACCAACTCAACGGATGAGATTTCCCTCTCCCTGAGCATCCGGGATGCTTCATGGATAGACAACTGATATAATTTTTTTGAAGTATTCACCTGTGCCGCTCTTTTAAAAAAAAGGGGGTAACTTTTTCAATAGCCGCTCGGTTACCCCCTTCAAAATGCGATCCTTTTCGTTATTCTACTGCCTCTCTCAAGCCTTTTCCCGCCTTAAACTTAATAGCCTTTTTAGCGGGTATCTGCAACTCCTCGCCTGTTTGCGGATTCCTGCCGGTCCGGGCCTTTCGCTCAGTCACAGAATAGGTACCGAAACCGATTAAAGTTACAGGTTCTCCTTTTTGCAGGGCAGTCTTCACTCCATCAGTCAGAGCTCCCAATGCCTTTTCTGCGGCTGCTTTGCTAATGTTTGCCTCAGTAGCCATCTTATCTATCAAATCAGCTTTATTCACCTACTAATTCCCTCCTTTCTCTGTTTAAGTTACGTTTTTAAAGTATAAATATACCAAAGGCCCAGTATTGTCAAGCTATTTTCTCAGACGGGACTTTGTTTTCCTCTTATTTTTCCTGCTCAATCCGGCATAGTTCTCTTAGACTAAAGGCATAATATGTTGTTTTATCTATTATACTAAAGAAAACCAGCCTGCTGCCAAAGCCAGCGGGCACCAAGCGTGAAAAAAAGTAACCGCTCCTCTCCGCTCCTCACTCCATGCGGGCACCAAGCGTGAAAAAAAGTAACCGCTCCTCTCCACTCCTCTCCACTCCTCACTCCATAATGAACCGACTGAATGACGGGTCTTATTTATTATTACCTGAGTAATCAGTTGAATAATCAGCCGAATTTTCTTTATCCGATGGTTTTTTTGTTGTAAACTATAAGGGTAAATAAGTAAGAGTAAATATTTTTATTATTAGAAATTTATATATTAACAGTATTAATTACAAAAAGTTAACTTTTTTAAGGTCATAGAGTGTTAAGTTTAGAGGGGGAAACAATGAAAATAGAATTAGTACAACCGCTTCACGCTGAATATGGGAAGCTTGGTAAAAGGGAGAATTTTATCTTTAAACCTGCTCAGCTTACCATGCCTTATCTGGCGGCTCTGACGCCCGCTGATATAGAGGTATCGGTTTCAGACGAGATGATTGAGCCTATAGATTTTCAGAAAGATGCTGACCTGGTAGGCATTACCTTCGTTACACCTTTTGCCCACAGGGCTTATGAGATTGCTTCACTTTATCGAAGTAAGGGGAGGGCGGTCGTCATGGGAGGCCCCCATGCATCCTTACTCCCCGATGAAGCGAAGGAGCATTCGGACGCTGTGGTGATCGGTGAGGCAGAGGATACCTGGCCTTTGCTTATAGAAGACTTCAAGAACAACAGGTTAAAACCCTTTTACCGGTCGAAAGCTCCCGAACTGAGATCCCTTCCCTTTGCCCGCAGGGACCTGCTCAAAAGGGAAAAATACATTGTCCCTGACATCCTCCAGGCATCGAGGGGCTGCCCCTTCAGTTGTGATTTCTGCACGCTGGCTTCTATCTACGGTCAGGGTCAAAGACACCGGCCAATAGATGAAGTAATCCGTGAGATAGAGACCTTCGAAGGAGACACTTTCATCTTCTGGGACGATAACATCGTGGGCACTCCCTCATACGCCAAAGAACTGTTCAGGAAGCTTATACCCTATAAAAAAAAATGGCTTGGCCAGGGATCCCTAACCATAACGAGAGACAAGGAGCTTCTTGAGACTGCATCCAGGAGTGGATGTATAGGAATGTTCATAGGCATAGAGTCTGTCTCACAGGATAGCCTGGAAACAGTAAACAAAGGATTTAATAAAGTCGATTCCTTGAAGGCCGATCTACGCAAGCTCCATGACGCAGGGATAGCTGTTCTCGCAGGGATGATTTTCGGCTTTGATACCGATGACAAAAACGTATTTGAAAGGACACTTGAGGTGGCCGTGAAGGCGGCCATAGACGGGATAAGCTTCAGCATCCTGACCCCGTATCCAGGCACGCGGCTTTTTAAGAAGCTGGAGGCTGAAAAGAGGATAGTGCATTACAACTGGCCCAAGTACAATTCGGATCACGTGGTATTTATTCCCAAAAGGATGTCTCCTGAAGAACTTCAGCAGGGCCATGACTGGGCAAACAAACAATTCTATTCAATCCCCTCTATCATGAAAAGGCTTTTAAGGTCTCGTACACAACTTGGCCTGACGGTAAAGCTCAACCTTGCAGATAGAAGATACGTTTATGGCAGATTCAAATAAGCAAGCAACTGAGAGAGCAAATAAGACAGCAACCGCAGCAAGAAATATATCCCGTGATATTCTTGTATTTATAAACCTCTTAATTGTTGCGGGCGCTGTGATCTTAAAGTTTATTAATCCTTTTGTTGTTAATTATACAGAAGCTATAAAAAAATCTGATATAATTAATTTTACTTCATTTGTTCCCGTTATCTTAGTTATCCTCTCCACTATGGTATACTGCTCGTTAAAGCCCATAAAAGCTCTCGCTGAAGTAGACAAACTTGATCCCCGGCAGTTGCAGGAGATAAGGACAGCCGCATTTAACCTGCCAACGAAGATAACGGTGCAGTTTCTTGTGGTCATTTTCTCTATTGTAGCTTTTGTCGCTCTTGTGGTCGATGCAATTTTCTTCAGGTTTTATCCTTTCCTGGACAGACTTGTATCCATGGGGCTTATATGGGCATACGCGATCTGTTGTTCTCTGGTGGTTTTTGTTTATACCAGGCAGAAGATGGTCCCTATTCTGAGGGCAACATCGGGTGTCGCAGAAGATAAAGGGTTAAGACTACCCATCAAGAGCAGATTTATCATCGCGACACTGACCCTTTCGGCCATGGTATTTATGTTTACCTTCGTTTACTCGTTTTCCAGGATGAATGATGCCTTCTGGCATGATGAAGTGGAATCAGGAAAAGCGCTGCTTGTCTCGTTTAAAATCCGGGCGGATGAATTGGGGAGTAAGCGTGAGCTTAAGGAATACATCGATAGTATGGCCTCAGGAGGAAATTTTTTCATCGTTAATTCAAATGGTTACTTCATTACCCCAAAACCACCTATTATCCCTGATGGTTTCGATATC
>Ga0315268_10008616_pt1 | contig 10630 bp, 13 predicted proteins | sample C1_top_MG_FD_204535 | JGI IMG/M metagenome (GOLD analysis project Ga0315268, IMG submission 204535) | Sediment microbial communities from Yellowstone Lake, YNP, Wyoming, USA - C1_top | ecosystem: Environmental > Aquatic > Freshwater > Lake > Sediment | place: USA: Wyoming | collected 2017-08-01 | reverse complement strand
GAAGCTTGCGGATCAAGCTTGATCAATTCAGTCGAGACTTTATTGTCCTTCAAATTCTTGGCGATAATCTGGCCATTGCTGTCGTCGCCGATTTTTACTATTGCTGCAGTTTTCAGTCCTAAACGAGCCGCGCCCACTGAGCAATTGGCAGCACCACCGCCGCAGGTTGTATAGACTCGATCAGCCACAATCTTGGAGCCGTATTCGAATGCCAGCATCTTCTGCTTGGCGTTGCCTCCGGCAGGAATCAACTCCCCTTCCTTCGAATAGAAAGAAATGTCCACGGTCGCCCCGCCGACGCAAACTAGATCGAATTGTTTTTTGGATGGCTTCATATGGCTTAATTATACTAAATAACGGATATATTGACAAATTCGAAGGTTTTTGGTAAGTTAATCTAATTAAATGCGTACTTTTGACAATTTGAATGTAAGAGGAAAAACCAAAAGGAGGATTTAATGAATAAGCCGAGAAATTTTGACCCGAATACCAAAGTCGCAATTTGGTTGATATTCTTTTTTATTATTTTTATAGCGACGTATTGCACCACCAATATACTAGGATTGAACGGATTCTGGCAATGGACAATACTGGGTTGGATTTTACTGAGTGCCCTTGTTTTGATCATAACTAATTTATTAACTAAACTCAGGCTGGCCAATATAAGATCCGAACGCGAAGCGGAAAACAGCCCATACTTCCAAGAGCGGAAAAAATTGCAAGAAGAAGCAAGCAAGAGGACAAAGCAATGAACATGCCGCAAAAAGCGAACGATCAGTTCAGCTGGATAGTATTTCTGATGCTTTGCGGCATTGTCTCGGCGACCGTCTTCATTTTCGTCGAGAACTATATCGGCGATAGCCGGCTGTGGCAATCGATCGGAGTCTTTGGCCTGACATTAATAATTTCAGCCGCTATACTCTTACTAATTGCTCGAGCACTGGTCTCCAGGCAAAACACGCGAAGAATTGAGCGTAGCGCTCGCCCGATAAGGCAAATAAAACGAGAAGTTCGTGATCGCGCGATTGATGATGACTTAAATAGAGTGAAAGAAATTACCGGGATTGCCCGCAAATAAAAACGCACCTTCGCAGCTCAAGTCAGAGCTGCTTTTTTATTCTCACGGCACCTTCGCGCAAGACTTTAATTTTCCCGTTTTCCAATTTTACCAAAGTTGAGGGTGCAGATTTGAGTGTTCCTCGGCCATAGTAAAAGTCGACTCCCAAACCCCTCCCTAACCCTCCCCTTCGTAAGGGGAGGGGAAACTTCTTTTGATCCCGAGACTCCGGCTTCCTCCCTCCCTTTCGAAGGGAGGGATTTAGGGAGGGTATAGAAATTTTACCAAAATATCCTTTCGCTTCTTTTAGGTTATTTGCAGGCGGCAAGCCTTCGGGATTCGCCGAGGGCGCCACTAGCGGACCGGTCTTTTTAAGAATTTCCAAAATGCTTTTTTTCTTCGGCAAACGGATAGCTAAAGTTTTCGTGCCGCGATGCAAATATTTAAACTTTGAGGACTTGCAAGGCAGGATAACGCTCACCTGCCCGGGCCAAAACTTATTTAAAAACATTTTTTCTTTATAATCCAGCGAAATTCCGAACGATTTTAAGTTATCCACAGAAGAAATCAGCACGATCAAGGGCTTACCAGGACTGCGTCTGCGGACTTTATAAATGCGTTCGACAGTCTCGCGATTCAAAGCCTGTCCGACCAAGCCGTAAATAGTATCGGTCGGCATGATGCCGATTTGACCGGCACTCAATAATTTAATTACCTCTTGTTTAGTTATCATAACTAATTTGATGTCATCCCCGCGAAGGCGGGGATCCAGACTAATTAGAAATAATTTTAATCTCACCTGGATTCCCGCCTTCGCTGGAATAACAAGATGAGAACTCCTCAAGCGTCAGCGCGTGATCAATTGCATATTCCCCTACTCTCGTCCTAATCAGGCCCAACATATATGCTCCTGTCCCAAGTTCCTGTCCGATATCTCGCGCCAATGAACGAATATAAACTCCCGGACCAGTAACCACGCGGATCTTAATTAAAGGATAATCATATTCCAGCAATTCAATCTCTTTGATTAAAACTATCCGAGCAATCATCTCGACTTTTTCTCCGGCTCGCGCGGATTTGTAAGCCCGCTTACCCTTGATCTTTATGGCAGAGAATTGCGGCGGCACCTGGCTGATTTCGCCGATAAATTTATTTAAGATTGATGAAACTTCCTCGAGAGTCGAAACCTTATCACTGATAAAAGTCTTCTCGCCTTCATCATCATCGGTCGAACTCGTCTCTCCCAATTTTATTTCGGCAATATACTCTTTTTCTTTCTCGACAATAGAATTTATCCTTTTAGTATCATCCCTACCAATTGCCAAAACTAAAACGCCCGAAGCCAATGGATCGAGCGTGCCGGCATGGCCGACTTTTTTTACTCCCGTAATTTTCCGGACTCTAGCGACGATATCGAACGACGTCGGTCCGACCGGCTTATTAATGGAAATAATCACAATAATTTACAACCCTAAATCCTTGTCAGTCAGATTCGTCGCTTCGAAACCGGTCATCTTGACCGTGTCCAACTCAGTGTCCATTGCCTTGACTTCCTGGTCCAGCTCAGCATCCGTTATGACTGGAGCAGCGTCTACGGCCGGCACAGGCGTTTGGTCGACCGGTACGACGGGCTCAGCCGCAACCGGAGTTTCCTCGACAGTGCCGGCTGATTGATCGGTCGGCGACAAGCTGCAGCCGGACAGCAATCCGCCCAACACCAGTGCCAAGACGAAGAACGACAGATACGAAAAATATTTCTTGTTCATAAAAATATGATAATTAATATCTGAATTATTAATCAACTTTTGGCAGAGCGGGCACAATCGGCTTGACTTTTTTCCTTTCCGGCGTGGAAGTCGCTTTCGTCGAACTCGATGTTTCCGGCGTAGATGTCGCCGAAGCCTTGATTGAATCCCTGAGTTTCATGATCTCGATCCTGATCGTTGAGACATAGTAGGCGCGGATGTCAGCCGCATCCTTATGGACTTGCTGCAGTGCAGTCTTAGTGTCTTTCAATTGAGTCTTGAATTGGCCCTCGGATTTGCCGCAGACGTAGTCCTGGCTGGATTTCAGTTTGGCGATATAATCCGCATAATCAGCATTGAATTTGGCGATCTTCGTGTCTAAAACCGCTAAATCAGACTTCAAAGCCGTTAAATCAACGCCGCGAGCCGTCAGCCGGTCAGCGATTTTGGTTAAGCGGTTCTTTAAATTATTATAAACAGTCAAATGCTTGATCTTCGTATTATCGAATGTCGTCACCTTGACTTGGATTTTCGACTCGATGATCGGACAGCGCGCAATAACTCCTTTGACTAAGGACTTAACGGCTTCTGAGGCTTTAGTCGACGTGGCATTCAAAATCTTGATCGTCGGCTTAGTCGAAGTCGCTGCTTGAGCCGGAATCGCCAGCGTCAATGACAAGAGGCCGGCTAGAATTAAAAATAATAACTTGTGTCTCATATTGATATAAAAATTAATTATTTTTTACCTCTTTTAACGACCGATAAATCTTATAAGTATAAATCATGGAGAGCGGCCCGACCACGAGGCCGATGAATATCGAAAGCAAATCATACATCAGCGTAAACAAGTCCTTGCTGGACTGCGCCTGGAAATGCATGGCATAAGAAAGCAGCCAGGCGATTCCGGCATATATGCCGCCGATTATAATATATGACAGATAGACTACGGCTCCTCCTGCCATAAATCGGCCGAAAACCGCCCACCAATATCCTCTGACCAGCTCGCGGCTGCGGCCGAACGACCCCTCGAATTTATGGCCTTCGAAAATAACAGCGTAAATGGCAAAACAATAAAAAATACTGAAGATCACGCCCGGCACAATCAATAATATGAAGCCCAATATCGCCAATAAAGTATAAACGATGGAGATGCCGATGCTGGTCCAAAAATACGGCTTCGCTTTTTCATACCATTCCCTGAGATTATTGAAACTGGCTTCTTGCGACAAATCCTTCAGCAATAAAAATTCTGATATGTATGTCAAAACAAATAATGCGCCTAAACCGACAAAGAAAATTATAAAGACCACGGCTGCGGCAAGATTAAATTGCCAGGGCCAAGTCGCGGTTGTGCCGGGAATATCATTAAATGCGAATGACGCCAGAGAGCCTAAATAAGAAAGCAGAAGGGGTATAACCAAAAGATAGGCGAATTTTTTCCAATTTTGGCGGTAATCACTGAGAGTACTGTTGAATAAATCTCGTGTCGCGATGATTTTCGGCCTGGCCGGCGCCCTGCCAGTCTTTTGACTGTTTGCTGTTTGATCCATATATTGATGTAATTGGCTATATTATAGCACCAGATACAAAAGTGCGCAAAATATCCTTTATCTGAATCGATTGGCTAATTTTCTCTTTCGCGCCATATTGCCAAAGCGATGCGCCTCGTCGCGGGCCTGCAGAAAGACGATTTTGGATCCCTCCGCTAAGGCCTTGAGATCGTTGCTCGCTCCTGCGGGATAAATCAGCTTATCGCCGCCGAACTTTGACAGACCGATGAATGGCTTGGCGATTCTTTTTTCCGCAAAGATTTTTTTTAAAAAATCTACTTGCGGCCGGCCGCCGTCGATGACAAATATGTCAGGCAGCGGCCATTCGGGATGATTGAGGCGGCGAGTAATCATTTCTTCCAGAGCGCGAAGATCGTCATTGGCCGGAGTGTGGATATTGAATAATCTGTATTCATTCTTGTCCGGCTCGCCATTGATGAAAACTGCCATGGCGCCGACCGTCTCATGGCCGGCGAAATGCGAGATGTCGTACGCCTCGATGCGGCTGAGATTGGAAGTGCCGGCGAGCTCGTCGCGAGTTATGAGCGATACATCGTGGATATGCTTCAAGCCTTGCGCGGCGATAGGATCGGTTTTTGACAGCGATTTAATCAGCTGTTTCTTCTGGCCGGAAAAGATCTTGATGATGTTATTGATATTCTTTTTATACTCGGCCGGAGTAATCTTGCCGATGCAAGCGCCCGGGCATAAGCCGATCTGGTAATCGAAGCAGGCCTTGCCGGAATTAGGTTTGCAAGTGGAATATGGAAAAATCTTACGGATAATTCGTAAAGTATTTTTGATCAGATTGGCGTTCTGGAAGGGTCCGAAAATTTTGGCCGTGCCCTTGGGAAATTTCTGCAATTCCCTGCCGCGGACAATAATCGGCTTGGGATAATCACCCTTAGCGAAAACGACGTAAATGAACGAGCGGTCGTCTTTGTCTTTGATATTATATTTCGGCCAATGTTTTTTGATCAAGTTGGCTTCGAGCAGAATCGCCTCCAAAACAGTGTCTGTATTTATGGTCTTGATATTTTTCGCGTTCTCCACCATTTCGGCAATTCGCGGATCGAGATTTTTTTGGAAGTATTGCAAAACGCGGCGGCGCAAGGATGTGGCGCGGCCGATGTAAAGTATCTCCCCTTTGTCGCCGATAAAGCGGTAAACTCCGGGCGAAAGAGGCAATTTTTTAGCCCGGTTAAATAATATATCTTTACGAATTATGTGTTTTTTAGCCATAAATTTAACCGGGTAAACCTTCTCAATCAGCTTCAATATATACCGGTATATTATCAGACTTGACAATATCAGGCAAATGAGCTAAAATATTTACAGCTTGTTTGATTTTGCATGATCCTTGCAGGGGTCCGCACAAGGAAATCAAGCAATATGCGCGGTTTGACACAAGCGAACTGGCATCAAAATATCAACTCAAAACTACTAACATATGGCTCATAAAAAAGCAGGCGGCAGTACCAGATTAGGCCGCGATTCCAATTCGCAGCGCCTAGGCATAAAATTATACGGCGGCGAGACAGCCACGACCGGTTCCATCATCGTGCGCCAGAACGGCACACGCTATCGCGCAGGCAAAGGCACGATGCGCGCCAATAACGATTCCATTCACGCCATGAAGGACGGCAAGGTCAGCTTCAACAAGAAGAAGGTCAAGAAGTTCACCGGCAAGCTGGAATACGCGCAGATTGTCTCTGTTGAATAAACTCTTTATTAGAAATACTCTCTCATTATTTTGAGAGAGTATTTTAGTTAAAAAAACTCCGAGCTATTGCTCGGAGCGAAAGTCTGAATATTATTTGCCTCTTGTGTACGGCTGGCATACTCGGCGCTTCAGGTCGAGAAACCGCAGACGGACTGTTTGGCGAGGAAGAGTCGCCAGCTCGATCTTATCGTTCGGCACCAGTTCACAGGCCAAAAGATCTACATTGCGCTTAAGAGCTTCACGCTCGCGCTTTTCCGCCAGATTGGCTTTTTGCTTATTCGCTTCTGATTTTACTCGCATTCTTACGCTATATCCCTCGGAGTCTTTGTATCTCTCCCAGATTAAAAGCGGAATGAAAATCATGGCAAAAAAGCAAATAATTGCGCCTACAATTAACAACGCTTTGACGATAGCCCCGACATATACCGATATCAGAGCGATTGCTCCCCACAAGGGAGGAAAGAACATCCAGCGCCACGGCTGTAATTCGCCAGCCTTGCCGGTTAGAAAAATAGAATTCTCCAAGCGAAACGAATTCATGACATCAGTTGCTCGATGATCACCGAAGGGATTGATGGCGCCCCAAGTGATTGCCCTCATGCCAAAAAACAACAGAATGCCGAACTGGATTAAGACCAGCGCGGAACGAAACGGCACGATTAACAAGCAAAAGACCGCGAGAATGGGATAGGCCATGAACCTTCTCTTACGGAATTGGCACTGGTCGATCGGAGGCGCCTCGAAGAAATAATTGACCAATTTCCAGTCAAAGGGCTTATGAGCGAACGACCGGGCATCGACTTCAATTTCGAGCGTGGCCCACAGATTATAATCAAAGCGATTGTAGATCCATTTTTCGGAATCAGGCTCCTCATCGCGATCATAAATACTGGTCTCATAGTCAATTGACCCGTTCGACTTGCGCTTGTAAATCTTGGTGAACTTCTTGGCATCTCTGAGATTGCCGACATAAATGGCACTGATAACCTGCCTGCCGGAACTGCGCAGAGAGACATAGGTGGCCATGTCCGTAATCGGCCTGATCTGCCGGCTCTCCTCGCGCTGACAGCCGTCATCACTGATGGCTACGACGGAAATCAACACGTGCGGCACGTCGCCTTTAGTGACATCGACGCCCTTAAGGATGATTTTCCTCTCATGTGGTGAAAAACACCATCTCACAAAAACAACAGAATTCTCGCTTTTGACATGATCGACGTACAGTTGCATGGCCTTCTCCTTCTTTGCCCCGCTGATAATTCAGCGTAGGCGGTTGATTCCATTTTTTTCCATATTGTCGAGGTACTGCTTGACTGAATACGTTACCACATCTAAATATAATTGTCAAAAAAGTCCCCGCTCAAGTGAACGGGGAAATACGTGATTACGGTTTAATCCAAAGGCCGAAGAGCTTAACTGCAATAAAATCGATAGTAATATCTTCTTCATTGACTTCAAGAATCTCAAGCCTAAAGCCAGACTTAGTTTCAATAATTGAATGCGATTTGCAAGCATAATACTCGACAGTCAACTTTTCATTCTCGTCATCCCATAATTGCTCGGCCAAAACTGGTTTGGCTTCGGGATCATCCGTGCCGTCGTATCCATAAGCAAAGTGAACATTTTCAATGCAATTAGGAATCTCTATGGCAAGAACAGACTGAGCTTTAATGCGATATTCGCTTTGGTAAAGTTCGCGGATAAGGCATTTATGGGTGCGGTACTTGTAAAGCGGACTCAACGAGAACATTGCAATCATGCATCCAAGCACTAATAGTAATGCCAAAGATAATTGATGTTGCCATAACAAAACGCATATTCCGATTATCCCGACCGCGGCGATAATTGCAAATAGCATTTCTTCAAAATTGAACTGCGGAGCATAAAACCGCAATCTTTTCGCAGTTTCGTCACCGTTTTTTGGCATTTTCATTTCACAAGCCTCCCATGTTATTGACCCGACCAAAATAAACTTACTAAATTAAAAAGAGCTTATTGATGAGATTACTATAAAATACAAATTATGTCAAACTCTATTTCTTCAACCCGGCCTTGATCAGTCCCATGAACAGCGGATGCGGGTTAAGCGGACGGGATTTGAGTTCAGGATGAAATTGCACGCCGACGAAAAAGGGGTGCTTATCCTTCGGCAGTTCGATGATTTCTACCAGCTTACCATCGGGCGAAGTGCCGGAGAAGACCAAACCTTTCTTCTCCATCGCCTCGCGGTATTCATTGTTGAATTCATAGCGGTGGCGGTGGCGCTCGAAAATCGTTTCTTTATTATAAGCATGGCGAGCCACCGTCCCCTGCTTCAAAACGCAAGGATAGCCGCCCAGGCGCATGGTATTGCCGTATTGCTTCTTAGACATCTTTTCCAATTGCTCCGGCATGATATGGATGACCGGATGCTTCGTATTGGGATTGATCTCCGTCGTATTGGCATCGCGCAGATCGCAAACATGCCGGGCGAATTCGATGCTCGCGAGTTGCATGCCATAGCATAAGCCCAAATACGGAATCTTATGCTCGCGCGCATAACGGATGGCATTTATCTTGCCCTCGACGCCGCGGCTGCCGAAGCCGCCCGGCACGACCAAACAATCGAATTTAGACAGCTCCCTCAATTTTTTCTTATCCTTCTCGTAGACATCTGAATTGATCCACTCGATTTCCGGTTTGCGATTGTTGGCCCAGGCCGCGTACTTGATGCTTTCGATAACAGAAATATAAGCGTCAGGCAGAATAAAATCCCCAGATTCGAAATACTTGCCCACAATGCCGACTTTGATCGGCTTCTTAGCGGCCCTAGCGCGATTCACAAACCTGCGCCATTCCTTCAGGTCATGCTTCTTAGCCTTCAACTTCAGAGTCTTGATGATTTTTTCCGACAAGTTCTCCTTCTCGAAATTTATCGGCACGTCATAGACGCTTTCGATATCGGGCGCGGAAATTATATGGTCTTTGGCTACATTGCAGAAGAGCGCCAGCTTCTGGCGGCGCGGCTCGTCCAGCGGGTGAGTGGAACGGCCGAGGATGAAGTCGGGCTGGATGCCGGCGGCATTGAGCATTTGCGACGCTTGTTGAGTGGGCTTAGTCTTCATTTCGCCGATTTTGCCGGGCACTGGCAGATAACTCACCAGCACGAACGCTACATCATCGGGATTCTTCAGATGCATCATTCTGGCCGCTTCCAGATATAAGACATTCTGATATTCGCCAACCGTGCCGCCGACTTCGATGATCGTCACATCCGCTCCGGCCTTCTTAGTGGCGCGCTTGATGCGGTCGATAATCTCGTACGGTATATGCGGCACCGCCTCGACGCACTTGCCGCCGTATTCCAGATTGCGCTCGCGATTAATGACTGACTGATAGACGCGGCCGGTCGTCATGTAATTGTCGCGAAAGATATCTACATCCAAAAATCTCTCGTAATTGCCGATATCCTGATCAGTCTCGTCGCCGTCTTCAGTCACAAAGACTTCGCCATGCTCGACCGGATTCATCGTGCCGGCATCGACGTTAAGGTAGGGATCGATTTTGACCGCCGTCACCTTCAAGCCTCTCGCCTGGAGGATTTTGCCAATGGAAGCGCTGGCAATGCCTTTACCGACGCCCGACATGACACCGCCCACGACAAAAATGTACTTTGACATATTATATAAATTAAGAATTATGAATTAAGAATTTGTTGTCATCCCAGAATTTCAATGTAACCATTGGAATGTCTGGGATCCAGGTTAAATTTAGATTAATTAAATAAGAATTAATCTGGATCCCCGCCTTCGCGGGGATGACATCTAATGGGGATTTTTCAGATAACCCGCGACGATTTCCCGCGCCTTATGGTATTTCTCTTCAAGCTTCCAGCTGCTTGGGATAATGAATCTTTTCGGATGGTCCTCCCAAATATCTTTGATCAAGCCGTCGAGACTGATGGCCTGTTCCAAGGTTGTGTAACGCGTCTCGTTATTATGCTTGCCGTATTTGTGTGGCTGAGTCAAGGCGATGGTTTCCAAATGGATAACCGAGGCGTAATCCTGTAATTCCTTATTGAAATCCACCTGATACATATTGATGAATTCTTCCAACCCGCCCGGCATATAGGCGGCGCCGGACGGCAAGCCGTTATCGCAGATCAAAAGCTTGGCTGCTTTACGCCGCGCCATCAGCGAATAAGTGTCTTCTAGAGACTTTTGCAAATGCAAGACGCTTTTCTGGAAGGCGTACTGCCATTCGTCAGACCAATCGATATGCTTGCCAGGCATGGGGAAGCCGCCGGTCAAAAGCAATGTCGCAGCTTCGGGTACGGTGATTATTTCGTCGCCGAATTCATCTTTAAGCATGGCGATGATCGATGATTTGCCGGCGCACGGACCGCCGGTGATGACAATTTTATTCATGTTGGCTAAATTTAAATGTCAAAATTAAAAAAACAAAAAAAGAGGCAGTGAGCCCCTATTTAATTGATAAGCAAAAGAAATCCTCATCATAGGCGGACTAAGATTATTATGGAAGAATTAATTCCGGCCCCGAAGTCAACCGCAACAGT
>Ga0315268_10008615_pt1 | contig 10630 bp, 9 predicted proteins | sample C1_top_MG_FD_204535 | JGI IMG/M metagenome (GOLD analysis project Ga0315268, IMG submission 204535) | Sediment microbial communities from Yellowstone Lake, YNP, Wyoming, USA - C1_top | ecosystem: Environmental > Aquatic > Freshwater > Lake > Sediment | place: USA: Wyoming | collected 2017-08-01 | reverse complement strand
CTCATGTAGTCGGAAATGTCGCAATCCGTCAGATTCTTGAACTTGTCGGCCTGCTTAAGATTATCCACCGCGATGATATTGCTGACACCACGGTCATTCAGCGCTTTGACCAGATTGGAACCGATAAATCCGGCTGCGCCGGTTACGATGTAGTACATATATATTCCTTTCGAATTATTTTTCAGAAAGTGGAGCGGTGCTGCGCACCTCAGTGGAAAGTGGAGAAGCCACTCCCTACTCACCACTTTCCACTCACTACTTCCTACTGCATATCCTGAATTATTTCATCACGACTGACCATTGCCGTGCCCAGCTTGCCCACCACGATTCCTGCTGCGCGATTGGCAATGCGCACTGCATGCGGCCATTCGGCTCCACACGCCAGCATGACGGCCAAAGTCGCAATCACGGTATCTCCTGCACCGCTGACATCGAACACTTCTCGCGATTGCGTGGGTTCGTGCAATATCTCGTTGGCACGATACAAGCTCATTCCTTCTTCGCTGCGCGTTACCAGCAGTGCTTCAAGCTTCAGCTCGCTGCGCAGGCGCTCGGCTTTTGCGTTTAATTCCGCTTCATTCTTCCAGCCACCCGCCACCTCACGAAACTCGCTGCGGTTAGGCGTCAGCAACGTTGCGCCACTATAGCGCGCGTAATCGTCGCCTTTTGGATCAACCAGTACCGGCTTGCCAGCCGCGCGGGCGAGCTTGATCATCTCGGCAATATGCGTGAGACCACCCTTGCCATAATCCGACAAGATGACCACGTCCGCATCTGCCAATTTTTCACGATAGTCTGCAAGCTTCGCATTCAACACTTCGTGGCTCGGCTGTGTCTCAAAATCAATGCGCAACAACTGCTGCTGCCGTGCGATTGCACGCAGCTTGATGGTGGTGGATATCGTGCTGTCGCGATGCAACAGTGCGTTTACATTGCCGTGCTGAGCCAGCAGTTTTTCCAGACAGTCGCCCGCTTCGTCAGCGCCGACAACTGACAGCAAAGTGCAGTGTGCGCCCAGTGACGCGATATTGCGCGCCACGTTGGCTGCACCACCCGGGCGCTCTTCTACCCGCACCACTTTCAGCACCGGCACCGGCGCTTCCGGCGAAATACGATTGACATCGCCAAACCAGTAACGGTCCAGCATCACATCGCCCACAACCAGTACTTTGGCTTTTTCAAATGATGGCAAAACGCTCATGCCATTTCTCCTATCTCTCTAGAAATATTTTGCAATGCTGACAAAGGATCTGCCGCCTTGGTAACAGGGCGACCGATAACCAGATAACTCGCGCCGTTTTGCAGTGCCGCGCGTGGCGTCATGATGCGCGATTGGTCGTCGGCTGCGGCATCTGCCGGACGGATGCCAGGCGTGACCAGACAAAAATCACTGCCGCAATGCTGCCTTAACAAGGCAGCTTCCTGCGCAGAACAGACCACGCCATCGAGACCACTGTCCTGGGCCAGCGTGGCGAGGCGCAACACCATCTCTGCGGGCGAGGCCGTAATCCCTATACCGGCCAGATCTTCCTGAGCCATGCTGGTCAGCACAGTCACTGCGATCAGTTTTGGGGGATGTGCAGCATGAGCAACCGCCTCACGTGCCGCTTCCATCATGCGCTTACCGCCCAACGCATGCACATTCACCATCCACACGCCGAGGCTGGCTGCTGCCTTGCATGCCTGCGCTGTGGTGTTGGGTATGTCATGAAATTTTAGATCGAGAAATACTTCAAAGCCACGGCTCATCAGCTGCTCTACCACGCCCGGGCCCGCCGCGGTAAACAGCTCCTTGCCAACCTTGAGGCGGCACAGGGAAGGATCCAGGCGCGATACCAGATCCAGTGCAGCTTTCGCCTCAGGGTAATCGAGGGCCACGATGATCTTGGGGTCGCTCATATGGTCACACCGTTTTCTTCGCTGCGTCGCGGCGAGTAGGTTTCCCAGCCATGGCAGGCTGGACAGTGCCAGTAAAACTGGCGCGCCTTGAAACCACAACTGGAACAGTAGTACATAGCCAGCGAGCGCGTGCGCTGATGCACCAGATTTCTGACCATCTCCACATCGGCGCGATTTTTTTCTGTCACTTCAAGCAGACGCGCTTCCAGCAGTTTGTCCAAACCAAGCAAGGTAGGGTTGCGCTGCAATTCATTTCGTACCAGCTGATAAGCGGCTTCCGCACCATCACGCTGCAACACGGCCTGAAACAATACATTCATCAGGTCATGCGATGGATATTTCGCCTGGTAGTCCTGCAACAGGCTTATCCCGGCTTCTTCGCGATCGATCTGGCGATGGGCTAGCAGCAGTCGTTCAGCCACCAGTTGCAGGTATTGCGGGTCCTGCTGTTCGATGCGCTTCCAGATATCGATGGCTTTCTTCTGATTGTCAGACGCGTTTTCCATATCACCCAGCATGATGGTGGCGCGTACCGCATGAGGATTAACTTCCAGCGCCTGTTCCAGATGCACTGTCGCAGCATCCATTTGCTTGCGCGCCAATTCTGTCGTGGCCAGTTCGCAATAGAAGGCGGCAGCCTCCTTGCTATGGGATTGTCCGGTAAGATCGGTCAAGCGCCGGCATATATCTATGGCCTTGAGCCAGTCTTTTTCCTTCTGGAATATTTCCAGCAAAAAATCGAGGGACTGTTTGGCGTAGGGTGAAGACAGCAGTTGCTGGAAAGCCAGCTCGGAACGATCCAGAATGCCGGCCTTTAGATAATCCTGTGCCAGTTCAAACAATGCCTGCTGCTTCTTGCCTTCATCGAGATCTGCGCGCTCCACCAGATTCAGGTGCATGCGCAATGCTCTGTCCACTTCACCCCGACGACGAAACAGACTGCCTAATGCAAAGTGCAACTCTATCGTCTGCGGATCGACCTTGACCACCTCGATAAAGGCCTCGATTGCCTTATCCTGCTGCTCATTGAGCAGAAAATTCAGTCCCTGAAAATAGGAACGGGGCAGAAGACTGGATTCAGTCAAAAGCTCCTTGATATCCATACGTGCTGTCAGCCATCCCATCGCAAAAAAAAGCGGGAAGACAAGTAACATCCAAAGTTCAAATTCCATAAATAACAGCCCGAATTAAATAGGATAAATATGCAGAGTGAGGAAAAAAACAGAAAAGGTTTGCCCAACGTTTCACGCCGGCTTACCTTTCTCCCTTACTCATTTTTATTTTTCAAACGCAATTCATTTTTGAGTGCAGCAAGCTCTTTGCGCTGACGCAGCAGATTGCTCAAAACAGCCAGCATACCCACCGCAGCGCCCGCCGAAAAAAACAGCAGCAACACCAACACCAGCGAAGCATGCCATTCGTAGCCAAAAAAATAACTCAGCACGACGGGCTGATCGTTCTTCACAGCAAAACTCAGCAAGAACAGAAACAGAAAGGCACGCAACAGCCAAATCAAATATTTCATAAAAGGGTACCTCTAGAAATCAGAATTTCGAGCAAGAGCAGACGCGCACAAGTTATATTATTGAAAGTGTCCATATTTTACACGGTACAAAAAAATTGGCGGCTCCATCTTTCGACAGGCCGCCAATTTATTCTCTACCCCAACCCCTTTTAACAGGGTCACCCTTCAACAGGCTAGAGCCACGCTTTAAACCACCGTTGGGTAATCGACCCGCTCACGCAACTCTTTACCCGCCTTGAAGTGCGGCACGTACTTGGCCGGAACCTGCACCTTGTCACCAGACTTGGGGTTACGCCCCATGCGTGGCGGACGATAATTCAGTGCAAAGCTACCGAAACCGCGAATTTCAATACGGTCACCACTGGTTAAAGTCGTCGCCATGCTATCAAGTATCACCTTGACGGCCAGCTCAGCATCTTTGCCCAGCAGCTGCGGAAAACGCTCAGCCAGTTTAACAATGAGATCAGAACGTGTCATTATTGCCTCTCTTTACGATGCATCTGCCTTGCTGGCCATTTTAGCCTTGAGCAATGCGCCCAGATTGGTGGTGCCGGCAGTGCTGGTATCTTCAGCAGACAGTTTCTTCATTGCGGCTGTTTCATCAGCCTTATCCATCGCTTTGATAGACAGGTTAATGCCACGGTTCTTGCGATCCACGTTGATGATCACGGCCTTTACGGTATCGCCTTCTTTGAGGTGATTGCGGATATCTTCAACGCGATCAGCAGACACTTCAGACGCCTTCAGATAGGCTTCCACGTCGCCATCAAGAGTAATTACCGCACCCTTGGCATCGAGTGACTTGACCACGCCAGTGACGATCGCGCCCTTGTCATGACCCACTACAAAACCGCTGAATGGATCACCATCCATCTGCTTGATACCCAGAGAGATGCGCTCGCGCTCAACATCGATCGCAAGAACAACTGCTTCCAACTCATCACCCTTCTTGAAGTTGCGCACAGCCTCTTCGCCAGGCAAACTCCAGGACAGGTCAGACAGATGAACCAGACCGTCGATGCCACCATCCAGACCGATAAACACGCCGAAGTCAGTGATAGACTTGATCTGGCCCTTAACTTTATCGCCCTTCTTGTGATTCAGTTCGAAGTCTTCCCAAGGATTGGTCTTGCACTGCTTCATACCCAGTGAAATACGACGACGCTGTTCGTCGATTTCCAGAATCATGACTTCTACTTCATCGCCAAGCTGAACAACTTTGGATGGATGTACGTTCTTGTTGGTCCAGTCCATTTCAGAAACGTGAACCAGACCTTCGATACCCTGCTCGATTTCAACAAATGCGCCGTAGTCAGTCAGGTTGGTTACCTTGCCGAACAAACGTGTGTGCTGCGGGTAACGACGTGCCAGACCATGCCAGGGATCGTCGCCCATTTGCTTGATACCCAGAGAAACACGGTTCTTTTCCTGGTCAAACTTCAGAATTTTCGCTTCAACTTCATCGCCCACTGTCAGCACTTCGGATGGGTGCTTCACGCGACGCCATGCCAGGTCAGTGATGTGCAGCAGACCGTCAATACCGCCCAGGTCAACGAATGCGCCGTAGTCGGTAATATTCTTGACCACGCCTTTAACGATCGCGCCTTCTTGCAGATTCTGCATCAGCGCTTCACGATCCGCACCCAGGCTGGTTTCCAGCACTGCGCGACGTGATACCACTACGTTGTTGCGCTTGCGATCCAGCTTGATAACCTTGAGTTCCATCGTCTTATTTTCATAAGGCGTAGTGTCCTTAACCGGGCGAATATCTACCAGTGAACCTGGCAGGAAGGCACGGATGCCGTTCACCATGGCGGTCAAACCACCTTTAACTTTGCCGCTCACGTAACCTTCAACGATGCGGCCTTCTTCCATCGCCTGCTCAAGATCTATCCAGGCAGCCAGACGCTTGGCTTTTTCACGCGACAGGCGCGTTTCGCCATAACCGTTTTCCAATGATTCGATCGCTACAGTTATAAAATCACCTACAGCAACTTCCAGCACGCCGTTGTTGTCGCGAAACTCTTCAACAGGGATGAAGCTTTCAGATTTCAAACCTGCATTGACTACCACCATGCTCTGTTCAATGCGCACAACTTGCGCAGTAATCAGTTCACCTGCGCGCATTTCTTTGCGCGTCAGGCTTTCTTCGAACATCGAGGCAAAACTTTCCATTGAATTTAGATCAGTCATTTTTTGAATACACCTTAGAACAACCCGCCAAATAATTTGAGCAGCGGGGTTAGTTTAAAAACCCAAGCGAAGAGCTTCGATTGGGGCTTAATGATACTTAGAACCACTTATAAATCCTGAATCCGGTACTGCACTAGCACTTCAGAAACCGCCTGCTCGATGTTCAGATTGGTGGTTTCCAGCAAACTTGCACCCGGCGCCTGCTGCAAGGGAGCCACACTACGCTGGCTGTCGCGCTCATCGCGCAGACGTATCTCTTGCAGAAGATCGATAATATTAACACTGATTCCTTTTTCCATCAACTGCTTATAACGCCTATCCGCACGAGCTTCGGCACTGGCGGTCAGGAATATCTTCAGCGCCGCATCGGGGAACACCACCGAAGCCATGTCGCGCCCGTCGGCAACCAGCCCTGGCGCCTGCCGGAATGCTTTTTGCTTGTCCAGCAGCGCTGCCCGCACTGCCGGCAGCGCTGCTACCTTGGAGGCGGCATTGCCGCTCTGCTCGGTACGCAACTCGTCGCCCACCCGATCTCCATCCAGCCAGATGTCTGCTCCGTCGAAGCGAATATCTATTTGCAGCGCCAGCGCTGCAAGGGCGAATTCATCGTCCAGCGCCACACCGCGCCTGCTGGCGGCCAGGGCCAGCAGGCGATACAGGGCTCCGCTGTCGAGATAGTGAAACCCCAGCGCCTGTGCCACGCGCTGCGCCACCGTGCCCTTGCCCGACGCGGAGGGACCGTCGATGGCGATGACGGGAACCGATTTGGTTACTTGTTTAAACATATCGAAATAATCCGGAAAAGTTTTGGCTACGCACTTTGGGTCGTTGATGCGGACACCCGTTCCGCCGAACGCTGCCAGCGAGAAGCACATCGCGATGCGGTGATCGTCGTAAGTATCTATGCCTTCGGCAGGATTGAGGAGCGAGGAGCGAGGATTGAGGGGAGAAGCAGAACCGGTGCCGCTGCTTTTACTTGCTCTTCGCTCCTCGCTCCTCAATCCTGTAATACATATGTAGTCCGCACCCTCCTCCACCGTCGCGCCCAGCTTGCGCAGCTCGGTTGCCATTGCCGCGATGCGGTCAGTCTCCTTCACGCGCCAGCTGGCGATGTTGCGCAGCGTGGTGGTGCCGTCTGCAAACAGCGCCACCATTGCCAGCGTCATCGCAGCATCGGGGATATGGTTGCAATCGAGTTCGATCGCTTGCAGCCGCCCTGTTTGCGGCGCGCTTGCTTCCATCCAGTTTTCGCCCAGCGTAATGCGCGCGCCCATCTGCTGCAGCGCTTCGGCAAAGCGCACATCGCCCTGCACGCTGTTCTTGCCCACCCCCTCCACGCGCACTGGCCCGCCCCCTATCGCCCCGGCAGCGAGGAAATACGAGGCTGACGAAGCATCGCCCTCGACGTAAACCGTACCCGGGCTCTGGTAGCGCTGCCCGCCGAACACCACGAAGCGCTGCCAGCCCTGGCGCTCCACCTTGACGCCGAAGCGCGCCATCATCGCCAGAGTAATCTCGATATAGGGCCTGGAGATCAGTTCACCCACCACCTCGATGCTCACCGTGCGCCCCATCAAAGGCAGCGCCATCAGCAGACCTGTGAGGAACTGGCTGGATACATCACCGCGTACCTGCAACATATCACCTGCCACTATCGCGGGAATAATTTCCAGCGGCGGAAAACCCGCATCATTCTGATAACGGATGTCTGCGCCGAGCTGGCGCAACGCATCAACCAGGTCACCGATGGGACGCTCGTGCATGCGCGGCACACCGGACAGATGGTAGTGCCCTCCCGCCAATGCCAGCGCAGCCGTCAGCGAACGGAAAGCCGTGCCCGCGTTGCCCAGAAACAAACTGGCCTCCTTCACCGGAAAATCGCCGCCACAGCCCGTCACGCGACAGGCATTGCCTCCCAGCGCTTCGATCTTTACACCCAGGGTACGCAACGCGTCGAGCATGCGCTCGGTGTCATCGGACTGCAGCAGGTCGCGCACCTCGGTGGTGCCGTGCGCCAGCGCAGCCAGCAGCAACACGCGATTGGAGATGCTTTTGGAACCGGGCAGTTGCACCGTGCCATGCGCGGAAAGCAAGGGAGGAAGGTCAAGAAATTCAGTATGAGTCATGCAGTACTTTCAGGATTACGTCATTCCCGCCCGCGCGGGAACGATTACTTTATTGAGTCAAACAACTTATTGAGGCGTCCAGTTACTGCGCACTTCGCGCGCCAGACTGAATATCTCTTCCAGTTTGGCAGCATCGCGCTGCTGCAGCGCCTGGTGCAGCTTATAAAGTTCTGCTGCGTATTGTTCGATCTCGCGCAGCAGCGCATCGCGGTTGGCGAGGCTGATGTCGCGCCACATTTCGGGCGAGCTGGCGGCGATGCGGGTGAAGTCGCGAAAACCACTGGCCGCGAAAGACAGCAGCAGATCGCGGTTGTCGCGTTGCGCCAGGTCATGCACCAGCGTAAACGCAAGCAAGTGCGGCAAATGGCTCACTGCGGCAAACACTTCATCGTGCTGCTCAGGTGTCAGCTCACTCACCATCGCACCGCATGCCTCCCACACGGCACGTACGCGCGCAACATCTGCTGCTGAATTTTCCGGCAGCGGCGTCAGCACTACTTTCTTGCCCTGGTACAGATCGGCAAGGGCCGCAGCAGGGCCGCTCAGCTCTGCTCCTGCGACGGGGTGTGCGGGAATGAACTGGGCGATTTTCGCGCCCAGCTGCTGGCGTGCAGCAGCCACCACATCACCCTTGGTGCTGCCGCCATCGGTAATGAGTGTATTTGCACCAAGATGTGGGGCGATGCGTGCAAAAATCTCCGCCATTTGCGCCACTGGCGTGGCGAGCAGTATCAAGTCGGCATCGCGCACCTCACACGCCACATCGTCACCGATGCGGTCGATAAGGCCGAATTGACGCGCCTGTTTCAGTGTTGCTGCGCTGCGCCCGAACCCCACCACCTCACCCACCGCATTTGTGCGGCGCAAAGCCAGCGCGAACGATCCGCCGATCAGTCCGACGCCAAAGATGACGACTTTTCGAAAGGCAGGCTGCATGAATTACAGCGTACGCCCGATTGCCCCGGCGATCGCACCCAGCGTAACCATCAGGTTCTTCAGTTCCTGCGGGGTCAGGGCTTGATCGGCATCACACCAAGCTTCGCACGGATTGGGGTGCATCTCGATCAGCAGGCCGTCTGCGCCTGCGGCGATCGCGGCCTGTGACAGTGCTGCAACCATCCACGCCTTGCCGCCAGCATGCGAAGGATCGACGATGACCGGCAGATGCGTTTCTTTTTTCAGCACCGGAATGGCGGTCACGTCGAGCACGTTGCGGTAGTAGGTCTCAAAGGTGCGGATGCCGCGCTCGCAGAAGATGATATTGTGATTGCCGCCTGCAGCGATATATTCCGCCGCCATCAGCCATTCTGAAATAGTGGCAGACATGCCGCGCTTCAGGATCACCGGCTTGTTGATGCGCCCTACTTCCTTCAGCAGATCGAAGTTCTGCATGTTGCGCGTACCGATCTGGATCACGTCCACGTCATGCTCAAGGAAGGTATCCAGCATGCGGATATCCATCAGCTCGGTCACGATCGGCAGATTGTATTTGCTGGCAGCCTTGCGGAACATGTCCAGCCCCTCCACGCCCTTGCCCTGAAAGGTGTAAGGGCTGGTGCGCGGCTTGAACGCGCCACCGCGCATCAGACGGCATCCTGCTTCATGCACATACTGTGCAGACAAGTCCATCTGCGCTTGTGTTTCTACCGAGCAGGGGCCGCCTATAATCTGGATCTGCTTGCCGCCCAGTGGAATACCGGAGATATCGATGACGGTATTTTCCTTGTGCGATTCACGCGACACGATCTTGTACTGCTTCGCGATATGCATCGCAGATTCCACGCCAGGCAGCGCGGTAAACATTTCCTCGCTCAGCTTGCGTTCGTCGCCGATTGCACCGATCACGGTGCGCTCGATACCGCGCGAAATATTGGCCTGCAATCCATTGGATTCAAGTTTCTTTACTACCGTGCCAATTTCCGCGTCGGTTACATCTCTACCCATTACTATAATCACTTTGTTTCCCCTAAGGCCTGCGCCAGCGCAGACAAAAATTTATCGTTTTCTGTTTCCAGACCAATGCTCACTCGCAAATAATCTGCCATATCGTAGTTGGCTATCGGCCGTACTATCACTCCCAATTCGAGCAGGCGTCGGTACATCGCTGTCGCGCCACCGATACGGAAACTGATGAAGTTACCAAAAGACGGAATGTAGCTCAGTCCCAACTTTACCAGCCCGGCCGTGATTTGCTGCATGCCACGCTGGTTCAATTCAAAGGTCTTCTGCACAAAATCCATATCATGCAATGCCGCCACAGCCGCAGCCTGCGCAATGCTGTTGACGTTGAACGGCTGGCGCACGCGGTTCATCATGTCGGTGATCTGCTCATGCGCTATCGCATAACCCACACGCAAACCCGCCAGGCCATAGGCCTTGGAGAAGGTGCGCGAAATAATCAGGTTGGGATATTTTTCCAGCCAGCTCACACTGTCGTAACGCTGTTCCTGTGGCAGGTATTCATTATAGGCTTCATCCAGCACCACCAGCACATTGGCCGGCAATGTCTGCATGAAACGCTGCAAAGCATCTGCAGTCAGATAGGTGCCGGTCGGATTATTCGGGTTGGCGATAAACACCATCTTGGCTTTGTGCTGCACAGCCGCGTTGTACATCGCATCCAGATCATGGCCAAATTCTTTAGCCGCCACCGTTATGCCCTTGGCCCCGACAGCCTGCGTGGCAAGTGCATACACCGCAAAAGCATGGGCGGAATAAACTGCCACATCGCCCGGCGCAAGGAATGCACGCGAGGCTAGTTCCAGCAAATCATTCGAGCCATTGCCCAGCACGATATTGGCACGATCCACGCCATAACGCTTGGCCAGTGCATCCTTCAATTCAAAACCATTGCCGTCCGGATACAGTGCAATGGTCTTGATTGCCT
>Ga0315268_10008614_pt1 | contig 10630 bp, 6 predicted proteins | sample C1_top_MG_FD_204535 | JGI IMG/M metagenome (GOLD analysis project Ga0315268, IMG submission 204535) | Sediment microbial communities from Yellowstone Lake, YNP, Wyoming, USA - C1_top | ecosystem: Environmental > Aquatic > Freshwater > Lake > Sediment | place: USA: Wyoming | collected 2017-08-01 | reverse complement strand
GCCATCATCCACCGCTTATCAAGCCTTCTCGGCTTGCCGGGTGGTGCGGGTTCCGCCCGCTCTGTACTACTGCTCGAGCGGCGCAGCCGCAGCAAGTCGGCGCGCATCTCCACCACGCTCTGGTAGCGCAGGCGGCTGTCCTTTTCAAGGGCTTTGCCGATGATGTCTTCCAGCCCCGGCGGAATATCCGGATTGAGTCTTACCGGCGCGCTCGGAGTGGCATGCACGATGGCCTCGATCATGGCACCGATGGTGTCAGCTCGAAACGGCGGCATTCCGGTCGCCATCTCGTAAAGCACCACGCCGAAGGAGAACAGGTCGGTCCGCGCATCCACGGCCTCGCCCAGGGCTTGTTCGGGCGACATGTAGGCGATGGTGCCGACGGGCGCTCCCGAGGAACTCAGCGAGTCAACCCCGGAGACCGTGGAAGCCGAGGCCGTCATTTGCGGCAACACTTTCGCCAAGCCGAAATCCATCAACTTCGCCTGACCTTCAGGGGTAACGAAGATGTTGTCCGGCTTCAGGTCGCGATGCACGATGCCCTTGGCGTGCGCCGCTCCCAGCGCGTCGGCGATCTGGAGCCCAAGCTCGATCACTTCCTCCATCGGCAGGGGCTTGCCCGCGAGCTTCTCATAGAGCGTCTTGCCGTCCATCTTTTCCATGACGATGAAGGCGTGGCCCGCCTCGTCGACATCGATGTCGTGAATGGTGCAGATGTGCGGGTGGTTCAGCGAGGATGCCGCACGCGCTTCGCGGCGGAAGCGCTCCAGTGCGTGGAGATCATTGGCGGCATCGTCAGGCAGGAATTTCAACGCGACCGGGCGACCGAGACGCATATCTTGCGCCTCGTAGACCACCCCCATGCCGCCCGCCCCCAGCTTGCGGCTGATCCGGTATCGCCCCATCACTTCGGTCGTCATGGAAGCGCTCCGAAGACGGTTGTGATGGCGGGAGGAGTGAGCGTGGAAAGAGCGGCAGAGGCACCGTGAACCACACCGCCGGTGCCGATTTGCTCTGGAACTCGATAACAGGGAACGGTGGCACGCATAGGGGCATTCCTGGATTCCGAAATCGGATCCCCGTGGCCCTGACTACTCGCGAGGCGACACACCTACGACGCAACCACCTTCGGCGACATGATCGAGGGAGGTTATCGACAACAATATCGAGCTACGATTTTGCTACCGCTCCATGATTAGAACCCGCTTCGGCGTGACGTTCCATGGAAATGCCTCTCGCTGGCGCAAGTAGTTCCAAGTCTGTACTTTGTGCATTTTGCGCGATAAGCCGCGGCCGGGGCTCACCCCCGGCAGCGTCGCAAGAGAGTGTGCAGGAGGCGAACGGCGGTTCGACTCCGCCCTGGGCCTCCACCCTTCAACGACGACTCCAGCTTTACGATCCTGTCGACGAGCTAAGCGACGTCGCCAAATGCGTCCACCGCTGCGTCCTCGTCGGGGTGGATATCGAAGAGTTCGGTGATCTTGACGAGATTCATGGTGTGAAGGACGAACTTGCCGGGAGCGACGAGTTTGATGTCGCCACCCTCTTCCTTGCAGATCTTCTGGGTGCGGATCAATTCGCCAATACCGCTGGAATCGATCATGGGAACGTCATTGAGCACCAAGACGAAGTTGAGCTCGCCCTCGGCGAGGAATCCGCGCATGGTTTTCTGGAAATCTTCCATGGCCGGACCGAGGCGGAGAGGGCCTTTCAGCCGGATCACCTGAACGCTGCGTTGTTTTCGTGTGCTGATTTCCATAGTGGAACGGTGTGTTACGTTGACACCCCAATAGGCCTTTGGTATAGTCCGCAAACCTTACGAGAATTATTCTCAGGTTTCAAGTCGATTCGCAAACATTTCCGTTATTCGTGGAGCGTGGCGGCCATGTCAGCGCCCACCCTGGTGTTCTCCGACCCGGCCCGTGAATTCATAGCGGGGTTGCTGGGCGAACGCGAAGTTACGCAGCGAGCTCAGATCGTAGCCGCTGAGATCGCAGGGCTGTTTCCGGACAGCGCCGTGGTCGTCTACATCGTGGACCAGGAAGGTCGCTGCGCGGCCAAGGGGCACAGCGGCGATATCAAGCGTCCACGGAGGCCTTTCCATCCCCAAGGCACCACCCTGGAGCGCGCCATACACTCCCGGGCCCCGATCATCTTTTCCGGCAAGGCCCTTCCTCGCGAAAACTATCAGCACCTGGATCTGCGACGCGAAGTTCAGTCCCTGACCTACATCCCTCTGCATCTCGACGAGGTCCCGGTCGGGGCCATCGAGATCATCAGCTACGGGCGGATGATCGAGCCGGCGCACCTGGATATCGTGAGGCCGATGGTGGAGCTGGCTTCGCTGGCGCTGGCGGTCTCGATCGCCTACGAGAGCGAACGCAATTCGCAACTCAATACCATCGCGCGGCTGACCCAGCTTTACGACCTGGAACGCACCTTCAACTCGACCCTGTACATGGAACAGCTGTTGCCGCTGATCACCGCCAAGGTGCGCGACGCGCTCGAGGTGGAGGTGGTGAACCTGTGGATGGTGGAGGGAGACGACCTGCTGCTGATGAGCCAGGCCGGCGAGGATCCGACGACCACGGTGGGCGGCTCGGAGGCTCCAGGCTCGACCATCGCCAAGGAAGTCTCCGATACCGGGAAATCGGTGCTGGTGCGGACGCCGGAAGATCCACGGCTGCAATCGCGCAACGGCGATCGCACGCCGGCTCCACTGCGCACCGTGCTGGCGGTGCCCATCGTTTCGCAGAATTTCCAGGTCGGCGTCCTGGAAGTGGCGAACAAATTGAACGGGCAGGCGATGAACGAGAACGATGCGTTCTACCTGGCGACCATTTCCGTGACGGCCGGAAGCGCGCTGCACAACGCCAGCCTGCTGGAGGCGGAAAAGAAGATCGAGATCCTGGAGACCCTGGTGACGGTCAGCCAGGAGATCACCTCGACGCTGAACCTGGAGCGCGTCTTGCAGGTGGTGGTGAACGGTCCACAAAAGATATTGACGTACGACCGGGCAGCGATCGCGCTGCAGCAGTTCGGTTCGCTGCAGATCCGGGCGATCTCCGGCAAGACGGATATCGTGCAACAGGATCCGGCGGTCAAGCAATTGCGCGACGTGATCACCTTCGCGGCGGTCGCGGATGGCGACGTTTACGTCACCCAGCGCGCCAATGAAGTCGAAGCTGACCGCGAAGAGAGCCGGCAGAAGTTCAAGGATCACTTTGCGACGACCGGATTCCGCGGCTGGTTCAGCATGCGGCTGGAAGACGACCAGGGACTGCTCGGCGTGCTTTCGTTCGAGAGCAAGAACCCGGACTTCCTGAGCGCGGCGCAGATGGAGTTCATCAAGGTGGTGTCGAGCCAGGCGACGGTGGCGATCCGCAACGCTTCGCTCTACAAGGAAGTCCCGCTGATCGGGATGCTGGAGCCGTTGCTGCAGAAGAAGCAGCAGTTCCTGCGTGGCAAGAGCAGCCGTTCGCTGGCCGCTGGGGCGGCGGCGGCGCTGGCGATCGTGCTGACCATCATTCCACTCCCGCTGCGCGTGACCGGCGACGCCGCGGTGGCTCCGCTGCTGACGTCGCACATGCAGGCGCTGGTGCCGGGAGTGGTGTCAAAGATCTACGTGCGCGAAGGCGAGCGCGTCGGCAAAGGCACGGTATTGGCCGATCTCGATGACACCGAATACCGCGCCCAACTGGCGGGAGCGCAAGCCAAGTATTCGACGGCGCTGAGCGCGATGAACACCGCGCTGGCCACCAACAACGGAGGCGAGGCCGGCACGCGACGGGTGGAAGCCGAATATTGGGCCTCCGAAGTCGCCCGCGGCCGGGAGCGGCTGGAGCGCACCCACCTGAAAGCGCCCTTTGATGGAATCGTCGTAGGCCCCGACCTCGAAGTCTCCACCGGAAAGCATCTGGCGGCCGGGGAAGCGCTCTGCGACGTGGTCAACACGGAACGCGCGCGCGTCGATGTCGAAGTCGACGAAGACGATCTGCCGCTGTTGAAGGGTGGCGAAGCGACCGCGGTGAAGGTCGAATCGTATCCCCTGCGGACCTTTGCCGGGACCGTGACCCTGCTGAGTCCGTCGACGGTCGCCAATGATGACCGGCGGACGTTCATGGCCCGTGTGGATGTCGCCAACGGCGAGCAGCTGCTGCGCGGCGGGATGCGCGGACGGGCGAAGATCAAGGTCGGATGGCGGCCCTCGGGATACGTGTTATTCCGCGGCATGGGAACCTGGCTGTGGGCCAAGCTGTGGTCGGCATTCGGAGGCTAAACGGTATGAACATCAGGCCGCTATGTTGGATCGCGATTGCGACGATGGTGGTTGCGTGTGGCTGCAGCGACGAGAAGACCGCCAAGGCCGCGCCGCCGATGAATCCAGCGCCGGCCACGGCGGCGACAGCGGCAGCGACCTACTACGAGACTTCCGGGCCGATCGTGGTCGAGAACCAGGTGGACCTGCTGGCGCAGCGCGACGGCACCATCGTCGAAGTGTTCGTGATGGGCGACGCATCGGTGAACAAGGGACAATTGCTGGCGCGCCTGGACGACCGGCAACTCAAGGCCGATCGCGACGCGTCGGAAGCGAAGTCGAAAGCCATCGCGGCCGACCTGAAGAATTTCGAGACCGAACAGAAGCTCACCGAGCAGGACCTTGCGCGTGACGAAGAGATGTACAAGGCGAACCTGATCACCTTGAAGCAGCTGGATCATTCGCGCACCCGGCTGGAAGGCGTGAAGTTCGAAGTGGAGCGCGAGCGCCAGCAATGGGCGAACGCGGTGGCGACATTGCGCTCGCTCGAGCTGGAACTGGAAAAGACCCGCATCGAAGCGCCTTTCAGCGGCGTGGTCGGGCGGCGCTACATACGGGTCGGGCAACGCGTCGTCGCCAACGACAAGCTCTTCTGGGTGACCGCCACCGATCCGCTGCGGGTCCAATTCACGGTGCCGGATTCTTTTGCCGGAAAGATCCACACCGGCGACAAGGTCACGGTGCGCGCGAGTTCCGCTCCCGAACTGACGGCCGACGCGGTGATCACCATGGTCAGCCCGGTGGTGGATCCGGGAAGCAGCACGCTCGACGTGCAAGCCCAGATCCAGTCGCATCCGAAAAGCCTGTTGCCGGGAATGACCGCGGTCGTCCGCCTGCCCAAATAGCCATGAACCTGGCGCAAGTACTGCACGAAGCTCTGCCGGAGGCACCTCCGCCGAACATGCGGGATGTCTATCCGCGCGTGCATCCTAACCTGATCGCACGCGAGCACAAGGACCGCGAAGGCACGATGGTCCGGGTGATCCCACCGGGCGGCGAACTGCTCTTCCGCCTGACCAAGCCACAATACGAATTGGTCAAGCTCTTCGATGGACAGCGTTCGTACGCCGAGGTGGCGCAACTGTTCCGGCAGAAGAACGGCATCCCTGTCACCGAGATGCAGGTAAAGTCGTTCGCCGACAGTCTCGACAAGGGAGACTTCTGGTACCGGACGCCGCAGGAGCAGAGCATCCTGCTCTGCCACAAGCTGATGCACGACCGGCATCAGCACGTGCACGGCGCCATGTCGAGCGACCTGGCGCGGCTCGATCTCCTGTTCTTTGACCCCGACAACTACTTGGCGTGGGCCTACAGCAAGCTGAAGTTCATGTATACGCCGTGGTTCTTCGCGGTGACCCTGGTGATGTTCCTGGTGAGCATCGGATTGCTGTCGGCGCGCTGGGATGAGCTTTGGTCGGACAGCGTTTCCTATTACAACCTCACCGATAAAGGCTGGTACGAGCTGGGAATCTTCTTCCTGGCCTTCGTGTTGCTGGGTGCGGTGCATGAGACCGCGCACGGTATGACCGTGAAGCACTTCGGCGCGGGCGTGCACAAGATGGGGTTCTACCTCGTCTACGGCGTGCCGGCGTTGTTCTGTGACGTGACGGAAGTCTACGTCTATGGCGGGCGCTGGGCGCGCATCATGACGACCTTTGCCGGGGTCTGGTCGGAGATGATGCTGGCCTCGGTGATGACCATCGTGTGGTGGTTCACGCCGCGCGGCACCTTCCTCCACGATTTCTGCTACACGGTGATCCTGGCGGGCGGCATCCTGGTGGTGCTGATCAACTGGAACCCGTTCTCGAAGCTCGATGGATATTTCCTGTTCAACGAGATCTTCCACTTCTTCGATATCAAGTCGCAATCGACCACCTTCCTCGTCGCCTGGATACGGAAGAACGTTTTCCGTTTGCCGGCGAAGGTCCCGCTGCTCTCGACGGCAAACCAGGTGGCGTTCGCGGCCTATGCGCTGCTGTCGGGCTTCTACTGCTACGGCATGCTGCTGTTCTTCGTGCGCATCTCGTACAAGGTCGGTTACAAATACTCGCCGACGTGGGCGTTCCTGCCGGCGGCGATGCTGGCGCTCTTCATCTTTAAATCGCGGATCCGAAAACTTTTCCATTTCTTCAAGGAGGTTTATGTGGACAAGAAACCTCTCCTGATCGCTCATTCGCGGCCGCTCATGGCCGGCGCGGTTGCGGTCGCGTTGCTGCTCGGATTGCCGATCTTCCGGGAATCCACCGAGCAGCGGTTCATCCTGCGTCCGGTGACGCGAGCCCTGCTGCGCGCCGAAGTGCCGGGGGAAGTGGCCGAGGTGCTGGCCGATGAAGGCCAGACGGTCACCAGCGGGCAAGCGGTGGTGCGCCTGCGTAACCTCGAAATCGATTCGGCGGTGGCGCGCGCGAATATGAGGTCCCGCGTCGCCAACGTTCAACTCGCCCGGGCGCAGCTCGTGCCGGCGTCGTTGGGAAGCGCGATGGCCCAGGCTCGCGAGTACGACGAAGAGAAGCGTGGTGCGGCCTCTCAGAATGCCCAGTTGACGGTAACGGCTCCAATCTCGGGGATCGTGCTCACCCCGAGGGTTCACGACCTGACCGGATCGATGGTGCGTGCAGGAACGCCCCTCGTGGAGATTGGCGATGTCTCGACAATGGAGGCGCGCATCTTCATCCCGGAAGTCGATATGGATTCCGTGGCTGATCTGACAAGGGTCTCGTTGCGCCCCGAGGGCTTTCAACGTTCCGTGACCGGGGAGATCGTTTCGGTGTCTCCGGCGGCGGAAAACGTCGATGCCGGCATGGTTTCGCACTCGAAGTACAAGGGAATGAGACTTCCCGTGTTCTACGTGATCACCGTGAGGCTGCCGAATGACGACGGAAGGCTGCGACCTGGCACAACCGGTACGGTAAAGCTCTACGGCCGCCGACGGCCTTTGATAGTGACCATGCTGAAGCCATTTGCCGGCGCAATCGCCCGAAGGCTCTGGTAAGGCGTTCACCCGCAATAAAAAGGGGCTGCCGTGAGGCAGCCCCTTTTGCTGTTCGCTAAAACGCTAGTCTTTGATCGCAACCGAGTCAGCGGCAGCCATCGAGTCAGCAGCGGCCATCGAGTCAGCAGCAGCCATCGAGTCAGCGGCAGCCATCGAATCAGCGGCAGCCATCGAGTCAGCAGCGGCCATCGAGTCAGCGGCAGCCATCGAATCAGCAGCAGCCATCGAATCAGCAGCAGCCATCGAGTCAGCAGCGGCCATCGAGTCGGCAGCGGCCATCGAGTCGGCAGCGGCCATCGAGTCAGCGGCAGCCATCGAGTCGGCAGCGGCCATCGAGTCGGCAGCGGCCATCGAGTCAGCAGCGGCCATCGAGTCGGCAGCGGCCATCGAGTCAGCAGCGGCCATCGAGTCAGCAGCGGCCATCGAGTCGGCAGCGGCCATCGAGTCGGCAGCGGCCATCGAGTCAGCAGCGGCCATCGAGTCAGCAGCGGCCATCGAGTCGGCAGCAGCCATTGAGTCGGCAGCAGCCATTGAGTCGGCAGCAGCCATCGAGTCGGCGGCGGCCATCGAGTCGGCGGCGGCCATCGAGTCAGCGGCGGCCATCGAGTCAGCAGCGGCCATCGAGTCGGCGGCAGCGAGAGAATCGACCACAGATACCGGATCGGCCACGGAAAGGCCGTCGGTCTCCGAGTTGAAGTCGTTGGAAAGATTGGCGTTGCGGGAAGCCAACAGGGCCTTCTTGGCGGCAGCACGGGTTTTTATCAAGGCTTTCTTCTCCATTGCGTATCATCCTCCAGATGGTTGCCATGGATATTGCAAGTCCCTGCCCAATCGTCAGGGCTTGGAAGAGATTTCTGGAAACTACACATTCTGTGAGACTTAATGAAGGTCAGTGATGAGTGCCGACGGGGCAGGAGCGGACTCTAATTCGATGGAGGGTTAAAAAGTAATCGAAAGTGCGTGAGTTTTTAAACCGAAGACCCTGAAAAGGTTAAATTTTCACCCCAAACCCTGACCCTCGTCATTATTGCAAAGGTTGTACTTGCGGCAGAGATACTTCATGCGCTGTTCATTCACATGAAGGAGAGCGGCAGCCAAAGTCTTTTTGCCGCCGACCCGGCGCAGCGCCGCCCGCAGATAAGCGACTTCGATGCGCTCCATTTCCTTGTCAAAATCGATTCCGCTCTCCGGGATCAACATCGCTTCGTGGCGCGTAGCGCTTTCAAAGAGGATCTGCTCGGGCAGGTCATTGACGGAGATCGTCGGTGCCTCGACCATCAAAACGAGCCGCTGGATCAGGTTCTCGAGTTCGCGGATATTGCCGGGCCAGGGATTCTCTTCGAGTACTTCGAGCGCTTCCATCTCGAGGCGTTTGGGCGGCAGACCGTTGGCGGCGCAGTAGACGCCGATGAAGTGCTTGGCCAGCATGGCGATGTCTCCGCGACGCTGCCGCAGCGGAGGCACCTTGATGGGAATGACGTGTATGCGGTAGTAGAGATCTTCACGGAATCTTCCGGCTTTGACCATCTGCTCGAGGTCTTCGTTGGTGGCGGTGAGCAGGCGGAAGTCGATCGTCTTGGAGGTGGTGCTTCCGAGGCGCTGCACGCAGCGGTCTTCGATGACGCGCAAGAGCTTGGTCTGCAACGGCATGGGAAGGGTCGCGATCTCATCGAGGAAGAGCGTGCCTCCATGCGCCAGCTCGATGTGTCCGGCGCGCGAAGCCACGGCCCCGGTAAAGGCGCCTTTCTCGGAGCCGAAAAGCTCACTCTCCATCAGCGATTCCGGAAGGGCTGCGCAGTTGAGGCGGATGAAAGGTTTGTCGCGGCGGCTGCTGAGCAGGACGATGGTGCGTGCCACCAACTCCTTGCCGGTGCCACTTTCGCCATGGATGAGGACCGAGCTGGAACTTCCGGCGACCCTCAGGATGGTGTCATAAAGCAACTGCATGGGCTCGCTGCTGCCGATGATCGGACCGAGTCCTCCACGGGCGCTTCGTCCGGCGGCGGCGCGTTCGGGGAAGAGCCGGCGAACCAGGGTTCCGAGAAGGACATCCGCGTGCAATGGAGCCGAGAGCACATCCGTCGCTCCGCTCTGTGCGGCACGGAGACGAAGTTCGGGGGCGGTGGCTGGAACCGCGATGATGATAGGCAGCTTTCCATGGCGGCGGCGCAGGGCCTCCACGCCATAGAAATCTTCGTTGCGCGCTCCCGGCTTGAACTCCACGACCACGGCCGAGAGATTTTCGGAGTTCGCCCGCTCAAACAAACTATTCAGATCGTCCGCCGACTGGAGGGCTATACCTGCGCTCTCGAAGGGCTTCAAGACGAACGGATTAGCCCGCTCCGCGAACAAGATCGCGACCGGTCGCGGCGATACCGCATGGGCAGTTCCTGGTGCAGCCATGGAATTAGAGCTGTTGGGGGCCGAATCACTGGGTTGACGATTTAGTAGCTTTGGCGCGAGATGTTACACCAAGGGCCTGAAATCCGAAAGTGGCTTTCGCTGGTTTTACCAATTCGGACCGCGCCGACCGACGGCTTACGACGCCCTTCCCTGGCCCCGGTATTCGGTGAGTTCAAGCCTTGAACTCCGGGGCCTCCACCACTTTCCACCAGCCTTTATCTCTTTCTTACGTCTTTTCTTCCGTGTCCATTGACACTGCCTTGCTCGCGGCATAGATTGCTCCCATCATTCCCGGCCACAACCCATGGGATCTCGGCGACAGACGTTTCTCGCCCCTATCCCATCGTGGGGTATAGACGTTCATCTCTAAAACAGCTCCCACACATTTCCTATGGACCCATACTTGGGCAGGAGGAAACGGATGAAGAATTCCGTTTTTATCGGTGCAGTCCTTTTGTTTGGATCTCTCACGGCGGTAGCTCAATCAACGCCCGACAGCATTTGCGAAGTCACCCGCGTGAAGGCCAAATCCGGAACTGCGAAGCAGCTGGAAACGGGCCGTAAAACGCACAACAATTTCCACCTTGCGCAGAAAGACAAGAACTCGGTTTTCGTTTGGACCCTCACATCCGGCCCGGATTTCGGTCAGTACCTGATGACCACCTGTGGTCTCGCCTGGAAAGACATGGACGGTAGGGAGGATTTCAATGCCAAGGACAATGCCGACATTGCTCGGACCATGGGCCCCTTCATCGAGAACATGAACCGTTCCTACTATGTCCTCCGTTCGGACTTGGGGCCCAAGGAGGTAACTCCATCCGACAAACTGCCCAAGATGATCTCCATCACCACCTTTTATCTGAAGGGCGATGGCGCCAAGGCATTCACGGCTGCCGTGAAGAGGATCGGGGAGGCCA
>Ga0315268_10008613_pt1 | contig 10631 bp, 13 predicted proteins | sample C1_top_MG_FD_204535 | JGI IMG/M metagenome (GOLD analysis project Ga0315268, IMG submission 204535) | Sediment microbial communities from Yellowstone Lake, YNP, Wyoming, USA - C1_top | ecosystem: Environmental > Aquatic > Freshwater > Lake > Sediment | place: USA: Wyoming | collected 2017-08-01 | reverse complement strand
CGACACCTTGCGGACCTGCACGCCGAGGATGGTCTCCGTCTGCGCATCGAGCGGCAGGCGCACTGCTTCGGCCAGGCCGACCTGCGGCTTCTGCAGGCAGACGATCAGCTTGAGCTTCATCTTGCGGCGGCAGGCGGTCTCGCCGAATATCGTGCGGATGTTGAGCAGCCCCAGGCCGCGCACTTCGAGGAAATCCTTGAGCAGTTCTGGGCAGCGACCTTCCAGCGTGTCGGGCGAGAGGCGCGAGACCTCGACGACGTCGTCGGCGACCAGGCCGTGGCCGCGCGAGATCAATTCCAGGCCCAGTTCGCTCTTGCCCGCGCCCGAGCCGCCGGTGATCAGTACGCCCATGCCCAGGACGTCCATGAACACGCCGTGCAGCGATACCGTCTCGGCCAACTGGCGCGACAGGTAGAGGCGCAAGGCGTCGATCACCGAGGCGGCCGACAGCGGGGTGGTGAATAGCGGCGTGTCGCCCTGGGCGCACAGTTCCCTGACCACCTCGGGCACGCTGCAGCCGTCGGCGACAATCACCGCCGGCGGCCGGGCGTTGATGATTTCGCCGATATGATGGTGCACCTTCTCCCGCTCCTGGCGGTTGGCCCAGTCGATCTCGGGTGAACCGAGCACCTGGACGCGGTCGGGGTGGATCAGGTTGAGATGGCCGACCAGATTCGCCGGCGACGCCTCATGCGGGCGCACCAGGGTGGCGTTGAGGGACCCGCACACCCATTCAAGGCGCAGCTTGTCGCGGTTGCGCTCAAACAGTTGAGCGACGATCAGACTGTTCATCTGGCTGCCAGTTTACGAAAAGGAGATGGACCGCGGCGGGGTCCTGGGCTGCGGTGAGTTGTTCGCGGAAGCCCTTTTCCGAGAACATCTGCGCCAGCACCGAGAGGATCTGCAGATGCAGCTCCGTGGCGGCTTCGGGCACCAGCAGCACGAAGGCCATGCCCACCGGCTTGCCGTCCGGGGCGTCGAACTGCACCGGGGTGTCCAGGCGCAGGAAGCTGCCGACCGCCTCCTTGAGGCCCTTGATGCGGCCGTGCGGAATGGCGATGCCCTGGCCCAGCCCGGTCGAGCCGAGCTTCTCGCGCGCGAACAGGGCATCGTAGACCTTGCTGCGAGCGATCCCCTGGTTATTCTCGAACAGCAGGCCGGCCTGCTCGAAGACGCGCTTCTTGCTGCTGGCCTCGAGGTCGAGGACGATGTTCGCGGGTGGCAGGAGTCGGGCGATCTGATTCATCAGAAGCGGTTGCGGAAACAGCCTGTGCCGATCGGGGGCCGCAGTATACCGCGAAACGGCCGGTCAGGCCCCCGCCCCGTCTTTACTCGGTCGGCTGGCGCTTGTGGCCTTCGTGGGCGTGATTCGACTGCTTTTCCTTGTACTTCACCACCTGGCGGTCGAGCTTGTCGATCAGCGTATCGATGGCGGCGTACAGGTCGGGTTCGATGCTGTCGGCGTAGATGTCCTTGCCCTTGACGTGCAGGGTGATCTCGGCCTTCTGGTTGAGCTTGTCGACCGACAGGATCACATGGACGCTGGTGACGCTGTCGAAATGGCGGATCACGCGGTCGAGCTTGGCATTGACGTAGTCATTGATGGCCGGTGTGACTTCCACGTGATGACCGGTGATATTGATGTTCATGCTTTCTCCTAATCAGAGGGTTTTACGCAAATTGACCGGCGGGATGTTGAGTGCATCGCGGTACTTGGCGACGGTACGCCTTGCCACGACGATACCCTGCTGGCCGAGGATTTCCGTGATCTTGGCGTCGGAGAGCGGCTTGTGGCCGTCTTCCGCGCCCACCAACTGCTTGATGAGCGCGCGGATCGCGGTGGAGGATGCCTCGCCGCCGGCCTCGGTGGCGACGTGGCTGCCGAAAAAGTATTTTAGTTCGAAAATGCCGCGCGGACTGGCCATGAACTTCTGCGTGGTGACGCGCGAAATGGTCGATTCGTGCAGGCCGAGCGTGTCGGCGATCTCGCGCAGCGTCAGCGGCCGCATCGCCACCTCGCCGTGCTCCAGAAACTGGCGCTGGCGGTCGACGATCGCCTGGGATACGCGCAGGATGGTATCGAAGAGTTGCTGCACGTTCTTGATCAGCCACTTCGCTTCCTGCAACTGGCTCGCCAGCCCGGCGCTGCTGCCGCCGGCGCCCCGGCTGCGCTGCAGGATGCCGGCGTAGAGACGGTTGATGTGCAGGCGCGGCATCGCGTCCGGGTTGAGGCTGGCGGTCCACCCCGCGCGCAGCTTTCTGACCACCACGTCGGGGATGATGTAGCGCGTGTCGAGCGTCGTATACTGCGCGCCGGGCCTCGGATCGAGGCAGCGGATCAGGGCGTGGGCGGCGCGCAGGGCGTCGTCGTCGCAGCGCAGCAACTTCTTCAGTTTGACGAAGTCGCGTGCGGCGAGCAGATCCAGGTGCTGGTTTACGATCGAGAGCGCCAGGTCGCGCACCGGATCGGGCGGTCGCCCAGCCAGTTGCAGCGCCAGGCACTCGCTCGGGCTGCGCGCGGCGATGCCCGGCGGGTCGAAGTTTTGCAGCAGCTTAAGCGCGATCTGCAATTCTTCCAGCAACTCCTCGCGATCGGCATCCTCCCGCTCCTCAGCCAGCACGCCGAGCAGTTCTTCCAGACTCTGACCGAGGTAGCCGTTGTCGTCGAGTGCCTCGATCAGGAAAGCGACCAGGGCGCGGTCGCGGTCGGAGAACGGCGTCAGCGCCAACTGCGCGCCGAGATGGTCGCGCAGCGAGGTCGCCGCGGTCTGGATGTCGGCGTAGTCGGAATCGTCGTCGTCGCGCGGGCCATGATTGCCGGGGGCGTCGTTGCCCCAGCTCGGTTCGCTGGTTTCGTCGAAGTCGGCCGACGAGTGCTCGTTACGCTCGGCCGGTTCCGCCGCTGCCGCCGGCGCCTGCACCTGCACCGCCTGCTCCTGGGCGGGGACGAAGGCGGCGCCTTCTTCCGGCTCGTCCCGTTCGAGCAGCGGATTTTCGTGGAGAAACTGCTCGATCTCCTGGTTGAGCTCCAGCGTCGACAACTGCAATAGCCGGATCGACAACTGCAATTGCGGGGTGAGCGCAAGATGCTGGGAGAGTTTGAGCTGCAGCGTCTGTTTCATCGCGCGGGCATCACATGCGGAAGTTTTCGCCGAGATACACCTTGCGCACGCTCTCGTTATCGACGATTTCGTCCGGCTGGCCGGAAGCCAGCACTTCGCCGGCATTGATGATGGTGGCGCGATCGCAGATGCCCAGCGTCTCGCGCACGTTGTGGTCGGTGATCAGGATGCCGATGCCGCGTTCCCTGAGGAAACCGATGATTTTCTGGATGTCGATCACGGCGATCGGGTCGACCCCGGCGAAGGGCTCGTCGAGCAGGATGAAGCGCGGCTCGGAGGCCAGCGCCCGGGCGATCTCGACGCGGCGGCGCTCGCCGCCCGAGAGCGAAATCGCGGCCCGGGTGCGCAGGTGGCCGATGTGCAGTTCCTGCAGCAGGACATCGAGGCGACCCTCGGTCTCGTCCTTGGAGAAGCGCTGCAATTCAAGCACGGCGCGGATATTGTCGGCCACTGACAGCTTGCGGAATACCGAGTTTTCCTGCGGCAGATAGGACAGTCCCAGCCTCGCCCGCTTGTGGATCGGCATGTGGGTGAGATCGATGTCGTCCAGGCGGATCATGCCGCCGTCGGTCGCCACCAGGCCGACGATCATGTAGAAGCAGGTGGTCTTGCCGGCGCCGTTCGGGCCCAGGAGGCCGATCACCTCGCCGCTGCCGACGTCGAAGGAGACGTCCTTGACCACCATGCGCGACTTGAATTTCTTGCGCAGGCCGCTGACCTTGAGGGTGCTGATGACTTCAGGCATCGTCATCTTCCGTCGCCTTCAGGGTCTTGGTGATGGCCTCGGTCGAGAAACCGCGACTTTGCAGAAAGCGCGCCTGCCTTGCCCAGTCGCGCCGGTCGACCGGGGGGTGGGCGAACTTGCGGCGCCAGACCTCGCGCGCCCGGGACTCTTCGCTGCCCAGAGTATCGGCCATATCACCGCCCAGGCCGGCATCGATCAGTTCCCCGGCGATGCCCTTGACGCGCAGTACCGCCTTCAGCTTGGCTGCGCCGAAGCGCGCAGCGTGACTGGAGAGGTAAGCCGCGACCGTGCGCTGGTCGGAGAGCAGCCCGGTTTGTTCGAGATGGTCGAGCACGGCGGTGATTTCTTCGGCAGAGCCTAGCTTGGCAAGTTTCTGTGCGAGCTCGAAGCGGCTGTGCTCGCGCCGGGTCAACAACTGCAGCGCCTTTTGGCGCAAGGAACTCACTCGGGGGCGACTGCCGCAGGCTGAAGCGCCGTCACGCCGACCGCGGCGCGCACCTTGTTTTCGATTTCGCGGGCGAGTTCGGGATGCTCCCTCAGGTAATCGCGCGAATTGTCCCTGCCCTGGCCGATCTTCTCGCCGTTGTAGGCGTACCAGGCGCCGGATTTGTCCACGATCTTGTGCTCGACGCCGAGATCGATGACCTCGCCCTCGCGCGAGATGCCCTCGCCGTAGAGGATGTCGAAGCGGGCCTCGCGGAAGGGCGGCGCCACCTTGTTCTTGACCACCTTGACCTTGGTCTCGTTGCCGACCACTTCCTCGCCCTTCTTGATCGCGCCGGTGCGGCGGATATCCAGGCGCACCGAGGCATAGAACTTGAGCGCGTTGCCGCCGGTGGTCGTTTCCGGGCTGCCGAACATCACGCCGATCTTCATGCGGATCTGGTTGATGAAAATGACCAGGGTGTTGGTGCGCTTGATGTTGCCGGCCAGCTTGCGCAGCGCCTGGCTCATCAGCCGCGCTTGCAGGCCGGGCAACTGGTCGCCCATCTCGCCCTCGATCTCGGCCCGGGGCACCAGCGCCGCCACCGAGTCGATGACGATGATATCGACGCCGCCGGAGCGCACCAGCATGTCGGCGATTTCCAGCCCCTGTTCGCCGGTGTCGGGCTGCGAGATCAGCATGTCGCCGACATTGACGCCGAGTTTGCCGGCATAGACCGGGTCGAGCGCGTTCTCGGCGTCGATGTAGGCCGCCACCCCGCCCGCCTTCTGCACTTCGGCCACCACGTGCAGGCAGAGCGTGGTCTTGCCCGAGGATTCCGGGCCGTAGACCTCGACCACCCGGCCGCGCGGCAGGCCGCCGGTGCCCAGGGCAATGTCGAGGCCGAGCGAGCCGGTGGAGACCACCTGCAGGTCGTTCTCGATCTGCGCCGCGCCCATTTTCATGATCGAGCCCTTGCCGAACTGCTTCTCGATCTGGGCCAGGGCGGCTTGCAGGGCCTTGCTCTTGTTGTCGTCCATGGGGATTCCTTTGCGAATTGAATGAATTATGGCACAGTTTTTGCGGCCCCTTCGAGTCTGGCCAGCAGGCCAGACAGGGCGTGGATCACGGCCGATCGCCTGACCGCCTCGCGGTCACCGGGAAAGCGCATGGTCTCGCTCGAAGCGGCGTCACCCGGCCGTTGCCAGGAGAAGCATACGGTGCCCACTGGCTTACCAGGTGAGCCACCCCCCGGCCCGGCGATGCCGGTGATCGCCAGCGCGATGTCGGCGTCGGAATGCGCCAGCGCGCCGGCTACCATGGCGCGCGCGGTGGTCTCGCTGACCGCGCCGTGATCGGTGAGTGTTTCCTTTGGCACCCCGAGCATCTCCTGCTTCGAGATATTCGAGTAGGTGACGAAGCCGCGCTCGAACCAGTTCGAGCTGCCGGCAGTGGCGGTGACCGCCGCCGCCGCCCAGCCGCCGGTGCAGGACTCGGCGCAGGCGAGCCGCAGTTGATGACGCGTCAATGACGCCCCAACGGCTTCCGAGAGCAGGCGCAGTTCGGCGTCCATATTCAGCCCAGCACTGTCCTGGCCAGCGCCAGCACCAGCAGCGCGTAGGCGGCGGCGACGACGTCATCCAGCATCACGCCCAGGCCGTTCTTGATGTTCCGGTCGAGGAAGCGCGCCGGCGGCGGCTTGAAGATGTCGAACAGGCGGAACAGCCCGAAGGCCGCCAGTTGCCAAGCCCAGGTTTCGGGCGTCAGGAACAGCACGAACCAGAAGGGCACGATCTCGTCCCAGACCATGGCGCCGTGATCGGCCACGCCCAGGTCGCGGCCGGTCTTGTCGCAAACATAGACGCCGACCAGGAGGGCCAGCAGCAGGAAAACGGCGAAGCCCGGTTCGCTGAAATGAGGCCGCAGCAGCGGATAGAGGCCCCAAGCGAACAGCGTTCCGGCGGTGCCCGAGGCCAGAGGCGACAAGCCGCTGCCCATGCCGCAAGCGATGAAATGGGCGGGATGGGAAAAGAGAAAGCGCCAGGGCGGCGGTGTACTACGCTTTATCATTGCGAGCCTCCTGTTTCGGCGCGACCAAAACTGTATACGGACCATGAACCGGGTGGCGGACGTCAGAGGTCATGGACAGGCCATAACACCCCTCGTCGCTGCGAGGCCGTAGGCCGCGGCAGCCTGGATTGTCACGCTTCGCTCGCAATGACGACTGGAGGGAGTCCCTGTGGGACGCGGTTGGTGGAGGGTTCATGGAAGGGCTGCGGCGAAGTGGTCGTAACCCCGGTGCGGGACGGGAACGGCGCGGCCGTCGGCATCGAGCAGGATCAGTGAATTGCCTGACGCCATGCTGCCGATGCAGGTGAGTGCCAGGCCGAGTTCCGCGGACAGGGCCTCGATCTGCGCGCGGCGGCCGGGGGCGGCGGTAAACAGCAGTTCGTAGTCGTCGCCCCCGGCCAGCAGGCAGTCCCTGGCCAGGGACGCATCTGAACAGGCCGCAAGCGTCGCGCCCGGCAGCAGTTCGAGGTGCACGGTCGCGGCCACGCCCGAGCGTTCGAGAATGTGGCCGAGGTCACCGAGCAGGCCGTCGGAGACGTCGATGGCGGCGCTGGCGATGCCGCGCAGCGCTGCACCCAGCGTCGCGCGGGGCTGCGGCCGGGTCAGCGCCGCGAGACAGTCGGCGAGTGCCGGCTCACTCAGGATGCAGCGGCCCTGCAGGTGCGCGAGTCCCAGTGCGGCCAGCCCCGGCGCCCCGGATACCCAGATCTCGTCGCCCGCTCGCGCCCCCGAGCGCAGCAGCGCCTGGCCTTGCGGAACTTCGCCGAAGATGGTCGGGCAGAGGTTGAGCGGGCCGCGCGTGGTGTCGCCGCCGATGATGTCGATGCCGAAGGCCTCGGCGCAGGCGAACAGGCCTCGGGCGAATGCGGCAATCCAGGGTTCGGAGGCATCGGGCAGCGCCACGGCGACCACTGCCCAGCGAGGCTGGGCGCCCATCGCCGCCAGGTCGGAGACATTGACCGCCAGCGTCTTCCAGCCCAGCGCCTCGGGCTCTGTGCCCGGCAGGAAGTGGATGCCCGCGGCCAGCATGTCGGTGGAGATCACCAGCTCCATCCCGGGTGCGACGCGGACAATCGCGCCGTCGTCGCCGACGCCGAGGACCGTATGCGGCGTCGGGCGGGTGAAGTAGCGGGCGATCAGATCAAATTCGGAAGGCACCTTGAGGCACCTTAGCTTTCGTTCGGGCGTAATTCGGCCGCCAGCTTGTCCAGCACGCCATTGACGAACTTGTGGCCATCGGTGCCGCCGAAGCTCTTGGCCAGCTCGATGGCCTCGTTCAGCACGACCCGGTAGGGCGTCTCGGGAAAGTGCTTGAATTCGCAGGCGGCGAGCAGCAGGATGCCGCGCTCGATCGGCGAGATCTCGCTCCACGGACGGTCGATATGCGGAGTGAGCGCCGCCTCCAGGGTGGCGACATCGGTCAGCGTCCGGGCGAGCAACGCCTGGTAGAGTTCGCCGTCGGCCTTCTCGAAGCCGGCGACCCCGGCTGCCTGGCTCTTGATCGCGGCCTCGTCCTGGCCGCCCACCAACGACTGGTAGATTCCCTGCAGCACGAATTCGCGCGCCCGGTGCCGCGGATTGGAGCGCTTTCCTCCTGGCGCCCTGGCCGGCGGCCGAGCGCTCATCGCAGCGCCTTCAGCAGATTGACCATTTCGATCGCGGCCTGGGCCGCCTCGCGGCCCTTTTGCGCCATGCGCGACAGGGCCTGGTCGTCGTCCTCGGTGGTGAGCACGGCGTTGGCGACCGGCATACCGGTCTTCAACTGGACCTCGGTGATGCCGCGCGCCGATTCGTTGGCGACGATCTCGAAGTGGTAGGTCTCGCCGCGGATCACGCAGCCCAGCGCCACCAGTGCATCGAAGCGGCCGCTCGCGGCCATGCCCTGCAGGGCCAGCGGAATCTCCAGGGCGCCGGGCACGGTGGCGATCGCCATGTCGGCCGCCGCCACGCCCAGGCGCTTGAGTTCGTCGGCACAGGCGGAGAGCAGGCCTTCGCCGACATCGGCGTTGAAGCGGCTCATGACCATGCCGACGCGCAGTCCATGACCGGCGAGCTTGGGTTCGAGTTCGAGAATATCGTCAAAGCGTGCCATGGTCGGTCCTCATAGTTTGGCGCCGTCGGGCGCCAGATAGCCGCACACTTCCAGGCCGAAGCCGGTCATGCTGGGCATCTTGCGCGGGCTGGCCAGGAGGCGCATCCTGCCGACCCCCAGGCTGCGCAGGATCTGCGCGCCGATGCCGTAGAGGCGGGGATCCCACTTGGCGCCTGGTCTGGCGGCGGCGGGCTGGTCCTGGAAGGAGGCGAGCAGGTCGTGGCCCGATTCGGCCCGGCGCAGCAGGACGATGACGCCGCTGCCGGCGGCCGAGATGGTCTGCATCGCCTGGTCGACGCTGAAGGTGTGGCGCGAGCTCTTGCAGTCGATGAAATCGAGCACCGAGATCGGCTCGTGCACCCGGACCAGGGTCTCCACGTCGGGGCGGATGTCGCCCAGCGACAGCGCCAGATGCACCTCCCCGGTGGTCTTGTCCTCGAAGGCGGAGAGACGGAATTTGCCGTGGCGGCAGTCGATTTCCTTTTCGGCGACGCGCTCGACCAGGGTTTCGTTCTCGCTGCGGTAATGGATCAGGTCGGCGATGGTGCCGATCTTCAGGCCGTGCTCGCGGGCGAACTCGAGCAGGTCGGGCAGCCGGGCCATGGTGCCGTCGTCCTTGAGGATCTCGCAGATCACCGAGGCCGGCTCAAGGCCGGCTATCTGGGCAAGATCGCAGCCGGCTTCGGTGTGGCCGGCGCGCACCAGCACGCCGCCGTTCTGGGCCATCAGCGGGAAGATATGGCCGGGCTGGATGATGTCGGCGGGCTTGGCGTGCCGGGCCACCGCCGCCTGCACGGTGCGCGCCCGGTCGTGGGCCGAGATGCCGGTGGTCACGCCCTCGGCCGCCTCGATCGAAAGGGTGAAGGCGGTGCCGTGCGAGCTGCGGTTGTCGTGCACCATCAGCGGCAGGTTGAGGCTGCGGCAGCGCGCTTCGGAGAGCGTCAGGCAGATCAGGCCGCGGCCGTGCTTGGCCATGAAGTTGATCGCCTCGGGCGTGACGTGCTCGGCGGCGATGACCAGATCGCCTTCGTTCTCGCGGTCTTCCTCGTCGACGAGTATGACCATGCGGCCGGCGCGGATGTCGGCGATGATGTCCTGGATGGGGCTGACGCTCATGGGAGGTGGCGTAAAAAGGGGAAGACCATCATTGTAATCTAGATGGGTAGGTCGGGCTTCAGCCCGACGACCGTAGCCGGTCGGGCGTCTCCAGCGAAAGCCCGGGCTACGCTTGGTCGGCCGTCAGCAGCCGCTCGCAATAGCGCGCGATCAGATCGACTTCGAGATTGACCCGGCTGCCGGCCTTGAGGCGCTTCAACGTGGTCATCTCCAGGGTGTGCGGGATCAGGTTGATCGAGAACTCGGCGCCGGTGACATCATTGGTGGTCAGGCTGACGCCATCGACCGTGACCGAACCCTTCCTGGCGATGAATTTCGCCAGGTCTTGCGGCGCGCGGATCACCAGCTCGTAGGACTCGCCCGCCGGGGCGAATTTCAGCACCTCGCCGACGCCGTCCACGTGGCCGCTGACCAGGTGGCCGCCCAGGCGGTCGGCCAGGCGCAGCGCTTTCTCCAGGTTCACTTCGTTCAGGCCGTCGAGGCCGACGGTGCAGTCCAGGGTCTCACGCGAGACATCGACGCCGAAGCGCTCGCCGTCGATGGCGACGACGGTGAGACAGACGCCGTTGCAGGCGATCGAATCGCCCAGGGCGACGTCGGATAAATCGAGCTGGCCTGCCTCGATCGTCAGGGAGAGCCCCTTCTCCAGCGGTTGGATGCGGGAGATCTTGCCGGTGGCGGCGATGATGCCTGAGAACATGGTCAGTGGCCGGGAAGGAAAGGCGTCATTGTAGGGAATCAGCGCGCCAGGGCCCGATCGACGATGGCGGCGAAGGGCGCTGCCTCCTGGAAGCCGACCACGCGCAGATCCGGGATTTCGTGCCCGCCGCGGTCGAAGAAGATGATGCCCGGCGGCCCGAACAGGCCGAAGCGTTTCAGCAGCGCCCGGTCCTCGGCGCTGTTGGCGGTGACGTCGGCGCGCAGCAGCAGCATCCGGTTCATGCGTGCGGCGACCGCGGGATCGGCGAAGGTATAGCGCTCCATCTCCTTGCAGGAGACGCACCAGTCGGCGTAGAAGTCGAGCAGCACCGGGCGATCGGCGCTTGCCAGGCGGGCGTCGAG
>Ga0315268_10008612_pt1 | contig 10631 bp, 8 predicted proteins | sample C1_top_MG_FD_204535 | JGI IMG/M metagenome (GOLD analysis project Ga0315268, IMG submission 204535) | Sediment microbial communities from Yellowstone Lake, YNP, Wyoming, USA - C1_top | ecosystem: Environmental > Aquatic > Freshwater > Lake > Sediment | place: USA: Wyoming | collected 2017-08-01 | reverse complement strand
GAAGTGTTGGACGCACTACATTAGACACTTGCTCTTTTTCTCTCATGTATACTATCTTTTTCTATGATCTTCCCGGATGGATTGTGATTAAAATTACATCTTTTAAGGAGCCGGTACTTTATATTTCAATTAAAGATACTACTCACTCTAAAGATGGGCGATAACTGCGTTACGAGAAACATGTAGTAAAAAGAAAGGTTCAATACATGAAAAGAGATTCACTCTTGGTAACCGTCTTACTTCTTGTGGGGGTATTTTTTTCCATATCACCTGCATTTGCCATCATGAAAGCCCTGAGTACAGAGGAACTCACAAAAATGTCTGACAAGGTTGTAACAGGAGAAGTAGAAGATGTTGAAGCTCAGTGGAGTAAGGACGGGAAAACAATTATTTCGAGTGCCTCTATTGCAGTAAAAAAGGTAGTGAAAGGAAAAGTTGACCACGCAAGGATTGTTGTTGAGTATGAAGGAGGAGAATTAGGAGATATCGGCCTGAGAGTGTCTGATGTGGCTCCTCTCAAAAGAGGGGAACATGTCCTCCTCTTTCTCAAAACTGCCCGGAGTAAGAAGGATGGCATTGTCAATACTATCGTAGGGAAGGCACAGGGCAAATACTCTATAGATAATTCAGGGATTGCGAGAAAGGATGGATTTTCTCTTGCAAATGGTGAGAAAGTTGAAGACACTACCATACCCTTCGATAAATTAATAAAAAAGATAATGGAAGCAAATAATGAATAAGTTCCTTCTATTCATACTCACATGTCTTATTCTTTTTTGGTCTTCGCATTCTTTTGCGTCCTCTGTGTGCAAGACCGATAATAATGCAGAAATAAAGTGGGATAGTGACAGTGTTGCGTACTATGTAAATACATCAGGTGGCCCCAGCGGTGCTCTCTCCGCAATTCAATCTGCGATGGAAACATGGACAGATGTGGTAACATCTGATTTTACGTTTGTGTACGGCGGAACTACGTCAAGCACAGCACATGGTCAAAACGATGGAACTAATATAATAACTTTTGGCCCAATGGGGTTGAACGGTGTACTCGGAGAAAATTACTACTTCTACATCCCGGTCACAGGGCATATGGTGAGCAGTGATATTAAATTCAATACCGATTACCCCTTGTCAGTGTCTGGCTCATCGAATGCGTATGACGTTCAGAATTTAGGAACACATGAGTTTGGGCATTCGTTGTGTCTCGCAGATCTTTATGGCTCATCAGACTCAATCAAAACCATGTACAATTATGTCTCTCCTGGAGAGACGAAAAAAAGAACTCTGGATGCAGATGATATAAATGGTATTGCATACTTATACCCCTCTTCGTGCACATATTCCATCAATCCCAAAATCGACTCATTCACTCAGGGTGGAGGAACGAAAAGCGCGGGTATCACGGCACCAGATGGCTGCAACTGGTCTGCAACAAGCAATGCGAGCTGGATCACCATCACTTCAGCAAGCAGCGGTAGAGGAGACGGTACACTACAGTATTCGGTTGTAGTCAATTCAAGCATGAACTCACGAACCGGAACAATGACGATTGCAGGGCAGACCTTCACCGTTTCACAGGAAGGCAACCCCTGCACATACTCCATCTATCCAACAAGCAAGTCGTTTGATGCAAATGGAAGCACAGGTAATGTAAACGTCAGTGCTCCGAGCGGATGCAACTGGTCAGCAACAAGTACTGTGGGCTGGATCTCGATCAGATCGGGAAGCAGCGGAAGTGGAAACGGAACGATGTGCTACTCAATCACATCCAATTTGAGTACAAGTACACGGACCGGCACCATTACAATAGCAGGAAAAACATTTACACTGACACAGTCAGGGAACTATATGCCCTCTCCTGTTGGACAGCATTCCTTTCAGTATCCTCCTTCAGAATTCTCTCTTATAAGCATTGACCCTTCCCAGGCTAAACCTATTGGTGTTGGCTGTGTTGCAACAGGGGAGAACTTTATCAATTTACATGTAGGGCTCGGGCAATTCAAAGAACCTATAGATATCTATTTTGCTCTCTACCTCCCTTCCTTAGACCCTAATATCTATCTCCTTACTTCTGATAACACTCTCCAGCTTCTCGACTCAGGTATCGTGCGCTGGAAGGAAAATGTATCAAATGCCATTGATGAATATGTAGTTCGAGATATACCTGTTTCATTATTGCCTTCAGGAGTTTACTACTTTGGACTTTTAGCAACACCTGCAGGAGGAAGTTTAGACGGCAGTTTTTACCTCTGGCTAACATATTTCGAAAAAATGTAGATATTAAAAGGCCCATTCAACAAACCCATGATTGATACTAAAAAGTTTTTAGTTTTCCTGGCATATCTTTAAGTATAGATTTTTTGATACCTAAGGCCAAAAATCAAAATAGATCGCTGTCACCCATTGTATAGTAGAAATAATGTTGAAGCTTTTCAAGTAGTGATGGGTCATCAAAGATAAAAAAGCCAGGCGTTAAATTATTCGGTTCCGAAACAATTTTAAAGCCAAGTTCTTTGAGTTGACGGCTCCACCATTCAGGATGTCTGGAATACCATCCCTCTATCGTCTTTACCCCTAAAAAGTAATGTTTTAAAAGGTTTTGCAATAAATATGAGACGGATTCAGGGTACCCGTTGTCAAAAAGTGCATCACCCCAGATAAGCCTATCGTCTTTCCTTGTAAAGACGCTACAACCTATCAGTCGGCCTTTTCGGCGGACAGAAAAAATCCTGTGAATTTTATCAGGGCATTCTACATATCTCCAACTTACATAAGTCGCATCCCTTTTTACCAGAAGTTTATAAGAAAAGCAAACTCGATTAAATAAATCATCCCATTCATCATTGACAGATTGAACTTCTTCGACAACAAAGCCTGACAAAAGCCTTGCAAATAAATTAAGAGGATTAAAAGAGTTTTTCAAGATATCCCTTACCCAGTAAGTCACAGGGTCTATGTATGTATACCCAAGGTAACGCATGCCCAACTTTTTTATGGTACCAGTATTAAACCCGTAGATAAAGGGAACCTCTTCACAGAATTTTGCATAAAAGTAATGAGATGATCTTGCAAGCAGGCTGGTTTTCCCGAGTCCTATATTCCTACCGCTGGGTTTGGTCATCGTGTCGCCAATCTGACAGGAAATAAAAGTCTCCGGCTTATTTATTGAGGAATAGAAAGGAACAGGATATCCGGCATAATGGGCAACTAAATCACCCTGCTTGGAAAAAACTTCTGTAATCTTATGAGAACCGTAAGGATTGTCTCTGAATTTCCAATACCAGTGGTCCATGGTTCTATTAACATTAAAAATCTCATTAAACATCGGAAGTATTTCATGTTCATCACCTAATAAATAAGGTTTCACGAAGAAGTCGTCTTTTCTTGCTACAATTATCTCATAACCCATCTTTCCATCTAAATACCATGTTTTTTGTTTTTTCCAAAGATTGAGATAAAAAAGGATTTTTTCCGCAGCATCTGGATCACTGGAGGCAGATATTATCTTCTTCAAATTTTCAGTAAAAGCATCAATAATAAAATCAAAGGTGGAAAGTACATTCTTTCCTAACTTTCGATTTTCCACAATATAGAATCCATTTTCGGCAAGGGCTATAGTAAAATCTGTGGGTAGATGAGCAGCTGTTTCGGAAGTTATAGATTTATCATAACAAACCTCAGCACCAATGATAACAAAACCTTTTCCCTTAAGCAATTTTCTGCTCTTTTTGAAAACATCATCAAGCAGATTTGGGTATCGAAGCGATTCCTCAAAGAAAAGCACATCGTAGCGTTCTTTAGAAAAAACAATCTCGTCTTGATCAAAAAAACCCGGAACCTTGAATTCAGTCCTGTTTACATCCGTCTGCTTGGCATACTCTAAAACCTCTTTATGTGGTAATATCGAGATTACTTCATAACCTTTTTGGGCTAAAAGAGATCCCAGACTACTACCAACTTCAAGGACAGCAGCGGGAGGTGCTGGGAAAAATGACAATAAGTGTTCAACCATGTTCTTCTGTGCTTCTTCCATATTTAGATCTGGCTGTTCATCACTCCAAAAACCAAAATGGAAGCAAGGGTTAAGAAAATCTGTTCCATAGAGATTAAATAATGCGGGGAAATCATTATTGATATCCGATCTACTCATGGTCTCATCATATCCTCAAAATCTAAAATGCACAGAAAACATTCATCAGTAATCATGTTCATTGCAAATCCGATGCATAAAAGAAGACATTTTGCCATGCAGTTTTTTTCACATGGCATTTAAATTCCGAATCATATTCCTTGGCTTCTACGTTATACCAGGAATTACAATCTCTACAAAGATTTATCCTGTTGTATTTACCTTCCCTGTGCAGTGCTCTCCAATTAATAAATTTTGCGTTATACCATATTTCCTCTATTGTATTTTTTGTTACATTACCCATGTTCCCATCATTGAACCAATCCTCGCAACAGAGTGCAACGCTTCCATCCCAGCATATAACCATCATTGTAAACAACATATAACACGGTATCCTGTCTATTAGGGGCAATTCCTTTACTCCAGGATTGTCCCTCGATCCAATAGGCCTGCATGGTGAGATACATACCTCATCTACAGTGTCCAGCCAGAACTTTACAAATTCCGGCACATCCTTTTTCATTTCATCTTGCACAGTCATATTAACCACCAATTTTAGATCAGGGCGATATTTACGGGCAAGCTCAACAAAATTTAATGCATTCTTCACTACCAATTCATATTCTGCCCCGCGCCTGTATCTATTGAATTTTTCTCTGTCAATACCATCGATGCTGAAGCCAATCCATGAAATAGAAGTATCCAGAATCTTTTTTGATGTTTCAGCATCAAGGAGCACTGTATTTGTAAGGAAACCAATATCGAGATGCTGCGAGTGCGGCGCCTCTTGGAGTATGTTTAACAATCCTTTATGTAACAGTGGTTCTCCTGCACCATGTAAGGCTATCCATGTTTTTTTAGTACTTATACAGGCTATTTCATGCAGTAATCTTTTAGCCATGTCAGGCTGCATGAAACCTTTTTCCCGGCTCCTAATTACTGAAGGGCTATGAAAATTACACATCAAGCACCTCAGATTACAGTGATTCGTAAGCTCAAGAAAATATGTTTGCGGAAGAGATACCGTAGGATCTTTATCAGTTAAGCATCTCTTATTTGTAATAGCCTTTTTTATTTTATCGAGGAGGGTCATTCTCTTCCAATATCCTCATCAGCCTATTAATTAAGCTTTTTTTAAATCCGAATTTCACAGAGAAAACATCCCTTGCACTTATAATCTTTTTACTTTGTAAAAATCTGTGGGACTTTGACCACAGTTCAGCGCTGTCCGACAATAGTGCATATAGAGCGCATAATACCCAGAAAAGCTCAACGTAAGGACAGAGTTTGACAGTGTTCTCAGCATGAAAGATCCCATGTTTGGGTGGAGCATCAAAAAAAAGTATGTTCCTCGCAAAATAAAAATGCGCAAGTGCAGCATGATATGGCTTTGAATAATCAAAGTCATTTATGCCACTGTTAATAACCCTTGATTGAAAAGATTCTTCCCAATAAAACTGAATATGGGATATGTTGCGGAAAGACTTAAGAGCACGTTCCTCAAGTTTCTTCGATTTCCATACAGAAGGTAATGCGAAATTCAAGAATGGTGATTCAATAAACTTCCGTCTTTCAAAAACAAGTCCTCCATCAATAACGTCAATAAGCCATCGATGTGAAGGATAGCCCGCAAAAAACTCCGACCATTTCCTCGGAGTTTCGATATATCCTCTTTTTCCTACTCTGATTATCTCTCTGCATGCTGTTTCCGGATCTAAAACATGTTCCAGCACATGGGAACAAAATACAAAATCCATTGATTTATCTTCAAAAGGCAGCTGATGGATATCAGCTTCTATATACCTCTCTACTAATTCTTCAGGTATATTGTGACCATCTCTGTGAACACCTCCGGCGAGATCATAATCAACAATATAGTTTGCGCGGCTAAAAGGGTTATGCCCACCTCCAACATCAAGTACCTTGTCAGTTGGAAGAATTCCGAATATCTCAATAAGTTGATTATGGTCATGCGAAGGAAAGAGTTCACCAAAAAAATTGAAAGGTTTTTCCTTCAAAGCTTTAGTTCCAAACATTTTAGTTATGTATTATATTACATTCTCCGAATAAGTAATTCATACAATCATTGGCATCCAATTTAACATGAAGAAACCCTGTCATTGCATATGCCTTAAGCCAAACCACCCAATCCAAGAAGCAGGCCATTGACTCACAACATACTCAAGCCCTTGAGCCCAAATCTGGAGATCAATTTTTTCGGGATAAGTATCGAGAGAAGAGAATAAAATGCTATATGGTTTGTCAAGAGCTGGTGCATAGGAAAAAACCGATGCTATAGAAACACAAGAACCTTCATAGATCTTAATACATCCAGCAGGAACATAGAACTCGTTGTTAAACAGATTTACCTTTATGCCTCTTCCTCGATAACCGGGAATATCGAGGAGCATCATCACTGTATACCCTTTTTTTATCAGATCTATGCTCCGACTTACCGTATTTCCGTCATTAGTGAACAAGACAGGGATTAGTGCAGAGAGTGAGTCAACACTTTCAATCAGACTCTTCTGGAGAATGGCGTCGGACGTCAAAGCAGACCGCGGATTAACCATCATAAAAGCAATCTTGTTTCCCATCTCATGAAGAGCCCACAATATCATAAAATAATATACGGTATGTGCTGATAATAAAAGCATTGGCCCCTTACGGTCAATTGTCTTGGAAATAGTTCGGATGGAATCCATATCGATAATCTGCGGGAGAAGATTAAATTTACGCTTTGCTAACCAAAGATTCTCAATCTCGCAACGTGTCTCAAGAAGGAAAAAATTTTTGACTATGGTTTCAGCGGTAGAATGATCTACCCCTAAAAAACTGACGAGGGTGTCTATCCCTACAGGTGCTGCAGGGTATTTGAAGACAAAAGAAGTATGTCTATATAGTGGTTTCCCAATCCTGCCAGTAAACTTGTTTACTTTATAAGCTCTGTAAGGACTCAGATAACTTATTAGCGGTATAATCATTTTATAGTTGAGACCTAAGCATGCCTTATACATAATAATCTTCAAGATTTATTAGATTCAAAAACTGCTCGGGGTTCTTTCCGATAAAAGTTTCAAGGTGTGATGCATAAAAGTGAAGGATCTCAATTGATGTGAGGTTCTCAGGGATTGCTTCAAAACGTAACATCCTCTTGAGCCTATCTTCGATGATCTGGATAGATGAAAAGGCAATGATAACAGGGAATCTATGGTGTATAAAGATATCAATAAGCTTGTAAGGAAGTGCCGTTTTACCCTCTAAGAAGGGAACTTTAAGTCTTTTTAGGTTGATAAAAGATGGGGGGAGGTCAATAGCGGAATAAAGAATAGCTTTTTCTTTTTTCGATATAATCTTTTTTAAAAAAAGGGATAAAGATGGTGTATTTGAATAAAGATAATGTCCACCAGAGAAATGTCGCGCGCTCAGGGTCATATTTAACCAGAATAGCCATCTTAAAGGCTTATCCATGGTGGAAAGATCAATACCATAAGCTATGGGATATACTTTATAGCCCAAGATTCCTGTGGATGCGGTAGTTTGATAGTAGCTTCCGGTATGTGCATACAGAATTAGAACAGGCCCCTTTTCGTAGGACTCTGAGAGGATTTCAAGATTATGAAATCCATTAAAACAAGTCAGAGTTTTTTTTGTGAGGAATGGATAAATAAAACTATCTGCTTCTCTTATAGTCGATATTAAGTTATATAAAGTAAATAATCGTTCTGGGCTCTGCCCTTTCAGGAAGAGATGTGTATTACATGCTCGCAAAATAGCATCATAGTATGATGCTGCTTTTGGTCCATCAGGACAAATTTTTGAAATATTCTCAAGTGCTGAGAATCTATTTCGGCAAAGCCGCAAGGAAAAAATAGGAAGTCTTACAAAATAATGAAACAATTGCTTAAAAAACTCGGATGGTATCATTCAGGATGATTTACAATTGCTTTCAACTTACTATAAATATTTTGAATGTTCTGCGTTGCAAATTTATCACGGAATTTATCCACAATTTCAACAATGTATGATGCAGGCAGTTCAGGGGTATCTAAAGATGGTGAACAAAAGTCCCATCGTTCTTCTGGATGTGCTATAACCATGTTGTTTTCATATGCCAGCTGTCCGAGCTCGGTCCCGGAAAATGGCTGGTATATAAAAGGAGTGGCAGCATCAGGCTCAATTTCCTCGTTGAGGGCAATTGTTTTATTGATGGTATCTTTTGTTTCAAAGGGCATACCAAACATATTGAAGGTAACAATTATAATCCCATATTTTTTTAGGAGACGGGCACTCTCTATAATGGTTTTGTTTAACATTCTTCTCTTCAGATAGTTCATGCGATATTCCTCATCTCCGCATTCTATGCCAAAAAGAAATACTTTAAGCCCACTTTCAGCAAGAAGAGCTATGGTAGACTCATCAACCGTGTCAATTCTGCTCATAATTAAAAATGGAATCGGTATCTGCTCTTTGTATTGAAGGCAGAAATCTTTAACCCATGTTTTGCTCAGGGTAAACGTTTCATCTAAAAACTCGAAAAATTGGGGTTTATATGTATAAGCAAGTGCTCTAATATTTTCAATAGCAACATTAGGGGTGTATCTGCGAACAAACCTTTTCACTCCACCATAAAAGTCAATTAATACACTGTTGCTACAATATGTACAGTGGTAAGGACAACCTCTCCCGCCAATAAGCGGCAGTGAGAATATTCCAGAAGGTGATATCGTTCCTAAATATTTTTGGCGTAATTTGATATCTCCTTCTGAATCAAAGAGTTCATAATCCATATAGGGATACTCATCTAAGTTTTCAACGAGCCACCTCCTTTTTAATGTCTCTGGAGACATGGGTTCCCCCTTAAAAACCAATCCATATATACCAGAAATGTTTTTTTGATTGTGCTTAACAAGTTTTATAAATGGTTGTTCTCCTTCTCCTATGCAAATGGCATCTACACCTGGATGGGAGAGAACCTCTTCAGGTGAGAGAATAGCATGATATCCGCCTACTAAAATAAGACCGTCGTATTCCTTTCTCAAGAGAGATATCACGTTTTTAATTTTGTGCCAGTTAAAAGTCATAACCGAGAATGCAACGATTGTCGGCTTTTTCCATAATATTCTGGAAACTACTTTTTCCGGTACATCAAAATCTCTCCCTGTTATCTCCCGATAAATGACAAGATCTGTATCAATCCCCACTTGTTTTAAGGCAGAAGACATAAAAGCGATACCAAAATTAACCTCATGGTCATGCGTATGGAAACAGAATACAACCTTCACCTTTTCCATGATACCCCCGCAGTAAGAATGTATGCCTGATAATGACCTGGATAAGTAAATTCAGACAAACCTACTCTCAATTTCATAACCGTTTAACTGCAGTAATATAAAGTTCAACAAAGAAATTTGAATATTCATTTTCTGAAGCATTGGATTTTAATATTATATAACTACCTTTTTGAAAAACCCTCTATTTCCCACATATGTTTTAAATAAAATACCCCGAGATCCTTCATCTGATTATTAACATAAAAGGGTCGTGAGCTCAGTGTATGGTAGGGATGCAGTCCGGTGTCATCTGCCAATGCAGCCCGGAAGTAATAAATCCCGTTTAATAATACGCATGAGGGGAAAAAAATCTTAACCTCCATCCCATCAAAAAAAGGAATAGGTTCATAACTATCAAAATGGGTTGCCGTTCCAAAACAAACTTCCTCATCATTCCTCATTAAGGCAAAACCGATGTGTCCTCTTATTGAGAAGTTGGCTGTTCGTATTTTAATTTTCAAATATAATGGCTGAAAGGTATTGATCGAGTCTACATTCCGACCTTGCGTATCACAAACCGAAATTTCCTGAATTCTAACAGGACTATCAGGCGCACTTTCTTCAACCGTTGCCTTTATAAAATCCTTCTCCCTCATATAGTTTTGATATTCATTAACGACTGTTCCGGTATTCCCAGCCAAACGTATGGTACCTTTCTGTAGCCATAGCGTTTTTTGACAAAGTTCCTGTACGTGATAGAGGCTATGCGAGCAAAAAACAATTGCTTTGCCTCCATTTTTAAATTTCACCATTCGGTCGATACATTTTTTTTGAAAGTGTTGATCTCCTACTGATAAGGCTTCATCAATAATCAATATATCAGGGTTTACGGTGGTAGCTATTGAGAAGGCAAGTCTCACGTACATGCCAGAAGAATAAGTCTTTACAGGCCTTTTTATAAAATCACCAAGTTCAGAGAAATCGATAATTTCATGCTTCTTCTCATCAATTTCTTTTTTTGACAAACCCATCAGATATGCATTTAGATAAATATTTTCTTCACCAGTCAGCTCCGGGTTAAACCCTGTCCCGAGTTCAAGAATGGCCGCGGTTCTGCCGTTTACCATTAATCTCCCCGATGTTGGTTTCAGGGTTTTTGCAAGGATTTTCAGAAGGGTACTCTTTCCCGCACCGTTCTCTCCAATAATACCAAGGGTTTCTCCCTGTAA
>Ga0315268_10008611_pt1 | contig 10631 bp, 17 predicted proteins | sample C1_top_MG_FD_204535 | JGI IMG/M metagenome (GOLD analysis project Ga0315268, IMG submission 204535) | Sediment microbial communities from Yellowstone Lake, YNP, Wyoming, USA - C1_top | ecosystem: Environmental > Aquatic > Freshwater > Lake > Sediment | place: USA: Wyoming | collected 2017-08-01 | reverse complement strand
CTGGGTCGGCGGGGGCGTCGGCGGGATGGTCGGCTGCTGGGCCGACGGCTGGGCCGGTGGCTGGGTCGTCGGGAGGGTCGGGGGCGGGGTCGGTGGCAGGGCCATCGGCAGGGTCGGCGGGGGCGTCGTCGGGAGGGTCGGGGGCGGGGCCATCGGCTGGGTCGGCGGGGGCGTCGGCGGGATGGTCGGCAAGGTCGGGAGGGTCGGCGAGATCGGGGGGCAACAGTGAGCTTTTCGGCTATCTGGTATAGCGATGTCGGTGTGGTCGGCGGGGTCGGGGGCAGGGTCGGGGGCATGGTCGGCGGCTGGGCCGTCGGCGGGGTCGGGGGCGGGGCCGGTGGCAGGGCCGTCGGGAGGGTCGGGGGCTGGGTCGGTGGCTGGGTCGTCGGCAAGGTCGGGGGCGTGGTCGGGGGCGGGGTCGTCGGCTGGGCCGTCGGCGGGGTCGGGGGCGGGGTCGGGTGTGATCTTGGTTGACAAACATTATACATCAGAGTATATAGATTAACTATGAATTCACTTTGGATAACGGAGCGTGAGGCGTCCGACTATCTCACCGAGCGAGGTCACACGTTCGGCCAGAGGTCTTTGAGGGTTGTCCGGTCGCTGGACCGGAGCCGGACGGACAAGAAAGGACCGCCGTACATCAAGGTTGGCAATAAGGTTTTTTATGAGCGGGGCGAGCTAGACAAATGGATGTCAGGGCGTGTAAAGAGGTTTTGATTTTTGACGAGCGAGAGCAGGTATCCGCTCAGGACGGTCAGGTATACAAAGTAGGATTTGACGACTGGCCGGTGTATTTAGTGATAGTGACAACTAACAATGACCTTGGAGGATTTTATGGACAACCTGAGCTTGTGGGACGCAGTAAAACGTCCGCCTGAATCCGCTCTGAAACAGATTCGTGGCGGCCGTCTGGTCGGCATGACCGACATCAACCCGCAGTGGCGCTATCAGGCCATTACTGAGCAGCTTGGACCGTGCGGCGTCGGCTGGAAGTACACAATTGACAGGTATTGGTTGGAGCCAGGCACAGACGGACAGATGGCGGCGTTCGCTCAAGTGTCGGTATCGGTCAGATTGCCGATCGTCGTGTCAGGAGACGGGCGCGCAGAGGTGATGTGGTCTGAGCCAGTGCCTGGGATCGGAGGCAGCATGCTGATCGCGCAGGAGAAATCAGGTCTACGTACCAATGATGAGGCATACAAAATGGCCACGACGGACGCCTTATCCGTCGCGTTAAAGATGCTCGGGGTCGGGGCCGACATCTACATGGGCCGCTGGGACGGCTCGAAATACAGAGATGATCAACCTGATCCGGACGGGCAGGACGCGCCGGGCATCATCACGCCAGAACAAGCCATCCTTTTGGGGGTTATGCTATCCGAGACTCAAACGGACCACGAAAAATTTCTGAATTTCTACGGGGCCTCCAGCGTGGCGAGTTTCCCGGCATCGAAATTCATCCACGCCCACAAAATACTGACCGACAAGGTGAAAAAATGAACGATTACATCAATAAGGCCATCATCAAAGGCGTCGCTGGCCGTGAGGCCAAGTCCGGCAAAACAAAGACCGGGGCAAAGTGGGCGAACGTGTCGATTTGCACGGAAGAAAGCTGGACCGACGCGCAGGGCGCGGCACAGAAAAGGACGGAATGGCATTCCGTGTCCGCGTTCGGCGAGTCCTCTGACCTGATCGCCAAAATCCGCAAGGGCGACGTGGTGCGGGTTGAGGGCAAAATCCAGACTTCGGGCAAGGTCGGGGCCGATGGTGTCAAGGTCTACTACACCTCGATCCAGGCGCTCAAAACCGAGGTCGGCGACTACAGGCCCGAAAAGCAGGTTGCGGAACGCTCGGACGAACCTGATCTAAACGACGAAATCCCTTTCTGACAGTAGTTTTTAACGGTAGTACTCACTTACCTGACCTTGGAGGTCACACCATGAACGAACGAGACATGCAGCAACCCGACGACCGCGACCCGTTCGCGGCCATGACAGCAAACGAGCGCGCTGAGTACGAGGCGTGGTCGGAATCGCTGATGGCCACGTTTAACGAGGTGGAGGCCTGCCCGACCTGTCGCGCCAAGTACTTGCGAGACTGCAAGTGCCAGTTAAACAACGGGCCGGACCACTACAGCGCAACCTGGGGGCAGCTATGAAAACATTTCCGACAACGATGGAGCGGCTCGAAAGCAGCGCCACCAATCACTGGCGTGATACATCCTGCGTGGACAACTCGGATTACTGGAAGGGTACGCAAGCATACTTTAATGGCGTCGCGCTGGGGCTGCTGATTGCCAATGAGTTGCCCGCCTACTTTGCGGCGAGCGAGATAGCCAACTTGGCTGAAGCGCGTGGAGATCTGGCGCGGGGCCGGGACAAGGTGAAAGGTTATGCAGACCTTGTTTTCATGCGTAAACAGGCGGACTAGAACCATGATGCCAATGTTGGTGTGGGTCGTGGTGTCGGTCGTCGTGGCTCTGCTGGTCGGCGCTATTATCAACAAATTCGGGGGTGGAGAATGAATTTTGTCAAATTGAAACAGGGGTCTTCGGAATGGCTGGAGTTACGCCGCATGCATGGCGGCTCCAGCGAGGCCGCGTGCATTATGGGCTGCGCCAAGTATCAGCCGGACACATGGCTGAAACTCTGGCGGCTCAAGGCGGGCAAGGACGCGCCGCAGAAACAGAACCCGGCCATGGCTCGCGGTCTGGCCCGCGAGCCGATCACCAGGGCGAGCGTGGTCGCCAGTATGGGTATGGATTTCAGCCCAGCGATTGGCGTGATGGGGCATCTGATTGGGTCCTTCGACGGCATTTCGCCGGACGGCAAGACGATCCTGGAAATCAAAAATCCCATGAGCGCCGAGGGGGACACGTGGAAAGCCGCTCTCAGAGGCGAGATAGAGCCGCACTACATGGCTCAGATTCAGCATTTGCTGTTGGTGTCGGGCGCGGATAAATGCCTGTTCGTGGTGGACGTTGAGGGCGAGCCTCATTGGACCAGCGTAGTTTTACCGGATCTGTATTACCGGACGCTACTGGTACACCAGTGGGCGACGTTCTGGAAGCATATCGAGGAGTTCAGCCCGCCCGCCGCCTCCGATGGCGACATCACGCCGATGCTGGGAGACGACTGGATTCTGGCCGCGAGCCGATACAGGACGGCAATCGTCAACCTCAAGGCGGCTGAGATTGTTGTTGACGAGGCGAAGAAGTCATTGATCGCCATGTGCGATGGCCACAGCGCCTGTCAAGGCCAAGGGCTGCGGGTACAGAACGTGTTCAGGAAGGGCACTGTGGATTACGCGAAGGTGCCTGAGCTGACCGGACTTGATCTTGAGCAGTACCGAAAGAAGGGAGTCTCCAGCTGGCGCGTTGATGAGGTGAAAGGATAATTTGTTTTATTTAAATACAAACCCAAGCCGGAACCTGGCTTCATACTGACCTGGTCCGTTTTTATTGGCTTCACCACCTAATCTGAGAGGGCCGAGATCCCGATCTACGAACAGTCCCCATGCCTCCTGGCCAGTCCCACGGCTTACGCCGGCGGCCCAGACGTGTTGGCGTACAGTATTAATGGGTACGAGATTAATGTGTACGAGCGGGATATCGATCCCAGATATAACAGTGCCATCCGGGCTATTGGCAACAACACGATGACTCCCGTCCTTCATCTCGACCGTCAACAAATTGACGGTACAGGCCGGGCAACCAGTCCGTGTAGAACTGACCGTGACGGTATCTGACCGTATTGGCTTGCCGCCCTGTGGTGCCCGTGGTGGCGCTACAGGCTTGGCGGTGGCATCACGGGCAAGAACTAATGATCCATCGCTCTGCACCTGCTCAGCGGCGGCAGGTTCGGCCTTTTCGACAGGCTTCTGCCAGACAAACAGGGCGGCTACCCCTATAAAGGCTCCTGCAATGAATGTGTATAAGTAATTCATTATTCACTTCTGTTTTATCGGCTTGCTGGTGATGAGCCGCAGGAATATCCCGCCCACGACGCAGGCGACAAATGCCCACTTGTACAGGTTGTCCGGCACGTAGCCACGGATCTGTGGGATGCTGGCCTGAATCTCAGGCAGCCACGCGGCGAGCACGGGCACAAGGGCACCTGCCCACGCGAAGAACTGCAAGGTCTTGGACTTGATACTACCGATTACCCATTTCATGTTTCACCTCTCTCAGGATGGCAGGCCAAAGGCCGCCAGCAAGATCATTACCAGCAGCACAACGGCGACCAGCGCCAAGGACAAAGAAACACGTGCCTCGAATTCTTCATTGTCCATTTTCTACACCTCAAAGTGAGGGAATTCCTTGAACCGTATCCACCGCCCGGCCCAGCGCATCCCGACTTCTTCGCCGAGTTTCCCGATTCGTTCCCACAATGGGTCATCCGCGTCCCAGACTGGCTTGCCGTCCCGCAGCGGCACCACATCGTAGGCGCGGGCGGCGGGCAGATCGTCTTTCATGACGTTGTGGTTAGACTCGCCGGGACGGGCATTGGTTACGATGGTCCCGAGGACAGTACGCCCTCTGGCATAAAGGCTAGCCTGCTCCTCGTTACTGCGCCACGTGCAGGTCACCAGGACATCAATACCGGCGGTACGGCACAGCCTCAAATGACTGATGCACTTATCACGGACAGCGGGATCCAAATCAGATAGTTTACGAGAGGCCATTCACCCTCACTTCGATCAGCCTATCGATGCGGTCCGTAATGGCCCGCGTCCCGTCCCGTAACTCCATCCGGATCGACTCGTTGCTGCTGCGCATTTCCTCAATGATCTTGGAATGCTCTCCTCTGAACTCGTTACGGATCGACGACGCCAGAGAATTGAATTCCTCCCGCGATATCCTGTCTGACTCGCTGTCGTTCATACGCACCTCCATGGAATGAATCCTGTCATTTTGCTCGGTGCGGTCTGTTCGCCACAGCCACCAGAGCAGTCCCGAAAGGGCGCTGGCGATCCCCGCTAGCGCCTTGACCATCAGCGTGTCATCCATAATCAGGGCTTTTTGATCCCATTATGGCCGGGCGAGAACTCATAGGTCGGCACGAACTGCCGCGCCCCCAAGGTGACGGGGGCCTCAGACGGCTTTTTCATGCTCACGGCCGGGACCGTGTTGGTATGGTTCTTCACCGGCGCACCGGGCCTGTCAAAGCAATAGCTGTACTTGAAAAACGCGCTCATTCGACACCTCCCTCTTCATCCTGTTTCGTCATCATATAGCCGATAAACCCGAAGATCGACGCCGACACGATCCTGAATGGTTCCGGCTGCCACACGCACCACGCAAACAAAACAAACGTCAACAACAAGGCCAGCAGCCTCAGCATCCTCTGTCGCAGAAGTTTCAGTCCTGCATTAACCAGCTTTACCGCCAGACTCATTTCGATCTGTTCCATCCTCTTCATCCTCCGGGTCATCTTTCATGAAGTTTTCGCCCCACTGGGCCTCGCTGATCTTGTGCTGCACCGCCACGAACTTGATCGCCGTATTGATGGCGGTAAGGGTATTCTTGTCGGGTTCGGAGTCCGTTGCAAGTATACGGCGCAGCTTCTCCTCGATGATCTTTTCGAGGGGCTTGGTGTCCGGTTCCGGCGTGTAGACGCGGTGCTCGATCTCGTCGGGGGCTGGTTTCTTGGGTCTAGCCATTATTCATCCTCATCTCTTGAACATGTATCTGCCTTCGCTGCTCTTCACCAGTTCCCTGACCTTCACCCATTCCCCGTCCTTGAGTGCCCTGTACTGGCCAGCTTCGTTACGCTCCAACTCTTCCGGGACTTCCCATTCCTCGCCAGCCGCTTCTTCCTTTTCGGACGGGCGCATCCATTCCGGGAGCTTATCGTATTCCTTGCCGCGCCGTTTGATGTCCCGCTTCTCTTCACTGTGTTTTGCCTTCTCGCCAACCGAAACCTGCTTCTCTGTCGGACTCTTGACGCCTATCTGGCGCAGCAAGATCTGCCCCGGCGTGTCCTTCTCGCCGTATAGCCTGCCAGCGGATTGGAAGGGCGCGACCTGCGAGGCCAGATAGCCTCCTACGTCCTTTCCGAACAAGAGAGGAGCTTCCTTGATGTCAGAGGGATTGGCAATCGGCTGCCCGGTCATCATCGACTTGCCGCCTGACATCATCTCAATCCCGAACTTCGCGACGGGGGACGGTGTGAACATCTCCGTCATTGTCCATGCGGCTGGGCGCTCCCCTTTGGCCACTTCATAGATCGAATGCGGCAGACGTTCCGCGCCGAACCTTGCCACGTCGGCATGATCGTTGCCGGTGACTTCCTTCCACCAGTTGGAATAGAGCGGGTACATGACGCCGAGCTGCACCATCATCATGGCAAGCTGATCCATGCTGTGCGCCTGCTGCCCGGTCGGCTTCTTGAACTTGGACAGACCTTTCAGCATGGCGGCGGTATCTTGTACGGTCGCTGAGTAAGAGCGCACGACGCCATAATGATAACGGCCGAACGAGGACAGCCACGAGGTTGTCATGGCCTGCGAGGCGATGCGTCCTGCCCGCCCCCACTGCCCGGTTGAGGTGGTTCCGAACATGCGGGCATCGACACGGTAGTTCGGCAGATGCCTTTCGACCTGGTAGATGGCTTCCCGCATCGGCACTTTGTACTTCTTCATATATTCCATGACGGCCTGCAACGCCATCACGTCCGAAGGAATCCAAAGTCCTTTGCTGGCGTTCGCATACCACGCCTTGATGAATTCGGCATGGTTCTTGTAGCCGACTTCCTTGGCGAATTCCTTAAACGCCGGGTCTTTCTTCAGAATATCGCCCGACATACGCACCAGATGATCCTGCATCTCCTTGTTGAAGATGCGGTTCGCCATGGTAGCGCCACCTTCACGCATGAATGTCAAGTAGGTTTCGTCCTGCACCATCACGCTCTTGATGGCCTCCGGCAGTGAACGGGACAATTCCATGTAGTCTTTCGGAAATATCCATGACGTTAATCCGCGCTGGTTGATCCAGTGCGACAGGATGTTCATGTCGTGCGGCTGCGGGTTCCAGAAGATCGAGCGTACCAGGAAGTTGTTGGCCGCCTGAGCGGCGCTCAGCATCCCGCCCTCAGTCCTTCCGGCGAAGTTGTCCAGAATCTCCGCGATGCGGGTGTCGAAGTATCGGTCGTGGAAGTTCCAGAGTTTCGTCGCGGACATACCGGGCGGTGCGCCGAGGGGTTGCCTGCTCTTGGCAACGGACAGCGCCATGAACTCCGGCGTCTCCTTGAACAGGTCCACGAACCGTGTTTCGTTCTCAACGCGCTTCAGCGCCAGCCATTTCATGGTCAATAGCGTGCTGGTGTCCTTGATGTACCGCTGATTCGTGGCTGCTTCCTTTTCGTCCAGCGTCGCGTTCACGATCTTCCAGATGCGGCCTTGCCCGTCTACCACCTTCCTTCCGTCCAGTTCGTGCGGAGACAGCCCTCCTGCCTCCAAGGCTTCCGGCGTTGCATCGTGTAGCTTTCCGAACGGTTCCAGTGCGCCTTCCCTGTATACCGATATCTTCCCGCCGGCCTCGTGGATGATATGCCGTTCAGCAGGGACATTCGGATCGAGTGAGGTTGATTCAATCGCCTTGATCTTCTGCGACTTCATTGATGGGTCGCTGGTCTTAAACTGGCGCACGGACTCCGAACCAGAGAATCGGCTTTCCGGAACGGCCCCGCCTTCCTTGAAGGTTTGATACCAGGGCGTTCTCTCGATGGGCGCGTGCGGGAAATAGCCTTCCGCGAACTCCTTGATTTCTTCCGGCAGCACGGTCCCCTTCTTCTTCAGAGACAGGACAATCCTCGCCATGTCCTGAATGAGCGGCTTGTGTTCCTTCTGGTAGAAGTCCTCCAGTTCCTTCGGCAACGTCACGGGCTGAAGGTTGTGGTGCTCACCGTAGCGACCGGCCAGCGCGCCCGTTTCGTCCTGTTCCAGACGATGGCGCAGCATATCGTTAACTTCATCTTTGGGAATGTTGAGCTTGGCTCCCAGTTCTTCCGTTTTCCCGCTCCAGTAATTCGCCATCTTCCAGCCGCGAAGCTTGTTGATCTCGTGCGCGTTCTGGGTGCGGAACATGGCGTCCGGTAACCAGCGTTCCAGATATTCCTTAGGCTTCACGAAGAATCTACCAGGCTTCTCAACAGCAAACGGATCGCGCTCGTGCGGTCCCACGAACTTCGTGTCTTGCTCGGGGATGGTTCTCGACTTTTCTATCGCGTCCCTCGCCATCCCCTCCTCGGGGATGGTCTCCGCCATAATGCGCCGTCCCCACGACGTATCGCGGATGTTGGGCGGTATCTTGTCTTCCACCAGCCACGGCATCGCTTTGGGCGGCTTGTATTCCTCGCGGCCCAGCGCCTTGGCGACGGTCGGGCCAACGGCCCTCGTCAGCGCATTCGCGCCCTTGCTGAGAACACCAAAGAACCCGCCTGTCTCCAGCGCCTGCACTCCGGCCTTCTTAAGGCGGCTTTCGCCTTCTTCCTTTTCTCCGAGACCGCCCTGCAAGGACCCGACACGAGCACCCTGAAAGGCCGCTTTGAGAGCGGTCGCCGGGGTTTTCATGAACAGGGCCGGTGCTGTGACCGGATCGGCAATGCTGCCAACCACGTTCGCCGCTAGTGAAGACTTCCAGCCCATTTCATCTTCCAGCGCCTTATCGAGGATGCGGCCCTTACGATATCGCTTCTCCAGCTCTTCGCCCTTCTCTCCGGAGGTATACGCCTGCCGGATGCCGCGCACCAGGCTGAACGCTTCTCTTAATCCGCGTGCCCCGATCTTCTGGCCGGTACTGAGTTTCTTGGCGAGCTGACTGGCTTCGTCATAAGTCTTTTGTTCTTCCGGCTCATCGAAGTGGCGAGCGCCACGGATCAGCCGATACTTCCCCTGCTCGTTCTTCTCAAGCTGGTCTACCTTCCAGTTCTCCCCGCCGATGGTCGCGACGTACTGCCCGGAGTGATTCCGGTACAGTTCGTCTGGCGACTCCCACTTTTCTTCCATTATTTCGTAAGATCAATTTTCTGCCATCCTGCCGGAGCGGCTTCCTGCGCTCCTGCCGGAGCCGCCAATGCCGCCGCACCCGGGCCCGCTACGCCGCGCCCTGCTTGGGCGACAGCTTCCATCCGATCAAGTTCCTGTATCCGCTCTAGCGTATCTTTGTAACTGGCCCTTGCTTCCGCCTGCCTCTTCTTGTCGGCACCAGCAGCGGCCAGCGCCTTAGCCAGAACGCTATCGGCCCCGGTTTTCAACTTGACAATGCTTTCGTGCCCTCTGTTGATCTGGGCCATCATCGTATTCACGCTTTTGCTTTTAAGGCTCTCCAGCATCGCGTAGTCGTGATTGATGCGAGCCTGCATGTCCATCGCTCTATACTTCTCGTCGATGCGCATCCTCTTGTTGTCCAGGATCATCTTGTACTGATCCAGATTCTCCCTGTACTTCTCAAGGGCCTGATCCGTCTTGACCTTGAAGGTCTTCAGTTCCTGCTCGGCCAGATCGTGGCGTCCCTGCATGTGCCCGCTCACGGCCCCGCTGAAGGCGTTCAGGGCGGCGGTCATGGGCGTTCTGGACGAAGCCCCGGCCAGCGCGGCGAAGGCCAGCGCCATGCCGAAGATGTTCTGAAACTCGTTCGGCTTCACCAGCGGCGTCGGGTGGAATTCAGGAAGATCGGCCTTCCCCGGAATCGGCACGTTCGCGGCTTCATCCGCCATCTTGTTGACGTCACTAAGCCCTGCCTTGATATCGCCGCCCGGTGCAGCGGCAGGCTGAGCGGCGGCAGCGGGCTGGGCAGCAGCAGCAGGCTGGGCAGCAGCAGCAGGCTGGGCAGCAGCGGGTGCCTTCGGCATCTGTGGCGCGCCGACACCGTAATCAATGCTCAGCGACCGCAGTAGCCCCGCGCTGGGGCTGCTGCCGGACGGATTCATCTGGTTGTCCGGGCTGATGTTGTTGAAGTCTAGTGCCATGGCCCCTCCTTACCCTGTTGTGGTGCTTGAGCTTGTGGCGGCGGCTGCCAGCAGTTGCATGAAGGCGCTCGACCCCGTTGCCCACGCATTGGTCAAATCCGCGTTGGCCTTAATCTGCTGATTGGCGAGATTGGTAAACCCCGTCATCGCCGGGTTCAGTGCCGCCAGTCCGTCGGTCAAGGTCTGTGAACGGAACTTCCCATACATGATCATCGCATTCTGATCGATCTTCGCCATCTCTTCCTGCGCCATCGTCGAGTCCGAGATACCGGCGCTGGACAGATATTGATTCATCTGCGAACGAGACTGCGTTTTGAACTGATCAATCGCTGCCTGATCGGCAGGCTGGAGCTTGCCGTTCTGATAGTCCTGCAACAACTGATTCCCGACCGCCTGTTCCTGTGCGCTGATCTGGCCGATCTGGCCGGAGGCCGCGCCACCCGTTCCGTCTTTTCCGCCTTTCTTGGCGAGGACACCGGCTGCTACTCCAACATAGGGGGCGGCTGTCTTTAGTGCGCCGCCTGCTGTTTTCAGCCAGTTTGAGGTCTGTGAAACATTTTTAGCATTCTGGGCGGCTTGCGCCGTTTGTTGAGCAGCGTCTAGCTGATTCGCTAAATTGGCCTCGTCGGCTGCCGTTGTCACCCCTCCAGCGGCGGGCGG
>Ga0315268_10008610_pt1 | contig 10631 bp, 8 predicted proteins | sample C1_top_MG_FD_204535 | JGI IMG/M metagenome (GOLD analysis project Ga0315268, IMG submission 204535) | Sediment microbial communities from Yellowstone Lake, YNP, Wyoming, USA - C1_top | ecosystem: Environmental > Aquatic > Freshwater > Lake > Sediment | place: USA: Wyoming | collected 2017-08-01 | reverse complement strand
GTAGGAAGGAGCGTTCTTAGAAAGAAGGGCGCTTTCCGAAGAGGGGCTTGTGGTTGTCAATATGGCATTTGACGAGGAGACCGGAATCATCGTTTACGGGCCTGAGATAGTTTCGAGGGGTTTTATTTTTGAAACGGAAACCGGGCATCTTCTCGAGGATGCAAAATGTGTTATTCTTGAAATAGTAGAAGAGATAACTCCCGATGTGCCGGACAGGGTCAATAAAATAAGATCCATGATACAAACCGCTTTAAGAAAATATTTTAATTTCGCGATAAAACGGCGGCCGGTTATTCTGCCCTTTATTCTTGAGATATAGAAAACATGCTGGATGCCGAGAGACAGGGAGCACAAGGGCTAAGTTGTTTTTGCGCCGGATGGGCTGCGGAAGGCTGAAACACATGAACGTCGAACATCCAACATCGAACATCGAATGTGGAATGTGGAATAGGAAACAGGATTACTGAAAAAGATGAACGTTGATCTTTCAAAACATTGTTTAACATTGGATGTTTGTTTTTCATTCGATGTTGGACGTTTGATGTACCCGTGTAACGGGCTCCATGTTCGACGTTCATCTTTCAAAAGGCTCTAACCAAAAGGGCAGGACAATTAATATGCGCAAGGAACTAATCGGAATATTTCTGTTTTTTCTTGTTGTTTTTACATTGATAAGCCTTTTGTCGTACAACCCCTCCGACCCTTCCATAAACAATGCAAAAGCTGCCGGCGAAGTTCACAACCTTTTTGGCGTTGTCGGATCCAATATAGCCGGAATTTTTGTCGGTCTCTTCGGGATGGCATCCTTTTTCATTCCGGCGACAATTCTTTTTGTCAGCATAAGGTTTTTCGGTGATTATACGAGGCGTATTGTTCTTTTTACGCTTGCTGGCGGATTTCTTCTCACCATAGCTACAGGCAGCCTTCTTTCGTTTCACGAAAACGGTTTTGATATATTCGGACGCGAATTTTCTTCAGGCGGCATAATAGGGATTTCCCTTAAATCTTTTCTGGTGAAATATTCCAATATTACCGGTTCTGTTGTTATGCTCGTTGTCATGTGGATTACCGGCTTTATCCTTGCGACGGGTTTTTCTGTGATAAGCATCCTGAAACGTTTAACGGAAATGATATTATTTGCTTCCGAACGGATATCGACGCATTACATCAAGTGGAAAGAGCGGAGGGATAAGTCGGTAAAACGTTCAAAACTTATTGCCGGACAGAAGGATTTCAAGGAAAGGGAAATAGAAATAAAGGCTGTAAAGGCAAAGCCAGTCAAGGAGGCCCCTGTTCCAAAGCAGGAGGTCTTTGAGTTCATGCGTGCCGAGAGCGGATTCCAGCTGCCTTCAGTAAACTTTCTGGATGATCCTCAGGCAAAGGCCCCCAGCTTTGACAATGAAAACCTGAAAATGCAGTCGAAGCTTCTTGAGAAGAAACTGGAAGACTTTGGTGTAAACGGGAAGGTGGTGGCAGTAACTCCGGGTCCGGTTATAACGACTTTTGAATATGAGCCGGCTCCGGGGGTAAAGATAAACAAGATTGTTAATCTTACCGATGATCTCTCGCTTGCTCTCCGCGCGACAAGCATAAGGATAGAAGCCCCGATTCCGGGAAAGGCGGTAATCGGTATTGAAATTCCCAACACCGACAGAGAAACAGTCAGGTTCAAGGAGGTCGTTGTTTCAGGCGCTTTTGAAAAGGCCAAATCAAAACTTACCATCTGCCTCGGCAAGGATATAGTGGGGAATCCGGTTGTGGCGGAGCTCGATAAAATGCCGCACCTGCTGATAGCAGGAGCAACCGGGTCCGGAAAGAGCGTAGCGTTAAACACGATGATATGCAGCCTGCTCTACAAGGCTACGCCGGATGAGGTAAAGCTCCTTATGGTTGATCCTAAAAGGATCGAGCTTGCCATGTATGACGGCATCCCGCATCTCATTTCTCCAGTGGTGACGGACGCAAAAAAAGCCACAAACGCCCTATTCTGGGCTGTTCATGAAATGGAGAGAAGGTACATGATTCTCTCGGAAAACAAGGCAAGAAATATAAACCAGTATCAGCAGAAAGCTGCAAAAGGGGCAAAAAACGAAAAGGGCGAAGTTCTCGAAAGACTTCCTCTTATAGTTATTATAATCGACGAACTTGCGGATATGATGATGGTGGCTTCACGGGATGTGGAGGTTTCTCTGACGCGCCTTGCGCAAATGGCAAGAGCCGCCGGAATTCACCTGATACTCGCGACACAGAGACCCTCGGTTGATGTTCTGACAGGCATTATAAAAGCCAATTTTCCCACCCGTCTCTCCTTTCAGGTTTCTTCCAAAACCGACTCGCGGACCATACTGGATGCCAACGGGGCTGAGAATCTGCTTGGAAACGGGGATATGCTTTTCATGCCTCCCGGGACTGCAAGGATTCAGCGGATACACGGCGCATTCATATCTGAAGCTGAAATAACAAAGATTACGGAATTTCTGAAAAAACAGAAAAAGCCCGAGTATGACGAAAAGATAACGGAGGCGAGGTCGATTGAACAGTCCGATACCGATTCAACAGAGCACGACGAGAGATATGATGATGCCGTAGCTCTTGTAACAAGGACAAGGCAGGCGTCAATATCCATGATCCAGAGGCATTTGCGTGTAGGCTACAACAGGGCTGCCCGTATTATCGAAGTTATGGAAAAAGAGGGGATTGTCGGGCCCTCGGACGGAGTGAAGCCGAGGGAAGTTCTTGCCCGGGGATATGATGAGATCAAATAATGACGGCTTATTAAAAGGTGGAGTAACTACTCAGGAGTCAGAATTCAGGAGCCAGAATCCAGAATAGAAGCAGCGTATGCCGTAAGCTTCTTACTGACTTCTTCAAGTTGAAACATTAACTCCAAAGTATCACCACAACCAAGATCTTTCGCCAGAATTAAATAATACCGACATTATTCAAGAGAATCTTGCGGTCTCGAAAATCCTGGAAAAGGGTTTCCTTTTTATTCTGACTCCTGAATTCTGGCTCCTGAGTAGTTACAAGGTGGAGACAAAAGGTGAAATTTGACCGGGCACTGATGGAAAACGTGAAAGGGTTTCTTGATCCTGAAGAGGGAATGCGCCTTTATGATACGGCCCTTTCGGTTGCCGGACTTGGACCATGCCTTGAAATAGGAAGCTATTGCGGCAAATCGGCAATTTATCTCGGAACGGCGTGCAGGGAGAAAAATGGGATTCTGTTTTCCGTAGACCATCACAGGGGGTCGGAAGAGCAGCAACCCGGAGAGGAATATTTTGATCCTGAACTTTTTGATTATGCTTCATGGCGGATGAATACTCTGGAAAAGTTCAGGAAAACGCTCGAAAAAGCGGGTCTTGAAGAGACTGTTGTTCCGATTGTTTGCAGGTCCGATGTTGCAGCGCGCATGTGGGTTTCACCTTTTCATCTCGTTTTTATCGACGGCGGGCATTCATATGAAACGGCGCTGACGGATTATAATTGCTGGGCCAAACATATAGTTTCCGGCGGCTACCTTCTCATTCATGACATATTTTCCGATCCCGCCAAAGGGGGACAGGCTCCTTACCGTGTGTATAATCATGTCCTTGAATCGAATCTTTTCAAAGAGCTTCCAATGACCAAAACCCTTGGAGTCCTTCAGCGGGTTTAACACACATTTTTAAACACAAAATTCTTGCCAACCCTTAAAGTCCATGATAATCAAATATTGTTTTGAGCTCTATTGTATAATTTAACCAATTATAATTTAAAGCTATATCCCATTCCCCCGTTTTATACGATTTAAAGTGGAAGCAGGCAGCGATAACAGGAAAATGCAGGCCATGTTTTCCTGTATATGTTAACTATTAACAACTAAGGAGGATTCGACAGATGGCTTATGATGCGGTAAAAATGGCTGACTGGCAGATTTCCGAAGCGGCGGAAGTCAACATGCCGTCACCGGAGCAGTGGAGAGAAAAACTGGGCCTTATGCCCGATGAAGTCCTTCCAATGGGCAGGCTCGCAAAGCTTGATTTTCTTAAAATAATGAACCGCCTTGAGAAGAAACCGGACGGCAAGTATATCGAGGTTACTGCCATTACCCCGACACCTCTTGGTGAAGGAAAAAGCACGACCTCGGTCGGTCTCATGGAAGGTCTCGGAAAACGAGGTAAAAACGTCGGCGGCGCTCTGAGACAGCCTTCCGGCGGACCTACAATGAACGTAAAGGGAACTGCGGCAGGCGGAGGCAATGCTCTTATTATTCCGATGACCGAGTTTTCCCTGGGGTTAACAGGCGATATCAACGATATTATGAACGCCCACAATCTTGCGATGGTTGCTATGACCTCCCGCATGCAGCATGAAAGAAATTATAATGACGAACAACTGGCAAGACTTACCAAGATGCGCCGTCTCGATATCGATCCGACACGCGTTGAAATGGGATGGATCATGGATTTCTGTGCCCAGTCATTGAGGAATATCATAATCGGAATCGGCGGAAGAACGGACGGATATATGATGCAGTCCAAGTTTGGAATTGCCGTAGGTTCGGAGTGTATGGCAATCCTTTCAATAGTAAGGGACCTTGCTGATCTTAAAAAACGTCTTAACGAAATTACTGTTGCTTTCGACAAGAGCGGAAAACCCGTCACAACAGGCGACCTTGAAGTCGGCAACGCTATGGCTGCCTTTATGCGCAATACAATTAATCCGACTCTGTTAAGCACTGCCGAGTACCAGCCGTGCATGATACATGCCGGACCATTCGCCAACATCGCTGTCGGACAGTCATCGATCATTTCAGACCGCATGGGTCTCAAGATGTTTGATTATCAGGTAACAGAGAGCGGTTTTGCGGCAGATATCGGTTTTGAGAAATTCTGGAACGTAAAATGCCGTAACAGCGGACTCAAGCCTCATGTATCCGTACTGACCTCAACCATCCGCGCGCTCAAGATGCACGGCGGCGGTCCGAAGGTGGTTGCAGGGAAAGCCCTTGATGATGCGTACACAAAGGAGAACCTCGCACTGGTGGAAAAGGGCGTTGAGAACATGGTTCACATGATCGGCGTCATCCGCAAGGCCGGTATCAACCCGGTTGTCTGCGTAAACAGATTCTATACCGACACCGATGCCGAGGTAGCCGTTGTTAAAAAAGCGGCCGAAGCAGCCGGTGCCCGTTGTGCCGAATCCAAGCACTGGGAAAAAGGCGGCGAAGGCGCTCTTGAACTGGCCGATGCGGTTATTGAAGCCTGCAATGAAAAGAATAACTTCAAATTCCTCTATCCGCTTGAAATGAAGCTCCGCGACAGAGTTGCTCTCATAGCGAAAGAAGTTTACGGGGCTGCCGGCGTATCATGGACTGCTGAAGCGGAAGCAAAGGCAAAAATGCTTGAGAGCGATCCCAAGTATGCCGATTTTTCGACCATGATGGTTAAGACTCATTTGAGCCTGACGCATGACCCGGTACTAAAAGGCGTTCCAAAAGGCTGGATACTTCCGATCCGCGATATTCTGATCTATTCAGGCGCCAAGTTCCTGTGCCCGTGTGCCGGAACCATAAGCCTGATGCCCGGAACAAGCTCCAACCCGGCTTTCAGAAGGATCGATGTTGATGTAAATACAGGCAAAGTCAGCGGTCTTTTTTAAAAATAATATCAATTGACTTACAAGGGGCCCGGATATTTCGGGCCCCTTTTTTTCTGCCCGATTTAGATATAAAAGGGGTATTATGCGGTTTCTGATTATCAATCCATATTATTCCATCTCTGAAACCCCCTCGCCTCCCTTGGGGCTTGCTTATATTGCAGCGGTTCTCAAACGCGAAGGCATAGAGGTGAAGATTCTTGATTTCGTTGTATTCCCTTACAGCAGGGAGCTGTTAAAATCTGTTTTGAAAAAATTTGGGCCCCGGATTGTCGGGACAACGGCAGTCACAATGACTTTTGATAATGCAATTAATGTAATAAAAGAAATAAAAAGCATTGACCCTTCAATAGTTACAGTCATGGGCGGTCCCCATGTGACATTTTGCGCAAAAGAAACAATGTCGCTGTTTCCGGAGCTTGATTTTATTGTCCTTGGCGAAGGAGAAGAGACAATTGCCGAACTTGCAGGAGCTTTGGATGAGGGCAGGGATGTTTCAGGAATAGAGGGTATCGTTTTTAGAGGAAAATCAGGCATAGTCGATAACGGGCACAGAAAAACGCGAATAGATGTTGATTCTCTTCCCCTTCCTGCAAGGCATCTTCTTCCCCTTGGAAGATACAGAGCCCTTGGTATGCCTGTCAGCATGACGACCAGCCGCGGCTGTCCTTTCAAATGCATATTTTGTGTGGGCAGAAAGATGGTGGGCGCAAAGGTCAGATACAGAAATCCGCAGAATGTTGTCGATGAGATGGAGTATCTTGTCACACTCGGCTTCCGGCAGATAAATGTTGCGGACGATCTCTTTACTTCAAATGAGAATCACTGTCTTATAGTATGTGATGAAATAATAAAAAGAGATCTTAAAATAAAATGGACTTCCTTTGCAAGGGTCGATACGGTTTCTGTAAAGGTTCTGGCACGGATGAGAGAAGCCGGATGCCATACCGTAAGCTTCGGCGTTGAGTCCGGAAACAGAGACATCTTAAAAAGAATAAAAAAAGGAATCACTCTCGAGCAGGTGACGGATGCGGTTAAGATGTGCAATGAAGCGGGGGTAAGCCCGCATGCTTCTTTCATACTTGGTCTTCCGGGAGAAACTCCCGAAACCCTGAAAGAGACGGTTGAATTCGGAAACAGGCTTAAAGATATGGGGGTAAGCCATGGATTTCATCTTCTTGCACCTTTTCCGGGGACTGAAGTCAGGGAAGAAAAAGAGAAATTTGACATCAGGTTCCTTTCCGATGACTGGCGGGATTATCATGCAAACAGGGCGATCGTCGAGACATCTTCGGTTACACGTAAGATGCTTGATGATATCGTCATTGAATGGGAAAATAAGTTCAACGGATGGCTCGGATATATCAGGGAACGAATTAAAAGCGGAGAGGCTTCGGAAGAAGAGGCCTGGCCGCTTGTGAACCTGGAGCGGATAGTCCTTGTTTACGATCTGATGATGGGAAGGGTTATAGAAGAGATGGGCCGGCTTGAATGCGAAACCGCCGCCTCTCCGTCAGAAGCGCTCGGTTTTTTTGCAGACAGGATAGCCGGTTCGGTTAAAAACTCCCGTGATGAGATACTGTCCGTTTTGAATTACGAAATCGGCGAGGGGAATCTGATCCTGACGGACAATGACGGGAAATGCAGTATAAAGTGGGTTGATTACTTATGATGGATTCGTAATAATATAAAATTCAGACGGCAAAGTAAAAAGCTCATTATGCAAGGCGCGCGAATCTTGAGGAATGAAGCGTACATGTCAGTACGCTGCAATGACGAAAGATGAAGCGCAACACAGCAGAATGACTTTTTACGAAGCCGTCATTTATAGACAGTGAACAAAGATTTTTGTTGCAATCTTTGCGGCGGTATATTCTGAAACCTGGGAGCCCTCGATCTTTACAAGCTCGTTTATGTCTGCAGCAATTACTTTTCTTTCTTTGCCTACGGCTTTTATGAGATTATGAAGCTGTCTGTATGAAAGGCCTCCCGGCTCAGGAGTTCCTGTTCCAGGTATAACTGATGGGTCGAGACCGTCAAGATCAATTGTTATGTAGACTTTTTCCGGCAGGGAATGAACAATTTTGCTTATCCAATAATGATCCGAAGGGTCAATCCTGTGGGCGTAAAATGGCTTTAATTTTTTTCTCTTAACATATCCTGCCTCTTCGGGGGAGAAAGACCTTATTCCGACCTGGACAAACGGAATTTCAATATCGTCTGCAACCCTGCGCATCACACACGCATGATTATATTTACTTCCGTTCCATATGTCCCTCAGATCAAGATGGGCATCAATCTGGAGCACGCCTATACCCGGATGGATTTCAGCCGCTGCCATTATCGGCCCGATTGAAACGGCGTGGTCTCCGCCAAGGGATAAAAGGAACTTATTTTTTACAAGAACAGCCGCAGCCGCCCTTTTCATTTCGTTAACAGCTTTCTTGGGATCATTAGACGGCACAAGAGGCGAAAGGGTGTGTATGCCTGCCTCTCCCCAGTTGGTTAATGTTTCCTCGTCAATGCTTTCGAGCTGAGTGGACGCATTTAAAATATGGAGTGGCCCTTCTTTACTTCCAGTACCATAAGAAGGCGCATTCTCATAACAGAGCGGTAAGACAACTATACCCGCATCATCAAGTCCGACCGCCGGGGTTTCGGCATCACCAAAGCGTATGGATTTTTTCAATTTCATCTGACTCGCATTATTTTACAAAGATGGCGGCGGCGATGACAGTGGTCCAGAGATTCCCCTCCGCTCCTAAAGCTCCCTGGCTTGTATGCTGCGATTCGACTATTTTCTCACTCATCTTGTAAACTTCGCGCCGTGCGTCGTAGTCCTTGTTCGGATCGAATTCTATGCCAAGAGTATTTGCAAGCATCGATGCGGCAAGGTCCTCCGCGTATTCGCCCGATTCTATTTCGGTCTGGCCGAAACCGTGATGCTCGGAAAGATACCCGTAACGTCCGGGTTCGGCAGGCAGGGCAAGGCCGATGCTTGCGCTAATTCTTCGCCCCGGTTCATTTATCTGTTCACGGGCCATGACGCAATGAGTTATTTCTCCGGCTTCAAGCTTGGCAAGTCCGGTTTCTATATCGATTATCTTGCAGTGCGGCGGGAATATGGATGAAACTGTAACAATGTTGAGGTGTGCAATGCGCGCCTCACGAAGAGCATTCTCAAAGGAAGACAGTTTTTCCTTGTTTACTCCAACTCCTTTGGTAAAAAACATATATCTTGGCACATACATGTTTTGTCCCCCCTTTGTATTTAATTAAACTATATCATAAGAATCGGCTTTTTTATATGTCCTGAAATACACAATCAAGAAAAAAAGCGCTTTTTGGATAATAAAATTGAAGTTTCTAAATATACTCAAAGATTCCGGTTTTCAATAAAAATAATCACAAAATTTATTTTGTGATTATTTTTATGATGAACTCGTAAAAAGTCAAAATTCAGACGGCAAAGTAAAAAGCTCATTATGCAAGGCGCGCGAATCTTGAGGAATGAAGCGTACATATTGGTACGCTGCAATGACGAAAGATGAAGCGCAACACAGCAGAATGACTTTTTAAGAAGCCGTCATTTTTATGATAATTCGCAACAGGCTTCCTTAATAAGCTTTCCTATTTCAATTTTCTGCGGACACTTCTGCTCCGCGATGGAAAAATCCAGATTCAGGATACTCTCTCTTTCCATAACAGGTATTTTGTTAAAAAGCTCTCTTGCCCATCCTGGTTCAGTGTAATTCCGGGAGTACATGAGACAGCGCATGAGATTGCCCACTGGGGCGGCTCCGGCAACGGCCGATTCGCATATGCTTGTGCACCCCATGCAGTAAGCTCCTGCTGTTTCGCCGGCATAGCGCCGGAAAAGATCGATATCAACTGATGAGAGCCTGGTCTTATCCATGGCGGCGGAGGTATTCGACATGAGGATATTGATGCTCGGCATCTGCGAACAAACGGATGCCATGTAAGGATTTTCCCAGACGGCCTTAAGCCTTGCCTGTTTGTCCGTATAACCATTTTTAATAAATCTTCCCGCCATCTGGAGCTCTGTTTCGGAGCTTGTTTTTACCTGGCCGCCACCCTGCGTTTTCATGGCGGTCAATCCTATTCCGGCTTTTTCGCAGGCGTCAACCGCTCTTTTCATTCTATCCGAATGCATCAATCTGAAATTATAGGTCATCATTATGCCGTCTACCCAGCCGAGACGCGCTGCTCCCATCATGCACTCTTCCATGTTGCTGTGAGTGCTGAAACCGAAAAAACGGATCTTTTTGGCCGCTTTCGCCTTTTCAGCCCAGGTCTTTGTTTTATTGTCGAGTTCATCGATGCTGTTTATGCCGTGAACAAAATAGAGGTCAACATAGGAAGTTTTCATTCTTTCAAGAGAGCGGTAAAGGAGGCTGGTCATTCCGTCGGGGTCCCTTGCGTCCGATTTTGTCACGAGAAAAATCTTTTTTCTCTCCTCGGGATATTTTTCAAAGTACATCCCTATTCCCTTTTCGCTGTTTCCGCCTTCGTAGCAATCGGCAGTATCCCAGTAAGTTACACCCCATTTTACGGCCTGTTTCATAAGAAGCTGGTTTGACGATATATCGAACATGCCGCCGAGCCCAAGGATCGGGACGTTTTCTCCGGTTTTTCCGAAAGGCCTCTTTGGTACAAGCCCGTCACCCGTGTTTTCAGCGAATTGTTCTGATATTTTTGCGAAGGAATCAACCGGTGAGAGTATAGTCCCTATTCCAGCAACTCCTGCTGTCTTCAAAAAACCTCTTCGCGAAAAACCTGTTTTTTCTTTGTTCATTCGTTAACTCCTTTCACTTGAACCATCGACCCCTTGGCCCCTTGAATCCTTCAATTGTTCATCTTTTTGTTCTTTCACTCGAACCCTTGACCCCTCGAATCCTTGAACCCTTTATTATATTATCATTGCCGCCGTTTTGTTTCTTGATTCATTATCGGATGTAACCCGAATCGCC
>Ga0315268_10008609_pt1 | contig 10631 bp, 12 predicted proteins | sample C1_top_MG_FD_204535 | JGI IMG/M metagenome (GOLD analysis project Ga0315268, IMG submission 204535) | Sediment microbial communities from Yellowstone Lake, YNP, Wyoming, USA - C1_top | ecosystem: Environmental > Aquatic > Freshwater > Lake > Sediment | place: USA: Wyoming | collected 2017-08-01 | reverse complement strand
GAAGTTGTCCATGAGATCAAAGCGGCTGGAGGAAAGGCCGCATATTGGCACCTGAACGTGGCCAAAGAGGCCGAAGTGGAGAAGGTATTCAAAGAAGTGAAGGAACGGTTTGGAAAAATCGATGTGCTCGTAAACAACGCCGGTATATCCGGAGTGAACAAACCTACAGACGAAATTACCGAACAGGAATGGGATCATCTGATGTCTGTGAACGTCAAAGGTGTATTCTTCTGTACCAAACATGCCATACCTTACATGAAGTCCAACGGCAAAGGCTGTATCATCAACCTTTCGTCAATATACGGGATCGTCGGCGGCGCGGACGTACCGCCCTATCACGCGTCCAAAGGGGCCGTGAGATTGATGACGAAAAACGATGCACTCCTATATGCACCCCATAATATCCGCGTAAACTCGATCCACCCCGGGTACATTTGGACCCCGATGGTTGAGAATTTCTTGCGCGATAGTTCTTTGGAAGTCGAGGAATTTCGCAAAACCATCAATTCCAAGCACCCGATCGGATCCATGGGGGAACCAAACGACATTGGCTGGGCAATTGTTTACCTGGCTTCGGAAGAGGCCAAATTCCTTACTGGCAGCGAATTGGTGATCGATGGGGGATACACGGCGCAGTAGATTGCAATCGGCTACCCTACCTTGTCAAGCACTTCCCGGACCTTCCTCCCCAGCGCCGACGGGGTGTACGGCTTCCCGATGAACGACACCCCCTCGACCAGAACCCCGTGGTGCACGATCGCGTCGTCCGTGTACCCCGACATGAACAGGACCTTCATCTCCGGATAGTGCAGGACCAGTTGCGTCGCCAGTTCCCACCCGTTCATCCCCGGCATCACCACGTCCGTCAGCAGCAGGTCGATCCGATCGCCGTACCCCTGCGCCAGCACGATCGCCTCGGTACCATTCCTGGCCTGCAGTACCTTGTATCCAAGCCTCTCAAGGATCTGGACGCACAAGGTTCGCACGATCACCTCGTCCTCCACCACCAGCACCGTCTCCGTCCCGCCCGGAAGGTCCGTCGGCCGGTCGTCTTCCACCGGTTTTACGGCCTCCTCCTCGACACGCGGCAGGTAGATTTTCACGGTCGTCCCGATACCGACCTCCGAGTACACTTCGATGGAGCCGCCCGACTGTTTCACCGTGCCGTAAGTTGTCGCAAGGCCCAGGCCTGTTCCGCTTCCCTTTTTCTTCGTGGTGAAGAACGGCTCGAAGATGTGCTCCTTGACTTCGTCGCTCATCCCCACCCCTGTGTCGCTGACCGCCAGCATCACGAACCGCCCGGGTTTGACGTAGGGGTGCGTCGCACAGTAATTTTCGTCCAGATCCACGTTCGCCGTCTCGATCACGATCTCTCCAGCCCCCGGCATCGCGTCCCGGGAGTTCACCGCCAGGTTCATCAGGATCTGCTGGAACTGCCCCGGGGCGATCATCACCGATCCCAAGCCCTTGCCGGTGACGGCCTGCAACGCGATGTTCTCGCCGATCAGGCGGGTCAGCATCGCCTGCATCTCCGCCACCAGGAGGTCCGGGCGGACCACCTTCGGATCGATGATCTGCTTCCGGGAGAACGCCAGCAGCTGCTGCGTCAGCGCCGCCGCCCGCTCCCCCGCCCGCTTGATCTCCCCCACCTCCCTGTGCATCGGCGATTCCTTCCCGATCTTCTGCAACAGGAGATCGCTATACCCCGTGATCACCGTCAGCATGTTGTTGAAGTCGTGAGCCACGCCCCCCGCCAGGCGCCCTATCGCCTCCATCTTCATCGCCTGCTGAAGCTGGGATTGAAGCTTCTCCTTCTCCTCCTCCGCACGCTTGCGATCGGTGATGTCGATCGAAACCGTGGAGAATCGCTCCACCTCGCCTTTCGGCGACTTGTGGGACAGAAGCACCATCAAAACCGGAATCTCGCGGCCATCCCGGTTCAGAAAAGCGTTTTCGCCTATCCACATACCGTCGCGGATGGCCATTGGGATGATCTCGTCGTGTAATAACTTGTTCGTCCACTCCGGATGAACATCGGCTATCTTGAACCGGGTCACGTCCTCCTGTGCCTGGATCCCGACCATCTTCCGGCCAGCTTGATTGATGTAGAGGATGTGGGTATCCTTGGCATCGGCGAAACCAACGAAACCGGGCGTCGCGTCAAGCATGGCCGCCATGAGCGCCTGGGTTTGCTCCGCACGCTTCCGCTCGGTGATGTCCTGCACGATACCTCTTAGGACTGCCGGTTCGCCCGCATCGTCCAGTAGTAGTTCGCCCGCTTCGGCCCATACCGTACGTACGGTCCCGTCCGGTTCGAGGATACGGTATTCAAGCGGCATCGGCTTCTTGTCGCGCACCACGGACATGTTGGACCGCTCGACCGATGCACGATCATCGGGGTGGATGGCGCGAGCGATCACTTCATCCAGATCGCCGGTGAAACCGTCCTTGTCGATGCCAAAGATGCGGAACATCTGTTCCGACCATTCCAGCCGGTTCGATTGGATGTGCCACGTCCAGCTCCCCACATTCGCGAATTGCTGGGCTTTTTTCAGACCCTCCTCGGATTCTTGGAACTTGGCCTTCTCATCTTCCAACTCCAGGCACTTCGTCTCCATTCCGGTGCGGTAGGTCTCCCGGAAGTGTTCGAACCAGAAAGCAATCGCCGCCACAATCGCGTAGACCGTGAGGAAGCGGATTCGGAAATCTTTGGGGTAGGGATAGACCGTCAGGCCCGGAACAGCACCCATCAGGAGAGCCGCGCCGAGCAGCAGCATTCCTCCGGCCCAGAGGATACCCTCCCGCTTGCCTATCAGGAAGAAAGCGATAAACGGGAAGGTGTACATCCACAATATCTTCGAACCGCCTTCGCCGCCGCCGACCAGCATGTGGACCAACAGAACGCAATACAGTACCAAATTGATACGGTATACGATGAGGTTCCTCTCCATCCTCCCGAGAGCATACAAACCGGCCGAAAGTCCGAGTGCCGAAGCGAAGATGATCGAGGACAGGACGTATTCGCCCCTTGCGAGGTCATAAAGGCCGTAGGCGACCATGGTCGGGACACCGAGGAGCACGAACACCGTGAACTGCCGGAGGCGGATTCTGTCTGCCGAGGGTATGGGCGCCCTTTCGATGAACGCCTCGATTCGCTTCCACAACCTGGCCGGAATGTCCCTCATTGTTCCCCCTCCGGAGCCCGCCATCCTCTTCCCTTTCGAAAAATTCCGAATACCCTCTCCCCCAGTCAAGCGGGGAAACACCGGAGAGCACAATCTGGTCGCAGGAATCCATGCGGCCGGACCCTCCTCCTAAAATCTCTTTTCGGAAGAAGGGGTTATGATCTTTACGGGAAAGTATTGCCTTTGGGCGGGATGGACTACGTTCTTGGGGGGGGATAATTATGCAGGCGCAGACCGTTCTCTCCCTCCCCTATAGACTGCAAGATATACTTTGTGCATTATTGGAAACACCGCAGTTCTCAGGAGGGACGATAAATCCTGCCGCAATCATGAATTCCCGTGAAGAAGCATGGGCGATCCTCACGGAGCACGTAATAATCCCCAACCTCATTAAGGAGGGAAGATTCGCATGAAGAAGTCCTTTGGCGCAAAGACGCTTGTCTTCCCCACCCCGGTATGGGTGGTGGGGACATATGACAGGGTGGGAAAACCGAACGTGATGACTGCGGCATGGGGCGGGATCTGCTGTTCCAGCCCTCCGTGCGTGGCCGTCTCGCTCCGGAAAGCCACCTACACATACGGGAACATCGTGGAGCGGAAAGCATTCACGATCAGCGTCCCCTCCGAGGCCTATGCCCGGGAAGCGGATTACATCGGCATGGTTTCCGGCAAGAACGTCGACAAGTTCGTCACCGCCGGGCTTACCCCCATCCGGAGTTCCCTTGTGGACGCGCCGTACATCGGAGAGTTTCCCCTTGTCATCGAGTGTCGACTTCTCCATACCATCGAGATCGGCCTGCACACCCAGTTCGTCGGGGAAATCCTGGATGTAAAGGCGGAAGATTCCGTCTGCGACGAGAAGGGATATGTCGACATCGAGAAAGTGAAGCCGATCCTCTTCGATCCGGAGATCAACACCTACCACGGGGTCGGTAGGCTTCTGGGTCGCGCCTTCTCTATCGGAAAAGATGTTCGAGATATTCACGCGGAGGAAAGGACAATGAACAAACTGCATTTCGCGAGCCAGGTTTTTCCCAATAACGGAATGATCCCATCGGAGTACACGTGCGACGGAGCAAACGGAAATCCACCGCTTATGATCCGGAACGTCCCGGCAAACTCCAGATCTCTCGCCCTGATCGTCGATGACCCGGATGCCCCGAGGGGGACCTGGGTCCATTGGGTCGTCTGGAATATGGGGCCTGACACAACGGAAATCCCGGCGAAGTCCGTCCCGAGGGGAGCGCTCCAGGGAACGAACGATTTCGGGAAACAAAGCTATGGCGGCCCCTGCCCGCCTTCCGGAACGCACCGATATTTCTTCAAGCTGTACGCCCTGGACATGTCTCCGGCGCTGAAAACCGGCGCCACGAAGGCACAGCTCGAGGAGGCAATGAAAGGACACATCCTCGAGAAGGCGGAACTGCTCGGTCTTTACCGAAGAAGATGACGCCTCTCTTGTATGTTGGCCCGGAGTTTCACTTAAAGATTCCAACCATCAGAAGATCGAAGTTGCCCGATTATATAATAGTGGCCTGCCCCCCCTGTTTTCGAGTAATTGGACGAAGGGATATTCGTCCAAGAAATCTATGACCAGGTCACAAAACAGTCACATTCCCAGGTTGAGAATCGGATACTCTTTCCGGTAAGAAAGTTTAAAGACAGTGACCTTCGGGGTGCGCAACCTGCGACACTCAGCTTTCCTTCCCGAAATGCTCTTCCAGCGTGGAGCAGATCCGGTCCGGCTTTCGGTAGTACAACGAAAACCGAAGGTCTACGGCCTGGGGAAACTGCTCATACAACCGGCGCGCCACCTCGTCGGGCCGCTTGATCGGCTCCCATCGGGCATTCGTCTTCGGACGTACGAACCGCCCGCTCAGCAGTAGCCGGAAAAACATCATGTCGCACAACATTCCCTCCAGCCACGGAGTCCAGCTTTCGTATCCGGCGATCCACGTGGATTGCGCGCCACCGAGCAGCACCTCGGCCGTCTTCCTGTTGACGAAATCACAGGCACCGAAGTAAAGCCCGTCGTAACTCGTGAGGGGCGCCAGTATGTTTTTGAGACGCCGGCGGCTGATGTCCTGCACCGCGCTGATGACCCCCCGCTTCCCGTGGCAGGCAAAATAGGCGATCTTCCTGCGCTGGTCCGCCCCCTGGTCGTACCGGTACAGCGCGTCCTTCAGTCCCTCCGCGTTCTGGAAGACGACGTAGCTGAACAACGCATCATGTCCGGGCATATCATGATGCACCCCGTTGCGCCGCATGTATGTCTCGTTCGTGTCCCGCTTCAATTGCCCGAAAAAGGGCTTGACGGTTTCGTCGTGAAGCTGGTCCCACTGCGCCTCGAATACCTTGATGATGTAACGTACCCCGTTTCTCTCCCGCATGGCGGATCTCCAAGATCGACTGCCTGTTGATTCGGTTCCAAGGACGGCGGCCCCAAAGTATTCTCTGCCGCCGGAGCCAATCGCGCTATCCCTTTGGGTCTTTTCCCTTCGGGTAATCATTATACCCCACGGACCCTATCCATGCAGATATCCGCCGAAACGTCGGGATCTCCGCCCAACTGCAGGTCGAACACGGCGAAATACATATAAACAACTGATTATAAATATGTATTTAATCCATCGATAATCACGTGCTGGGCCATAACCTTTTGATTTATTGAGACCGTGGGTTGGATTCGCTCCTGGGACCTTCGGGTTATGAATTTTGGTCTAACTACTTGATATAGTTGATTTTATTGACTTTTTTGCTTTTCATTGAGGAATTTTTACCTCAATGATTCCAATAGGTTATAAAGGGCATTCAACCCCTCAACTTTCCTCGTGGGCACGTTTTGGGCACACCTTCCATCCTTTTTTCTCCAACATCTTCTGTTTCGCCTTATTCATCTGATCCTTTCGTCAACAATTCGAAGTGCTCGCCTCGGTGATAGTCCGTGAGTTCGACATCGTAGGCGTCCCTATAATAGCGGGGCCATACTAATCGACCGGGATCGGATAGATCCGTAAACCGCAACAGCCAGATATTCGTTTGAAATCGTCATCCAAGGTAAGAAGTACCCCATTCAGCAATATGCATTGCGCAGCAATCAGGCAATCAATCGTTGTGTCGGACACCCCCGCCTTTCTGCATACATTGGATATATTTGCGGCCTCGACATGTTGCTCTTTGGTTGCCAGGATCAGAGGGTACCCCTCCATCAATTCCTTGATTCGCTCCCCTTGTGCCGGATCTTTTACTCCAGACAATAGCTCCTGAAGAACAACGCCAGGCACTACCACCTGCTGCTTTTCTCGAGTTAACTTCTGAAGAAGCTTTACGACACCGGGCGTGACCCCTTTGGGCCAGCTGCGCCGGCGGAACGCCAGGGACCAAACCGAGGTGTCGACAACGATCAACGGGCGTTCCGCATCTTTTTATAGTCGTAATCGGGGTCAAAATCGATCGTCCCGAATGCCGCTACCGCCTCCACCCTTTTCCGATACTGGATGTACTCGCGCAACGCTTCATCCACCGTCTCACGTTTCGTACGGTGATGCCCTAATCGTTGTGCCTGCTCCAGCAAATCTGAATCGATATGAAGATTCGTCGGCATGTTTCACCCTCCCAATACGTTCTACACATAATCCTACACATATCGTCAAGAAATGCAACCCCCCCTTCAACCCACATTACTTTCCAATATTACCCGAAGGTTCCACACGCTCATCCGACGATACGCAGGGCAACATACGGAACCAGGTTGAACAGGATGATCCCTATCTTGAATAGCGCCATCCCGATGTAATTCATTAATCAAAGATTGGAGCTCGGCTTACTTCCCCGCCTCCACCGGCGCGAGGGTGACCGTCGCCTTGGCCACCATCTTCTCCTTCCCGTCCCGGACCGCGTAGACTTCCGACTCCGCGACGATCAGCGTCTTCCCGGGCTTCAGGACCGTCGCCCGGCAGCGAAGCCGGTCCCCCAAGGCGGGGCGCAGGAGATTGATCTTGAACTCGGCGGTCAGGACCATCTCGTTCGACCGGACCAGCGTCCCCGCCGCGCCCCCTGCCGTGTGGTCGGCCATCGTCGCCTGCACCCCCGCGTGGACGTAGCCGTCCTGTTGAAGGTGCTTCGGCTCCACCGCGAGGACCGACTCGCACCATCCGGGCCCGAGGTCGGAGAGAACGAGTCCCAGGTCGGCGATAAAGGGTGCCTTGTCGAAGATGGCCCGGACTTGTTCCCGGTAGTGCGGATTCTGCGTTTTCATCCTGGCGCTCCCGTCCCCGACTCGAATACGATCACGTTGAGTTTTAGGTCTTTAACGGTAGACTTCCTTGCGATGGCCAACCTTGACAATACAGATAACTAAACCCACATCGGAGATCGTATAGACGATCCGATACGTTCCCTGGCGGACGCGATATTTATCATCGTGGCCGGAAAGATTTTCACAAGCGGGAGGTCGGGGAACGGTAGAAAGATCCTGAATGCGCTTGATGATGCGGAGGCGGTCTTTCTTGGGAGCTGACTCGATTTCTTTGGCGGCGGACGGCTTGATGAGAAGCTTATAGCTTGCCACGCTTCCTCAAATCCTTAAGGACATCCTCGAACGCCAAATTCGGTTCCGGGGCCCTTTCCCTGAAAGCCGCCAAGTCTTCTGCGTCCTCGGCCAGGCTCACTTTGACGGCGTCATTCACAAGATCGGAGATGGATCTGTCCATCTCGGCCGCCTTCAGGCGAAGGCCCCGGTGGATCTGCGGGTCGAAATACACGGTTGATCTTTTCACGGCGGTTTTCATGTCCCCACAATAACGCTTTGACGTCTTGACGTCAAGCATTCCGGCTCACCGTGCCCGAATATAATTTCAGCTATAGCTGTATTGAGATACTGACCTTCGGGGATGGTTACCCGAAGATCCTTCGCCGATGTTGGCCAGCGGGTTGGTGCCGAAGAAAACGATGTCTCAACCGGGCATCCCGGTCCTCCCGGACAAGACGTTCGCTCCCCTATCGCGACACCTACCTCCGCCGTCGACTCCAGGGCAATTGATGCAACCGACGGTTGATCCTGGCCGGATCGAACCGCTCGGGGTTGAACGAGGGGCCCCTCCACTTCACCATCTCCCTGTGGTCCGGATGGGAAGGATCCCGCAAGGCTTCCAGGTAGTCCATGTATCCGGAGGGACCGCCGACATCCTCCGGCGGGCAGGACCTCTCCCCCTCCAGGCACACGGCGTCCGTCACTTCCGAGCCGGTCACGATTCGCTCGAAGACAAGGTCATGCTCCCAACTGTCCCCGAAGTCGTACTCGTATCCGAACACATCCCCCTCATCGCGGAGAAATTCGCGAAGGCGCCTCCCCCGTTCGTTTCGCATCTCCGTGGGGTAGTCGGGATCGGGAATCCCGTACTCCTTCTCTCCGAACCGGTAGAGGTGGAGATGATAGTTTTCCCATCCCATGACTTCCTGGGTCACACGATGTAGGCTGGGGAGAGTGATCGCGCCTGGGACCACGAAGCGCCGCCAGATCGGTGGCAAGACATCCCTCAATGCGATCCGGAGCTGGAATCCCGCCGGCAACTGGACATTACCCTTCATGATGTTCCCCTCCGTATCTCTATGATCCGACAGGCCCGCGACGCGGACCCTGTAATCGCCGATGGATGATCCAGGTAAACCTCCCTGCGTTGACATCTTAACGTCAAGCCTTCCGGCGCGCCGAACAAAACGCCGGGAGGGCGGAACGTCTTGAACTTGTTCCCCGGACGGGGTACACTGTCAGTCAAGAAACGCGGGGAGGTGGAGGCATGAAGACGGCGACGATCAGGGCACGCACGGAGCCGGGGCTCAAGGCGGACGCAGAGCGGGTATTTCGCAAACTCGGAATCTCAAGTTCCGAGGCGATCAATCTTTTTTACTCACAGGTCCGGCTTCGCAAGGGACTCCCCTTCCCCGTGGAGATTCCGAACGTCGTGACGCGCCAGACGTTCGAGAAGACCGACCGGGGCGAAGACCTGCATGATTACCCGAGTCTCGACGACTTCTTCAAGAAGATGGGCGCCTGATGCTGGCATTCCGGACCACTGGGCGCTTTGAGAAGGAATTCAGGCTTGCCGTGAGGCGAGGGAAAGACGTTTCAAAACTTCAGGCGGTTATGCGGGCGCTGGTCCAGGAAGTGCCGCTGGATCCAAGACTCAGGGACCACGCATTGAAAGGTGAATTCTCCGGGCGGCGTGAGTGCCACGTCGAACCGGACTGGCTCCTCGTCTACAAACGCGAACCCGGCGTCGTCATCTTCGAGCGGACGGGAACGCACGCGGACCTATTCGAATAACCGGCTACCCGCGCGGATTGTCGGACCGGCCAAAATCTCCCGCGAAGGGTCCGCGAAAGATATTGGTCACAATTTGGTCACAAACCAAAGGAAAAGGGGCAACGGCGGACCGTAACCCCTTTATTTGATATGGTAGCGGGGCCAGGATTTGAACTTGGGACCTACGGGGGACGAACCCGAAGGTCCTGCTCTGAGGTCCAACTGCTAACGTTCAGGCTAAGCAGCAGGTTTCCAATTTATTGATAAACGTCTTGCAGTCGCAGCGCAATCACGGAGATAAAGGTTGATAAGAGTTTGATAAGGCATGCCTAACTCATCAGCCATTTTCTTGAAGTATTTGATAGTGCCCTCATCCAAACGAATCGTTACCTGTTTTTTGAAAAACTTCGCATAAGGATTCTTCGTCGCCTTTGAAAAATCGTACTCTTTTCTCATTTTTTCCACCTCTTCATGAACCTATCCTCCTCGGTTGAATGTTCAGGATCCTGGAGCAATAGGGCGTTATCGTCTGCAAATACCGTTAATGCCTCTTCGAAAGATATCCGATGCTTCCGCTTGTTCAGCGTATTCTTCCCATCATCCCACTCAAACGCCAGATGGTTCATAAATACAATATAATTATCTTGTCGTTATAATGCAATGGTTTATTTACAGCTAGGTCTCCGCTTCAGCTGCGGGCGCTCAGGATTTAATCCAGGCGAGCCGTCAGCTGCAAACGGTTGTTAGACTGTTCCTTCTCGCGCTGCTACGTGAACCGCATAAAGAACGGACATGTCTCTCCCAATCAGCGCGGCCTGTGCAACAACCTTTATCTACCAGCAGCGCGCCACGCTTTGGCAGCGTCGAGCCTTGGGTACTTACTGACAAATATCTATGTCAAGCGCCCATCTTGCCCAGCATGTGATCTATGACCTTATTGTGCTCGTCCTGCGGACTGAACAGAATGAACTCGGCATCTTCGCCGACTTTTACCGTGTGTCCGGGCGGCCAGTAGAATAGGTCACCGCTCTTGATTTCTTCCCGGGTGCCGTCTGCGTAAATAACGGTGAGTCTACCTTTCAACAGGTAGCCCCAGTGTGGACTTTGGCAAAGATCGCCCTGCAGTCCCTTGAGTAGCGGCG
>Ga0315268_10008608_pt1 | contig 10633 bp, 13 predicted proteins | sample C1_top_MG_FD_204535 | JGI IMG/M metagenome (GOLD analysis project Ga0315268, IMG submission 204535) | Sediment microbial communities from Yellowstone Lake, YNP, Wyoming, USA - C1_top | ecosystem: Environmental > Aquatic > Freshwater > Lake > Sediment | place: USA: Wyoming | collected 2017-08-01 | reverse complement strand
ACACCACAATCTATAAACTATTAAACAAACCCATTCATACCAATTTTGCCGAAATTACAACTTGGCTTGAAGAAGAAAAAAATGATTATCAAAGTCGATACTGATGGGTTTTACATCACTAACTTTGGTGCATTAGCCGCAGCACAAAACCTAAATGATTTTGATGGATTGGCTCGGAAAACCGTCCGACTCATTAAATATGAAGGTAAAAATAAAATCGGCGAAAGCAAAGAATTTCCCGGAACAAAAGGATATGCCATTGGTTTTGAAGGATTAATTCTGTTTGTAAAAGGAATTTTACCCGGAAGCGAAGTAATCAAAAATGCTTTGCGAACAGAAACGGCTATGTATCCAGAAATTGCCTTGAGAGAATTGATTGCCAATGCCTTGATACACCAAGATTTTTCTATTCGTGGTTCAGGACCAATGATTGAAATTTTTAGCGATAGAATAGAAATATCTAATCCCGGAAAATTATTGCCCAGCAAAAAAATTGACCGATTAATTAGAACATCGCCCGAATCCCGAAACGAAATACTCGCATCAGCATTCAGGCGTTATAACATTTGCGAAGAGCGTGGCTCGGGATTTGAAAAAGCAATCACCGCAATCGAGTTGTATGGTTTACCACCACTCAAGATTAGAGAAACCGAAAACTCGTTTACAGTAATCTTGTACAGCCCAAAAACATTTGCCGAAATGACCGAACAAGAACGTATTGAAGCTGCTTATCAACACAGTATTATTCAGTATTACAGCAATAATGGAATGACTAATGCAACGTTAAGACAACGATTCAAAATGAACGACAAACAAGCATCTCAAATATCACGATTAATTAATTTAGCTCTCGAAAATGGCAGAATTAAGGTTAAAGATACTGAAAGCGATTCTAAAAAATTTATTTCTTACTTACCTTATTGGGCATAATATGAAAACACAAATCTTATTTAACTCGAGTTCGGAATATTCTAAAAATCCTAGTGTTTATAAGGCTTCCCTATTTGACTGGGATTCGGAAACTGGTTTTTTAGGTCTGTTTTATAAATTTCGTCTTTTATTTAACTCGAGTTCGGAAAATTTTAAAAATCCCAGCATTTATAAGGCTTCCCTATTTGACTGGGATTCGGAAAATCAATTTTAAACCCTAAAAAATCTTGCGGTTAACCCAACAACAATGACAGAACAAGACAAAAACACCATTATAAACCTCATCAAAGCAGGCGAAAAACTGCCCAAAGAATTCATCTACAAACTCTTTGCCGACGAAGAAGACGTTTTCTTGTTTTGGAACGGACGCAAAGAAAACACCACAAACATTGCTCTACCTTTTCACAGCATAGAACACATAGACGAACCACGAAAAGAAAAAGACAAAGCACAAGTAAGTCTATTCTAGACCGATTTTAGAGGCAGGCAACTCAAAGGCTGGACTAACAAACTGATATGGGGCGACAACAAACTCATACTTTCTAGCCTAGCCAACGGCCCAATTCGGGACGAGATAGAGGCACAAGGCGGACTCAAACTTATTTACATTGACCCACCATTTGCCGTGGGTGCCGACTTTGGTTTTAATATAGAAATTGGCGGCGAAACCGCCGAAAAAAAACAATCTATCATCGAGGAAATCGCCTACCGTGACACTTGGGGTAAAGGAATTTCTAGTTATTTGAATATGATGTACGAACGATTGAAATTGATGCACAACCTTCTCGCAGAAGATGGAAGTATTTACGTGCATTGTGATTGGAGAATTAGCTATCTTATAAGAATGATGTGTGACGATGTTTTTGGAAAAGATAATTTTTTAAATGAAATTGCTTGGACATATTTTGCTTTTAAAAGAAAAACTTCCAAAAAATTTCCACAAAAGCACGATACAATAATGTCTTATAGAAAAGATAAAGAAAATTTTATTTTTTAAACTCAATTTAAACCTCATAAAGCGGAATATATTGAAAAAAAATGGAAAAAAGACAGTGATGGAAGATTTTATAGAGATGATGTAAATCCAACTAAAGGCGGAACAAGAATAATTTATCTTGATGAAATTGAAGGAGATATTGTTGATAGTGTTTGGGATGATATTCCTCCTGTAAATCCAGTAGCAGATGAAAAAGTTGGATATGCAACCCAAAAACCCGAAGCCTTATTAGAAAGAATCCTAAAAGCCTCGTCCAACGAAGGCGATTTAATTGCCGATTTCTTTTGTGGTTCTGGCACCACAGCAGCGGTTGCCGAAAAGCTGGGCAGAAAATGGATTACCACTGATTTGGGCAGGTTTTCAGTGCACACCACCAGAAAAAGAATGATTGGCATTCAGCGGGAATTGCAAGCCACAGGCAAAGATTATCGTGCATTTGAGTTATTGAATTTGGGCAAATACGAACGCTAGTTTTTTATGGATGACCTTACCAACGGCAAACGCAAAGCCAAAGAAGAACTATATGTCGATTTGATATTAGAAGCTTACAAAGCCAAGAAAATCACGGGTCATAGCAGTTTGCACGGCAACAAAGCTGGTAGGTTTATTCACGTTGGTCCGCTTGATGTTCCTGTTACACAAACCCGATTAATAGAAATTTTTGAGGAATGTCAGCAAAAACTCTACACACAAGTAGATGTTTTAGGATTTGAATTCGAAATGGGCTTAACACCGCAATTTATTCAAGAACTCAAAGAGAAAGGCGTTGCCATAACGCTCAAATACATTCCGAAAGATGTTTTTGACAAACGCGCTGTTGACAAAGGTCAAGCCAAGTTTTTTGACGTGGCGTATCTCAACACCAATTCAACAATAAAAGGCAATACCTTAACCATAGAATTAACTGATTTTGTAACCCATTACAGCCAAGACGATGTAGAAGAAATCCAGGAATCGATGCGAAAAGGCAGCAAAGTAATCATAGAAGACGGACAAATATTGAAACTCGAAAAAACCGAATTGGGCATTTTGACCAAAACCGTCTTAACCGAAAACTGGCACGACTGGGTCGATTATTGGGCAATCGATTTTGATTATTTGAGCAAACCTGAAATCATCAAAATTAAAAATGATGACGGAATAGTAGAAGAAATATGGACAGGAAATTATTTATTCGAAAACGAATGGCAAAGTTTCCGCACCAAGAAAAACCCAACATTAGAATACAACAGCATCACCCACGAATACAAAAAACCAGGCATTTATAAAGTGATGGTAAAAGTGGTTGATATTCTAGGAATTGACACGAGCAAGATTATTGAAGTGAGAATACCTTAATTTATCATAAAAACACGATAATTAAAATAAGATTGGTGGCGAAGATTGAAGACGTGGCGAGCGAACTGTTTGGGTAAAATTTTATTTACATAAAACGTTAAATTTGACAAAAAAGATTCATTTATCAAATTAATCCATCTTGAATTCAATTTTTTCTTCGTAAATTTATGTGTTCTTTTCTCCTATGAGAAGAATATAGAAAATGAAACCATCATCTAACACTATGATTCATTTCTACCAACAACTTGGCAAGCTATTCTATGGTGTTGCCTCAGCGGACAAAACCGTTCGTACAGAAGAAATTGCACAACTCAAAGAAATAGTTAAAAAAGAATGGGTTCCAATTGAAAACACTTTTAACGAATTTGGAGACGATTCCGCTTACCAAATCGAAATTGTTTTTGACTGGCTGGTAGAGAATGATTGGAGCATTGGCAAAGTGATTCCTAATTTCAAAATTTACAGAAAAGAACACCCGAGTTTATTTACACCCCAAGCAAACGACTTAATCCTAAAAACCGCAAAGGCAATTGCAGATTCCTTTTCGGGAAAAAATAAATCAGAATCGGTTTTAATTACTGAATTGAGTTCTATTCTGTCTCAATAGCAAACATTAAATTAGAAAAACCGTTCCTGAAGTTGCTTGAAAAACAATTCATTTTAACATAAAAAATAAAGTCATGGAAAAACAAGTAGGCATCTGGATAGACACCAAAAAGGCAATAATTGTTACTCTTGATGGTCACAAAGAAGAAAAAATTACTGAAATAGATTCTGAAGTTGAAAACAGCGTTTATCATAACAAAGAAGGCAACAAAGGAACTTTCTCAGGAAGCCATCACAGCGACAGCGAAACGAAATTTGACAACCGGAAAAAAGAGCAAATGGATTATTATCTTGAAGCCGTGATGGACTATATCAAGAAATCTGATTACTTATATATTTTTGGTCCAGGGGAAACCAAAATAAAACTGGAACAAAAAATACGGGACGAAAAATCTCTTGGCAAAATCAACTTAAAAGCAGTTGAAACTACTGACAGTATGACTTTGAACCAAATCGTAGCACAAGTTAAGGATTTCTATAATCCACTACAACGCAAACTTAATTTGGCTCATCGGTTATAAATTTTAAGGTCAAACCAAAATAAAAACCGCAATATAAAATGTTGCGGTTTTTTTATGTTTCAAAATAAATCGCAATAATTTTGCAAAGAGAATCATAAAATTAATTCTGTTCTCTTTTTTTTTCCTTTCCTTTATAAACCAAAAATTTCAAGTAGCAAATAATTTATGAGAACCCGAAAACAAAAAATAATCTTAGCTGCAAAAATAATTGCAGCAACCTTTTTGGTGATGATCATAGCTCTTTTTGTTTTTAGAAATGCGTTGTTAAAACAAGCCATTGCCAAGGTTTCTTTTAAAATAGAGCGGGATTACAACAGCTCTTTTTCAATAAAAGAAGCTTCATTTGTTGGGTTTTCAGGAGTGAGTTTGTCCGAAATAATTTTGGTTCCAAAAAATGCCGACACACTTTTTAACATTCAAAAAATGAAAACCAGCGTCAATTTTTGGCGGTTGTTAATTGGCGATATTCAATTGGGAACATTAGAAATCGAAAATGGATATGTGCAATTGGTGAAAAATAAAAAAGGACGAAATTTCGAAGCTTTTCTAAAAAAAGACAAGAACGAAACGACCAATGCTAACGAAAAAAGAGATTACGCCAAATTTGCCTATAGAATCATTTCGAAAGTCCTCAACTTGGTGCCAACCGATATGAAAATTGAAAATCTTTCGTTCAGGCTGAATGATAATGGCAATAAAACCAATATTAATTTCCAAAAACTGCGATTAGTCAATCAGCAACTTGAAACTTCTATCAAAGTCGAAACTAATACTTTCGCACAGCGAATTCGAATTCAAGGCTTTGCAGATCCAAGAAATAAAAAAACAGATATTCGGTTTTATAATATGGATTCCGGCGCCATCAAAATGCCTTATATTGACGAACGATTCAACCTAAAATCAAGCTTCGATTCCATCCGAGTAAACATTCAAAACATAGATAAATCAGGCGGAGAATTGCATATTGACGGCTTTGCTTCGATTGCTAATTTAATGGTAAACCACCCGAAAATTGCCAATAAAGATGTGGTAATAAAAAACGCAAAATTTGACTTTCGATTCTTGCTAGGTTCTGATTTTATTTCAATTGACAGCAGTTCAACCATTGAATTCAACAAGGTGAAATTTCATCCCTATTTAGCCTACGAAACTGAAGAAGATACGATTTACAAACTCAAAGTGGCGATTCCTAAAATGAAAGCTCAGGATTTTATCGTCTCACTTCCCGATGGTTTGTTTACTCATTTTCAAGGAATGGAAGCTGAAGGTAATTTCGAATATAAATTGGATTTTATGTTCAATAAAAATAAACCCAATACACTGGTTTTTGACAGCAATCTGAAGAAAGAAAATCTAAAAATTACGAAATATGGAGAGGCCAACCTCAACAAACTTAACGGAGAATTTGTTTATCGGGCGATAATAAACAATCTGCCACAACGTCCAATTTTAGTAGGTCCTTCGAATCCAAATTATACGCCTTTGGATCAAATTTCTCCTTATTTGCAAAAATGTGTTTTAACATCCGAAGACCCATCGTTTTTCTCACATCGCGGTTTTATCAATGAAGCGTTTAAGCAATCAATCCTCAAAAATATTCGTACCAAGAAATTTTCCCGTGGCGCAAGTACGATTAGCATGCAATTAATCAAAAATGTATTTCTTACCCGTGAAAAAACCGTGTCGCGAAAACTAGAAGAAATTTTATTGGTTTACATCCTTGAAAACAATAGAATCGCCAGCAAAGAAAGAATGCTCGAAGTCTATTTCAACATTATCGAATGGGGACCAAATGTTTATGGAATTGGCGAAGCAAGTCAGTATTATTTCCAGAAAAGACCAGCAGATTTGACCTTGAAAGAATGTTTGTTTTTGGCCACCATCGTTCCAAAACCAAAGAAATTTATGTGGCAATTTGACAATCAAGGAAACCTAAAAACTTTTGCAAACCAACAGCAAAAATTCCTAAGCAATTTGATGTTGCGAAGAGGAATTTTAATTCCTGAAGATACGATTGGACAATCTATTCCGTTAACTATTTCAGGAAATGCACATTCGCTTTTGAAATTGAAAGTGCAAGATTCAATACCTGTTGATTCTCTCGCGGTGGAAGAACCATTTGAGTTTTAAGATTTAACCACAAAGGGCACGAAGAAGACACGGAGTTCACAAAGATTTTAAAATTCGTTTTTATCTGCGTTTTTGCCTCAGCAAATACAGTGTAATCCGTGTCCTGCTTTTTTGCCACAGATGAAACGGATTGAACAGATTTTCACAGATACAGAATAAATACAATCAATATCAATTTAACAAAAAAGTCCATTTTCTTAGTGGACTTTGTGCCTTCTTTGTGTCTTTGTGGTTAAAAAACTAAGGCGCAGGATCAGGAATTATAGCCTGAACCGCATCAATTTCCTTTAAGATTTCATCGGATAAAACCACATCGATTGAAGCAATATTTTCTTTTAATTGTTCCATTGTTGTAGCTCCAATAATTGTGCTGGTCACAAAAGCTTGTTGGGTCACAAATGCCAAAGACAATTCTGCTAATGTTAACCCGTTTTTCTTGGCAATTTCCTGATACAATCGAGTGGCTTCAGTACATTGTGCGCTGTTGTATCTCGAAAATTGTGGAAATAATTTGATTCTAGCATTAGGATGACTTTCGCCGGTAAGGAATTTGCCAGACAAAACTCCAAAAGCCATTGGCGAATAAGCCAACAACCCCACATTTTCCCGAATGCAAATTTCAGCAGAACCCGTTTCGAAAAGTCTATTCAATAAGGAATACGGATTTTGAATTGTTTTTATTCTTGGTAGATTTTGGTATTTGCTTTCCTCCAGAAAACGCATAATTCCCCAAGGCGTTTCGTTTGAAAGTCCAATATGTTTAATTTTTCCTTCTTTAATGAAACCTTCCAAAGTTTCGAGGACATTTTGAATATTGTCTTCCCAAGCATCGTGTTGCACTTTGAAACCGCGTTGTCCAAAAAAGTTGGCTTTGCGTTCCGGCCAATGCAATTGGTACACATCAATATAATCGGTTTGCAGGCGAGTCAAGCTTTTGTCTAAGGACAAAGCAATACTCGCTGGAGAAAAATCCATATTTTCTCGAATATAAGCCAAGCCTGGATTGGGTCCGGCAATTTTTGAAGCCAATACTATTTCTTCTCTTTTTCCTGTTTTTTTAAACCAAGTTCCTATTATTTTCTCGGTGCTTCCGTAAGTTTCTTTGCGTCCCGGAACAGAATACATTTCGGCAGTGTCAAAAAAATTGACTCCTTTTTCGAGTGCATAATCCATTTGGGCGTGACCTTCGGCTTCTGTATTTTGTTGACCAAAAGTCATTGTGCCAAGGCAAATTTTGCTAATTTTTATGTCGGTATTGGGTAAAGTGGTGTATTTCATTTAATTGATTTAGTTGTTTAATAAGTTTTCAACTTCCGTTTTTAGTATTGGCAAATGATTGATAATAATCCCCCAAATTTGAGGGTTTTCAATCTCGTCATATCCGTGACTGATTTTGTTTCGAGTGTTAATAATACTCCGAGTATTTGATATTGCAATAGCTGGATTTATATCCAAAAGTCGTTTTGTGGCTTCACCAATTATTTCTAAATTTCTTTCTACCGCTGCTTGTATAAGTAAGTTGCTGTCGTATAGTTCAAACGCTTTTGGTTTTCCAATAAAGTTCTCAATATTGTCGATGCTCGTTTTTATGGCTTGCAACGCTTGATAATACTTATTGTTCATAAATTAGCTGTTTAGTTTCTTGAAGTTCCTTTATAAAATAAGGATTTTTAGGCGTTGTTTCTTGTAGCAAATCAACGTTACGATGAAAAGTGTCTTCAATAGCAAATTGTAAATTCCACATCAATTCGCCTTTTAATAATGGATCTGTAATTTCAGGTTTAAAATTGATTAAAATATCTAAATCACTTTCATCATTAAATTGATCCGTAAGAACTGAACCAAAAAAATAAGCGTTTTTGATGTTGTACTTTTTAAACAAATCAATAATGACAGGCATATTGGATTGAAAATTTGGATGTATCATATCATCGTAATTGATTGTTAAAAATTCAATTGATTTTTTTACTTGGGTAAAAATACAAAAGGTTCGTAGAAAAACCACGAACCTTTATATAATTTAGTTTCAAATTTGAGTTTTCTTAATTAATATCCTTCAACATTTCAGCAATTTCGTCTAATCTTGGTGTTAAGATAATTTCAATTCTTCGGTTTTTTGCTTTTCCTTCGGCAGTTGCATTGCTTGCTAATGGAGAGAATTCGCCTCTACCGGCAGCTGTAAGATTTTGTTTGTTTACTTTTTTGTTTTCACTCAAAATAGACACAATTGCGGTGGCTCTTTTGGTTGATAAATCCCAGTTATCAGCAATTGGTCCGGAACCTGCATAAGGAACATCATCTGTATGACCTTCAATCAAAACAGAAATATCAGGATTGTCGCCCAATACTTTTCCCACTTCGACTACAGCAGTTTTACCGTCAGAATTCACAGCCCAACTTCCCGATTTGAAAAGCAATTTGTTTTCCATAGAAACATACACTTTGCCGTTTTTTTGCTCTACTGTCAAGCCTTTTCCTTCAAAACCATTCAAGGCATTCGAAAGCGTTTCTTTTAGTTTTCGCATACTGGCTTCTTTGGCAGCAATCAAATCTTCCAACTCTTTTAATCGCTGATTATTTTTGTTTAATTGTTCTTGTTCCAAAGCTAACGCTTTTTCTTTGGCTCCCAATTGCTCCAATAATTCACGATTTTTTGCCATATTGGCTTTCAAAGATTCATTGCTGTTTTTTTCCAAAGCTGCATAAGAATCCTGCAAAACATCCAATTTTTTGTTGGCAGCCGCGTAATCAGCCTGACATTTTTCGCGTTCTGATTTTACTTTGGCCAACTCTTTGTTCAAAACTTCTTGATCTAATTCCAATTGGCTTTTTGCTTTAAGCAAGTCCGCATTTTCATCAGAAATACTTCTGTTTTCTTTTTTTAAATCGGCATATTTATTTTCTAAATCATTGTAAATCTTCTTAGACACGCAAGAAGTTGAAAGTGCTACAATCAACAATCCGAGGGAAATTCTTTTTATCATTTTATTTTATTTAGGGTAATTTTTATTCGACTTCGACCATTATCGGGCAATGGTCAGAATGTTTGGCTTCAGGTAATATAACGGCTCTTTTGATTTTTTGTTTTAAAGGTTCGCTAACTAAACAATAATCGATGCGCCAACCTTTGTTTTCTAATCTAGCCGAAGGAAACCGCATCGTCCACCAAGTGTAATTATTAGGTTCTTTGTTCAAAAACCGGAAACTATCTATGAAACCACTTTTCATAAAACCGTCCAGCCAAGCTCTTTCTTCGGGCAAAAATCCAGAAACTTTTTTGTTTCGAATCGGATCGTGAATGTCAATTGCTTCGTGGCAAATGTTGTAATCACCACAAATTATCAGATTGGGAATTTCCTTCTTCAATTCATTAATGTAGTTTTGAAAATCATCCATATACATAAACTTGTGTTCTAACCTTTCGATATTAGTCCCAGAAGGCAAGTACAAACTCATCACCGAAAATTCATCGAAATCGACACGAATATTTCTTCCCTCGAAATCCATATATTCGATTCCAGTCCCAAAAACCACATTGTTGGGTTTTATTTTAGACAAAATCGCCACACCGCTATAGCCTTTTTTGGTGGCCGGAAACCAGTAATGATATGGATAACCCGCCAATTCAAAATCTAAAAGTGGGATTTGCTCCGGAGTCGCTTTGATTTCCTGAAGACAAATTACATCGGGATTTGCTTGTTGTAACCACTCGATAAACCCTTTGGAGATTGCGGAACGAATACCGTTGACATTATAGGAAATGATTTTCATAAGCATTTATTTGTGTTTCAAAAGTAGTGAAAAGTACAAAGATTACTAGCTAAAAATAATAGAAAATCGAGTTTTTTGCTATCTTTGTTACCTGCTCAAAAAAACATTAGCTATATATGGGTTTAGTAACCGCAAAAGAAGTTGCCAAAGCAATAAATACGGACAAGTACGGCGTTTTAGGTACTTTTTCCGGTTGGTTGTTGATGAAAGTTTTAAAAATTTCTACATTAAATAAAATATACGACAGAAACAAACACTTGAGCGAAGTGGAGTTTTTGAATGCCATTTTGGATGAATTCCAAATTAAATTTGAAATTCCAGAAGAAGATTTCAAACGTTT
>Ga0315268_10008607_pt1 | contig 10633 bp, 10 predicted proteins | sample C1_top_MG_FD_204535 | JGI IMG/M metagenome (GOLD analysis project Ga0315268, IMG submission 204535) | Sediment microbial communities from Yellowstone Lake, YNP, Wyoming, USA - C1_top | ecosystem: Environmental > Aquatic > Freshwater > Lake > Sediment | place: USA: Wyoming | collected 2017-08-01 | reverse complement strand
AGCATATTTTTGAAGTCCATATTTCCGCCAACGTTGAGTTGGTAGGTCCGATCTAAATGCACTCCGCGATCCTGGAACAACTTAGCCATAATGCGGTGGGTGATAGTGGCACCAACTTGGCTCTTGATGTCATCACCAATGATTGGCAGGCCGGCCTTTGTAAACTTGTCAGCCCATACCGGATCTGAAGCAATGAAGACTGGGAGGGCATTCACGAATGCACATCCTGCATCGATGGCGCATTGGGCGTAGAACTTTGCAGCCTCTTCTGACCCAACTGGCAGGTAGCAGATCAGAACGTCGACAGCATTGTCCTTAAGGGTCTCCACCATGTCCACCGGAGTGGCTTCGGACTCTGTGATCGTCTCACGGTAGTAACGGCCGAGACCGTCAAGGGTCACGCCACGCTGCACTATGACACCAGACTGTGGCACATCAGCAAATTTGATTGTGTTGTTCTCGCTGGCCCAGATGGCATCTGCAAGGTCTAGCCCGACCTTCTTTGCATCGACATCAAAGGCCGCTACAAACTTCACATTGCTGATGTGGTAACCACCAACAACTGCGTGCATCAGACCTGGAATTTCCTGATCTGTCGGAGCGTCTTTGTAATAGACAACTCCTTGAACAAGTGAGTTTGCGCAGTTGCCTACGCCGATAATTGCAACACGGATGTCGCCTTTGCCAGTTGTGATGGTCACGCTATTTCCTTTCAGTTTTAATCATGTCTTCCAACCAAGAGATCTCTCGCTCGGCGGATTCCAAAGAATGACGTCGCCATTCTTCAAGGTACTTATCAATGCCTACGGGTGACTTTTCTAATTCACCACGAAGAATTTCTGCCCGTTCTTTGAGGCGTCGATGACGCCCTTCAAGGATGCGAACGCGGTTGGTTCGAGATGTCGGGCCAAAAAAGGCGAATCGGATCTCGAATCCCTCGTCCTCCCATGTATCGGGGCTGACGGTCTCGGTCAGGGTCGCAAAGCGGGCTTTGCCCTTCTCAGAAAGGCGGTACACAATTCGGGAGCGGCGAGAGAGGCCTCCGTCCTCGGCAAAGGACTCCTCAATGAGACCGCCCTCGAGCATTCGCCGCAGTTGCGGGTATAGGACCGAGAAAGAGAGCGCTCGAAAAGGGCCATAAATAGCGCTCATCCGCTTGCGGAGCTCGTAGCCGTGAAGGTCGTCCTTGGAGAGAAGGCCCAGTAGGGCAAACTCCAACGATTCTGTTCGCGAGCGCATATGTCCTTCCGACTATCGAGTGGATATATCTATTCGATATATCGAATGCACAGTCAAGCCGATATTTGCGAGGTTGGCAAATCGTGCTTCGGCGTGGCGACTGATCAAGAGAGGTCGATTTGAGCGTGAAGCGCCCTACCCTTAAAGCGCCTTCCCCGAGGGTTTATGAGCCATCAGGGCTCACTACTGAGGAAGGAATCATCAATGTCCTTATTATCTTGGAAACTCCATGGCACCGGAAAAAATATCGCCCCCGGTGAGGTCGTCTCCACGGATGAGCGATTGAGTTGGCCACGCACCATCGGTTTTGGCCTCCAGCACATCGCGGCAATGTTCGGAGCTACCTTCCTTGTCCCACTCATCACGGGCCTCCCACCTACGACAACACTTTTCTTCTCAGGGATAGGCACGATGCTCTTCCTGATCATTACAAAGAATCGAGTGCCCAGTTACTTGGGTTCATCATTCGCATTCCTTGCCCCAATCGCGGCAGCTGTATCCAAAGGTGGAATGGCTCAAGCACTCGGCGGAGTCGTTGTCACCGGAGTTCTTTTGGCCCTAATCGGTCTAATCGTTCGCGCCGCCGGAATTGGATGGATCAACTATCTACTGCCACCAGTTGTGACAGGAACAATCGTCATGGTAATCGGCTTGAATCTGTCAGGAGCTGCCAAAAACAATTTCGCAAAAGGGCCTCTCGATGCAATCGTGACCCTGTCTGCCGTTGCTCTGATCGCCGCCTTCTCACGAGGATTCCTTGGTCGCATCAGCATCTTCTCTGGACTGGTCATTGGCTACCTCTTTGCGATGGTTAGGGGAGATGTCGATACAGCGGGAATTCATGCCGCCAAGTGGCTGGCATTTCCTCACTTCACCAACCCGTCATTCAAGATCAGCGCCATAGTTCTCTTTCTTCCTGTAGTTCTCGTGCTCATTGCAGAGAACGTCGGTCACGTAAAGGCCGTTGCCGCAATGACTGGCAAGAATCTTGATGATCAGATGGGTATGGCCCTCTTCGCAGATGGCGTCGCTACTACCCTCGCCGGTGTCGGTGGAGGATCTGGAACGACAACGTACGCAGAGAACATCGGCGTCATGGCTGCAACTCGCGTGTACTCCACTGCGGCGTACTGGATTGCAGGCCTTGGGGCGATTGTTCTCTCGCTATCGCCGAAATTCGGGGCCGTCTTATTGGCAACTCCCGTTGGCGCACTAGGTGGCGTGGAGACGGCACTCTTCGGCATGATCGGGGTCCTCGGTGCACGTATCTGGATCGAAGGCAAAGTTAACTTCGCTGACTCGACCAACCTCATCATTGCTGCATCTGCACTGGTAATCGGTATCTCCGATATGGCTTGGACTCGCGGCCAGTACACCTTCACCGGAATCGTCAACGCGACTCTGGTTGCAGTGATCGGCTACCAAGTGCTTCACATGATCGCAAAGTCGCGAGGCAACACCGCTTCGTAATTATTCCTATCAGCTCCTGAAAAGAGTTGGGCCAAGGCCGGCGAACTGAAAAGATTGCGTTCGCCTAGCCTTACCCAACTCTTTTCATTTATCCTCACAACAATTTCTCATTGAACGATAAGATCGCGAAGTGATTATTCCTACGCACATATGGGAGTACGTTGCCGCGTCGATAGTAATCATCATGGCGCCTGGTCCCAGCGTCCTTTTTATTATTGCTCGAGCGATCGCATGGGGGCGAAAGACTGCGGTCTTCTCAGTACTCGGAAATGTGAGTGGCGCCTTTCTTCTCTCAGTTCTCGTCGCCCTTGGATTAGGACCGATTCTGCAGCATTCCAGCCTTGCCTATTCGGCAGTGCAATGGGGTGGAGGCTCGTACTTGATTTATTTAGGCATCGACGCACTTCGCCATCGCAAGGCGCATGCAGCCGATATGACGATGAAGAGCGGGCTCGCACCCACCGCCTATAGGTCCGTGCGTGATGGCTTCTGGGTAGGTGTACTCAATCCAAAGACGCTCGTCTTTTATGCAGCGGTGCTCCCCCAGTTTATTGATCGAGAACGAGGACACATAACCTTTCAATTGCTCCTGCTCGGAACACTATTTGCGATTATGGCGCTGATATCAGATGGGAGTTGGGGACTTCTCGCGGGCACTGCGCGTGAATGGCTCGCCACAGATCCTGCTCGATTGGTGAAACTTCGCGCAACTGGCGGAGTTGTCATGATTGCACTTGGCTTACTAGTTGTTACCTCCGCTATCCGACATGCTTTCACCTAACCCAAGGACGAGATGACGCCTTCAATAGAAAAACACATCGTTAAAGTTCTCACTTCGGCGCAAGTGCTCAACGGAGTTGGCGTCGCTGGAACTGTCGCCGCGGGATCACTTCTCGTATCGTCAATTTCCAAATCTGAATCACTTGCCGGCCTTGCTCAAACAAGCGCAGTCCTCGGTGCTGCTGCCATGGCTTTGCCACTGTCGCGTTTAACAATTCGCGGCGGACGCAGGATGGCATTATCCATCGGATATTCAGTAGGAGTTGCAGGGGCCATCCTCGCAATTGTTGGAGGCTCGACTCGAATACTCGCTCTAATGTTGCTGGGTACATTTCTTGTTGGCGCTGCGTCTGCTGCTGGTTATCAGGCACGTTTCGCCGCAGTCGATCTTGCCACCGACGAGACTCGCTCACGCCATCTCTCCATGGTCGTATGGGGCTCGACAGTCGGGGCGGTGGCTGGGCCAAACCTCATGGAGCCTGCAGGAAACTTGGCCCACGCCATCGGTCTTCCTCGATTGGTGGGACCTTATTTGATTGCCGTGGTCTCACTGACGCTGGCAACAATCGTCATCATTCTCTTCCTCAAGCCAGATCCTTTCCTCACGGCTATGAGTTATCTTCCAGAAAATTCGCAACGCGAGAGTAGAAAATCGACTCGAGAAACCTTGAAGATCATTTCGAAAAATCCCTCCGCACTCTTCGCGATCGCATCCATTGCAATCGGTCATATTGTGATGGTCTCGGTCATGGTAATGACGCCCGTGCATATGGCACACGTAGACGTCACACTGACCGTGATAGGACTTGTCATCAGCGTTCACGTTGCTGGGATGTATGCCTTATCGCCCATCGTTGGTTTCTTGAGCGATTCTCTGGGTCGCAAAAGGGTTATTCAAATCGGCACAGTAATTCTGCTTCTTGCCTGCTTGATTGCTGGACGCTCTCCTGGAACAAGTGCCATTCCTCTAGGAATTGGATTATTCCTTCTGGGTCTTGGCTGGTCTTGCACGTTGATTGCCGGATCGGCGTTGTTATCTGAATCGGTCCACGAAGCGATGCTCCCGTCCACACAAGGGGCTTCAGATCTCATTATGAATCTCATGGGCGCCATTGGAGGGGCTCTAGCTGGGGTGATCATCGCAATCTGGAGCTACGGGTGGCTCTGCACCATAGCGGCAATCCCTGTGCTCGTTCTTGGAATATGGTCGCTGCGACTCCGCATCGTTAAACCTGTCTAATTGCCCATCAATGTCGGCGCAATTGGGCAGAATGGGCAGATGAGAAAACCTGTTATTCCTGCACGCGAGAACATCTCCCCTTCCGATCTCACCTTCGGTCTTTCAACGTGCAAGCGATGTCTCTGGATCAAGTACTGGCATAAAGTCATCATGCCCGGGGCATTCCCATTGGTAGGAACATTCTCATCCCTGCAGGAGAAGACCTTCCGCGGTGTCGCAACTCAAGATATCGACGCTTCCCTTCGCCCAGGGAGAGTCACCAAACTTGCCGAGTGGGTAAAGAGCAAGCCACTCATTGTTAATGGAGAAGCCTCTCGTTGGCGCATCCTTGGAAAGTACGACCTCGTAGCTGAAAATGAAGACGGCACTGTTGCACTGATCGATTGCAAAGTCTCAGACAGTGCGCGCGATTCGGGAGAGTTCTACTCCCCTCAACTCGAGGCGTACGCCTTTGCGATGGAGAACCCTGCTGCGGGTAAAGCTCTCGACGTGGCAACAATGGGACTCCTAGTCTGGAATCCCAACAAGGTGCTCGGAACAGATGCGCAGACATACGCGTTTGGAGTCAGTCAGACATACGTACCAGTCCCGCGTGATCACGAAAGATTTCTTACAGTGATCGGTGATTTCATCAATGTGCTCGAGGGGCCCCTTCCACTTCCGGGGCCAACGTGTACAACATGCAACTATCTAACCGAGCGCCTCGCATTAGAGGACTAATCAGGGGTTAATCGGCTTCGTCAATCTCTGCCTTGCGTCGCGTTGCGAAAATGTCGACATACTCTTGACCCGAGAGTTCTTGGATCTTTCTCATGAGCTCATCGGTCAGATCTCGAAGAAGCTGTAAGTTCGTCGGGTCGCCTTCGAAGTAGATCGGCTCGCCGAAGACCATTTTTACTCGCATGATATTTGGGATGACTTTGCCTGTCGGTTGAATCTTGTCAGTGTCAAACATGGCAACTGGAACTACCGGGGCGCCAGATTCAAGGGCCAATCGAACCAAACCAGTTCGCCCTTTGTAGAGGCGCCCGTCTGGCGAACGCGTGCCCTCAGGATAAATTCCAAGGCAATTTCCGTCCGATAAAACTTTCAGCCCGGTGATCAAGGCGGCCTCACTTCGACGTCCGCCAGAGCGATCGACTGGAACTTGTCCAAGGGCAATGAAAGTGAGCTTCTTTAACAAGCCTTTTGGACCCGGGGATGTGAAGTACTCGCTCTTGGCTAAAAAGGTGACCTTCCTGGGGACGACCAAGGGCATGAATACTGAATCGCTGAAAGAGAGATGGTTAGAAGCAATGATGACCGGACCGGTGACAGGGACATTGCGAAGACCAGAGACTTTGGGCCTAAAGAGCACCATGAGAAAGGGGGTTAGGAATGCCCGTAGGAGGCCATACGGCAGATTCACCATCTCGCTCCTCAATCTACTGAAGGTGCATATTCCGGAGGTCTTCCGGAGGCGGTTTCCCTAGAGGACCAATTTAGTGGGTCTTGGCCCTCTATGACACTATGGGAAAGTGACGGAGAACCCAAACTCGCAGGGTTTGGAGTTAATTGCGGGAGACGTCGGGGTTCTCATCCTCCACGAGGCGGCAACCTCGACCAATTTGGCATCTACATGGGCCCACACACTCCACGATGCTGGAATGACAGTGTGCCTACCGGAACTGGCAAAGAATCCGGTGACGTGGCAGGAAATCAATTCTGACAATTTGCAAGAGTGGCTCACGATTTCAGAACAATCACTTGCCTTTCTAAAAAATCGTTGCAGTGCCGTCTTCCTGATCGGCATTTCGATGGCTAGCACGATTGTTCTTCGACTTGCCGAACTCCTTGGCGAGGAAATTGATGGAGTGATCTTGTTGGAACCATCTCTTCCGAAGGGTCGATTCTCGCTTCGGAAAATATGGAGAACTATCGATGAAGAGCTTTACTTGGTGGAACAACCTCTGATCATGCTCTATTCGAATCAATCTGACAGCGAATACTCGGAGAATGCCTTGGCTATTTCCAACAGCGTTACATCTCCATTTGTGCGAGAAATTGTTTTAGAGAACTCTTTTAGTGATCTCTCGATAATCCTTGAAGAAGCATCGGCATTCATCAATGAGGTTGCAAATGGATTCTGGCTGACCGACCTTGCAACAAACGATAATGATCTCATTGACGCTGAATTCGAATCGATCATCGCAGGCCTCTCCCTCGATGAATCCCATCCCACTAACTTCCTGGACGATCTAGACAGACCTGATCCTGAAGATCATTTTCAAAGGCCAGATCCTGCGCTTGAGCCGATACATGATCGATCAAAAAGAAACGCTCTTCTCGCAATGCTTCTTGGCCCCATCTACGCAATCGGCGCGGCAATCTTTGGTTTCAATCCCTTCGGTATTGAACCATGGCCAGGAGTACTCGTCTTTATCGGTGGATTAGCATCCTTTTTCTATCACCTGCGTGACGGGTACAACGACGATGATGGCGCAATCCTCTAACCACCCCTAGAGTTATTGGAATGGAGTTATTGACATGAATAAGACATTTCGTTGGGGAATTATCGGTACGGGCGGGATCGCAAGAGCTTTTGCACTGGATTTGCAGCGCCTACCTGATCACAAAGTGGCGGCAGTCGGTTCCAGATCTCTGGAAAAGGGACACTCCTTCGCTGCGCAGTTCGAAGATTGCATTGCGTACGGCAGTTATGAAGAACTGGTCGAAGACTCAAATATCGACGGTATTTACGTGGCGACTCCTCATACCTCACATGTATCGAGCACGTTACTGGCGTTGCACGCAGGCAAGCCCGTGCTTTGCGAGAAGCCATTTGCCGTGAACGCCTCTGAAGCCAAACTCATGATCGACACAGCGCGTGAGAAGAACTTGACGCTCATGGAAGCCATGTGGACCCGCTTTCTTCCGCACATCAAAAAGGTGCGTCAGATATTAAGCGATGGAACAATAGGCGAGATCGTCTCTATTGAAGCAGACCATGGCCAGCGTTTAGCAGCCCTCCAAATCCCACGTTTGATGTTGCCCGAGTTCGCCGGTGGAGCATTGCTTGATCTGGGCATTTACCCCGTGTCTTTCGCACACATGGTGCTTGGAGTGCCGGAGAAAATCACCGCATCCGCGGCGTTCACCCCCGAAGGCGTGGATGGCCAGACAACGGCTATATTCGATTACGACTCTGGAGCGCAAGCAATATTGACCGCAAACATGATTGCGAATAGTCCGTGCAGAGCGGTCATCAGCGGAACACTGGGCAGAATCGAGATTGACCGCACTTTCTATAACCCAGCCCCGATACGAGTGGTTCTCAACGGTGACTCAGTCACTGATTATCCAAATGATTATCAAGGTCACGGCTTACGAGAACAAGCAATCGAATTTGCAAGGCTCGTACGCGCAGGGAAGAAGGAGTCCTCTCAGTTAAGTCTGGATGAGACCTACGAAATCATGCAATCCATGGACAAGGTCCGTGAATTGATAAAACTTCGGTTTCCGATCGAGTAATTTAGGCGCGGGCCAAATCCGCAGCGCCCACGAGTCCTGCCTCATTACCCAGTTCTGCTGCAATGATCCGTGGAGATGGATGCTTGCCAGCAAAAGGCATGTTCCGTTCAACAGCTGCTCTCGTTGGCGCAAGCAAGATTTCACCTGCATCAATTACTCCCCCGCCGATGACAACACATGCGGGATCCAAAACAACTGAGAGCGAAGCAATTCCTGCTCCAAGCCATTGCGCTGTCGTGTTGAAGGCGGCGAGCGCGACAGCATCACCTTGGCGCGCTGCGTCAGTGATGTGCTTTCCAGTCAACCCCGCGACAGTGCCGTCGCCAAGGGCAAGCAAATTCCTAGCAACTTCAGGAGAGGCGCTGATTGCCTCCCGTGCATGTCGCAGCAAAGCGTTTCCTGAGGCATACTGCTCGAAGCATCCGCGTGCACCGCACCCGCAAAGATGTCCGTCAGGAACCACCCTCATATGTCCGAACTCAGCAGCGACTCCGAATGCCCCTCGGTACAACTGACCGTTGACGACAACTCCGCCACCTATACCAGTACCAATGGTCAACATCATCAGGTGATGTTCATTAACACCTGCTCCAAAGCGTGCTTCTCCCCACGCTGCCGCGTTTGCATCATTTTCAATGACTAGAGGAAGCCCGATCAGAACGCCAAGTTCTTTGTCGAGATTGATTCCATTCCACCCGGCAATGTTCGGTGTGGCCAGCATTGTTTTGCGATCGGATGAAACAAAACCTGCTGCGGAGATTCCTACGCAGGCGACCTCAAAATCCCGCATGAGTTCGAGGGCGACGTCTGCAATCGCCTGAGTTAGGGCATGCCCACCCTGGCGAGGCGTATCCCGTCGAGCATGGGCGAGGACGGTCCCGTGTTCATCTACTACGCCACCAAGAACCTTGGTGCCGCCGACGTCGACACCGATTGAAAATGCCATTTATTTCTCCGCGAAGGTTTTCAGTTGGCCCAAAGCCATTTCTATGGTCGCCTTTTCGGCGTTATGACGCATCATGGCTGGGATAGGCATTGAGAGGTCGACGTGGAGTTCATAGGTGACTTCAGTCGTGTCCTCATCTTGGGCAGTAATTATGTATGCGCCCTCCATCGCCGTCAAAAGATCTGCATCCGTCATGGAGAAACTCAACCGTTTTGGAGTCTGACTCCAGTCGTATGCAAGGGTGACCCGATCCTTCATCATCCCGGCATCAATGGAAAGTGTCGCCGATGTTACGCGGCCTTTCTCGTCTTTTTCAAGGATCGCGACCGACTTAATCGAACTAGACCATGTGGGGTACAACGCTAGGTCAAAAAGAATGCCCTCAACTTTCGAAAGTGGGGCCTCAATAGAAATCTTTCCAGTGGACGTATCGGTCATGTCCGTAGGTTACCCCCTCCCTTTACGCTTCCAGTCGCGCTAGCGTAGGAGGCATGAATGAAATGACGGTACCCGCCCTTGTTCCTGCAGCCACGGCTGGAAATCTCACAAACCTCGTTGCCGAAAGAGCATGGTTTGAACCAGAACGCATCATGCTTTCTAGGCCACTGGGTCAAGGTTGGCAGGAAGTCACCGCCCGAGAATTTGAGGCCGAGGTCCGTGCCGCAGCAAAAGGATTGATTGCTGCTGGCGTTCAAATCGGCGATCGAGTCGCGATTATGGCCCGCACCCGGTACGAATGGACGATTTTAGATTTCGCAATTTGGTTTGCCGGCGGTTGCGTTGTTCCGATTTTTGAAACCTCCTCGGCTGAGCAAGTCCAATGGATCCTCAGTGACTCTGGCGCAGTCGCGATCATTGTGGAAACGCCGACGCACCGTGATCTCGTGGCAGAGGTTCTTCCCGCTCACACGAAGAAGGTTTGGACTATCACCGAAGAAGCAATGCACATTCTCAGCACGAGTGGCGAAGGTGTATCCGATGAAGAGATCGACCGGAGGCGAAATGCGCTGGTCCCCGACACGCTTGCCACATTGATTTACACTTCCGGCACTACAGGAAAACCCAAGGGCGTGCAGCTGACTCATGGAAATTTTCTCGCCGAATGTGGCAATGTCGTCAAAGGTGCACCTGATCTCTTTCTAAAACCCGGTGGATCGACTCTCCTCTTTCTCCCTGTTGCTCACGTCTTTGGCCGTATGGTGCAAATCGGAGCAGTCAGTTCAGGTCTGCACATGGCACATTGCGGGGACCCAGGCACGCGACTAGCAATTGACCTGGGATCTTTTAAACCGACATTCGTTCTCGCCGTCCCTCGTATCTTCGAAAAAATCTACAACGGCTCCGAGGCGCATGCTGAAGCCGGAGGAAAAGGCGCCATCTTCCGCAAGGCGGCAGCCGTTGCCATCGCCTACAGCCGAGCAATGGATAAGGGAAGAATTTCCCTGCCG
>Ga0315268_10008605_pt1 | contig 10636 bp, 9 predicted proteins | sample C1_top_MG_FD_204535 | JGI IMG/M metagenome (GOLD analysis project Ga0315268, IMG submission 204535) | Sediment microbial communities from Yellowstone Lake, YNP, Wyoming, USA - C1_top | ecosystem: Environmental > Aquatic > Freshwater > Lake > Sediment | place: USA: Wyoming | collected 2017-08-01 | reverse complement strand
ATCTCAACAGTGCCCTTTTCTCTATCTGCAATGAAAAGAGATTTTCTTGCTGGTTTAGTATCACCCTTTTTTCTTGCGGTAAGGGCACTTTCTATCGGCTTTGGTGTATTATATTTTTTCTATAAACAAATGGGAGATACTATAAAAAAGTGAGATTGGTAATGTCAAAAATTCTTTCTCTGTGTTCTCTGTGGTTAAATTTGACAATGCCGTGAGATTTGTCAGGAGGGTTTAATGCGGAAAAAAGTTCTTGTTACAGGCGGTGGGGGTTTTATAGGAAGCCATTTATGTGAGAGGTTACTTAACGAAGGAAACGAGGTTTTGTGTGTAGACAATTTTTTCACAGGGGAAAAGGATAATATTGTGCATCTGTTGAGCAGTCCTTTTTTTGAGGTTTTAAGACATGATATAACCTTCCCCCTGTATGTAGAGGTTGATGAGATATACAATCTTGCATGTCCTGCTTCTCCTATTCATTATCAGTTTGACCCGGTTCAAACCGTCAAGACAGCAGTCCACGGCGCAATAAATATGCTCGGTCTCGCTAAGAGGCTCAAGGTAAAGATTCTTCAGGCATCAACTTCAGAGGTATACGGCAATCCTGCTGTTCATCCACAACCTGAAAGCTACTGGGGTAGTGTGAATCCTGTAGGGTTAAGGTCATGCTATGATGAAGGGAAACGGTGTGCAGAGACATTATTTTTTGACTATCACCGTCAGCATAAATTAAAGATAAAGGTAGCGAGGATATTCAATACATATGGTCCGAGGATGCATTTAAATGACGGAAGGGTTGTAAGTAATTTTATTATCCAAGCACTGGAAGGAGAGGATATTACTGTATATGGTGACGGGAGCCAGACGAGGAGTTTTTGTTATGTTGATGATATGATTGAAGGGTTGATAAAGCTTATGGATTCCCCCGATGATTTCACCGGACCTGTTAATCTTGGCAATCCTTCTGAAATCAGCATCCTCGAATTGGCCGAAAAAGTTTTAAGGATAACAGGCTCGAAGTCGAAGATAGTTTTTAAACCGCTGCCTCAAGACGATCCTGTTCAGAGATGTCCAGATATTACATTAGCAAAGAAAGTATTAGGATGGCAGCCAAATGTGGGTTTGGAGGTAGGATTAGAGAAGACCATAGAATATTTTAAGAAAGTTTTATCATAAGGAACGTAGATTGAACAATCGACGTTTTGAAGTAGATAAAATAATAAGCTATATTCTTTAAGTTTACTAAGGAGTTCATTATTAAAACCATACCCCCTCACCCTTACCCTCTCCCGCCAGGGGAGAGGGAATTCCCCTCTTGAGAGGGGTGCAGGGGTGCGTAATCCCCCGCCCTTGATGGGAGGGGATTGAGGGGAGGGTGAAAAAATATGTTATCTTACTTAGGAACTTATAACTTATTAGCAATATTAAAGATTACAAGGAAAAGGTAAATATTGGAACCTCATGAAAAAGAAAAGCTTTTAAGCCTCCATATTGACCAGAAGATAGACAAATCCAAATCTGTTATAAGGGAAGCTATCAATAAATTTGGAATCGATAATATGGCAATAGCTATAACAGGCGGCAAAGACAGCACAACAAATCTCTGGATTTTCAAGCAGGTATGCGACGGAATGGGAGTTAAGCTCCCTGTTTGCTTGTTTATAGACGAGGGGGATATTTTTAATGAGATAATAGAGTTTATTGACTATATCAGACAATTATGGCGGCTTGAAATAGCCTTTCTAAGAAACGAAGACGTGAGCTCTAAAGCTAAACAGATTGGAGATAGTATAAAAACCTCTTCTCTTAACGATACCAATAAGAATGCTCTTAAGGAGATGGGTTTTAATGAAGCAGAATTTCCTTTTATCCCCGATTCTACAGTATGCAATCATCTGATGAAGACTATTCCAATGAGGGAATTCATTGTTAAGAATAATCTCAGGGCGCTCTTTACAGCAATAAGGTGGGATGAACAGGAAGCAAGAAAAGATGAGGAATATTTCAGTCCGAGAACTAACCCCAATCATACAAGGGTGCACCCTATTTTACACCTCAGGGAACGGGATATCTGGATAGCTATATTCAAGTATGACGTCCCCTTTAATAAACTCTATAAACTTGGTTATCGTTCCCTCGGTGCCAGGTGTGCAACTGAAAAGGCAACAGACATACCTGCATGGATGCAGGATCTTGAAAATACTCCCGAAAGGGTCGGGAGGGGTCAGGACAAAGAGCAGGTTATGAATCAGTTAAGGGCGCTCGGGTATATGTAGGGAGAACCTAAACACCCCCCTTAGTCCCCCCTTGGTAAGGGGGGACTAAGGGGGGTGTTATGCAACTGATGGGAGAAAATATGTTCAACATATTCAAGAAAAGTAAAAGCGATAGAAAGGCAGTAGTTATTGGATTGGACGGAGTTCCATATACCCTTCTTGTTGATTATATGGAGAGAGGCATAATGCCGGAATTTGCTGAGCTTTGCGAGAATGGAAAGCTTTATAAAATGAAATCCACCCTTCCGGAGGTATCGTCAGTAGCATGGACCAGTTTTATAACGGGTAAGAATCCGGGACAACATGGCATATTTGGCTTTATGGAGATAGACAGAGGGAGCTATGAATATATATTCCCGAATTTCAATTCCCTTAAAGAAAGACCTTTCTGGGAAAGAGAGGATATTAAGACTATCGCCTTTAATATACCCCAGACATATCCGGCAAGACCAATGAATGGTGTGCTGGTCAGCGGATTTGTAGCCATTGACCTCAAGAAGGCAACATACCCTGAAAGGGTTTTTGAGTATCTTAGCGGTATCGGTTATAAGCTTGATGTTAACACTAAACTTGCAACCGAGAATCCGGAGGCGTTTTTTGAAAACCTTTTCGACACTTTTGATAAGAGAAAAAAAGCAATCGAGCATATCTATGATAGTGAAGACTGGCAGTTGCTTATCGGCACAATTACAGAGACCGACCGTCTCCATCACTTCTTTTTTGACTCTGCAAGGGATGGGGAATATTTCCATATATTCGAGAAATTTTACAGAGAACTCGACCGTTTTATAGGTTTAATGACGAATAAAGCTATAAAAGATGGCGCACTTTTTCTTACCTGTTCAGACCATGGTTTTACTCCCATAAAGTCAGAGGTTTATTTGAGCAGATGGTTAATCGAAAATGGATATCTAAAAATTAGTAGTATGGAAGGTCTTAAAGGGATAACCTCTGATACAAAGGCATTCTGTCTTGACCCATCAAGGATATACATACACCTTGAAGGAAGATATAGCAGAGGTAAGATAAAGCAGTTTGATTACAAGAGAGTAGCAGACGAATTAAAAGATAAACTCAGTGAAATTACATTTGAAGGACAGGAGATTATTAAAAAGATTTATCTTAAACACGAGATATTTCATGGTGACTATGTAGACGGCGGACCTGATATTTATCTTTTACCGAATTATGGTTTTGATCTGAAGGGCGCTGTAAACAGGGACAGCCTATTTGGCACTACACATTTCAAGGGGATGCACACTTATGATGATGCACATTTATTTCTATCAATTCCTATTGAATGCAATGATATAGAAATAGAGGATGTAGCAGGCATCATTGTGAAACATGTAAAATAATTAAAATGAAGAATAAGAGTTTTATAATATTTTTCTTTTGGATTTTAATCTTTTCCATTACATCTGCTAATGTTGCTCGTGCTGATGTGTTAACGCTATCTGATGGGTTGAGGCTTGTTACAGAGGAAAACAGGATTATAAAGATAAGTCAGCGTGAGGAGGCTGTATCGGAGGCTGATACACAGCTTGCAAAGTCAAAGATGCTGCCGAGTATAAATGCCTCACTGACACAGACATTTCTTGCATACCAGCCTGAGGCAATATTTGGGTCGCAGTCTGTTCGTATGTCGGAAAAGAGTTACTATTCGTACAGTCTCAGTATTCAACAGACTCTTTATGATTTTAAGGAAAACGCTTCAAGGTATGAGTCAAGCAGGTTGATCCTAAAAACGAAACAATTTGATACAAAGAGGATAAGGAGCCTTGTTTCACTTGATTTTGCCCTTATCTATTTTGACCTTCTTGAATCAGAAAAAATGATATCGGTAGCTGAAAAAGAGGTCCAAAGGCTTGAGTCTCACCTTCGTGATGCAAAAAATCTATACGAGGAAGGCATTATAACAAAAAATGACCTGCTTCAGGCAGAGGTTAGGCTTTCAGATGCAAAACAAAGATTAGTGGCTGCAAAGAATCTCAGGGCTGTATATGCATCCCGGCTTAACAATGCAATTGCAAGACCGTTGAAAACAGACGTTCAGGTTATAGATTGGAAGGAAACTCAATCAGATGCTTTAAATATGGACATGGAAAAGGCATGGGAACTCGCTGAAAGTCATAGGCCTGAGATACAGATTGTTGATACGACGTTGAAGTCATTAGATATGGAAGAGACAGCAAAAAGGTCTGAACATTGTCCAAGGTTTTATCTGCAAGGCGCATATGATTTTACAGAAAACCGCTATCAGGTACACGAAGGAAACTGGTCACTGATTGCGGGAATGAACCTGAATCTATTCAGTGGTGGAAGCACGAAGGCAGGGATCTTAAAGATTAAACAACAGAGGCAGAAATTACTTGAGCAAAAAGACAAGCTTATTGATGAGATAAAACTCGAGGTTGAAAAATATATGCTGGACTTAAAAACTGCAAATGAGCGAATAACAGTAACAAGGGATGCAGTCGGGCAGGCAGAGGAGAATCTCAGGATAAACAGGGTCAGATACAGTGAAGGAGTTGGCACTGCAACAGAGGTGCTTGACGCAGTGTCGCTTCTTACTGTTGCAGAGACCAATTTTTATAAATCCGTTTATGACTTTAAGAGGGCAGAGGCTGGACTTATTTATTCAATCGGGAAGGATTTATTGGAAGTATATAAATAGAGTCTGTTTATAAAATCGATAAGTTACCATTTTCTGTCATACCGGCTTGTCCGGTATCTTTCTTCATCAAAGAAGGATTCCCGACGAGCTGGAATGACAATTAAAAGAATGAGTATGTTTTTTTAAAATTAAGGTAAAGAAAAATGGAAGAAAAAACCTTACAACCTGTAAATAAACACAGAAGAAAGATTATTGCTTTAATCATATTTACTGCTGTTGCAGTTATAGGGGTAATCACTGTTTATTTTTATCTGCAGTATAAAAGTACCCATATAACGACAGATGATGCTTTCGTTGATGGCAATATCCATACCATCGCATCAAAAGTGCCGGGAACCGTCAAAAAGGTTTATGTGAAATCAAATCAATTCGTTAAGGAAAGAGACATCCTTGTTGAGTTGGATCCGGCTGACTATGAAGTTAAATTGCATGAAGCGTTATCGGGTGTGAATGCTGAAAAAGCAAAGCTTACAGAGGTTGAAAAGAGAATAGAGGTGGCGAAAAGTAAGCTGACAGAGTTAACCGCAGCTTTAGGAGCTGCAAAAGCAAACCTTGAACTTCAGGAGGCTAATATTAAACAGGCGGAAAATGACAGCAGACGGGCAGAAAATCTTTATGAGAAGGAAAGTATTTCAAAAGAAAGATACGAGAAAATGATAACTGCCTATGCAATAGCTCTTGCTCAGGTAAAGGCAGCAAAAGAGCAGGTTAAACAGGTAGAAAAGGAACTTGAGACTCAAAAAACTGTTGTAAAACAAGCAGAAGCATCAAAAAGCGCGCAAATATCTGCTATAAAAGAGAAAGAAGCTAAACATGATGCTGCAAAGCTTAATTATGATTATACACGAATTTATGCACCTGTAGACGGTTATGTGACCAGGAAGTCTGTTGAAATCGGTAATCAGTTAGAGACAGGCCAGCCTTTTATGGCAATTGTTTCCCTTGAAGATTTGTATGTAACCGCTAATTATAAAGAAACCCAGCTTGAAAGAGTGAAACCAGGCCAAAAAGTAAAGATAAAGGTTGATACATATCCAGGTAAAACATTCTGGGGTAAAGTTGACAGTATAATGGCCGGCACAGGAGCAGTCTTTTCATTGTTCCCACCCGAGAATGCAACAGGCAATTATGTAAAAGTTGTTCAGAGAATACCTGTTAAGATAGTGCTTGATAAAGATACAGACAAAGAGCATATCCTCCGAATCGGCATGTCCGTAGTACCTACGATTTTGATTAAGTGAATGGATTGTCTTAACAGGAAGTTTACCAAATGGTGAACGAAAAGAAGATATGAAAATATTGTATTTGAGGCAAGTGGGTACAGAGGTTGACTTTATTTACGATCGGTGTTATATAAAAATATCCTGTTTTTCAGGTTTTATTTTTTATTTTCCCTTTTTGAAATGGATAGCTGGCCACTGTTTATCTGTTTATTGACAGTGAGATGTGACCAGTGATTCATGAAAGGGAAAGAAGGAGGTTCTTAGTAATATGTCGTTTGAAGGTAAAGTAAAGTGGTTTAATGAGACCAAGGGGTATGGCTTTATCCAGCGGGATAATGGTCCGGATGTTTTTGTACACTATTCTGCTATCACAACAGATGGATTTAAAACCTTGACAGAGGGGCAGAAAGTTCAGTTCGATATTATCGAGAGTGAACGTGGTCTAAAGGCGGTTAATGTCGTAAAACTGCAATAGTGGGTGCTGGGGCCTGTATGTCAGGCCCATTTAAAATCCTATAATTCTTCTCTTAAAATCACCTTTTCTATTTGACAAAGTTTAATTATTCTTTTATTTTTAATGACTATAGCCGCATTTTTTTGGTTTTGTCATTCCCGCAGGTCTTAAGCGGGAATCTATGGTTCGACAAGCTCACCATGACAATTGTTATACTGAGCCTGTCGAAGTGTGTATTTTCATAGAAACTTATAAAGAAGATGACGACCATGAGAACCGAGTTCGCTTATGGATAAAGAGATATTGAGACTGCCGGAGTGGATAAAGACAAAAAAACTTGAAGGTCTCCATTATACAAAACAGATTTTAAGGAGGTATGGTCTTTATACCGTATGTGAAGAGGCAAGATGCCCGAATATGGGTGAATGCTTCTCCGTGCCAACTGCTACATTCATGATACTCGGTTCAAGGTGCACACGAAACTGTGGTTTCTGTTCTGTGGAATCTTCAAGGCCAGGGCCTGTTGATACTGAAGAGCCGGAGAGGATTGTAATGGCTGCAAAGGAGATGGGATTAAGGTATATTGTTATAACTTCTGTTACAAGGGATGATCTTTCAGATGGTGGTGCAGGACATTTTGCAAACACTGTTTACGCTGTGAGAAGATATCTGCCGGATACAAAAGTCGAGGTGCTTACACCCGACTTCAAGGGTGAGATGAGCGCTCTGAAGATAGTACTCGATTCAATGCCCGATGTTTATAACCATAATGTTGAGACTATTCCGAGGCTCTATCCTGTTGTCCGGCCACAGGCAGACTACAGGCGGTCACTTAATATATTGCAGTACGCTAAAAAGATCACCCCTGAAATAAATACAAAGTCAGGGCTTATGTTAGGCCTCGGGGAGACGTTAGATGAGGTTATAAATGTCTTGAGAGATCTGCGAAACACTGGCTGTGATATTGTTACAATAGGTCAGTATCTCAGGCCTTCGAAACTAAAACTTCCTGTTGTTGAATATATCAGGCCTGAGATCTTTGAAAGGCTTCGTCTTAAGGCCGTAGATATGGGGTTTAAATATGTTGCTTCTGCACCACTTGTAAGAAGCTCAATGAATGCAGAGGAAATGTATAATAAATGGTAAATGCAAAAATCAAAATGCAAAATTCAAAATTAAGGAATTATTATCATCCTAAATTTATAATTTACAATTTACAATTTGAAATGGAGCGAAGCGACTGTGTTTGAATTCAACAGGATAAAGAGGCTTCCACCGTATGTCTTCAGTATTGTTAATGCCTTAAAGATCGAGGCAAGACACCGCGGAGAAGATATAATTGACCTTGGTATGGGAAACCCTGATGGTGCAACACCGGAACACATCGTGAATAAATTGTGTGAAGCTGCTAAAAATCCTAAGAACCACAGGTATTCTGCATCAAAGGGGATTACCCAGTTGAGAAATGCTATATGTGAATGGTATTCAAGGCGATATGATGTTATCCTCGATCCCGAGTTAGAGGCAGTTGTTTCAATAGGCTCAAAAGAGGGTCTTTCTCACCTTGTACTTGCAACCGTAGGACCTGGTGATGTAGTAATGACACCTGCCCCTGCTTATCCGATACACCCATACAGTGTCATAATAGCAGGTGGTGAGGTCAGGAGTATTCCAATAGGAAAAGGGATAGACTTCTTTTATGAGATGGAAAAGGCTTATAAGTCATCATGGCCGAGACCAAAGATGCTTATAATAAACTTCCCTCATAACCCGACGACACAGGTTGTGGAGGGACTTGATTTTTTTAAAAAAGTTGTTGACTTTGCAAAAGAGAATGATATTATTGTCATACACGACCTGGCCTATGCAGACCTTGTCTTTGATGGGTATAAGGCGCCGAGTTTCCTTCAGGTTACCGGCGCAAAGGATGTTGGCGTTGAGTTTTTCTCGATGACAAAGAGTTATTCAATGGCAGGTTGGAGGGTTGGTTTCTGCGTCGGAAACCAGGAGATTGTCGGGGCGCTGACAAAGATAAAGAGTTATCTTGACTATGGTATGTTTCAGCCGATACAGATTGCAAGCATTATAGCATTACGAGGCCCTCAGGATTGCGTTGAGAAGATAAGGAAGACCTATGAATCAAGACGCAATGCGCTTATAAAAGGACTCCGCAGTGCCGGCTGGGATATAGAACCTCCGAAGGCAACAATGTTTGTATGGGCAGAAATACCGGAACCATTCAGGAAAATGGGTTCTCTTGAGTTTACAAAGCTGCTTCTGAAAGGTGGAGGTGTTGCAGTATCCCCGGGTATCGGATTTGGCGAGGGTGGAGACAATTATGTCAGGTTCGCACTTGTAGAAAATGAGCACAGGATTAAACAGGCGGCAAGGGGGATAAAAAAGGTATTGAATAAATATTCATAAGTTATTATTAATTTATCATTGGTCACCGATCATTAGTCATTTACTCTATCCAATGATTTTTAACTAATGACTGATGACCATTGACTAAATTAGGAGTCGGAAGGTGCTATGAAAAAAGAAAAGATTTCTGTCGGCATAATAGGGTTTGGCACAGTGGGCAGCGGCACTGCAAGGATTCTTCTTGAGAATAAGGATGTTCTTAAAGAGAGACTCGGTTTTGAGGTTAAACTTAAGAGGATTGCTGATTTAGATATAGAGCGAGACAGAGGCATAAAGATCCCTGAAGGGGTTTTAACTACAGATGCAGATGCTGTGCTGAATGATCCTGATATTGATATAGTCATTGAACTTATAGGAGGCATCAGACCTGCAAAAGATTTTATACTGAAGGCAATCAAAAACGGCAAACATGTAGTTACAGCAAATAAAGCACTGCTGGCTACAGAGGGTGTTGATATATTTAATGCTGCCCTGAAGGCCGGCGTTGAGATAGGTTTTGAGGCTGCTGTAGCAGGAGGCATTCCGATTATAAAGGTAATAAGAGAAGGCCTTGTTGCAAACAGGATAAAGGCTGTATATGGAATAATCAATGGGACGTCAAACTATATACTGACGAAGATGACAGAAGAAAATGTTGAGTTTTCAGATGCATTAAAAGAGGCCCAGAAGCTCGGCTATGCTGAGGCTGACCCGACATTAGACATTGAAGGTATAGATTCTGCTCATAAGCTTGCAATCCTCGCATCGCTTGCGTATGGCATTCCGCTTTCTTTTAAGGCTATTTATATAGAAGGAATTACAGGAATTTCTCCACAGGACATTGGTTTTGCATCCGAGCTGGGTTATAAGGTAAAACTGCTTGCTATTGCAAAAGAGGCGGATAGCAAGGTCGAGCTAAGGGTTCACCCGACAATGCTTCCAAAAGACTATCTGATAGCAAAAGTGGATGGTCCTTTTAATGCAGTATATGTTAAGGGAGACGCTACAGGCTCTACCTTATATTATGGCAGAGGCGCAGGATCTATGCCTACGGGCAGCGCTATTGTCAGCGATATAGTAAGCATAGCGAAAGATATTCAAAAAGGTGCTGCAGAGAAAATACATATAATGACAGGGACTAAAAGAAATATCGGGATAAAAAAGATAGAAGATGTGGTATCAAAGTACTATTTCAGGTTTTCTGCGCTTGACAGGCCGGGCGTTCTTTCAAAGATTTCAGGGATACTCGGAAATTACAATATCAGTATTGCCTCAGTGATACAGAAAGGCAGGAGGATTGGCGAAGCTGTTCCTCTTGTTGTCCTTACACATGAGGCGGTAGAGAAGGATGTAAGACAGGCGATTAGGGAGATAGACCAGTTGCCTGTTGTTATGGATAAAACTGTGTTTATAAGAGTCGAGGAGAGAAAAGAAGGTTAGAGGGAAAGGAATGATGGGATTTAACGAGGAGCAGCTCCAACGTTACAGCAGGCATATTATCCTGCCCGAGATTGGAGAGAAGGGGCAGATGAAAATCGCAAATGCAAGGGTATTTATTGTCGGAGCAGGCGGGCTTGGGTCACCTGTTGGTTACTATCTAACAGCA
>Ga0315268_10008603_pt1 | contig 10637 bp, 9 predicted proteins | sample C1_top_MG_FD_204535 | JGI IMG/M metagenome (GOLD analysis project Ga0315268, IMG submission 204535) | Sediment microbial communities from Yellowstone Lake, YNP, Wyoming, USA - C1_top | ecosystem: Environmental > Aquatic > Freshwater > Lake > Sediment | place: USA: Wyoming | collected 2017-08-01 | reverse complement strand
CAAGGAGGCTGAAGCGTGTGGATAACAATCCAGTCTGGTCTATTGTTTGCTTTTTTGTTGCCAAGCCCTTTAGAGGCAGAGGAATAACTTCAGAACTGTTGAAAAAAGCAATAGAACATGTTCAAACGCATGGTGGTAAAATTGTTGAAGCGTACCCAACCGACTCTAAAGAGGGTCGAATGCCAGACGTTTTTGTGTACACTGGTCTGGCTTCTACATTTCGGAAAGCTGGGTTTGTTGAGGTTGCTCGCCGTTCAGAAAAGCGCCCAATCATGAGACTTACTATCAAAGAGAAGTAACTGCATCATTTCTGCGCTTAGTATTCTTTGCCTAATTTTCTGAAGTTCATTCAAAAGTGGGCGATGTTTTCGCTTAAATGCGTAGTATTATGTTTCCCACATATTCTTTCATGCTTTCAGCAAACTTTTTAATTGTTTCTGGTGAATAGGGCTTAAGCATTTTGAGGTTTTTGTCTAATGTGCTTTCTGGAATGAATTGTTGGAGGGCAAAGGTTTTTGCACCTTTGGCTAGTTCCCCCATTTTGCCTATGTCTTCTGCATCAACAAGGTCTGGAACGACTGTTGCCCTAAACTCGTAATCCACTTTTCCAGTTTTCAGCATTTCAATGCTATGCAAAAGTGGTGTTGTGTCTTTCACGTCTAAGCGTTGATACTTTTCCAAAGAAGTTTTCACATCTAAAGCCACATAATCCACATATGCCAGACATTCTTCAAGTACCTGTGGATAAAATCCATTGGTGTCAAGCTTCACTGCAAAACCCTTATCCTTAAGCTTCTTCAAAAACTTGGGAATCTCCTTATGCATAGTTGGTTCCCCACCACTCACCACAACAGCATCAACATATCTTTTTCTACTTTCTAAAATCCTAAGTGCAGCTTCCTCTTGCAAAAACGGTGGCTTTGGGTCTATGACTATTCGCCAATTGTAGCAGAATGGACAGCGCAGATTGCAGCCTGGCGTGAAGAGCACTGAAGCTATTCTGTTCGGGTAATCGATGAGGCTTGTTTTTCGGAGACCGCTGAACTTCATTTGCTTCACTTATGCCGGTATTTCTGTTGCGGTTGCTGTGATTACAGATTTGTCAAATGTTTTGCGCAAGGCGAATTCAGCCTGTTTTCCATCGTTCCATTGGTCAACTGGTCTAAGATAGCCAACTACTCTCGAGTAGACTTCGCATTTTGCTCCGCAAGTTGGGCATTGTTTGTGTTCGCCGTTAATGTAGCCGTGTGCTGGGCATATGCTGAACGTTGGCGTCAGCGTGAAGTATGGTAGCTGTGAATTCCAAGTCACTTTCTTGATGATTTCGGCTGCAGATTCCCATGAATAAAGCCTCTCGCCCAAGTAAATGTGAAATACAGTGCCGCCAGTGTAGAGAGGCTGAAGTCTTTCCTGATGTTCTAACGCTTCAAACAAGTCGCCGTCATAATCTACGGGTAACTGCGAAGAATTCGTGTAGAAGGGATGAGCATTCTTGGCTAGATGTTTTTCGTTAGCGACAATAATATCTGGATACTTTACCTTGTCTATCCTTGCCAGCCTATACGATGTGCCTTCTGCTGGCGTAGCTTCAAGATTATATATGTTTCCTGTTTCTTCCTGAAAATCAGCCAACTTCTTACGCATGAAACTCAGCACTTTCTCGGCGAATTGTAAGCCTTCAGGTGACGCTATACTGCAGCCTAACAGGTTTAGTATTGCCTCGTTCATGCCTATCAAGCCTATTGTTGAAAAGTGATTCTTCCAATACTTTCCAAAGCCCTCTTTGATGTGGTGCAGATAACGCCGCGAGTATGGGTATAAGCTGTTTTCAGTGAAGTTTTCAAGTCCTTTCCGCTTTATTTCTAGGCTATCCTTAGCGATTTCCATTAGCGCCTCTAACCGCTCGAAAAATTCGTCTTCATCCTTTGCCAAGTAGCCGATTCTCGGAAGGTTCAGCGTTACTACGCCTATTGAGCCTGTTAATGGGTTTGCTCCGAATAAGCCTCCGCCACGTTTATGCAATTCTCTATTATCTATCCTTAGTCGGCAGCACATGCTTCTGACGTCTTCAGGTTTCATGTCGCTGTTTATGAAGTTGGAGAAGTAGGGCACGCCATATTTGGCTGTTACTTCAAATATTTTCTGGATTATTAGCGAGTTCCAGTCGAAATCTTTCGTTATGTTGTATGTTGGTATTGGGAAAGTGAAAACCCTATTCTTAGAGTCGCCTTGACTCATCACATCCGCATAAGCCGTGTCAAACATATCCATCTCCGTTTGCATGTCTCCGAAAGTTTCGCCAGTTTCCTTTCCGCCGAAAACAACTGGTTCATTTTTCATAAAATCTGGAATCTTCAAATCTAATGTCACATTAGTGAAAGGTGTCTGGAAACCCACGCGGGTTGGCACGTTCATGTTGAAGAAGAATTCTTGAAGCGCCTGTTCCACTTCCTTCTGGCTTAACTCATCATAGCGTATGAAAGGCGCAAGGTAAGTGTCAAAGTTGCTGAAAGCCTGAGCACCTGCGGCTTCGCCTTGAAGCGTGTAGAAGAAGTTAACCACTTGTCCAAGGGCTGTTCTAAAATGCTTTGCAGGTTTGCTCTCGATTTTTCCAGTAACGCCGCCAAATCCGGAAAGTAATAGATCTCGCAAGTCCCAGCCAACGCAGTATGGTCCTAAAACGCCTAGGTTGTGAATGTGTAAATCTCCAGAAAAGTGTGCTTCCGCAATGTTTGGCGGATAAATTCTTGTAATCCAATATTTCGCTATGATTGTGGATGAGAGATAATTGTTCAAGCCCTGTAGCGAGTAGCTCATGTTAGAGTTTTCTTTAACCCGCCAATCCTCAATATCCAAATACTGATCAACAAGGTCTGCAGAGCTTAAGAGGGCAGCTAATTCTCTCATGTCTTGATGCTGCTTCCTGTAAAGAATGTACGCTTTAGCGGTTCTTGCATGTCCGTTTTCTATAAGCATTTTTTCAACTATGTCCTGAATCTCCTCGACGGTAGGCACACCTTCTTCTCCAAAGCGATTTTTAAGCTCAGTCAAGACTTGGTCGCTTATTCTTTTAGCTTGTTCACGGTCTTTTCCGCCCACTGACCTAGCAGCTTTCCAAACGGCATTTGTTATGCGTTCCTGATCGAAGGGTTCTAATCTTCCATCACGTTTTCGTACAAACTTCACTTTCTCACCTCTTGAAGCACGCGCTTAAAATCTTCTGGTTCTTCAAACTGGCGGTAAACAGAAGCAAATCGAATGTAGGCTATTCTATCAAGATTTTTCAGATATTTCATGACAAGATCACCTATTTCACGTGAAGAAACCTCTTCTTTACCGTGGAGCATCAAATCCTGTCTCACATGTTCTGCTAATTCATGGATTTGTTCCATTGTTACAGGTCTTTTTTCGCAGGCTTTCTGCAAACCGCGGACAATCTTGTTCAAGTCGAAGCGTTCAAGGCGGCCATCCTTTTTCTTAACCATGAGCTCCACGGTTTCAACATACTCGTAACTTGTGAAGCGCTTTCCACAATCGGCGCATTCCTTGCGTCTCCTAACAGTATTATCTTGGGAATCCCTTGTTTCGAGGGTTTTGAGGTTTTCAGACCCGCAATATGGACACTTCATAGCATCACTTTTATGCGCGTCACAATTTTTTAGTGTTTTATGGCTAAAGTAGACGCTACATGTAGAGTTTAATTATATAAAATATTTCCACAATAATGTTGAAATAGTAGAGTGATTCGTATCTGGAAAGTATGTTATTGTAGACATGATTGCAGAAAACAAAATATGTCAAAATGAGTTTTTTTGGAGGAAAACGCTTCAATTTTGCGTTATATAAAATGTGCTTAAAATTTTCCATACAAATCGGGCAAGGGTTAATTATTGTCATTTGGATTTGTTTTACCAATGTTGGCTATTGCAAAGATTATGCATGAAAATAGCAATACAGCACTGAGCGACGGGAAGACACCACCATATTGGAGCTTTGTGGCAAGAATGAATCCGCTGATTATGGGTCCTAGTGTTTGTCCCACGTCCATTATTGTGTCGAGAAACCCCATGGATGTGCCAACTAGTTCTTTTGGCGTAAGTTCGCTTATTAGAGCTGGCGTAGAAGCCGTTACGGTTGTGAAACCAAATCCATAAATTATGACAAGGAGAAGGAGAATCCAAAAATTAGTAACGAATGAAATTGCAAGCAAAGGAATCCCGGAGATTATACAGCCTAATGTTATTGGGATTCGTCTTCCAATCTTGTCAGACATTCTGCCCATGTAGGGTCTTGCGAAAATTGCGACGCCAATTATGCTTGTGATAATAATGCCCGTCAAGAGCTCGTTCAAGTGAGCTACTTCTGGTAGATAACCAGCTAAAAAGAATTCTGCTGCACCATAAGCATAGTATTGGCAGGCTTGGACGAAACTTACAATTAAAACTCCGTGACTTCGAACAACAGTTCTCCATCCATGAAACAGTTTTCTTATCGTTTCTTTAGCCTCTGCTTGTTGCATAATTGTGGATTGTTTCCTTTCTTTCAAGAATGGTATAGTCATGATTAGCGCTGTTATGCCAGCCACAGCCACAGCTAAGTAAAGCAGGTGAAAATTATTGGTGGTTGCGAAAAGTATGTATCCGCCTAGGGTAGGTGCAATGACTCTTCCCACGTATGTTGCGGAGGTGAAAAGTCCGATGCGCTCTCCTTTTTTGGTTGGGAACAATTCTGCTATTGATGCTTCTGCAACTGGGACAAAAATTGCCGTTGCAAATCCATGATAAAATCGGACAAGGATGAGTTGCCACCAGACAGTTATTAGAAGATAAAAGAAGGGGGCTGAAGCAAAGACAAACCCAGCTATAAGAAGGAATTTCTTTCTGCCAAAAATGTCTGAAAGCGAAGCAGCTGGTAAACTAATCAGAATGCCTGGAATTGTTGAGGCTGAAGCGACGAAGCCTATCCATTCTGCTGGAGCGCCGAGGCTTGAGGCGAAAGGTTTCAGAACTGGGCTTTTGGACATAGTTGTGCTTAGAATTGCGAATAATCCCATTATGCAAAGCGTTAGAAAGGCGCTATTTACCGCGTTTTTCGATTGTAACTGCATCATATAGCCTGCTCTATTCTTGCATCTTTCTTTTTAAGAATTCACTTTGCTGTTTTCTATCCATCTTCTCCAATTCACTTTTATATTTTTCTCGGAGCAGCTTGAATTTGCAATAACTGTATAGGGCATCATAAACATAAGCAGCTTTTTCAACAGCATCAAAATCGTCTTTCGCATTAAATCTTGCACCAGTCATTATGGCATCCAATCCTTGTCCTTCAGGTGCTGATGTCTTGTCGCTTGTGTCTGCTGAGTGAATTATTTTAGCTAGTTCATGTAGCACTGGGTCTGTTAGGCTGTATTCTTCTATTATTGTTTCGAAGCTGCATTTTCCGTCTCTGTGTCCAAGCTTGACTCCAGGCGCATCAAAAGCTATTGCTCCTTGTTTTTTGGCGATTTCTTCAATTTTCTCTGTTGGTGTATAGATAAATTCTGCTTTTGGGTCTATGAATTTTTTTATAAGCCATGGACAAGCTGTCCTATCCACATGCACATATTCCCGAGTGACCCATTTCACACTTTTTTCACCGTCACCATTGATTGTGTTTTTTAAATAAACGCTTTTTGATTAACTCAATATCAAGAATGAATAAATTAGCCGAAAGTATCATTCAAGATTATGTCTAACTTAAACAGCGAAAGCGGCGAATATATATTCCAACATTTAGAAACGGAAGATGATATAGAGCAGAATCTTGAATTGATGCGAACGGTTTTCGGGCAAGAAGGCGTAGACAATCTCGTCAAAAAGCTAGTCTATCACCATCCGACAATGACGTTTAGAGACTTTCTAGTGATCAAGCATCATGGCAAAATTGTCGCAGGCCTCAATCTCATTCCAATGAAGTGGAGCATCGGCGGAATGCCTCTTAAGGTAGCAGAGATGGGTTGTGTTGCTACGCTTGCTGATTATCGTCACAGAGGTCTGCAAAGAAGACTAATTAACGAATTCCACAAGCGGGCAGCAGAACAAGAATATAACTTATGCGCTATAGAAGGAATTCCTTACTTTTACCGCCAATTCGGATACGAATACGCATTGCCATTAAACGAGGAAACAAGGATTAAGCTTGACCAAATACCAGACTATGAATCTAAGCTTAATATTCGCTCCTTCATCAACAAAGACATTCCAAAAGCCTCGCAACTCCTAACACAATCTCAAAGGAAGTTTTATGTTCACACCATCCGCGATGAGGAAATTTGGAAAATGCAGGAAGAGACACGTATTGAATCTGAAAACAGGTTTGAAGGATACATCTTAGAAAAAGACGACCAAACGATAGCATACTTCAGAATAAGCGACAGACCTGCGGAGAAAGAGTTGATATTAAGAGAAGTAGCAGATACAAATCAAAACGCGAGTGAAGCAATTCTTAAATTTCTTAAGGATATCGGCGAAAAAAGAGGACTTGAAACTCTCGTTGCTCGAACAAGCTATTATGACCCTTTTGCAAGGCAGCTTGTTGCTCTTGGAGCAGTTCAACGTATGCCCTATGCATGGCAAATAAGAGTCATGGATTATGCAAAGATTTTTCTGAAAATGAAGTCTCTTTTCGAGAAGCGTTTTGCCGCATCCGCCTATTGTCACTTGTCGGAAAAGCTAAACTTCAACTTTTACCGATACGCTGTTCAGGTTGCAGTTGAAGACGGCAAAATCACGGACATTAATAAATTGGATAGCAGTGAAGATAGAAACATACGGGTTAATCCTCAAGTTTTTGCGCAACTGTTGCTTGGACATAGAAGCCGCGAAGAACTCGAGGCTATTTATCCAGATTTCATTATATATCCAAGCCACAAAAACCTAATTGACACGCTTTTTCCAAAACTGCCTTCCCATATTCATTCTGCATACTAGGCATAGAGTAAACGTTTATTATCCTTTTTCCACTTGTGCATTAAAGACGAAGCATGACATTTCAAATCAGAAGTTTCACTGAAAGAGACTTGCCAATCTTAGTCAGACTGCTAAATGAAGCCTATAAGGATGCATATGAGTTCACGCCTTACACTGAAGATGGGCTTAAGTCTTGGATTCGGGAAAGGCATTTTCAAATTTTGATTGCTGTTGAAGATGGCGAAATTGTTGGGTCTGTTGCATATAATGATGGACATTGGGGCGAAGAAATCGAATTACTAGCAGTAGCGGAAAGTCCAAACAGAAAAATAATAGAAAATGAGTTGCTAAGGCGAATAGAGAAATATGTTAAAAGGCAAGCGATTTTCACTGCTGTCGATGCTAATAGTCCGAAAATTGGCGAGTGGATTGAGAGAGGCTATAAGCCTGAAGGCGGACTGTATCAGATGATTGCTAGGCTTAATAGCATAAGACCAGTTCCAAAAGTTCCAGAAGGCATAATTCTTCGTAGCTTGAAGCCAGATGAGGAAAAAGAGTTTGTTGAGGCTGTGAATGCTGGTTTTGGTTGGGAGAGATTGAAAGCGGGAATCATTGAAAGATGGAAGTCTGAATGTCCTCCTTTCAGCGAGGAATGGGTTCACGTGGCTGAGCATGACAATAAAATTGTTTCTGTAGTCGCTTCAAGACCAGATGTGGATTACAACAAATGCTTCAATAGCAAAAGAGGCTATCTTGGTCCAGCGGCTACTCTTCTGGAATACCGTGGCAAAAATCTTGCATCCGCTCTCACATGTAAAGCAATGAACTTTCTATTTGAAAAGGGCATGGATTCTGTAGCCTTATACACTGCAGAACAAAACATTCCATCCACAAATCTTCTGCAAAAACTAGGGTTCACAATCGGGCATAACTGGAAATTTATGCGCAAAACTTTTCAGCAAAAATCGGAATAATCACGATTCAAAAGACAATTATTGAAGAAAAGTTGAAAAGATTAAATAGGAAAAATTTTGAAGGGAGATTACTTGTGAGTTGCCTCCTTTTCGACGTTTAACTCTCTAACTCTTGTCTCAATGAATTCAGCGACTCTCTCTTGACTGTACTTCGCTTCTTCCTCTTGCATCTTCAGTTGCTCATTTATTGTTTTAAGCGCTTTTTCCATGTCAAACGGTTTCACTATGTAAGCGTCTGCACCTTTGTTTACAGCTTCTATTGCATTTTGAAGTGTTGGATAACCAGTGATTATTATTTTTCGCATTTTAGGCATTGTCTCCTTCACTTTTGTCAGAAGCTCTATGCCTTCCATGTCTGGAAGCCGAACGTCGATTAGGGCTATGTTGTAAAAGTTTCTCTTTGTCTTTTCTATTGCCTTCTTCGCTGTATCCACTAAGTCAACGTTGTATCCTTCATCTTCAAGAATTGTTGCTAATACCTTTCTTATGTTTTCATCGTCATCAACAACGAGGATTCTGGCGGTTTGACCCATACATTTTCACCTCCTTCTTTCGTTTTAGATTCTGTTGGAAAAGTAACAGTGAAGGTCGTGCCCTTTCCACAGGCACTCTTTACGCTGATAGAACCTTTGTGCGCTTCTATGAAGCGTTTGCAGATTGGCAAGCCGAAGCCCATACCCTTAGCTTTTGTTGTGAAGAGTGGAGTCCAAATCTTCGCTAATGTTTTTTTAGTCATACCTACTCCAGTATCTGAAAAAGCAATTTCCACTTTGTCATCCATTTTGCTGCTTCTTATTGTTAGTTTTCCACCTTTAGGCATTGCCTCAACAGCATTTCTGATTATGTTTACAAAAGCTCTCTTTACCTTGTCAACATCAATCCATATCTTTGGCTTATTTTCAGTCAAGTCTATCAATTGAATATTTTTGGGAATCTCCACATAGGACAAGGCTTCTTTTACTATCGATTTTGGAGTGCGCTCTATCATCTCTAATTCTATTTCCCTTGAGTAATCCAAAAGGTCATTAATTATCTTGTTTGAGTAGTCAATATTTTTGCCAATAAGCTCAAGCATCTCATTGGTTTTGCTTTCCGCCTCTGAACTCAGTTTCTTCTTTAAATAATATTGGGCTCCTGCAATGCTTGTCAAAGGATTACGTAAGTCATGTCCAACCATACCAGCCAATTCGCCGATAACCGCAAGTCTCTGAGCTTTAAGCAACTGCTCCTGCGATTTCCTAAGCTCTCGAGTTCTCTCCTCCACCTTTTTTTCAAGCAAATCAGCATATTCCTGAAGCTTTTTCCTTGCATCTCTTAAATTTTCAATAAGCTGAGCATTCTCAATAGTTATTGCAGCTTGATGCAAGAAAAGCTCTAATGGAGTAAGGCTCTCTTTGGTTGGTTTTCGACCATCTATTGGGTCGTCCATACTCAAAATTCCTACAACTCTTCCCCCAGGCGTGCGAAGAGGAGCATAAAGCATGTCTTGCGGATGCCAATCGACCATCTCTTCGGGTGAAAGTCTGCTTGGGACTCCAGCATAGGTGGTTGCTTCGTCTAGAGACATTCCTGCTGGAACATGGTGAACATACTCTCGAACCCATGGGTCGCACCATGGGAGATAATAAAATTCGCCCATTTTGAATCGTTCAAATTTTGGTCCTAATCTTTCCCGCCAAACAGAACCTAGCGCCTTTCTTTTTAGCAGAAGTTCTCTTTCCTCTTTTGTCAAGCCAGCTGTAACAAGTTCTATTCCCTCCATGTTTTCGTCTCTGAGGGAAATCACTGCTCTTCTCCAACCGAATTTTAAGGTAGCCTCTGCAATTACTTCTAGTCTTCTTCGCATGTCTTTGGCGTTCATGATTTGCGTGGAATTTTTCATCAGATTTGTTAGTCTTTTTGATATTATTTTCAGCTTCTCTTGCCTTTTGATATTGCTTATGGCTGTGGCAGCATGTGAAGCTAATATTTCAAGAAGCTTTCTATCCTCTCTGTCAAAAGCTACGAGCCTTCTGCTCTCAACATTTAGAACGCCTAAAACTCTATTCTCAGCTTTTATAGGAACTGCAAGTTCGGAGAGCATTCCCCTGACGCCGCCTCCAACGTAAGCATTTTCCCTTCTAAGGTCTGAGATATAAACAGGTTTGCCAGTCTTCGCCGCTTTAACAGTAACGCCTTTGTTTCCATCCAAAGGCAAATCGAGTTTGAGTTGTTTTGGGTATTTGCGATGAGCCATTAAGCTAAGCGTTTTTCCTTTTATCATAAAGAAAGAGGCAAATTCAAATCCCAATGTCTTCTCCATAGCATCTAATGTCAATTTATAAACTTCGTCAATATTCCCAGCCATATTCAATTTCTTGCCATACTCATTCAATGCTGAAAGTCTTTCTCTTCTTTTAAGATTGATTATGGCGATTGCGGCGTGTGAAGCCAATATTTCCAGCAGTTCTTTATCGTTTTCATCGAAGGCAGCTTGTCTTTTGCTTTCCACATTTAAAGCGCCTAAAATCTTGTTTTCCATTTTTATTGGTACAGCAAGTTCAGAAAGTATTCCTTCTCCGCCTTTGACGTACGCCTTTTCTTTTCTGACGTCTGGAACGTAGATTGGTTTGCCTTTTTTTACTGCTTTGAGAGTTATGCCTTTGTCTTTATCTAATGGTAAATTAAGCGATAGTTTCTTTGAGTATCCTCTGTGAGCGACTAAACATAGCATTTT
>Ga0315268_10008600_pt1 | contig 10640 bp, 9 predicted proteins | sample C1_top_MG_FD_204535 | JGI IMG/M metagenome (GOLD analysis project Ga0315268, IMG submission 204535) | Sediment microbial communities from Yellowstone Lake, YNP, Wyoming, USA - C1_top | ecosystem: Environmental > Aquatic > Freshwater > Lake > Sediment | place: USA: Wyoming | collected 2017-08-01 | reverse complement strand
GTGCGGTATTGACCGTGATGGGTGAGCCCGCATATTGGGCCGAGACATTGTATTGCCTGCCGTCCCGCAGCATGGCGGAAAGGATGTGCGGGATGACCATTCGACCATCGTTGGCCACGGATGAGGCAGCCATCATCAGTTGGATGGGTGTGACCGATACACCCTGCCCGAAGGCGTTCGTGGCAAGGTCAACGGGATACCAGTCGCCATCGCCCGGAACCTTGAGGCGGCCTGCGGCTTCGCCCGCCAGGTCCACACCGGTGGCATGGCCGATGCCAAAGCGGCGCATGTAACCGTAAAATGTTTGAGCACCCATTTTGTCTGAGAGCGTGGCCATGCAGATATTGAGTGAATGCTGGAGACAGCCGACCATGTCCTGCACGCCCCAGGCTTGCATGTCCCAGTTGTGGATGGTTGCCCCGCCGATCAAAATGGCGCCGGTATCCAGGTAGGTGCTGGAAGGGACCACCGTTCCGCTGTCGAGGGCGGCCGCCATGGTCAATACCTTGATGACAGAACCGGGTTCATACGGCAGGGATACTGCGCGGTCAAACTCACTGGCATTATGGAAGATATCGCCGTAATTCCAGAACTGATTGATATCCATGCGCGGGGAGGATGCCAGAGCCAGGATCTCGCCTGTACGCGGATCCATGATCACAATGGTGCCGTGCTGTGCGCCGTATTTGGTGATGGAGTCATCCAGGATCTGTTCAGTGGCGGCCTGCAGGTCGCGATTGATGGTCAGGACGAGGGTCGTACCGTTGGGAACATGCGGGATATCCACTGCCTTGCTGGGATCGGTCGGGACGCTGACATTAACCTTGTTGCCCGCCAGCAGGTCATTATATTTTTCCTCAACACCGAAGTAGCCGCGGCCTTCACGAGTCACGAAACCGAGCACATTCGAAGCCAGTGCACCCTCGGGATAACTGCGCTGAGGATGTGCCCGAAATCCCAACCCGGCCAGGCTGCTGGCATGCCCTGAGGCATAGGCCTGTGCATCGGTGGCATACTTAAACTGCTGCAAAGCTGCAGCCTTGTCCGAATCCACAAAATCAGCCAGGACGAGTGTCTCCAGACCTTCCGGCGGGTTCATCATCTGGCTGTAAAGTGAATCGGGATTTATTCCAAGTTGAACACCTACCGTCAGGGCAATGGCATGTTTATCGGAGGCGTTCTTTAAGTCCACACTGATCTCGTAGACAGTCTTGTTGCCAGCCAGTAAATGTCCGTTGCGGTCGTATATCTCGCCGCGGTCGGGATAGTATGTTTCTGTTACATTGGCCTGGGAGGCCGTCTGCCTGCGAAAGGTGGCTGCCTCTGTGCTGTTTTGGATCCGGATGATCTGCAAAATGATAGAGAGCCCCACAAAGCCCAGAAATCCGGCCAATACGAGCGACCGCCAGGCGTATTCCTGTCTCATTGAGCGACCCCGATCATGCTGGTTGTGGGACCAGCACGCAGTCGTTGGTCCAGCCACTCGAACAGTGACTGGGTATATTCGGTCGGCTGGCTGGGTGCGGCGGGCCTGAGTGCGGGCATCGAGGCCAGGATGGCCGGCCTTGGTGCGGCATATCCGGGGACAATAATATATTCAACCTGGTCCGGTTCCACAGGTTGATATCCGAGAGCCAGAGCGCGCTGTTCCATTGAGTAGGTGGAGGTTGTTTCCGCCAGCTTGTTCTGCAGGTCCGCATTGGTGTGCTGGATGACGGTCATCTCGGCGGTCATCTCCTGGATGCTGCGGCCTGCCATACCAGCCTGTGACGTGATGTCGAGATATAAGGCTGCGACCAGTGCGAAGCCGAAGATCCCGAGCAGGAAAGCGCCGATCCATTGCACTTGAATGCGCCAGGGCGCCTGCCTGTAGGCATGGACGAAATTATCGACTGTGTAATTTATGTTTTGCATATCGGCACTCACTTATAATTTTTCGACAACTCTGAGCTTGGCGCTGCGTGCCCGGGGATTATCCTTGATCTCTTCCTCTCCGGGCGTAACCGGTTTGCGATTGATCTCTTTTAATATGGCCTTGCGTTCCACTTCATAAAGCTGTTCGTAAGGCGGGTTGACGAGGTCCTTGCTTGCGCTCCGAAAAAAATCCTTGACGATGCGATCTTCCAGGGAATGGAAGGAGATGACTGCCAGCCTCCCGCCTCGGCGTAATGCGGAGACCGCTTTGGGGAGGGCATCCCCGACCGTGGCCAATTCGTCGTTGACCGCGATGCGCAGCGCCTGGAATGTGCGTGTGGCGGGGTGAATGCGGCTGTGTTCCGGATAGGCCCTCTTCACGATCCCGGCCAGTTGCGCCGTTGTTGTCAACGGCCTGGCTTTGAGGATGTCACGCACGATCCTTCTTGCACGCGGCTCCTCTCCGTATTTGAAGAGCAGGTCGACGAGGTCCGCTTCAGGCATTGTGTTGACCAGTTGTGCGGCGGTCAGCCCAAGGTCCCGATCGAAGCGCATGTCGAGCGGGGCGTCCTGTGCGAACGAGAAACCGCGTTCGGGGGTGTCCAGCTGCATCGACGACAATCCGAGGTCGAGCAGGATGCCGTCCACGGCATTCCAGCCGAGCCCGCGTATCACATCCAAAATGGAATTGTAGGAGGCCTGGGCCAGATGTGCCCGCTGCCCGTAAGGAGCCAAGTTCTCACGAGCGAGAGCCAGCGCCTGCCTGTCCACATCCAGTCCGAGCAGGCATCCGTCCGGCGCACAGGCCTCCAGAATTCCGCGGGCGTGACCGCCCGCACCCACAGTTCCGTCCACGTAGCGGCCGGTGCTGATGGGTTGCAATGCGTGTATAATCTCTTTGTAAAGTACAGGTTTATGCGGCGTGTTCATGGCCGCGTCAGCCGGTCTTCTGGCCGGATAAATTCAACGTGGTGAAGCGCTGGTTGTTGGCTTCGATGTTCTGGATCTGGGTCATTTGTTCGTTCCAGGCGGAAGGCAGCCAGATCTCAAAGTAATCGCCCTGCCCGGCCACGATCGCTTCACTTTCAACGCCCGCGAATTGACGCAGGAGCTGCGGAACGAGAATGCGCCCGACCTTATCCACTTCCACGGGATAGGCATTCGCAAAGATCAAGCGGCGCAAAAGACGGGCGGTGGGGTCGGCCAGGTTCATGGCGTTGACGCGCTCGTAAACCTGTTTGAAGTAGGCATCGGTCATGACCATCAGACAGCGGTCAAAGCCTTGAGTGATGAAAGCGCCGCCTTCCAACAATTCGCGAAAGCGCGCCGGAACCATCAGGCGGCCCTTTTCATCGAGCGAATGTTGGTATTGGCCTAAGAACATCAGTTCTATTACTCCTTTAATGCGGTGAACGCCGGGCATCCGGCGTCCTCCACTTTCTACCACTCTTTCCCACATTATACGACTCTTTGTGTGGAAATCAAGTGTTGTGATCCGACTTTGCAATCCTAATAGGACTAATTTCTCATCCATGGCAGACAGATCCCCCACTTTTTCCATCCTCGAATCATCCAACTGGCGGGACTATGAATTGCTTGACAGTGGCGATGGCCTGAAGCTCGAACGGTTCGGGCAATATATTTTTTCCCGCCCCGAAGTGCAGGCCATGTGGAAACGCGCACTGCCGGAAAAAGATTGGGCCGCAGCGCACGCCACATTCCATCCGACTGCTGAGGAAAGCGGCGGGCACTGGGTCTGGAAAAAACCTTCCGAGGAAAAATGGAAGATGAAGTATTCCCTGCCGGGGATCCAAAACGAACTAAAGTTTTGGGCGATGACCACCCCTGGACGCCATTTGGGCGTGTTCCCCGAAGTCGCTCCACACTGGGACTTTATGGCGCAGACCGTTCAATTGGCCCATCGGCCCACGAATGTTCTTAACCTGTTCGGCTACACCGGCCTGGCTTCCCTGGCCGCGGCCGCGGCCGGCGCACAGGTCACGCACGTGGACGCTTCGAAAAAATCGGTCGGCTGGGCACGCGAAAACCAGGAAATTTCGGGTTTAAACGGCAAACCCATCCGTTGGATCGTGGACGATGCGCTCAAATTCGTCCAGCGTGAAGGCCGGCGCGCGGCGAAGTACGATGGCATTATCCTTGACCCTCCAAAATTCGGGCGGGGCCCGAAAGGTGAAATTTGGGAGGTTTATCGGTCCCTGCCGGGACTGCTCGAGGATTGCCGCGCCATCCTGGTCGACAAACCGTTGTTCATGATCGTGACCGTTTATGCGGTCAAGGCCTCCGCCATCCATGTCGGCCAGGCCCTGCAGGAGATCATGGCAAAATATAAAGGCAAAGTGGAAAGCGGGGAATTGGTGACGCGTGAAAGATCCGCGGGACGATTGCTCTCCCAGGCGGTCTATGCCAGGTGGCAGGCTGAATAGAACTTATTTATGGTTCTCGCGCGAATTCGTACGAATTGCACGAACTTCCAAAAATAGAGGAAAAATTAGGCCCCCAACCGTTGGAAAGCTGGATGCCCTCGTGTGAATTGCTGAAATTCGTGCAGGCTTTTGTCAAGCCAGGATTGTCGACTGATTTTGGGGGTTAATACCCCGGGTTGCATTTTGAAGAATTTGCGCAAAAACGCAAAATCTTAAAGAAAAACAAAGTACTTGTGGTCCTCCGCTGCTGCTTGTGCACTCTCCTTGTGGAACTTTATTCATCCGCCCTCGTCATTACCTGCAAGGAAAAATAATGAAAAAATTACTTTACCTGCTCCCCCTGCTTCTGGGCATTATCGCCTGTGGAGCACAGCCTCAGCCAACCCAGGGCGTGGCTGAGATCGTTAATGCGACTTTAACCGCCATTGTTCAAGACTATTTGCAAGTGATCCCATCACAACCCGCCATTACACCGGCCCCCATTCAGGTGCAGCCAACTGCAATACGATCCGAGCCTGCCTCCACCGATGTCCCTGTATCGAATGGGAGCATGACCTATTTTTGGCCATCCAACCTGCCTGCAGGGTTTGCCCTGAACCGGGAAAATTCCCGTGCCGGTGCAGATGGCTTTGTGCTGACATTTATGGATTCAAGCCAGGGAATTGATCTGCGCCTGGCGGGCGGCGCTGAAGCTGACAAGTACAAATATTGCATCAACCTGGAAAATTCTCCCAGCGAGCCGGTCATGGTCCGCGGCCAGGAAGGTTGTTATCCACCCAGTACAGGGGGTGGTTTTGGTGTGGAATGGAAGGAAAACGGCATCCATTACTCAGTTGGAGGGATGAGCGTCTCCAGGGAATTTGCGCTTGCCACTGCGGAGCAGCTTGAAACCGTGGACCTGACCACTTTCCTGACGCGATTGGGTCCCTAGACGGCACAGGTACAGGCAGGTGGGATATTTTCAAAGTAAAATAATTCATCCCGGAGGAAAAATGGCCGTAAAAAGATGGATGTATCGAGGAGGACACCCAAACCAATTGACCAAAATGATCAATTGGGGTTGGGCATTCATCCACACCCTGGGAATATTTCCGGACCGTCTTGTCACGCTGGAAGTGGTTGGAAGAAGTTCAGGGAAAAAGATCGATTTTCCGCTTGCGATGCTGGTCATGAACGGGAGAGATATCTGGTGGCCATGTTGGGAGAGGAAACCAACTGGGTGCGAAATGTTAAGGCGGCAGGCGGAAGGGCACGACTTCGACACGGGATTAGTGAGCAGGTGATCCTGCAAGAGGTGGGTGCCAGTCAGAGAGCGCCGATCTTGAAGGCCTATTTACAACTTGCGCCTGGAGCCCGGCCGCATGTACCGATAAGCAGGGATGCGCCGGTCTCGGAGTTTGAAAAAATTGCATCGAAGTATCCGGTATTCAAGCTGGATAAAATAATTTAAATCATAAAACGACCCGGAGGAAGCATGCCAATTCGTGTCAGTCTCGCAGGCGCAACCGGATGGGCTGGATCGGCCCTGGCCCTGGCAGCTGCCCGATCCAACGATATAACTCTTGTATCCGCGGTATCACGCACTCATGCCGGGCAAATTCTGGGGGATGTGCTGAATGAACCGCTTTTAAAATGCCCGGTCTTTGCCACGGCGCAGGAGGCCCTGGCGCATCCCTGCGATGTATTTTTCGAGTTCACAAAACCGGAAGTCGCCAGATCCAATGTCATGGCCGCGTTACAACGGGGTGCGCATGTTGTTATTGGTACATCGGGGTTGACCGAAGCGGATTTCGCTGAAATTGCGGCAGTCGCCAATGACCGTCACCTGGGGGTATTGGCAGTCGGTAATTTTGCCCTGACCGTGGTCCTGCTGCAAAAATTTTCCGAAATCGCAGCCCGCTACATTCCCCAATGGGAGATCATTGATTATGCAAATGACGGCAAAAAAGACGCCCCGAGCGGCACAGCGCGCGAACTGGCGTTTCGGCTGTCGAACATTCGCCCATCAGAGCCGACCATCCCATTGGAGCAGACCCTGGGCATCGTGGAGACGCGCGGCGCGCGCCTGACCGGATCCCAGGTCCATTCCATCCGGCTGCCCGGATATACAATTTCAGCCGAGATCATTTTCGGCATGCCAGACCAGAAACTCACGATCCGCCATGACTCAGGCAGCAGCGCCCAACCGTATGTGGATGGCGCCCTGTTGGCGATCCGCAAGGTCAGCACATTCGTTGGCCTGCGCCGGGGACTTGATAACGTTCTTGACCTGTAAAGCCCGAGAGATTGATCATCCAAGTTATTTGATTCCTGGGTAGACGCCAAGGACAGGCCCTTGGGACAGTACCAAGGACAGGCCCTTGGGAAGGCACCAAGGACAAGCCGACGTTCGTGTCAACAGCATTTGGCGATGGATTTATTTATCGTGGTTGGAGGAAACTTCCCCAGGGGATATATCTGTACCGGATGATTTCAGGAATTATTCCTTGTACCAGGAAAAGGGGATTCGATCCGAAGGATGGAGGGATACCGCATTTTGCTTGAAAATGACGGGGAATACTAACCAGATCCCACAACTGTAATTCCATGTTCTCTGAACAGGGTCCTCGCCTGCTCAACTTCCATATCCGTCATGGAAGGCAGCCCAAGTGGAGACTGTGATGTTTTCAGCCATGCCAGTTTGGCTTCCCAGCCATTTTGATAAGGGCATACTTCCACCTCGTGGATTCCGAGCCCCATCAGAAATTCACTGATATGTTGGATATTGGTTTCGTCGGCGGTCATCCCGGTTACGAGCGGCACTCTGAAGCCTATTGGAGCATTGGACTTTACCAGCCAACGGGCGTTTTCCAAAATTTGTTTATTGTCCACTCCGGTCAGGCGGCGGTGCTCTGCCGGATCCATCAACTTAAGATCAAAGTAGATATGGTCCAGGAGGGGGAGCAGGGCGGCATATCTCTGCGGAGTCGAAAGGCCATTGGTCTCGATGGCAGTGTTCAAACCGGCTTCCCTGGCTGCCTGCAGGAAAGCCCGCACGAACTCGAACTGCAGCATCGGCTCGCCGCCCGAGAGCGTGACGCCGCCCCCTGATTCCTGATAAAAAGGGGCATCCCGTTTTACTTTATTGAGCAGTTCGCCGACCTGGTAGGATCGACCGATGGTAATTGGCGCCCCGTTGCGGAATCCCGATTCCGGCTGCAACTGGAGCGACTCCGGGTTTTGACACCAACGGCAGCGCAACGGACAGCCTTTCAGAAATATTGTGGTGCGAATTCCAGGTCCATCGTTCAGGGCGTAGCGCTGTATATTGAAGACTATACCGGTTGGAGAGGCCTGTGGGTTGTTGTTCATGATCGATGTCATCATTCAATCCATCTTAATAGTTCCGCTTATATGGGCTTCCAAAGATTAAGGCTTTGGAAGCCCATAAGACCGGCCAATATCGATCAGCAGGCCACCATTTCGCTTCGGCGAATGATCTCCTCCTGGGTGGCGGCTGTCAGATCAACGAAGCGGGCGCTGTATCCGGTGACCCGCACCAGCAGGTCCTGATATTTTTCGGGGTGGCGCTGTGCATCTCGCAGGGTTTCGGTGTCCACCACATTGATGTGTAAATGCTGCCCACCGAGGTTGAAGTAACCCCGCAAAAGCCCTTGAAAACTACTTGCCTGGTCGGGAGTGCGGAACAGGGCGGGATTGAACCGCAATGCAGCGGATGCGCCGCCCGGTACCCTGGTATAGTCGACGGTGGTGAGCGAGCGCAGTGAGGCTGTCGGACCTTCCCGGTCCATTCCGGATGTGGGGCTGCAGCCGGGGCTGAGACTCTCACCTGCGTGCCGGCCATCCGGCGATGCGGCAACCATCACTCCTTGATAGATATGGTGCGTTTCGGAATGCAGCCCGAGGACATAGGACCCTTTCCGGTATGTATGGTGCGGACGCAGGAGTTCATCCATCCAATCCACAACATCCCTTGCGATCTGATCCGTATCGGGATCATCATTTCCGTATTTGGGTGATTCGTTGAGAAGCATCCGGCGCTCAGGTTCGTAACCGTCGAAATCAGCTTTGAGCCATTCCACAACTTCATCCAATGTGTGCGTTTTCTTTTCATACACAACGTACCGAAGTGCGGCCAGCGAATCCACCAGTGTCCCCAATCCGAGCAGGTCGACCCCGGTCAGGTTGTGTTGGGCACCACCTGCCTTGATGTCCCGGCCATTTTCCAGAGCACCATCGATCAGTGCAGACAGGACCGGGTTGGGGAGCAGGCGATCCTGGGTCTCGCCGACCACTTCCAGGGCTGTGAGCGTGGTCTCCACCACCGTCTTCAATTGAAGCTTGAACGCATCCCACAGTTCCTGATAGGATGCAAATGACGGCGTAGGATGGTCCTCGTCATCACCGGATAATGAAAGGATGGGACTGCCGCCATTGAGCACCAGTTCAAGGACTTTAGGCCCATTCACAAAGCTGGAGCAGGCCGGCCCATATGTGCCTCCCGGGACCGGTTCCACACATCCGGTGATCACATAATCCCTGGCAGCCTCCACCGGGAAGTTCTGACGTACCAGGCCTTCGGTGATCACCTTGTCATTGAAGACCGCAACCAGGTTGGCCCCGTTGGTCATGAGCTCTGTTACATATTGATAAAATGGCTCCGGCGTATGCATATTCAAGCGGACAGCCACATCGGGGCGGGTGAGCCGCAGGGTATCCACAGCTTCGAGGATAAGGAGGGAAAGATCGTTGGTTGCATCGCGGCCGGCCTTATCGATACCGCCCAAGGTCATGGTCATCCGCTCATTCGTCCCATCCAGGATCTTTGTTGCGACATATGCATTCAAGTAAGGCCCGCGTCCCAGATTGATAAAGAGCTCTTCCATAAGCTCCAAAGCTTCCTCACGGGTCAGGCGGCCTTCGTCCAGGTCGCGCCGGTAATATGGGTACAGGAATTGATCCACGCGACCCAATGGGATTTCCGCGCCGCAATCCAATTGCATGAGTGTCACGTAAGTAAACCAAAAGGATTGCACAGCCTCGCGGAAAGTGCGGGCCGGCCTGGCCGGGACTTGCGCCAGCACCCCGGCAAGCTCCTGAAGGTCACGGGCGCGTTCGGTTGAACCTGCCTGTCGGGACATTTCTTCCGCCAGGCGGGCATAACGGGCTGCATAATCCACGACGGCTTCACACGTGAGGATGATGGAACGGTAAAAACTGCGTTTTTGGTCGGCCTTGGGATCCTTCTTCTTCAGGGCTGTTTCACCGGACTGTGCCTGCTCGAGGATACCCAACCAGCCTTTTTCCAATACCCGGCCGTAATTGATGTTTGCCAGATGGTTGCTTCCGCCGAAATCAAGTTCGAACACGTTCAAAAGATTGCGACCATAAAACAACGCCTGTTCGCTTTGACGGGACATCATCTCGTCATAAGCGCTTGTTTCGATCCAGTAGGGCAGGATCTCCGTGCGAATCTCCGCGTTCTCTGCATCTGAGACCTGGAAAGAATCCTGCTCGCGCTCGGAAAAATTGTCCAACTCCTTCAACAGGTAATCGCTTTTGACCTCCGGATAAAGGAGGGCCCCCCTGAATTTTTCAGTAAATTCCCCCACAATTTTCTCACCTTCCCGGATCGTGATCGGCATCTGGTGGAAGGTCTCTTTCAGGCCCAGGGCGAGTTGTATTCCCCGCGGCAGGTTGGGATTGTTTCGGACGGCTTGTGTCACCGCACGGGCGCGGACCAGGCTGATTTCCTGGGGGGAGTGGATCACCCGCTCGCGCATTTCCGCAAGCCGGGGGGAAAGGGTGGATTTCGTTTTCGTGATCATATGTTTGTTCCTTTATGGTTATCCCAATTTCTTCAGCAGCAGGTCACGGGCTTGCGCCTTCACTTTTTCTGCGTAGATCGGGCCGTGTTCGGGAATGTCCTGGTCCAGCAACAGTTGAATTTCCCGGCGGGCCAGATCCTTCTTGCGCAGGTTGATATAAAGTTCGGCCAGACGTAATTTGGCTTTTGGACAGGTTGGCGCCAATTCCCTGGCCCGCAGGAGATGCACCAGGGCTTTTTGCTTATCCCCAATTCCAATCGGTTTGGGCGGTGTCATACGATACAGATCGGCCAGGATTTGATGCGCCGCCGCGTTTTGGTATGTCTCATCCAGCTGCAGGGTTTGTTCGCAGTGGGTTTTGATCCTGCCCAGATAGAACAGGGAACTCATAATACCCATTTCCATTCCATGCGTGCCCATGGTGGCTGCCGCCCAGAAGTTGGCCTGCAGATTG
>Ga0315268_10008598_pt1 | contig 10642 bp, 13 predicted proteins | sample C1_top_MG_FD_204535 | JGI IMG/M metagenome (GOLD analysis project Ga0315268, IMG submission 204535) | Sediment microbial communities from Yellowstone Lake, YNP, Wyoming, USA - C1_top | ecosystem: Environmental > Aquatic > Freshwater > Lake > Sediment | place: USA: Wyoming | collected 2017-08-01 | reverse complement strand
CCGGCGTTGCGGTCTGTTCGGCCTGCCAGAAAGCAGTGGCCCATCGTTTGCGGACTTCGTCGCCCCAGTAGTCGTGTCCCCAAGAGCGAAGGTCGAGGTAAAGCTGGAGGTAATCCACGGGTGTGCTCTCTCGTTTGGCTACTAACACCACGGGCCGCAAATGATTCAGCACTTCCTCTGCGTCGCAGCAAAGCAGCCGGCGCATTCGGCCCTCAAAGGTTTTGTGCTCCCGGGCCAACATGCAAAGGAGTGCGCCGAGATCGCCAGTTCCTTCCCGGTGCTCAGCGTGGTGCGCGTAGAGCGCGGCCACGGTGTTGAAGGCGTCGTCCTCCAGCGAGCCGCGCAACTGGATAAGCGTTGGGAATGCGCGTGGTCGCGAAGCGTCGCGGAACCAACAGCGCAGGTCGGCCAGCTTGCCGCGGTCGGCCTTCAGTTCCACCAGCCGCTCAATCCACTGGCGGGCTTGGTCGGTAAAGGTGTTCGTGCTCATTCGGTCTCCTCCTGAGTTTCGTTTTCGTCGGTTGGCTGGCTGTCGGGCCGAAGCAGGATGGTCCGGCCCAGCACATATGCTTTCATCTGGCGCGGTGTCTCATGCGGACAAGCAATGTCGTAGGCGTCCAGAGCGGCGGCGAGGAGGGTACCGTTCCATGCTTTCTGGAACTCTGGACGGAAGTCCCGAACCAGAGCGAGCAGCTTCGGAACATGGTTTTCCACCGCAGTCCAATAGTGAACAGCGGCCTTTGCCTTCAGTTTCAATCCACGTTTGCGGCCTTCGCCAAGCTCGATTTCATCCTTGAGGAGCCGGCGATACTTCGCCACTGCGCGACCCAAACGGAACTCGATGCGCCTGGCCACTTCCACGCCTTCGTTGTAGCGTTGCTGGCCTGTGTCGGTGGTCAGTTCCACCGGCACATGGCGAAACACGGACTCAACACTGTCCACAATCTTGGCGTTCCCCTCCGCTTGGAGGCCGCCCACCCACAAGTCGAAAGCGTCGATGTCGAGCACGTTCCGCAGCGCCAGCGGTCCGCCTACGTTCCCGCCGCGCCACAAGACGGTGACCGCGCCGAGTTGACGCCAAAGCGCCTTGTCCACTTGAGCGCTCAGGGGTTTCCGCTTACCCTTATCTTTGACGACCACGATGGTGGTGGATGGTTCCGGGAAGACTTCATCGAATGCCGGATAATCCAGACCGTTGGCAAGCACCATCGTCCTGCCGTTGTCGTCCAGATGCACGGCTCGGCACAGCGGCACAAGCCGGCCCAAGTAATTACGCGTCAACGCGGGCACAGAAGCCGGGTTCACAGGCATTGCTTCCCAGACTGGCCGTCCCCATGAACCACTGCGCCCCGCGTGCTGTGCAAAGTGGTCGTAGTTGATCAGATTCGCGTGGATGCTTTCGATAAGCGTCGGCCGGCGGATGAAGGTATGGAGAGCGTTGCCAGAGGCACAAACGGCGTGGCTGGTGTAGGTCTTGGTAGGATTCTTGGGACTCTTGCCCAAGGTCTCAACACCGTTCCACAAGGCCAAGCCCAGCGGGCCGGAGACCGAGAACGATTGAAATGTCAGGAGCATCATTGCCAAACGTGACATGGTGAAAGAACGTTCCGAGCCACCGGCGTTGTCGAAGAGCGTAGTGTTTGTTCCCGCAGCCAGGAAAATGTCGAGTTTATCCACGAATTTTCCTTCATCTTCTCCCGTGCCACCCGAGTCGGACTTCCGGTTCTTGCCGCCTTGCCTCGCTACGGCAGGCACGAGCTTTTGCACTTGAAGAAACCGCGCGTCGCCGTCGAGGAGTTCAAACGCGCTCGCCCACCTCTGCATGTATGCTCCCGCTTTCGTCGCTAGTTCATCGCGGCAGTCATGCCAGTCGTCTTGGTCGCGTGGGCGCGGGTCTTTGCCTGTGGGATCAAGTGCCGCGTGCGCCACGCAGAGGAGCAGGCGCATGAGTGCGATGCGTTCTGGCGGACGCACGGCGAGATCAGCAATGCGGTCGCCTTCCGTGAACACCGTTGTCAGGCTCACCTCGTCGTGCTGATCGTCCAGACGCACAACTGGAATCCATTTGTCAGCCGCCAAATTCATCGTCGTCCTCGCTGTAATCCGACTTCGGGAATCTTCCGTCGACATTCTCACACCAAACGCCCCGGTCGGGAATGTATTTCAAGGCGGCGCTTTCGCCTTCGCGGCCATTGATCCAGAGATTCTCGCCATCCAACGTCGCCCAGGCCCAATTTCCAAAGAAGTAGCGGCGTAGAGCGTCAGGACGGTCTGGCTTCTTGTCACGTAGCCACCACACTGGAATCTTTACATGGTTGTGATGCAGGGCGACCGCTGCGGCGCGCGACCATTCGCGCTCAGGAGCAATGGCGGAGTCGCCATCGAGCGGTGTGATTCGGACTTTGCCCCCTTGCGACTCCAGCGAGCGAAGCAGAACGAGCGTGAGGGTGGGCAGTTCGTTCAAGCGCGTCTGCACGCCTTCGTCGTCGGACAGAGCTTGCGCGCCCCACCGATTTGCACTCACCAGTGCACGGCCAATGAAGCTCTCGCGTTTGCGCTCTAGTTCTTCTCGCAACGAGCGCCACACAGACGGCTCATCTTTCCACGGCGCGTAGGTCGCTTCCAGTATTCGGCGGATATCATCAGGCAATGCGATAGTGGGGCGACCGGCCCATTCGCGTTGCGAACGTAGCAGCACGTAGGCATCGTAAGGCGGCGCGAGACCCTTGAGTTTCGCTTTGATCTCGGCAGCCTTGGTCAATCCTCCGCAGTCCGGCGCATGAATCCATGCTTCAGGGGCAGCATTGACAAGCGGTCCGCGCTTATGTCGCCACAACCGGCCAAGGCGCTGCAAGAGCATGTCGGTCGGCGCAAGGTCGGTGACGAGAAAGTCGGCATCAATGTCCACGCTTTGCTCCACGACTTGCGTGGCCACAACCACACAGCCGTGGCGTTTTGGCCATCGGTCCTTCAAGGGAGCGAATCTCCGCTGCCAGCGTCGGGTAACCTCGATTCCCAACCGTCTCAGCCATGCTCGTTCAAGTTCCTCACGGCGAAACCAAGGATAACGGCTGTGCAATAATGCGACTCTTGGACCGCCTGTCCGCAACTCACCGTTCATCGCTGCGAAGGCGCGCTGGGCCTCTGCCACGGTGTTCCGAATCCAAAGAACAACCTGTCCGGCGTCGGCGCGGGAGGCGCACTCGGCAACCAGTTCCTCAAACCGAAACTCTTGGCAACGAAGCCAGACTGGTGGTTTGGCTTCAGCGGTCGAGACAACCGGGGCTTCGATCTTCTCACCGCGATCATTCAGTCCCGACAGCAACGGATACGGAAGTGGCGAGGATTCCGCAGATGCCGAAGCTGCTTCCTCGAATGGCTTCGGGTCTTCAAGATCAAGCAGGGCGCAGCGTGCGCGCTCCAGCAGTTGATCGCGGCGGAGGCGCGTGAGCGTCGCCGAGAGCACCAGCACAGTACAGCGCAGCCTCAGAAGATCGCCGACCAACTCGTCGACGAGAGTGCTAGTGTAAAGGTCGTAGGAATGAACTTCGTCCAGCACCACGACCTTGCCAGCCAGCCCAAACTGGCGGACAAAAAAGTGTTTCGCCGCAACGACGCCCAGCAACGCCTGATCCACCGTGCCGACTCCGAACGGCGCAAGCAACGCGCGGCGCACCGACGCAAACCAAGCGCAGGCTGCCCACGCGTTCACGGCCTCTTCATTTGCGTTTTCACCACGAGTAGGCGGTAAAGCGGGATTGACATGGAGGACATCATCGGTGAGCAGCCATGAAGAACCGTGGGCAAGCCGGAGCATGGCGGGATTCGTGAGCAGGTTCGCCACGAAAGGCTCGACCCGTTCATAAAGCCGATTGCTTGTCGTCTGAGTGGGCAGCCCAAAATAGAGGCCGCGCGCTTGGCCGTTAGCGATGAGGCTGGCTGCGGCCAGGAGTGCAGCCTCGGTCTTGCCGCAACCCATCGGGCCTTCGATGATGTAGAGGCCAGGAGCCAAAATGAGGTCTGCCGCTTTTTTCTGGAGAGCATTCGGCGTGTCAAGCTTCGGGAAAAGCCGGACGAAATCAGAGTCTCTATGAACCTGCGGATTGCAAAAGCCGATGGCGGACAGAGCGTCTCGCGCTTTTTCACGGCGTTGGTCAGGCGAGAGAGTCGGTATCTCGACACCGGCAGAAAAGAAGAGCTTGTTTGAACCAAGCCAATCAGCCATCGTCAGCAAGCCGGCAAAGAAGCCGACGTTCGCCTGCCAGGAATTCGACTGCGGTGAGTCGGCAGGCCAATCGGGTGAGCCAACTGCCGGTCGGAAGAATGCTCGTATTTCTTCGGCCAGTTGGCGACGCGCTTGATCCCACTCGCTTCCGCCACAATGCTTGATGTTTGTGCCCCCATATCTTGAAGACCTGATCCAATCACCTTTGCTCTGACCGTGATGTGCGCCCACAGCCATGAGCCATCGTCGGAGCTTACGCGCTTCCGGCTGAGGCCAAGACTGGAGAAACCATTGGCTGATCTTGGCATGATCTGGTTCGTAGAGTTCTGGTGGTAAGGGATGTTTTGCCAACCACTCCATGCACTTCTGCTGAAACCCCGGCGAGACCTTGCCGATGTCGTGCAACGCGGCGAGGGTGGCGGCAGCGGGCGGGATTAGGTTGTGGAGTTGCGGCGGTAGCAAGGCTAGGAGCGCTTCGGCGACGCAGCCGACGTTCAAGCAGTGGTCGCGCACACTGATGCCAGGCTTTCCATGTTCGGTCGTCTTCGCCCAACAATCTTCCTGGGGCGGAACATTGCCCGTCGGGAAAAACGTAGCGCCCCTTATTCTTGGAACTGGCATGGGCCTGATATTACCAGAGAACTAATCTTAGAAACAGACATCCGCTTATTGATTAAGTTCGTCGCGGCCGACAAGATACTTGCGGCGCGCTTCTTGTTCAATAGACGACCTGTTGTCGCTGAATACCGCCAGCTTGTCCTTGCCATCCCCGCCGAAATGGTCGTCCAGTGCCTCTTCGCTGATTTCGCAGCGCACACGAATTTCTCCATCCTGCCCCCAGAAGCCGACAACTTTGCGGTCAAAAACACATCTCTCTTTCGGCCCCGGAAACCTCAGGTCATGTTGTTCAAGCATGTTCGCCTTTATCGGGGAACAATCCCGGCATCCAGCGTGAAGCCAGCGCTGCCGGGAAGACCAGGCGAACAGGCGCGCGCGCGCTGTCGGCAGTCAGCACACCCCGCTGCATCAGTGCCGAGACGATGCGGCGCGCATGGCGCTCGCCTGCGCCCACCGTGCCTGCGGCGTCCGCGCGCGGCAGTTCTCCGCGATAGAGCACCGCTTCGAGAATACTGCTCGCTTTGGGCGGTAGCGCCCCGAGTCTGACCTCTTCTTCCGCCCACAGAATGATGCGCGCCCGCAGTCGCTCCGGCTGGACCAAGCTTTCCATGAATGCGACCTGGTCAATGCACACACTCAGAAAGAACCGCACGAATTCGGCCAGAGCTTCCTCACTGAGTTGGCCCCGGCCATCGAGGTCGTTACGCCGGGGTCCGTCGCAAGCGGCAAGGTGCCGCTTGTAAGCCACGACATTGCGCGCCAGTCCGCGCGCGACCGACCAGACTGCTCCCGTATCCAGCATTTCCAGCAGCATCGCATGCGACATTAGGCGGGCAACCCGTCCGTTGCCGTCAAGAAACGGGTGAATCCACAGAAGCCGATGATGCGCTGTCGCAGTGCCGAGAATCGAGTCCGTCCTGCTCAGGTGGCCAAAAACTTCCTCGAAACGTCCCAGGAAGCGCGGCAGTGCGCCAGGGCTGACGGGGACGTGGGTGCCAACCCTCACATCTCGCCGGCGCAATTCGCCAGGCACGACCTTTGCACGCTCGTTCGCCTCCGGATCTTCCACCCACAGCAGATCCTCGGGCAGTAGCTCGCAGAAACGCCGATGGATTTCACAAATTCCGTCACTCCTTACCGCACGCCCTTTCAGACCGCCCGCGTCAATCCATTTCTGGACAGTGATATGCGCTTTCGCTTCATGCTGCAGGTCGCGCCTGTGGGCATCCTTGCTATAATCGTTCTTCAAGGCACGCTCGATATCAACAGGATGCGTGTCGTGGCCTTCAATCAGGTTGCTGTAGTAGCAGTTCATCGACCGCACGAGATCGGCAAGCGATGTTACTAGGCTCTGCGGCAGACTCCGCCGGAACCCCGCCGACTTCTGCGCCAGTTCGAGCGCAAGGTCGGTGAGCGCGCCCCGATGACGGGAGGTTTCTCCAATTAACAAGGGCTCCATGAGCGCTGTCGGTTCCCCGCGGTCTTCTGCCGCCAAAATAGCCGCCTTTGTGTCCGCTTTTTTCTTCATAACAATTCCTTATATATCATGGGTATATGGTATTTACAATGACTTTCATGTCCGCATAGAAGTCCGCATTAAGGCCACATCCAAATCCACTTCCCCTTTCAGGCCGATAGAGTCTCATATCAGCCGGTACAACTAGGGGGCACTGCTGCCAGCCGAAAATCAACTACGAAGCATCGAAAACAACCACAATTGTATGACTGTCGTCGAACAACATGTATTTTGACTTTTTCCGTGGCCAAACAAGACCCTAGCCCCCAACTGGGATTCCGGTGAAGGTAATCAGCGTTCTGGAATGGCTGTGATCAGTCGTCGGAGCGAAGCAACGCTGATGCTGGAGGGTGGGCGAACGGCGCTATTGGCCGCAATGGCTTTCGATTTGGATGGAGATTGCGGTACTCTTCAAGGCGGCCCGGACGGGGCTTAATGGCATGTCCTGCCCGGCACGATTTTGTGCTTGACACATGCAATAAGGTGTTGCATATTTACATGAAGAAATACTCGATTTCCGAAGCGGCGAGGTTGTTAGGAGTTCATCGCGTGACCTTGCACAGATGGATCGGCGAAGGGGCAGTCCCAGAACCGATTGCTGAGGACGTAGCCGGTGCACGACTCAGGTATTGGACAGAGGATGGCCTCGCCAAATTGAAGGAGTACAAGGCGGCCCATTATCAGAAGAAGCCTCGTAAGAAGATCGGGAAATCAAAGAAGGACAGGTAAGTAAGCGGGACGCGCCAGTGCCTTAACACCGACGCGCCCCTGACCAGCATCACCTCGGTGAGGAGGCAACGATGGCTACCACAGAAAGTAGCGGGTTCCCGTTTTTGGCGCAACCCGCATTGTTCCAGCACGGCACACCACAGAAGTTTAACCCCCTGAGCATCCCTCCGCGCGTTGCGCATCCCCCGCCGTAAATCTGCGCCGCAGTCCTGACAGTCTGAATTTCTCTCACCTTCCGGGCCGGCAACCGACGCCGTAAGGCATCGTGTGTCCCGGCGGTTCTATCCACCGCCCAACTCGCGGCCACCGCGCCGCGGAAAGGATTTATTGCCATGACGAAGAAACCGAAGACTGTGCGGGTCGGAGACACGTCCGTAACCCCAATCAGCCCCGAGGAAAACAGGAAACTCGACGAGCGGATAAAGAAGCGGCACGAGGCGCTGCGCAGGAGATATCCCGAAGTTCACGGCAAGGTCGTGGACTTCATCAACAATTCCATCGAGGACGGGACGATCTACATCTCTGTCCGCTTCACCGATAAGACGGAGTTCTCTCTCCGCTACGCCGGCAAGCTGTTCCTCGCCGGGGCCGACCTTTCCGACGCGAAGACTTTCGACTTTGACATCATCCGCGAATACATGAAGCCGATTCCGAGGTAGCGACAATGGGCATCTGGAAAATGTCGGTCACGATGCGCATTCGGCCAGAACTCCGCGCTGAACTGGTGGAGTTTGCCGCTGGCGAGCAACGTTCCCTGGGCAACCTGGGAGCGATTCTCCTGGAATGGGGCTACGAGCAGCTTAAAGCGGCTGGCTCGACCGAGCGCTTGCTGCGGAGAGGAAATCATTCCAAGGGGGCTACCCAACAACGGGATACGTCCTGGACAGTGAAAAGGGGGTGAGGCATGGGCGAATGGAAAGCGCCACTCAGTTTGCGGGTCCGCCAAGAACTCCGGGCGGAACTAGAGGAATTCGCTGCACGCGAAAAGCGCGTGCTTGGCAACCTTGGCGTGCTGCTGGTGGAGTGGGGCTTCGAGCAACTCAAGGTAGCAGGTTCAACGGACCGCTTGCTGCAGAGCGGTATTCGACCGATGGAAGCTACCCCCACCACAACTGAGGGGCTTCCGGGCAATAAAGAGAAGGAGGTGAGTCGTGGGTGAGTGGAAAGCGCAAATCAGCCTGCGGGTCCGGCAAGCACTGCGCGCCGAGCTTGAGGAAATTGCCGTCCGAGAACACCGCAAACTCGGCAACCTGACGGAGTTGCTGATCGAGTGGAGTTCCAAGCACCTTAAGGAAGCTGGCTGCACGGAGGAATTGCTGCGATCCGAGATTCGTCTGCGGCATGACTTGGCGAAACAGCGCCGGGCGGTCCATACGCCGAAGGGGAAGTGAGCTATGGACTGGTCAAGGGTGCCGCTCTGCGTATCCATACGCGAAAGCCTGCTCAAGGAGATCGAGGGATTTGCCGCAGGGGAACGGAAGAAATCCAGGGAGATCGTGGAATTGATTCTGGAATGGAGCGTAGCGCACCTCCGGGAGGCAGGCTCAGTCAACCGGCTGCTGCGCTACCGGATTCGCCTGCCGGAGGGTCCTCCTCGGGGCCCACGGACCTCCCGTACTGAGCCGAAAGCAGGCCCGTAGCGGCCTCTCCTGCCTTCGTCCGCCCCCGGTAACCCTGCCGCGCCCTCTGCCGGCTCAGGCTGGCTTGATACCAAGACGGACCATCCGAAAAAGTTTTATTAAAGAGCGACACATTTTCCGTTTTCCGCGCTGATTAGGTAGATAGAGGGGTGTCTACGACTCAGCTTGTTGCATGGGCTGCTGCTTCATTAGAAAACACGATGAGAATCAAGACCACGGCCCGCAACAGGCTTCCAGATAGTGCACCCGAAATTCTCACGTTCCCCCCCCTGTGGCCGCTTGATAGGCGGAGGGCCGAAGACAACAATGGGAAAAGAACTCACAAACTGGGGAGCGTTATGAACATCCCAATGTCTCCATCGTGCCGACCCCCAAGAAACTCGCCCACAGAATCGAATCTCGCTCCCCGCTTTTTCTACATCACAAAAAGACAGCCGGACAGCGCCATGTTTTTCGCCGCGTATTTCTTGCGTCGCCAGGGCACTCTTTTCTGGCCATAGTGTTTTGGCCGGGTGAACATGTATGAAAACTAGAGCGCACTATCCCGTTCACCGCTCCGCTCACCGCAGCGGAGAACAGAACTTCCGAAAAACACGAAGGTTGCGACAAGAGCGACGGTTGCTTTCGGTCACCGGCAAGACACCCATCGGGGCTGGAGCGACCCTACTTTGTTGCCACCGAAGTCGTGGCGGTCGCTCCAGCCCCGGGGAGAATTTCATATGTCGCGTGTTTGCGCGGAGGAACAACGTTGCAACTAAATCTGCATGACGGCCTGCTACGCAGGCCCACAGGGGAGGAGGGAGAGCGACATGCCGCTTCTGAGAACACCAGCGAAACAGCTTAGGAACGCAACCATACAAGTGCGCGTCGAGGAGGAGGTCAACTTTAAGCTGCGAAAGTATGCGGAGTTCATTGACGGCTCCCCAGCGTATGTCGTTGCTGAAGCGCTGAAACTCCTCTTCAGCCAAGATAGCGAGTTCCAAGCATGGTTAGCCCAACATTCAGACAACCCCGGTCCATCACTTGGAGAGCAGGCGCGTGGGACGAGACGGCCAAGAGGCAATGAGCCAGAAAAAGTGTGCTAAGGCGGGCCATTCATACAAGCAGTCAAGGAACGGTTCAGTGAGGTTTTAACTGTCCGCAGAATACAAGGAGCCAGGAACCAGAGATGCCAGTCTCAACACAACCTGAACATACGGCGCACGCCGAGCGGCATTACGCCGTTACGGAAATCGCCGAAATGTGGAACCTGAGCGCTGATAAAATCCGTGAGCTTTTCGACAGTGAGCCTGGCGTACTTGTGATCGGAGAGAGAAATTCGCGGCATAAGAGGCGATACGTCACGCTGCGTATACCTCAGTCGGTCGTCCAACGCGTACATGAGCGGCTGGCATCGAAACCAGTATCGCGCTAGGAGATCCATCTCATGCTCACAGCCTATCGAAGACATCGCAAAAGTTGCAGGCGGCGGGATGAGGGCCGAAGTTATCGCAGCTGCATGTGTCCCATTTGGGTGGATGGAACACTGGGCGGCGTGGAGATACGCGAATCACTCAAGGTCCGGGACTGGCAGCGAGCCCAAGGAATGATTCGCGAATGGGAAGCCGAAGATCGCCGCATTTCCCAGCCGGCGCGAATGTCAACCGAGGGGGCATGGAAAGAGTTCCTGGCGGACTTAGAGGCCCGCAAACTTCACGAGTCAACCGTACGGAAATACAAGCTATTGAGACGGCAGATGGAAGCCTTTGCCCAAGGACGCGGCCTGCGCGTTCTGGCGGACTTTGACTTATCCAGTGTGGGCCAGTTTCGTTCCGAATGGAAAGACGGTCCTCGTTCGAGCGCGAAGAAGCTCGAACGGTTGCGCGCATTCTTTCGCTTCGCTCAAAAACGTAAGTGGGTACCGGAGAATCCAGC
>Ga0315268_10008597_pt1 | contig 10644 bp, 9 predicted proteins | sample C1_top_MG_FD_204535 | JGI IMG/M metagenome (GOLD analysis project Ga0315268, IMG submission 204535) | Sediment microbial communities from Yellowstone Lake, YNP, Wyoming, USA - C1_top | ecosystem: Environmental > Aquatic > Freshwater > Lake > Sediment | place: USA: Wyoming | collected 2017-08-01 | reverse complement strand
CTGTGGATTTCCTCGAACGGTCATCCCGACTGGATCATCCTCTGGATCTTCGCCCTCGGTACCGTGCTGATGCGCTCGGCCGGCTGCGTCATCAACGACTACGCCGACCGCGACTTCGACCCGCACGTGGAGCGAACCAGACATCGCCCCCTCGCCGCCGGGCTGGTGAGCAAGAAGGAGGCCCTGGCGCTGTTCGCGGTGTTGGTACTGCTGTCCTTCCTGCTCATTCTGCGCCTCAACACCCTCACCCTCCAGCTCTCGGTTGCGGCAGTGTTTCTCGCCGCCAGCTATCCCTTCACCAAGCGCTTCTTCGCCATCCCCCAGGCCTATCTCGGCGTCAGTTTCGGCTTCGGTATCCCGATGGGCTTCGCCGCCCAGACCGGCGCCGTGCCCGCCGTCGCATGGGCGATGCTCGTGGCCAACGTTTTCTGGGCGGTTGCCTACGATACCGAATACGCCATGGTGGACCGCGACGACGACCTCCGAATAGGCATCAAGACCTCGGCCATCACTTTCGGCAAGTACGATATCCTGGCGGTGATGCTGTGCTATGGCGCGACACTGGCGATCCTCGCCGGCGTGGGACTGAAACTCGATCTGCGTTGGCCCTATTACGGCGGCCTGCTTGCCGCCGCAGGCATCGCCGTCTACCATTACAGCCTGATCAAAAACCGCGAGCGCGCCCAATGCTTCAAGGCGTTTTTGCACAACAACTGGCTCGGCGCCGCTATTTTTGCCGGCATACTGCTCAACTACCTGGCCGCGTCGTTACCCGGCATGCGCGGTTCTTTCTGAAGGATTTTTCATGGCCGGCTGCTGCGAGAACAAATCCTGCACCCTGGACGCCATGCGCGCCAACCATGGCCGCGTGCTGAAAATCGTGCTGGCCGTCAACAGCGTCATGTTCGCGGTGGAAACCGCCGCCGGCATCGCCGCCCATTCCACTTCCCTGCTGGCGGACGCTTCCGACATGCTGGGCGATGCGCTGGTGTACGGCTTCAGCCTGTATGTTCTGACCCGCAACGAAAGCTGGCAGGCGCGGGCGGCGCTGCTGAAGGGTCTGATCATGCTCGCCTTCGGTCTGGGCGTGGCGGCGGAAGCGGTTTACAAGACGCTCCATCCCATTCTGCCCCAGGGCGAAATCATCGGCGTCATCGGCCTGCTGGCGCTGGCCGCCAACGCCTGGTGCTTCTTCCTGCTCTATCGCCACCGCGCCGACAACCTCAACATGAGCTCGGTGTGGCTGTGCTCGCGCAACGACCTGATCGCCAACGTGGGCGTGATCGCGGCCGGCGTCGCGGTGATCCTGAATCAGTCGCGCTGGCCGGATATCATCGTCGGCGGCATCATCGCCGCCCTGTTCCTCAGATCCGCCGTAACGGTATTGCGGCAGGCCATCGCCGTCTTGCGCACCCAGTCCGCCCCTTGAGATGGGCCGCCGCCGACAGGTAAATCAATCGGCTGGTGTATGCGCCTTACAGGCAGGCGGAAGATGAAATCACCATCGTGGGACACGCCGGACATCTATCGAACTTCCCCGCGCAGAAAACACAGGGAAGCCAATGATCAGTACCCGGCCCTGAGACTGGCGGCAAAATCGGCTTCCAGTCTTTCCGGGAGCCGGAACCGGGCGAAGGCACGGTGAATTTCCGCCTCGTTCACCCCGGTGCTTAGACCTTCGAAACGAATGCCAAGCACTCGGCCGTTTGAGGCCAGCGTCGCGAAGGCAAAGCGCCAGCGCTGAACTTCTGCGAGCCGCTCGCGCAACTCACATTCGTTGCTGATGACAACACCGGCTTGTTTCAGAGAGTCCAGGAATTTGTCAAAGGACTCGTTGCCAAGGCTGCCCATATACACCTCCGTTTTTTAAGTACAGCGGATGCCCGCCTATAAAATCAATAACGTGGCTAGCCTAAAGTGGTTGACAAAACATCCGACAGGAACGAGCGATGCAACTTGCACCATCTGACTACGAGTTCCGGTCGCCCCATGACCGGTTTGTGTTGACGGTGGTTGAACTCGCCCGGGTGGAAAATACCGACCGGGTTACCGGGGCAACAGTTGCCTGAGCAATACCATTCCGATACCCTGTTCATTTTGAGTTACCGGGCTATTCGCATAGGCCGGCAAGGAAATGGTTCTGCAATGAAATATAAAGACCTGCGCGATTTTATTTCTCAACTGGAGCAGCAGGGCGAGCTCAAGCGCATCAGCGCGGAAGTCAGCCCTCACCTCGAAATGACGGAAATCTGCGACCGCGTGCTGAAGGCAGGCGGACCGGCCATCTTGTTCGAAAAGCCGACAGGCCATTCCATGCCGGTGCTGGCCAACCTGTTCGGCACGCCGAAAAGGGTCGCCATGGGCATGGGCGAGGAGTCGGTCGAAGCACTGCGCGAAGTGGGCAAGCTGCTGGCCTTCCTCAAGGAACCGGAGCCGCCGAAGGGACTGAAGGATGCCTGGGACAAGCTGCCCCTGTTCAAACAGGTGCTCAACATGGCGCCCAAGGTGCTGTCTTCCGCGCCCTGCCAGGAAGTCGTGTGGGAAGGCAAGGACGTGGATTTGGCCAAGCTCCCGATCCAGACCTGCTGGCCGGGCGACGTGGCGCCGCTCATCACCTGGGGGCTGGTGATCACGCGAGGACCGCTGAAAAAGCGGCAGAACCTCGGCATCTACCGCCAGCAGGTGATCGCCCCGAACAAGGTGATCATGCGCTGGCTCGCCCACCGCGGCGGCGCGCTGGATTTTCGCGACTTCCAGCAAGCCTATCCCGGCCAGCCTTTCCCGCTGGCCGTCGCTCTCGGCGCCGACCCGGCCACCATCCTCGGTGCGGTGACGCCGGTACCGGATTCCCTGAGCGAATACCAGTTTGCCGGCCTCTTGCGCGGCTCGAAAACCGAGGTGGTGAAATGCCTGGGCTCCGACCTGCAAGTCCCGGCCAGCGCCGAGATCGTGCTGGAAGGCGTGATCCACCCCGGTGAAACAGCCCTGGAAGGCCCTTATGGCGACCACACCGGCTACTACAACGAGCAGGCCGCGTTCCCGGTCTTCACCATCGAGCGCATCACCCTGCGCAAGAACCCCATCTACCACAGCACCTACACCGGCAAGCCGCCGGACGAACCGGCCATACTCGGCGTGGCGCTCAACGAGGTGTTCGTGCCGCTGCTGCAGAAGCAGTTTCCCGAGATCACCGATTTCTACCTGCCGCCGGAAGGTTGCAGCTACCGCCTCGCCGTGGTCAGCATCAAGAAACAGTACGCCGGCCACGCCAAGCGCGTGATGTTCGGGGTATGGTCGTTCCTGCGCCAGTTCATGTATACCAAATTCATCATCGTCACCGACGACGACGTCAATATCCGCGACTGGAAGGAAGTGATCTGGGCCATGACCACACGCATGGACCCGGCGCGCGACACCCTGCTGGTGGAAAACACGCCGATCGACTACCTCGATTTCGCCAGCCCGGTCAGCGGCCTGGGCTCGAAGATGGGCATGGATGCCACCAACAAGTGGCCGGGCGAAACCATGCGCGAATGGGGCCGGCCGATCGTGATGGACGCGGCGGTGAAGACACGGGTGGATGAGATGTGGAAGAATTTGGGGTTGTGAGAAATTGATAAGCCTATAAAAACATCACACACCACGAATGACACGAATTTACTCGAATAAAAACAACGCCTGACTTATTATCGATTCGGCACGCAAATACTTGCAACACCGTCATTCCGGCGAAAGCCGGAATCCAGTATTGACACGGGGGGGGGGCTGGACACCGGCTTTCGCCGGTGTGACGATGGTTATTATGATTTATTCATGTCATTCGTGATGAGCTTTTTTAAATTCTAAAAAATGAACAAACCGCAAGGCCAACGCACCTGTCTTTACGATACCGCCGATCTCGATACGGTTCTCGCCGATATGGCGCGCCAGGTGGCCGGGCTGCTCACCGGCCGGCGGCAGATCGCGATCGTCGGCCTGCTGCGCCGCGGCGCACCGCTGGCGGAAATTCTGCGCGATAGGCTGGCGTGCGATTACGGCCGCAGCGACCTGCCGCTGTATAAACTGCACGTCAAACGCTACGCCGACGATCTCACCCTGCTGCATCCCGAAACCGAGTTGACCGAAAGTGCCGAACAGTCCGTTCTCGACCTGAGCGGCGCCACCGTGCTGGTGGTGGATGACGTGCTCTACCGCGGCCACTCGCTGCTCAAGGCGGTGGAATACCTGGCGGGGAAAAACCCGGTGGAGATACGCACCGTGGTGCTGGTGGATCGTGGCGTCACGTGGCTGCCGATCCGCGCGGACATCACCGGCATGCGGCTGGATGTCGCGCCGCAGGACATCATCGAGTGCAACGTCCCGCCCTATGAGCCCGAATTCAGGATAGACCTGCTCCAGCTGGATAAACCCTGAAAACACTTTACCGCACCCGAAAACGGCATTACATTCACATTCAACCAAAGGAAAAGACGCATGAAATTTCATTCCACGCAATTCGGTACGCAGGAAGTCGATCCGGAAAGCATCCTGACCTTTCCGCTGGGGTTTTCCGGATTTGAAAACTGCACCCGCTTCAAGCTGTTCCACGAAGACAAGGAGCAGCCTATGGTGCACTGGCTGCAATCCATCGACGAGCCAGATGTGGCCTTCGCACTGGTCGATCCGGCGACATTCGGCATTAATTATGAATTCACCTTGACCGACGAGGAAGAGCGTCTGCTGCAGATGGAAAAGGTGGAGGACATCGCAGTCCTGCTCATCGCCTACAAGCCGCAACCGGACGCCAGCTCCAGCGCCAACATCAACGCCAACATCAACGGCCCTATCGTTCTCAACACTCGCGCCCGCATCGGCATGCAGAAGGTACTGGTCGGGCTCGAAGCCGACATTACCCTGAAGAGCAAGAAACCTGCCGCCTAGTGTAGTGCTTCGTAAATTGCGATACATGCATCACTGGACGCACCTCCCTCATCCCCAGCCCTTCTCCCGGGGGGAGAAGGGAGTTTAAAGCCCCTCCGATCTAACAAGCGCCCCTTGCGTTTTCTCCTTCTCCTTTATGCCCTTTAGGGTACTCCGGGAGAAGGTTGGGATGAGGGAGGGTTGGGGTGAGGGAAACTCGCTTGCAGTGCTCTGCGGCTTAAGTTCCAAACAGAACGAAGCACTACACTAGTTGCGGCTGTACACCCACTCCAGCAGCGCATCCTGGGCCGCCTGACCGGCGGATGCGCCGGGGTGGTTGATGATGCACACCACCGCCATGCTGCGTCCTTTGCGGTCATGCACATAGCCTGCAATCGCCTTCACCCCCTGCAAGGAACCGGTCTTGATATGCGCATGCCCGGCCACGCCGCGGTCGTGCAGTCTTTTTTTCATGGTGCCGTCCACCGCGGCGATTGGCAGGGAAGACACGAACTCGGCCATGAGCGGCCCCCGATAAGCAGCGATCAGCAATTCACCCAGATGCGCCGGGGCAATGCGCTCGGTGCGCGACAGGCCGGAGCCGTTCTCGATCACCAACTCGGGCAAACGCAAGCCCCGCTCCGCCAGCCCCTGGCCGACAGCCTGCGCGGCAGACTGCGTAGTACCTTCATTGCCGGCTTCGCGGCCGATGGTCAGCAGCAGCTGCCGTGCCATGACGTTATTGCTGAACTTGTTGATGTCGCGTATCACCTCGGCCAGCGCGCGGGATTCGTGGACTGCCAGCAGTCTTGCACCCGGCGCTGCCACGCCCTGGCGCGTTCCGCCGCCGAGCGTGCCGCCCAACTCCTGCCATAGCTGGCGAAACAGGGCATCCACATGGCCGGTGTTGTCAAACAGGCTCATGTATAGCGACTTCTCGCCGCACGTGCCGGGATAGCCGCCGCTGACCAGCAAGCTCACGTCATCGCCACCGTTCTTGCCGACTTCCGTCGCCACCCCCTCGCGCCAATCACCGCAAGGACCATCCAATTGCCGCAGCTGGCTGGTCACTTTCAGCCGAGAAGACTCGGGATCCGCAATGACGCGCACGCCGCCTCCCGCCATGTCCGGCACAAGGCGAAAGCGAAGGGTTTTGAAATTTACCAGCAGGCCGTCGGGCAGGACATTGTAGGGGCGGTAGGGGTCATTGTCGAAAGCGCCGGGATCGCCCCCTTTCGCCTGGAAATAACTGTCATCTAGCACCAGATTCCCGCGGATTTCGCGGATGCCCAGCTTGCGCACGTCACGCAGCAGGCTCCAGAAATTTTCCATGCTCAGCGCCGGGTCGCCGTAGCCCTTGATGATCAGATCGCCTTGCAGCGCTTCTCCTTCCACCGGTCCGCCGGCAAGCACTTCCGTTTTCCAGCTAAAGGCCGGACCCAGCAATTCCAGACCGGCATAAGTAGTCACCAGCTTCATGGTGGAAGCCGGGCTCATGGGCTGGTTCGCCTCATGGACGATCAGCGGCTTGCGGGCGGAAACATCCTGGACGAACACGCCGACGCTTGCGGAAGGAATGCCGGCTTCGCGCAAGGCTTTGACAACGGGCGCGGGTAGTGGCGCGGCGTGGGTGGCGGAGATGAGAAAGAAGCAAAGAGCGATTTTTAGCCACGGATGAACACGGATGAACACGGATAAAAAGCCCACAAGGTTTAACGTTCTCATCTGTGTAAATCCGTGTTCACTTGTGCCCTCCGGGTATCCGTGGCTAAAGGGTTTCAAGGATTTCCAGCGTGCCCGAGACAAGCATCCGGATTTCCTCTTCGTTGATCACGTAAGGCGGCATGAAATACACCGTGTTGCCGATCGGCCGCAGCAGCAGGCCGCGCTTCAGCCCCGTTTCGAAGAAGCTGCGCGCGAATCCAGGCGCCGCATTCTCCACTTCGAACGCCCATATCATGCCCGCATTTCGGAAGTTTGTAACGCGCGGATGCGCCGCAAGCGTAGCGGCAGCCTGGTGAAAGAATGCCGCCTTGGCACGATTGGCCTCGATCACGCCGTCCTGCTCGAAGATATCCAAGGTCGCCAGGGCAGCGCGGCAGGCCAGCGCATTGCCGGTGTAGGAGTGGGAATGAAGGAAGCCGCGCGCCGTATCGTCGTGGTAAAACGCCTGGTAAACGGTATCGGTAGCGAGCACCACCGACAAAGGCAGATAGCCGCCGGTGATGCCCTTCGACAGGCAGAGGAAATCCGGCTTGATGCCGGCCTGCTCATGGGCAAAGAAGGTGCCGGTGCGGCCGAAGCCTACTGCAATCTCGTCGGCGATCAGGTGCACCTCGAATTCGTCGCACAGCGCCCGTGCCTGGCGCAGGTATTCGGCATCGTACATGCCCATCCCCGCCGCGCCCTGCACCAGCGGTTCGATAATGAAGGCGGCGGTTTCCCGGTGATGCCGCTCAAGATGTTCGCGCAAGGCTTTAGCGCAACGCAGCGCGAAACCCCGCGCCGATTCGCCCGGCTCGGCATAACGCCAGTCAGGCGTAGGCACCTGCGCGCTCTCGCGCAGCAACGGCGCATAAGTGTCCTTGAACAGCGCCACGTCGGTGACCGACAGCGCGCCCACGGTTTCTCCGTGGTAAGCGTTCTGCAGGCTGACGAAGCGGGTCTTTTCCGGGCGGCCCGAGTTGCGCCAGTAATGAAAGCTCATCTTCAGCGCAATCTCGGTGGCGGAAGCGCCGTCCGAGCCGTAGAAGCAATGCCCCAGGCCGGTGAGGCGGGAAAGCCGCTCGGACAGCTCGACCACCGGCTGATGGGTAAAGCCGGCCAGCATCACGTGCTCCAGCTGGTCCAGCTGATCCTTCAGCGCCGCGTTAATGCGCGGGTTGCAGTGGCCGAACAGATTGACCCACCATGAGCTGACCGCGTCGAGGTAACGGTTGCCGTCGAAATCATACAGCCACACCCCCCCGCCGCGTGCGATCGGCACCAGCGGCAGGGTCTCGTGCTGCTTCATCTGTGTGCAGGGATGCCAGACGGCGGCTAGGGAACGGGCAAGAAAATCGGGATTGTTCATGGCTAGTTATCGGAAACCTGCTTCGTGCTGGTGGCGGGTTGCCATGTACGCATCCTTTATTTTGGTGTTACCAAGGTAACGCCAGACACCTCGAACGTCAAGACAGGCCTTGTTGCTGTGTAGATAGCGAATAAACCTAAAAACGGCGTTTCACCGCAAAGGACGCGGAGGACGCAGAGGAAACGGGGTAGGCAGGGATGGGCGACTTGTCGCCCAACTCGCAAAAACAAGACCTTGGCAAGTTGTGCTGAGTCACCCGCTGGGTGAGAGTGCTTGTTACGCTAACCATCTGAATTCCTTTGCGTCCTCCGCATCCTCTGCGGTTCAATAGCTTTTTCTAGGATAAACTGCCCGGGTTTGTAGCACATGATTTGTCCAATTTATGGTGCCCCCCGAAAGGGGGCGCCATGAACATGAAGAAGGCGGACTGGATGGCCGACAACGCAATATTCGTTTGAATGCGGCTTGGAATTACTTCATCAACTCCACCTGCTCGCCCTTTTCCCGCCGCGCCGCTGCTCGTGCCTCGATATAGCGCTGGAACTCGGGCTGGCTGCGGTAGGCGCCGGAGGCCACGTAGTCCAGGGAAGAGGCTAGGTGGAAAGGCCGCAGGTAGCCCTCGACCCGGAACACCTCCCGACCGCCGGCATCGAAGAACACCAGGCTTGGCGTGTAAAAGACGCCGATCTTGCGCGCCCAGTCGCGGGCCGGCAGGGTCTCGCCGGTGGGTGTCTGCACCGGCTCGCGGGAGGCCATGTCGATTTGCGCAACCTGGAAGCGCTTGAGCAAGGCCGCGACTTCGGGGCGGGGGAAAGCTTCCCCATGAAGTTCGTCGCAGGTGGCGCATTCTTTTTGCTCGAACAGTACCAAGAGCGGCTTGCCGCCTTTCCGAGCGGCGGCAAGCTTCAAGGGCGGCTGCAACAGCCAGGGTTCGGAATGCAGCTTCCCGCTGGCGGGCTCCCTGGCGTTCGCCGCCAGGTAATCGGTGAAGCTCTGCGTCTTCTCAAGGTGCTGACCGACGAAGTCAAGAGCAGCCACAAACCTGTGGGGCGGGATGTAGCCATTCAGGCGCAGCGCCACCTCGCCTTTTTCATCAAGCATCAGCAAGGTCGGCGTGAATTGCACCCGCAGCGACTTGGCGAAGGCTTTCTCCGGCGCCGCCTTGCCCGCCATGTCGATCACCTCCCGGTCGCCCCAGAGGTTGATGGCGATCACGTCGAAATGCTGGCGGGTCTTGTCGGCGATAGCCTTCTGGCCGAAATTGACTTGCAGGAGCTTGAGGCAATAGGGGCAGCCGTCCTGATAGAAATAAAACATCAGGCGACGACCGGCCTTGGTCGCTTCCTTCACATCGTCGCGCAGGTCAAGGAAGGATTCCTTGAACCAGGCCGGTGATTCGTGGTAACCGGGGTTCACCATGCCGGGTGCGAGACTGGCTTCGTCAGCGGCGGTGGCGAGGTGGCTCCCGGCCAACAGGGCGAGGGCGATGGCAAGAGCTTTCAGCATGTGATCTCCTCCATTAATTATTTGGGGTGCAAGGCAGGAAGCATGACGGCGCTGCGGCGCCTTGGCAAGGGTTGGACAGGACAAGACAGCACAAGTTTTGAAGTGTTACAGCAGATCTTTCAGCGCGGCATGCCGCGGAAAGATGAATTGGATAATACCCCGAAGCCGCGGAATTCTTTATATAATTGCGTCATGCTCTACTGGGAAAAACACGACCACGACAAAAACCGCCACAGCTGGTATGCCGTCACCTTCGGCCACGACCTGCTCGGCGATCTGGTGCTCACCCGCAGCTGGGGCAGCCTCGGCCGGCGTAGCCGGCGGCACCGCAAGCAGCCGGTCGGCTCGGTGGACGAACTGCGCGCCTGGCTACAGATCATCGGCACAGAGCGCGAAGCACACGGCTATGCCGTGGTTGCCGTTGGCTGATCAGGATCCCACCCTGCGGGCGCTGTGAATTTCCCGGCTGAGCTGGTAGACCGCCAGCGCATAATGCAGGCTGTGGTTGTAGCGCGTGATCGCGTAGAAGTTGTCGAAGCCCAGCCAGTACTCCCTGCCGCCCTCCCCCTCTACCGCCAGCAAGGCCGCCTGGGCAGCTGGTAACAGCCGCTCGGCCGATACCAGCCCGAGCGACTGCAGCTCTTCGACATTCCATTCCGGCTTGAGCGTCGTCGACACATAGGTGCTGAGATCCTGCTTCGCCTCGTCCGGTAGGCGGGCACGTACCACCACGGGCTGGCCGGCCTGCCAGCCATAGGCCTTGAGGTAATTGGCCACGCTGCCGATGGCGTCGGCGGTACTGCCCGACAAGTCGCGCCGTCCGTCGCGGTTGAAATCGACGGCATAGCTGCGGTAGCTGCTGGGCATGAACTGGGGAATGCCCATGGCGCCGGCGAACGAACCCTTGGCCGAGCGTGGATCGCGCTGCTCCTCCCGCATCAGGAGCAGATACTGCTCCAGCTCGCCGCGGAAAAATTCGGCACGGCGCGGATAATCGAAGGCCAGCGTGGCCAGGGTATCGAACTCGGGAAAGCGCGGCCGGGTTTTGCCGTAGCGGGTTTCCACGCCGATGATCGCCACGATCACCTCCTCCGGCACGCCGTAGACCCGGCGCGCGCGGGCAAGGACAGCGGCGTGCTGCCGCCAGAAGCGCACCCCGTGGCGGA
>Ga0315268_10008596_pt1 | contig 10645 bp, 10 predicted proteins | sample C1_top_MG_FD_204535 | JGI IMG/M metagenome (GOLD analysis project Ga0315268, IMG submission 204535) | Sediment microbial communities from Yellowstone Lake, YNP, Wyoming, USA - C1_top | ecosystem: Environmental > Aquatic > Freshwater > Lake > Sediment | place: USA: Wyoming | collected 2017-08-01 | reverse complement strand
AAGGAGAGTCACGTGCCAAAATTGAAGACGAATCGAGGAGCAGCAAAACGGTTTAAGAAGACCGGAACAGGGAAGTTAAAAGCGAAAAGGGCTTTTGCTCGCCATATCCTGACAAAAAAATCCGCCAATCGGAAACGGGGATTAAGGACGGCGAAATTCATCCACGGATCGGATTCCAAAGGGATCAAGAAATTAATCCCTTACGTCTAAAAAAAAACGCTAAGCGCTTAGCCTGCCTACCGCAGGCAGGCGCTTTGCGCATAGCAACTATTAGGAGGAATATCAATCATGCCGAGGGTAAAAGGAGGACCTAAGACAAGACAGAGGCGAAAGAAGGTCCTGAAAATGGCAAAGGGGTATAGGGGGGGACGAAGCCGGCTCTATCGAACGGCTGTCGATGCGGTTCATCGAGCGTTGGCTTATGCCTATCGAGATCGAAGGACGAGGAAAAGGGATTTTAGGAGACTTTGGATTACTCGTATCAATGCTGCGGCGAGGCTGAACGGTCTTTCTTATAGCCGCCTCATGGATGCTCTGAGGAAAGCCCATATTGAATTGGATCGTAAGATATTGGCCGATTTAGCTGTGAAGGACCCTCATGCCTTTTCCAAGATAGCAGAAATGGCAAAGACGAGCAGTGCGAGGCAGTCGTAATAGAGGACATATATATCCCCTCTCTTCTCAATAGGGGAGAGGGGGAAGGTGGGAGAATGACCTCGTGAAAGAGGAGTTGGAGAGTCTCCAGAAGGAAATAATGACTTCCATCTCTCAGGCTTCTACGGAGAAAGAGATCTCTGAAGTCCGGGTGAAGTATTTAGGGAAAAAAGGGAGCATCACGCGCGTGCTTAAAAGGTTAGGCGCGCTACCCGAATCAGAGCGTAGAGAGGCAGGGAAGGAGGCAAATCAACTTAAAGAAATTACAGAGGCGAGAATCGAAGAGGCCCTTTTGCTGATTCGAGACAGGGAGAGAAGGGAGGCCTTAGAAAAAGAGAAGATCGATGTGACGCTTCCTGGCAGAAGGATCCCTGTCGGGACGAGACATCCTCTCACCCAGATCCTCGATGAAGTGATCGATATCTTTTCTCGTTTGGGATTCGAGGTCGTGGAAGGTCCAGAGGTGGAATTGGATTATTATAATTTCGAAGCCCTGAATATTCCCAAAGGCCATCCTGCGAGAGAGATGCAAGCGACCTTCTTCATTTCAGAGGATGTGGTTTTAAGGACGCATACCTCACCCATGCAGGTGAGAACGATGGAAAAGAAGCGACCCCCTGTCCGTATGATCTGTCCTGGGGCCGTTTACCGTTGCGATTCAGATCCAACGCATTCTCCCATGTTCCATCAGGTCGAAGGCCTTTTGGTTGACAAGGGGATCACCTTTGCAGATTTAAAAGGGGTGTTGACCGTTTTTGTTCATCAGATGTTCGGCAAGGAGACGAGACTTCGATTCAGACCCAGTTTCTTTCCATTTACCGAACCCAGTGCAGAAATTGATATCGAGTGTTTCATCTGTGGCGGAAAGGGATGTGGAGTCTGCTCTAATACCGGATGGTTAGAGATCCTGGGTTCAGGGATGGTGGATCCGGCCGTTTACAAGTTTGTGAATTATGATCCTGAAGAAGTCACCGGCTTTGCATTTGGAATGGGCATTGAACGGATCGCCATGCTCAAGTTTGGGATTAATGATATCCGACTCTTCTTCACAAATGATTTGAGGTTTCTGAAACAGTTCTGAGTTCGGAGCTCGGAGTTCGGAGAATAAAAACAGATACTCCGAACTAAACACTCCGAACTAATAACTCTCCGAGAGGAGAAAATGAAGGTCAGTCTGAATTGGCTCAGGGATTATGTTGAGATCCGAATAGGATTGAAAGAGTTGGTCAATCTTCTGACCATGGCAGGTCTGGAGGTTGAGGAAGCCACCTCTGTGGGGGAAGGATTTGAGAAAGTGGTGGTGGCAGAGATCCTTTCTATTCAAAAACATCCCAATGCCGATCGGCTCTCCTTAGTGGAAGCCAGGACCCCTCAACAGACGTTTTCGATCGTCTGCGGTGCCACCAATATCAAGGAAGGCCAGAAAGTCCCTTTAGCCCTTGTCGGAGCCCGACTTCCGAATGGAATCGAAATCAAGAGATCAAAGATCCGGGGAGTCCCCTCGGAAGGGATGCTTTGTTCAGAGATAGAGCTCGCTCTGGGCCAAGATGCCTCCGGGATCATGATTCTTCCGTCCGATGTTCCTTTGGGAGCGGGATTAGGGGAGGCATTGGGTTTGAAGGATACCATCCTGGACATCAGCATCACCCCCAATCGTCCGGATTGCCTCTGTGTGATCGGCGTGGCTCGAGAGATTGCGGCTTTAACTCATCAAAAAGTAAAGTACCCACTCGTTTCCCTTTCTGATCAAGGAGAAGAAATCCATCAAAAAACATCTGTCACCATTTTGGATCCAGACCTGTGTCCCCGTTATGTGGCGAGGATGATCCAAGATGTGAAGATTGGTCCTTCTCCCCATTGGATGAGCAATCGATTGGAAAAGGTAGGGATACGATCCATCAACAATGTGGTCGATGTGACCAATTATGTCATGATGGAATACGGACAACCTCTCCATGCCTTTGATTTTGAATACCTGGAAGAAGGGCGCATTGTGGTTCGGAGGGCGAAGGCGGGTGAGGAGTTTGTCACCCTGGATGGGGTGAAGAGAACCCTGGATGGGGAGATGCTCATGATTTGTGATGGTGTCAAACCCGTTGCGATTGCCGGTGTGATGGGCGGTCTCAATTCAGAGATCAAAGAGGACACCCGGAAAGTTCTTCTTGAAAGCGCCTATTTCAGTCCAGCGGGGAATCGGAGGACTTCAAAGAAACTCGGACTGGAAACAGAGGCGGCCTATCGTTTTGGAAGGGGGATCGATTATGGTGGATGTCTCTTGGCCGCTAACCGAGCCGCTCAGTTGATTCAAGAATTGACAGGAGGAAAGGTCGTGGAAGGCACGGTGGATGTTTACCCAACACCGCTGCGGCCGAACCCGATTCGATTAAGCGTCAGAAAGATTCATCAAGTTTTGGGAACAGAGGTTTCTGCTGAAAAGGTGAGAGATTACCTAAGAGATTTGGAGTTAGAAGTCCAAAGAGAAGACGAAGATGTCCTGGTGGTGACCCCTCCTTCTTTCCGAGGAGATCTGGAAAGAGACATCGATCTGATCGAGGAAGTGGCCCGTTTGGATGGATATGAGAAAATTCCCATTACGATTCCCAAAGGCCCTCCTTCCTCAGAAGGGAGAAGCAAAGAGCTTCTTGTTGAAAGGAAGGTCATCGATACGCTCATCTATCATGGTTACCATGAGATCATCACTTACAGTTTTACCTCTCCTGGCTCCTGGGATATCATTGGACTTCCCCAGGACGATCCGAGGAGAAGGCATCTTCGAATTCTTAACCCTCTGACAGAGGATTTCTCCATTATGAGAACCACGCTGATCCCGGGCTTGATGGAGACCGCACGATATAATCTCTCCAGGAAAAATTCTAATCTCAAGCTCTTTGAATTGAAAAAAATTTTTATTCATCAAGAAGGGGAAAGGCTTCCAGAAGAAATTAAATTCCTGGCGGGTTTGGCCATGGGGTTCAATCGGGAGCTCCATTGGGCTTTTTCTCAAAGGCCAGTTGATTTTTATGATATTAAAGGTTGTGTTGAAGACCTTTTAGATGCCTTGCAGATTAGAGGGGCAAAATTTAGTAAGGCCGATGATATCCCTTACCTTCATCCGGGGAAGGCATCCAGGGTTGTCTTAGATCAAACCATTTTAGGGGTTTTAGGAGAGGTTCATCCCCAAGTGGTGAGCCATTATGAAATGAATGGGAAGGTTTATCTCTTTGAGATGGATTTTAGCAAAATGGTGGAATGGGCAAAGGCGGAGAGGCGATTCCAGCCCTTGCCAAAATTCCCGGCTGTTTACAGGGACCTTTCATTAGTCGTGGATAGAGCCTTAGAAGCGGAGAAAGTGGTGGAGGCGATCCAGACCTTCCAGCCACCTTTCGTTGAGGAGATCACTCTCTTTGATATGTATCAGGGCCCCCCTATCCCTGAAGGGAAGAAGGGGATTTCTTATCGAATCCGATATCAAGCAAATGATCGCACCTTGACGGACGAGGAAGTCAATCAATACCATGAGAAAATCGTCACCCGATTGAAGGAGGTTTTTCATCTTGAATTAAGGCAATAAGATTCGCTAAGAAAGGAGGAGGCGAAAGATGACGAAAGTGGATATCGTTGAGCAAATTTATGAGAAAGTAGGATTCTCTAAGAAAGAGGTGGCTGAAATTGTCGAGTATATTTTTGATATCATCAAAGATACCCTGGTCAAGGAGGATAAGATCAAGATCTCTGGGTTTGGAAATTTTGTGGCTCGGAAAAAGAGGTCGAGGCGAGGTCGAAATCCACAGACAGGGGATGACATCGAAATCACGTCCAGAAGGATCTTGACTTTTAAGCCGAGTCAAGTATTAAAGGCAGCCCTCAACAGTAAAGAGTCGTAGTTTCAATGTTTTTCTATGTCAGGCCCGCATTGCCTGTTGACCCATGGCAGAATGCAGGTGGAGAGGAATTATGGCTAGACCACTTAAAGGGCACGAGATTGATAGCCCCATCTCTCATGAAAGGCTCTATTATCGGATCGGGGAAGTGAGCCGCATCACCGGTCTCAAACCCCATGTGCTTCGTTATTGGGAATCAGAATTCAAGGTCATCAAACCCCATAAAGGAGGGTCTTTACAGCGGCTTTACCGGAGAAAAGATTTGGATCTCATCCTGAAGATCAAGAAGCTCCTCTATGAGGATGGGTTCACGATTGCCGGAGCAAAGAAAAAAATCCGGGACCTGGAGAGATTGGAAAACAAACAGATGAAGTTGAGATTGGTAGAGGGAGGATCCAACGGAAAAGCCCATGAGTTTCTGGTCGCCCTTCGGGAAGAGCTGAAAGGGATCAGAGAAATGCTGGAGTAGTTCAACCCCCATTCGGATCAAATGACCCAAGACATTATTTTTTATAACCCCTTTTCCCTCGCTTTTCAGATTTTTTAGAGAAAGAGAAAAGGGGATCATCGATTATTCAAAAACAGAAAGGGGTTAAAGAGGAGGGTCCCATGAATTGGGTAGTAAGTTGCACGTTATGTGGGAGTTCGTATGTTTATGAATCGGGCCAAGGATTGCCTGATATGTGCCCTGTCTGTTATGAAAAAGGGAAGAAAGAAGTAAAAAAATTTTTAGAGAAGGAGCAGAAGCGGAAAGAAATCATTTCGATTACCATCCCCGAATTTGCCAATCGGAAGATTGTAAAGACCCTCGGGATTGTCTCTCATGAACATATTTTTGGAGTGGGTTTGGTCAGAGAGTTGGATTTGGCAAAGTTTAATGGAGGGATTGCGCTCTCCTGGGCCGAGAAAGTTCATAGCGGGAGGGAGCTTGCGATTAAGTCTATTGAGGACGAGGCCATTGAATTGGGAGGCAATGCCGTGGTGGGGGTAGAGATCATCTATCAAATTTTGGGATCTCATAATGATATGGTGATGCTGTTGGTTGGAGCCAAAGGGACAGCCGTTATGGTGGCGGATTGAGGGAAACTGGACTTTTAAAAGGAAATTGACTATAGTAATATTCATGAAATACAAATTCCAATAACCAAATCACAATACCCAAATAAACTTCAATTTCCAATAACCAATTTTTTATAACCACGTTTTGGTCATTGAGAATTTGGTGATTCTTTGGTACTTGATGCTTGGAATTTGGGGATTATTCTTTGGTCAATCGGGGCGTAGCGCAGCCTGGTAGCGCACTGGCATGGGGTGTCAGGTGTCGGAGGTTCAAATCCTCTCGCCCCGACCATCTTTTTTATATTGAGGATGACTGAACGATTGATGATCCTGGTTACCAATGATGATGGTATCCATTCAAAAGGTATACGTATATTGGCCAAGGCACTCCAAGAGATCGGGGATGTCTTTGTCGTGGCCCCGGACAGCGAAAAGAGTGCCATCGCCCATTCCCTTACCCTTCACCGACCTCTTCGAGTAGAGAAGATCAAAAAGAATTTTTATGCCGTCGATGGGACTCCGGCAGATTGTATTCATCTTGGAGTGAATACGATTCTTCCTAAAAGGCCCCGATTGATTGTTTCAGGGATTAATAAGGGTGGAAATTTGGGGGATGATATCATTTATTCCGGAACGGTTTCCGCTGCCTTTGAAGGAACATTACTTGGGATTTCCTCTTTTGCGATCTCCTTGGTTTCGAGAAGCCATTTTAAATTCGATGTGGCTGCCCGGTTTGCCCTAAGGGTAGCTCGATATATACTCAAAAAGGGACTTCCCAAGAATACCTTCCTCAATATCAATGTCCCCAATTTGGATGAGAAGGAGATCAAAGCCTATAAGATCACACAACAGGGGAGATTGGTGCACAATGGAGACGGGGTGATCGAGAAGACGGATCCCAGGGGAAGAAAATACTACTGGATCGGTGGCGGGCAGTTGGTCTTCGATAAAGGAAGGAATACAGATGTGGAGGCTGTGTCAAAATCCTATATTTCCATTACTCCACTCAATCTCGATTTAACGAATTATTCCTCAATTCGAGAATTGAAAAAGTGGAAGATCTGAATATTGCCTCTCTCTAACCCTCTCCCCTGGCGGGAGAGGGAAAGGATGAGGGGGAAAGGAGAAAACGATGAAAACAACACTCAGTATCATCAAAGCCGATATCGGAAGCATTGGGGGACACATTCGACCGAGTGAGAAATTGATAGCGGAGGTCAAAAATTTTATAGGCAATAAAAGCAAAGGAGTGATCTCCGATTTTTTTGTCAGCCATACAGGAGATGATATTGCCATTCTATTCTCTCATACACTTGGAAAAGGAAGTGAGAAAATCCATCAATTGGCCTGGGATGCCTTTGTCGCCGGGACAAAAGTGGCAAAGGAACAGGGCCTTTATGGAGCCGGTCAGGATTTGTTGAAAGATTCCTTCTCAGGAAATGTGAAGGGAATGGGGCCTGCCGTGGCAGAAATGGAATTTGAAGAGAGACCGAACGAACCTTTCCTATTCTTTGCTGCGGACAAGACCGACCCAGGAGCCTATAATCTTCCTCTTTACTTGGCATTTGCAGATCCTATGTACAATGCGGGGTTGATCCTCAGTCCTTCGATGAATAAAGGATTTCGGTTCGTCATCATGGATGTCAACTACACCGAAGGGGATCGCGTGATTGAGTTGAATGCCCCTGAGGAGATCTACGACATTGCTGCTCTGCTAAGAGACAATCAGCGTTTTGTGGTCGAGTCCATTTTTTCCAGAAACAATGGGGACATCGCTGCTTCAGTGAGTACCACTCGGCTTCATAATATTGCTGGGAAGTATACAGGAAAAGATGACCCGGTGATGCTGGTGAGGGTTCAAGGTGCATTCCCTGCTACAGGCGAGGTGCTTGCTCCCTTCAATATTGGCCATTATGTGGCAGGATTTATGAGAGGGAGCCATACCGGTCCGTTGATGCCGGTTAAAATGAATTCGCCCATTTCTTATTTCGATGGACCCCCCGTGGTCGCCTGTCACGCTTTTTGTGTCCATAACGGAAAATTGACTGAACCTGCCGATGCCTTTGACCATCCCTATTGGGATTGGGTGAGAAATAAGGTGTCCCAGAAGGCTACGGAGATTCGGCAGCAGGGTTTTTCCGGGGCAGCCATGTTGCCTTATGGTGAACTTGAATATGGTGGCATTGTAGATAAGATGGGTTTGTTAGATAAGAGGTTTAAGGTAAGAAAATAGTGTATGGCTGATAGCTTATGGCTTCAGAAACCGCCGGCTATCAGCTATTAGCTATAGGCTGATCCATGAATATGGCGAAGAGAGTCTACATTGAGACCTACGGATGCCAGATGAATGAGCATGACTCGGAGCAGATGCTCCGGATCTTAGAGGGATATGATTACGCAGAGACAAAGGTGGCGAAAGAAGCTCATTTAATCCTCATCAATACCTGCAGCGTTCGGGAGAAGCCTGAGCATAAAGTCTATAGTGCCCTGGGAAGGTACAAATGGTTAAAAGAGAAGAAGGGAACCATTATTGGGGTGGCTGGGTGCGTGGCCCAACAGGAAGGCAGCCGGCTCTTAGATCGGATTCCTTATCTGGATATGGTCATCGGAACTCATGCCATTCCCATGCTTCCTCATTTGTTGCAAAAAATAGAAATTTCTGGAGAAAGAGTTTGTGAGACAAGTTATGATAAAGATGGAGAATATTTAAAGGCCGTTCTTCCTGAAAAACGGTTAGACAAGGTCAAGTCCTATGTGACCATTATGCAGGGATGTGACCATTTCTGTTCATTCTGTATTGTTCCGTATGTGAGGGGAAGGGAAAAGAGTAGACCCAGCAGAGAGATTATTGAAGAAGTGGCGCACCTGGCTGAGATGGGTGTGAAAGAGGTTTGTCTTCTCGGTCAGAATGTGAATGGTTATGGGAAAGGGTTAGAAGAGGAGATAAATTTTTCAGAACTCCTTGAGCGTATCAATCAAATAGAAGGAATAGAAAGGATAAGATTCACCACTTCTCACCCAAAGGATTTATCAGAAGAACTGATTGAAGCCTTTTCAAAACTGCCTAAGCTTTGTGAGCACATCCATCTTCCTTTTCAATCAGGATCGGATAAAATTTTAAAAGCCATGCATCGGGGATATACGAAAGAGTCCTATCTTGAAAAAATAGATCGCTTAAAAAAAGTTTGTCCTTCCATTGCCGTAACTTCTGATGTGATTGTGGGGTTTCCAGGAGAGGAAGAGGGGGACTTTAAAGAAACCCTTGATTTGATGGAAAGAATTCAGTTTGATGACCTCTATTCCTTTAAATACTCACCGAGAAAAGGGACCCGGGCTGCCCAATTTGAAGACAAGGTTGAAGAGAAGGTGAAACAGGAACGGCTCTCAATCCTTCAGGAAATCCAGAAAGAAATCACTCTTCGGAAAAATCAAGAACTGGAAGGTTGCACAGAAGAGGTATTAGTGGAGGGTCAAAGCAAACAGAGCACTCAAGATGTAACCGGCCGTACCCGGTCTAATAAAATTGTCAATTTTGAAGGAAATTTAAACTTAGTTGGGAAGTTAGTTCCCACCCGAATTACAAAAGGTTATTCTCATTCTCTTAGGGGAGAGACAACTTCAGGTTGAACTTCTATTCCGAAATTCGCAATCCACAATCCGAGATAGACAGCTCTCCCTATTACCCTATCTCGTTATATTCTATCAGTCATTTTTAGTCTCCCCATTCGTTCTTTGCGCTCTGCGAAAAAAGTCATTGACTTCTAAATCCAGAATTAATAGACTTTACCCATCGCACCTCGCAAATAACCTCAATCCAACCTAAAGTTTGAGCACCTTGGTCTATCATAGTGGGGGATCCAAGGGGATGAAAAACTCACTCAGTCATTTTAAATTTGCTCAATTTCAATTTGTCCTCAGGGCAGTAGATTGCATTAACCTTCCTACTTACAAAGGTTCTACCTTACGCGGTGCCTTCGGCCATACCTTCAAAAGGGTTGTTTGTGTCAATCGAGAGAAGATTTGTAAGTCATGTCTCCTTGAGGAAAAATGTGTCTACTCTTATGTTTTTGAGACCCCACCTCCCTCTGATACCTCAAAGATGAAAAAATACCCTTTTGCTCCTCATCCTTTCGTTATCACCCCTCCTTTGGAAGAGAATAGATTATACAGAAAGAATGACACAATCTGCTTTGAATTAACGCTGATCGGTAAGTCAATCGATTTCCTTCCCTATTTCATCTACACATTTGACGAGCTCGGGCGGATGGGAATAGGAAAGGGTAAAGGGAAATATCAATTGGAAGAGGTGAGGGCAATTAAAAAAGGGGAAAGATTAAAGATGAAAGGTCATAGGGAAGAAACAATTTCAGAAGATGAAAGATCAAAGGACAAAGGTGAAGGGTATGAAAAGATTTATTCAGGGAAAGATAAAACCCTACATACGAGTGATTGGGTTATTAAATTTGAAGATATTGAATCCTTTCGACTTTCACCCCCCACCTTAGACCTCAGATTTTTGACCCCTACCCGATTGAAATTCGATGGAGCTCTTATCCCGAAACTTGAATTTCACATCCTGTTTAGAAACCTCCTCCGGCGGATTTCTCTCCTCTCCTATTTCCATTGCGGAGAGGAATTGGACCTCGATTTCAAAAGACTGATTGAAGAAGCCAAGGGCATAAGGGTTCAAAAGGAGAATCTCCACTGGCTGGATTGGGAACGTTACTCCAACCGACAGGAGACGAGGATGAAGATGGGTGGCTTCATTGGATCAATTACCTTTGAAGGAGACCTTGAGCCCTTCCTGCCGTTCTTGTTACTTGGAGAATATATCCATATCGGAAAAGGGACAAGTTTCGGATTGGGAAAATATCAATTATCGAATTTTGAATCTTGAATTTAGAACAGCGGGAAAACATTGCAGAAACGTTTCAATCCTTGTCAAATGCCTCACCATCGGTTTTTAATAAAGCCATGATCGAAGGGAGGTAAAAGATGAGGGGATTATGTAAGATCTGTGGGAGGCCACTCGATGGGGAAGATATTGTAGC
>Ga0315268_10008595_pt1 | contig 10645 bp, 16 predicted proteins | sample C1_top_MG_FD_204535 | JGI IMG/M metagenome (GOLD analysis project Ga0315268, IMG submission 204535) | Sediment microbial communities from Yellowstone Lake, YNP, Wyoming, USA - C1_top | ecosystem: Environmental > Aquatic > Freshwater > Lake > Sediment | place: USA: Wyoming | collected 2017-08-01 | reverse complement strand
GCACTTCAAAGTTGCCGCACGCGGAACATTCCCAGATTGGCAGAGCCAATCCCCAGTAGCGCTTTTTGCTGATCATCCAGTCGTGCATGTTGTGTAGCCAGTCCATCTCCCGGTCGTAACCGAAGGGTGGAATCCACCGAATCTGATCTACCACCTCCATCATCTGGTAGCGCAGGCTGGCGGATGTTTCGGCTTCGGTCAGTTGCTCGCGCGGCTTGTCGTAGGTCTGGCCCATGCTGATGAACCACTCGTCCACCAATCGGAAAACTAGCGGCGTGTGGCAGCGCCAACATTCGGGATAGCGATGCGGGTAACCCTCCAGCCGATAAAAGCGGCTCTTGCGCTTGAGGTCTTCCACGATGGGTTCGAGCACCGCCGTCACGTCCATGCCGGTGAGCCAGCCAAAGCCGTCCCCGTATACGCCGTATTGGTCCAGTGGCGCGAGCACGGCCAAGTTATGCTCCTTGCCGAGAGCAAAGTCTTCCGCGCCGCAGCCAGGCGCAATGTGGACGATGCCGGTGCCTTCTTCCTCGCCCACCTCGTTCCACAAGACCACACGGTGGCCGGCAACAGAGCCGGACGATTGCTGCGCAGGCAAATCGTCAAACGGCCCATCATAGGTCCAGCCTTCCATCTCTGCGCCCTTGAGTTCGCCCAGCACCTCGTAATCGCCCACGAGCATGTGCAGGCAACCGCGGCTCAGGTAGAGTGTTTCATCGCCCTGCCGGACGCGTACATAAGTCAGCTCAGGCCCGACAGCGGCGGCCACGTTGCTCGTCAGAGTCCACGGCGTAGTGGTCCAGACCAGCAGCGACTCGCCGGGTCACCCGCGCAACGGAAAGCGGACGGTGAGACCGGGGTCGGTTCGCTCGATATAGCCTTCCGTGACAATCTCGTGCTGGCTAATGCCGGTTGCGCAGCGCGTGCACCACGGCATCACGTCGTGGCCTTTGTAAATCCAGCCGCGCTCGTGACAGCGCTTGAGAAAGCTCCAGATCTGATAATTGTTCTCGTCCGAGAACGTGAAATAAGAGCCGCCCATCTCTGGCAGGCCCAACTGGCCCACGATCTGCTCGACTGTGCCCGCCACAGGGCCGAGTGGGCCATTCAGCGTGATGCCCTCTTGGGGCGTCTCGACAATCTTGTGAGAGAGCATCTCGAGCATGTCTGGGTCGTTCCAATCCATATTCATCCCCAGCCGGATGGATTGCAGAGTCTGGACGCTGGCAAAGTGAAGCACGCGGCTCTTGCACAGCCGGACAAACTTGTCCAGCCCGTAAGCCTCGATATCTTTTTTGGATCCGAACCCCAGCTCTTTTTCGACGTTCACCTCAACCCACAACCCCTGGCAGTCAAAGCCGTTCTGCCAGCGTTGGTCAAAGCCCCGCATGGCTCTGAAACGCTGGTATACGTCCTTGTACGTGCGGCCCCAGGCGTGATGCACGCCCATCGGGTTGTTGGCGGTGATGGGGCCGTCCAGGAATGACCAGGTGGCACGCCCGGCCAGTTTTTGCCTCAGCTTGTCAAATACCTGCGTTTCGCGCCAAAAGCGCAGTGTGTCCCGCTCTTTTGCGGGAAAGTCTTGTGATGTGACGGGTTGAAACATAGCCCTCCTCAAATGATTTCATGTCGCCAAAGTCACAAGTTGAACTTGAGCGCATCATGTAACTTGTGACATGCCTCCTGAAACAAAAACGCTCTAGCCTCATACAGAGACGAGAGCGCACACTCCCGTGGTACCACTCTGATTGCCCATGCCGCTGCCGCCATCGCGTGATGGCTTGCGGGTGGACCACTCGGTCGGCGACCATCATCGCCGCGTCAGGATAACGGTGGACGAGTCCGGCTCTCTTACTGGACTAGTGTCTGTTCAGATTGCGGCTCCGGAGAGATTTTCAGCGCCCGCCCTGGCATCCGGCTTGCACCTGGCCCGGACTCGCTATGCCGATGCGCAGCGCTTACTCGGCTCCATCATCGCCTCTGGCGCTATTCTCCCATAACTCTAGCCGGGTGTCAAGACGATTGTCATGATCTCGTTGATGCTTTCACGTCGCTTCGTCAGGACTTTTTCCCTCAATGGGCGTATGCTCACAGTCAAGAGTTGGGCAACACGGCGTACCAAGCCACAACCCACATTGCAGTTGAGGATCGAAATGGACAGAAAGACGTACCGCACTGGAATAATCGCTGCTGTTCTATCTGCAATCGTTATTTTAGCCTTGGGCTTTATGGTGGGACGCCTCTGGCCGCAGCCGCGCGCACTCATTCTCAGCCCGGCAGAAGCAAGCGCTAATGCTGTCAGTGTAGCACAGGTTGAGAACACTGTTACGGTCCAGGGATATGGCGCCGTTAAAGCCAAGCCGGAGGTTGCCAGGTTGTTTATGGGTGTAGAGGCATGCGACCAGGATGCAAGCAAAGCAAACCAAGAGGTCAACAGCAGGCTTGCTGCCGCTATGGAGAGCCTGCAGAGTGCCAGAGTGCCCAAAGACAATATCGTACCTTCCGAGTTTTCAATGTATCCCCGCAACAATAGTTCCAACCCTGAAAAGATAAATGGTTTCTGTGCGACGAACAGGCTCGTGGTCACGACCGATGACCTACAAAGTGTGAGCAGCCTGTTGGACTCAGCCATAGAAGCCGGTATCACCAATGTCTATGGAGTAGTTTTCACTGTTAAAGACACCAGCCCGGTGAGGCAGGAGGCCATTCGCCTCGCCTACACTGATGCCGAACAGCAAGCCAAGCAGCTTTCAAGCCTGCTGGGGCAACCCATTCGTCGGGTGATCAAGGCGAATGTGGAGGTCAATGATAACCTATCCGGCTATATAGCAGGCTACACTGGAGGAGGAGGGGTGGTCGAGCCGCAAGAGGGAACTCTGTATGTGAATGTAACGCTAGTGTATGGGCTATCAGAGGGTTAGAGCGAGGGAGATTGTTTGAACGAGCCAGAGAGCGACTAGGGGAACATTTCTTCTGGCGCGTTGGCGCGAGTCCGGCGCAACCGCACATAACCCATTGCCAGCACAACGCCGAGGCCGATGACGAGGAGACTTAGCGCGCCTGGGGCAGAGGACCCTGCTTTGAATCCGAATGCCAGCAAAGTAATCCATGCCACGCCCAGGTATCCGAAGGCAGTGTTGAGGCGATCTGAGAGTGCGAGTGCACGCCAGCTTTTACCCACGAGAAGAGCAAATCCCGCCGGTGTGGTCGCCAATTGCAGCATGAACCAGACGGCAAACCAGCCAGGGAAATGTGGGGGAGGTGAGTCCGGAATATCGGCGATCGCTGTAGCCAACAAGGTTACTGAGGCTCCCAAGCCGACCAGGAGCGCCCGTTTCCAAATCTCTAATTGCTTTTGAAGGTATTCCGGCGTCATGGCTAATCTCCTTATGCGGGTGAATCCGTCGTGCCCAAGACAGCTCGAATGCGCTCGGCGACCGGCGGCGACTGGAAAACCAGAATGTTGCGTCGAATGAATTGAGTCAGCAGCAAAGCGCCATTTTCGGTGAGACTATAGTATCGCCTTTGTGGGCCAAGATTGGACAGGCGCAACTCGCTCGTGACTATGCCGATGGCCTCAAATCGATTCAGTGCGCGATAAATGCTGTTTTCGTCCGCCGAGACTGTGCGTTGGCTGAGTTCCGTGATAGGCCCACACATCTCATACGCATAGGACGGGCGTTGATGCAAGAGCAAAAGAATCCAAAATGTGAGCAGTCCCTTTTTGTAGACTTGTTCCCAGTTGGTCAAAAGCTCGTTTGTTTCGCTTGTGCTTTTGCGAGGCATTCAATCACTCCACTATTATACCAAAGGTATAATAGCACACTTTGACCCGGCTGTCAATATTTGCTTTCGTCCTTGTTTGCTTTCGTCCTTCGCCACAAGAGTGGTGAATCATGTTCAATCGGCTCTTTTCCAAACCCGCCTGGCGCGTGGGACTTGCCCTGGCGCTGTTGACGCTGCTCGCCATTGCCTTCGCAAGGCTGCGACGATCCTGATATAATGCGTGCCCTTGTATCTGGATAAGGGAGAATGACAGCTCGGTTCAAAAGGTCGAGTCTTGGCAACATTACTGTGTACTGTGAGACTTGAAAGGATGAGACGATGCGATCTGTTCTGCACATCAACCGTGTTTTATTGGTGGCAATTTCACTCTCGCTGCTCCTCGCTGCTTGCATTGGCCAAACGACGACGATGCTCGATTCGGCAACGGCAACGACAAGCCCGGTCGTTGTCACGCCTTCGAGCGCACCTCAACCGACAACTGCGGCCAGGCCAACGGAAACACCTATCCCACCCGCGTCTACTCCTGTGTCGCTGACACCAACACCCGCTATCAAGTTGCATCCGCCAGGCACGCGCACTGGCATCCAGGAAGTAGACGCGATCATCGCCGCCGTCCTGGCCAGAGACATTGATGCAATGCAGAAACTCGTCCGCTATACGACAGCCCGCTGCACCACGGCCTCTGGTCTGGGCGGTTCACCCAAGTGCGAACGCGGCGAGGCTGAGGGCACGTGGGTCGAGGCCTTTCCGATTCTCGGTTCCGAAGGTGGTTTCGTACGTCGCGCGTCTATTGACGGTGTTATGCAGTTTGAGGTTCAGGGATTGTATGCTGTCTACCGCGTGCCGGATAACGCCTACAAAGAGGATTACTGGCCGGCGGGCCGGTACGGGATTGTGTTTCTCGACAAGGATGGCTCGGCTTTGACGCTGCTCAGCGACCGTGGCGGGATCGTGCGCATTGTGTACAATCTGGGCCAGACGCCGGCGATGGTGATCAAGCAAGACGCGGGTGAGCTGCTGCTGCCGCCGGTCGCAGAGGGTAACACGGTACTGCCTGGTCAACTGGCGACGCCTCTGGCTGCGGCTGGCGATGCGCCTGTAGCGCTGACGCCTACTCCAACTTCCGACTGGCAGACCTATCAGGGCAGGGGGTTCGAAGTGAAGTATCCGCAAAGCTGGCAAGTGTTGGATGGGGGCATCGAATGTGCGGAGGTCTACCACTTTGCCTTCCTCAAGCTGATTGTATTCGGTGCGTGTTGGCAAGATTACGTAGGCGGCAAGCAGCTCACTTTTCAGGAAACATACAAGCGATTCAAAGAAGCTTTTCTCGTCATCTCTATGGTGTGGTCAAAGCAAATCAACGATATGCAGGTTGACCTCTTCCAGTACGAGCAGCCGCCAGGCAATAATGGCATCTACGCGATTGCCACGTCCCGGGGCACGGTGGCGCTTTGGCAAAGAGGCGAAAGGGGCTATGCGCTGGTGGACGAGGACAATCAGCATCAATTCGATGGCGTGTTCGCTGGAATGCTCAACTCGTTCCGATTCCTGCAATAGTGGAGATGATGTATACGCCGGATGTCAGCGGTCAGACGAGTGGAGTGGTGTTTGAAGTAACGAAGTGAGAAGAACGAGCGACGCACTCAAAAGGTGCGCGCTCGTTTCGAATGTGGTTATGTGCTGGTCCGTAGTCACTTAAACAATGTCAGGAGAGCCTGCTGTAATTGGTCTTTTGTGAGGCCCAAACGAACCAGTATGTAAATGATTGCACCTATCTCAATAAGCTTGAATACCTTTGCAAGAAGATGGTCCTCGACTTTGCTGATATCGAATCCAGAAGCCTCGACAAGTATAAATGGGATTCGGATGATGAACACTAGGAGTTCCTTAATCCAATACAAGGGATTTATCAAATGTCTGAACTCATCTGTGACATGTGCTTCGCACTCGCCAATTGTTTGATTCAGGGCATCATAAACCACTTGCCGATTCACGCCACCATAAGAAATATCACGGATAACAGCGTCGAAACAACTCAACTTAATCACAGGAGCGGAACCTGCCAACACAGGCATTGGAAAACACTCCAACTCAACTGGAACGCTTAGCTTGCTCGCGATACGGTTAGCACGAAGGATACCTTTCACGACACGCTCGCGTGCCTGGTGATAGCCCTCGATTCTGTTGGCCTTGGACTGTACAATTTGTTGACGCTCGATTGGAGACAGATGTCTTGATGACACGGCATCTGGGTTGCTGTATTTCTCGACAGCTTCTCCTTCGATTCTCCACAGTTCCAGCGCGACCTTTTTGAACTCGAGCATGAAGTTAAGGTCTGATCTTGCCTGAAAGTAACTCATTGCCCCCTCATCTGCACGAACCCTGCAAACAAACCGCGCGCCGCGTGCCAGTGGTCACTCATCATCACGTCCCGCGCCGCGCGGGTGTCGTCTGCCTCGTCGGTTTCGTGTCTGCGTCATGGCAGGCATCGTCATTTCATGAGCGCAGAGTACCCGCCGTGTTCCGTCCTGGCTCACATCACGGCGACGTATTCCGCAAAAGAATGCGGCTTCCTACGCTTCTTCGTACGCTTTCAGAAAATCATCCCTGGATATACCAGCCTGCGAGAGAATCCTGCGCAACGTCGAGCCTTTTATTGTCCGATGATTGGGCATGGTCAGTGGCGTTAGAGTCCCGTCGGGATTCTGCCGCTCTATTGCGATGTGATTGCCTTCCCGCACCAAACGGAACCCCAAACTCACAAGTGCTTTGACAACTTTAGCTTGAGGCGCGTCTATGGGGAACTTGGACATCAGACCGCCACTCCCATTTCGGCAACAAACGCTTCCAAAACGGGCGGCTCGGTTCCCAGAACTTCTTGTCCAAATGTGTCAATGTGAAATTGGATGGCCGATTTCACGTCGGCCAGTGCTTCTTCGTAAGTGTTGCCCTCACCAACGACTATCCCCTTCATGCCGAGAGGGTAGGCCACATAGCCATCGGGATGCTTTTCAACAACCACTTTGATTTGCTTTACCATGTTATCACCGTCTTTTACAACAGGCTTGTCTAACATCTATTGTAGGGCAAAGAGATAAGCATGTCAACACACACACCGCCGCCAGCCAGATCCGCAGACAAAACGCGCGGCGCGCGTCGGTGGTCATTGGTCACCACGTCACGCGCCGCGCGGATGTCGTTTGCCTCGTCGGTTTCGTGTCTGAGTCATAGCGAGTGGCTCCTTCACTTGCTCTACGGAGCTTGACCGAACAACAATTCAAGATGTCGAAGGTGCATACAGTTCCAAAAAGCCACACTTTTCGCAGCGGTACATGACGACATCGCGTCGTTTGCTTGGGATGCCTTTTACGGGAAACGCGACATCGTCTGCCGGGGCCCAGACATACGGCGAGTTGCCGTACTGCCCTTTTTCCTTCAGATATCCTAGAGTCATGCTTCCCCCGCACTTGGGACATTCCTTCGATTCAGACATGCCCTTGTCTCCTTTGTCATCACTGCGCTACGAGCACTGCCCCACAAACACGACCCACGCCGCGTGCCGGCGGTCATCCATCACCCAGTCATGTGCTGCACCCTTCTGCCTTTAACCGTCGCTGCATCTTTTCAAGTCTATATTGATTCTTCATCACGGCGCTTGAAATAGTCTTGCCAAGTTTATTGTAAGACAAAGAAGCAGGTGTGTCAACAAACAAGAGTTTTTTCCCAAATCCTTTCCGCCCCGAACGCCAACGGTCCGTATCTATAACCCAAAATATCCCAGTTTTTGAAAACCCCTTGACTTTTGATGTCCATTCCGATATAATCTAACTAGAACATTAGTTCTACCTTGAGGGAAACATGTATACATCAGTGGTAATAGCGAGAGATAGTGTGCGCGAGGCGCTCGCATTCTTGCGTGGCCTGGCAGCTCATCCGGAAAACCTGGTAGCTATCCGGCTGCGTGACGCAGACGACATTGTCGTCTTTGAGCGCGGCGCGAGCGCTCGCGAAGACGAGCTGGTGGCTGTGCGGTTGACGCTCGGCAGGGAGCGGCGCACGGCGCTGGGGCGACTGAGACGTGAGCATGGGCGCACGCGCTGGCAGCCGGCACACTCCGCGCCCCTTGGAGTTGCGCGCGATGTTCATCCTGATGCGGTGCAGGTATTGGGCCGCGTGCTGAGCGTGATTCACCTGGGGCAAAATGGCCAGCCGGAAGCTGCTTGAGCTGCAATCGGACCGGATCGAGATGGTGCTGGCCAGCCACAAAGCGCCCGCTCGTGTGACCGGCGGCGTCGTCACGCCCCGCGCGGTGCAATTCCATCTTGCCCCGGCGCTGGGGACCAAAGTCAACAAGATGCAAGCGTTGGCCGATGAGCTCGCGCTGGCGTTGGGAGCATCGAGTGTGCGGGTCTCGCGGCAGGGCAGCAGCGTGCAGCTCGAGGTTCCACGCGACGACGCGCAGCCAGTCCGGCTGTTGCCGTTGATGGCGCAGTTGGCAAAAGGGAGGGGCGATGGCCGGCCCAACTCCGACAAGCGTACCCGCACCCGCGTGGGTACAGGTGAACACAATTCGCCCGCATCCCTCCCTCCCTTTACGGCGATTCTGGGGATGTGCGATGACGGTGTGCCGCTCTTGGTACGGCTTGCCTCACCCGACGTAGCGCACGTTTTGATCTCCGGCACGACTGGCTCTGGCAAAACGGCGCTGTGCCAGACGATGATTTTGAGCCTGGCGATGACGCACCGGCGCAGCCAGTTGCAGTTTGTCCTGGTGGACCCCAAGCGGCGCGCCTTTGCGCCGTTCGAGACGCTGCCGCACTTGCTGCGCCCGATCATTGATGATGCGACTGAAGCCGTGGACGCGCTGCGTGAGTTGGTGCAGTTGATGGAGGTGCGTGCCCGCACCTGCCTGCCCACCGGCTTGCAGGCGGGCGCGGGTGCAGGTGCGCATGTACCTGCCCACCATCTGGCAGGCGGGCAGGCAGTGACGCCGCGTGTCGTCGTGGTATTGGACGAGCTGGCAGACTTGATGCAGGTGGCAGGTAAGACGTTGGGCGAGCACCTGACCCGGCTGGCTCAGCGCGGACGCGAGGCGGGGATTCACGTGATCGCTTGTACGCAAAAGCCGTCCAGCCAGGTGTTGGGGACGCTCATGCGCGCCAACTTTCCGGCGCGGTTGGTAGGCAAGGTCGTCTCGCCGGAAGACGCGCGTGTGGCCGCCGGCATTGGCGGGACAGGGGCGGAAAGGCTCACCGGGCGCGGCGATTTTGTCGCCGTCGCAGCCGGGCAAGTGTTGCGCTTTCAGGCGGCCTATGTAAGCCCGGCGGAGATGGAGCAGGTAATAGCGCAACTAGGCAGTGCCCCTCGCCGATGGGATGTCATCAAAGGGCGGCCTAGCCTGTTGCGTCAAGCGGCGGCGTTGGTGGCAAGAGCGAACTGACCCGCCTGCAAGCCGGTGGGCAGGGAGGTGTGGCGTGAAATGGGCATTAGTGATTATCGGTTTGGGTGTGGTTGCGTTCGCGGTGACTATGGGGATCTATGTCGGCGGCCATCTGTCCAACGAGGCTATGGCAGTGTTGACGGGCGCAGTGTGTGGCGTAGGGGCCGTGTTGCCGGCGACGATTATTGGGGCGCTATCGCTGCTTCGCCGCCGCGATCAGGAGAATGCCGCGCGCGCGCCGTCCTGGACACAACAAGGAGCTCCTCCCCAGTACCCACCCATCATCGTCGTCGCGCCGCCGGCCTCGCCTAACGCGCTTCCTGCCGGTGAGTGGCAAAAGATGTATCCCCAAGGGTTCAATATGCCGGTCAACGAGCGGCAGTTCAGCGTGATCGGCACCGAGGAAGGAGTATGGAACGATGAGCGTCACAATAGTTGGCAGTAGACCCAAGTCACCTGTACCCGCGCACCTGTACCCGCGCAGGTACGGGCAGACGCGGGCGGTCAGAGCGCGCACGCCGCGCAGCCGCCGGGGCGAGGCGATCCGGATGGAAGCCAAGCGTTTCGGGTACTTTCCGCAGACGTTTGTCTGGCATGGACGGCGATACGATGTCCACGCGGTCGAGCAATGTTGGACTGTCTCGCGCCGATGGGTATGGGATGTGGAGCGGCACTGCTTCCGCGTGCGCTGTGCTGAAGGGACGTTCGAATTGTACCAGGATGCCAAGCGCAACACCTGGCATGTGGCTCATTTTGAGCGGGCGTGATAGGAATGACCAGCGTCGAGTGATGAGCTCGACATACAGGAAGGGGGTGAAGAATGATCCAGGAAGGTCTTTTGTGGTTCGATGATGATCCGGTGCGCGCCACCAGTGACAAGATAGCGCGCGCGGTGCAACGCTATCAACAAAAGTACGGCCACAGCCCGGACGTGTGTTACGTCCACCCAGGGCAGATCAAGGAGCGCGAACTGAGCGTGGGGCCGGTCAAAGTGCTGCCCGCGCAAACAGTGCTGCCCCATCACTTTTGGCTGGGCATCACAGACCGGAATGACAAGCGCAACGACCGCCGTGGACTAAAGTCACATTCAGCGTGACTCTGATTTGTGAGGTCAATGCTGAAGCGCGGAATATGATACAATAGCGCCTCTCTCCCTCGCATCGGGCTTCGGTGTAGCCAGGGGAACCTATGCGAGGGATTTTGTACTAGTATCAGATAGCTCTATATGAAACCAAATGGAAAGGAAGGAGGATCAAAATGAAATCGCTGTTCAAGAAGCTCGAGTGGGTATCTTACAATGTCACTGATTGGCAGCGGGCCAAAAAGTTTTACGGGGAGACTCTTGGCCTGCCGGTGGCAGCCTTTATGACTGACGAGGTCGGCTGGATGGAGTTTGGCGAAAAGGACGGAACCCATCTC